>Ga0179593_1332226_pt1 | contig 16854 bp, 18 predicted proteins | sample CZODoug2_1_08_16_FD_185931 | JGI IMG/M metagenome (GOLD analysis project Ga0179593, IMG submission 185931) | Vadose zone soil fungal communities from Angelo Coast Range Reserve, California, USA - CZODoug2_1_08_16fungal (PacBio error correction) | ecosystem: Environmental > Terrestrial > Soil >...
CCAAAGTGGCTTATGCCTGGGAGACAGAACTGAGCCTATGACCGAGCCGCCAACAGAAGCATGCCCACCCCGTTTGACCCGCGCGCAAAAGAAAACCAGTGGCCCCTTGTCCGGCTTGATGAATGGAACGGACCGGGGGACCATGGAGGGATGCGGACACAAGGCACTGGGACCCCGAAGGGGTCAAACATAAAAAAACACTGTGTTCAATGGCCGGGGGAGAACAACGCCGGCGCGAAAAAAGAAGGATCGGAATCTCTTAGACTTAAGAAGGCACCGGTCAAGAAGCGTTTTGGAGAGGACGCTCCCTCGACACGAGGAACGCAAAGGGAAGTACGGGGAGACTGAAGGGGGAACTCTCTTAGGCTACTCAGGGAAAATTGATCGCGAGTCCCGGGGGGTTAGGACCATTCAAGGGAAACACCTAACCCATAAAGGGAGGGGATCACCAGAAGTCGAGCGAGAAGTTCAAAATCGAAATCCATTCAAACCAAACGATGGGGTTGGCTGGATTACTTGCTTCCAGATTGAAGAACTTTGACGGTGAAATTTCCGGAAGTGGGATTCGAAGGGGAGTAACGGGTGGCTTGTGACCCCGGAAGAAGTCCCAACGCCTACAATTTCTAAAAAAAAAAAACAGAAACTTATAGGCTAAAGCAGGCTTGAAACCGGACGGGGTGGGGAACGAGGTAAAGACATGAATACGAGGGACCATCTACACTGAACCCGATGGGCACCGAGCAAAAATGCGGCATTCCCTAACCGGATTCCGTAGACTGCTGCAAAAAAACGCCAAGACAGGCCAAAACGGTTGCCTCTCTTCCGGAAAGCTAAAGGAAACGAGTGTTCTCGACGAGTTTTAGGATTATAGCTTGAAACGAACCTTCAGCTTGCCGCCAGCCAAATGCCGCGTTCTCGCGAAAGAGGCGCTGGAACTAACTATGAAATCAGCGCAAGGGAATCCATTCTCTGAAACTGGGTGGATCAAACGAAAGAAAACATCACCGCAAATCTAAGGTCAGACAGGCAAGGGGGCAGGAAGAAAGGGACCACATTCGAAAAACAAGCGCAGACAGAGTGTTTGGAAGGTGAAGGGAAAAGCGCCAATTCAACCACACGCGCGCGTTGGTTAAGGAAGCCACCTGGCGACTGAACCAAAGAACTTTAGCCGGTTCCGGCCAAATTTACCAAATTAGGGGTGAACTCGGGAAAAATTTTGGGGGAGCAACTCTAGTGCCACACGGGGTCCATCTGGGGGCGAAAACCAGTCCTGTTGGGCCAAAATGTCATGGGGAGGCAAAACACCCTCAAAACACTCAACTCGGGCTACTGGAAAGAAAAAGGCGGCCAGCGCTGTCCACCACCTACCTGGGAAAACCTCACACAAAACCGCTCCCAACTTAATCTGGACCCTAAAGGTTGCCGAAAACGGAAAGGGGGAGGGGCTTAGCAATTGCCGGAGGCCCCGAACAATTGCGGACAGATATTTTGAAAAAGAAAGCCCCAATTCAAAAAAAAAGCAACCTTGAACGTCGTATTGAGAGCGGGGGGGCCGGGGGGACCTCATCCCAGGGATGTAAAAAAAAAGATTGGCGGCCGATGGGCGATTGGGTGTCTTTAGGCGTGGGCCTCCCGTCAGGCCGCCAGACCAAAGAGAAAGGAAGTTCCGGCCTCACGCATTAAAGGCGAACACCGCGGAAAAAAAACAGCCAGGCCAGAGGGACTGGAGAGCAACAGGGTGTGCGCGATTGGAACAAGAAGAATTTTCCGGTGGGGACTGGCGGGGGGCCCCCAAAGGAAGGGGAAGCGGGATTCCAACATCCCTCGGAGAACAAACAACGGATTATTATGAACGATATCGAGGGACTTAGGCTTGCGAACGGTTAGACTGTGTGAGAACCTCCAAGAAAAAGACGTTGTACCAAGCGCCGGCAAAATCGTAAGAAATACGAAAAAGAGAAACCTGTCGGGCTGGCGGTGGTGAAAAAAAAATTCAAATGCAGAACATGATCTTATCTTGCGGGAGGTAAGTGAAACAAACGTCCGATTCAAACAATCGCCATCGGCCCGCTCATGGCCGTCCAATACATAAGGTCGCGTAAAAATACGGCACCTCGATAAGATTTCAGGCGCGGTTCGAACGGTGGATGGGGAGGGATACCGGAAGAAAAAGTCATGCACAAAAAGCAAAGCGGGGGGAGGATTCAGGCAATGGCTTTAGCACTCAAATGACGGTTTGTCCCGGCTTGCCTGTACGAGCACTTGAGCTAGTGAGAGTCGGTTGGGGGTGGGGACTTGAGGGGGCTGAACAAGTCCCGGTTGGGGTGAACTCTAGGGACAGCGGGGTACTCTTAATGAAGGTAGTTTATTGAGAATTTGCATCAACATAACCGGCAGCAAAGAGGACCAGAAAGAGGGGAACTGGGGACTTGCCACACGAATGGAAAGGGGAGGGTGGTCCTAATGGGGGACTTACTCAAGGGTAAACGAGGCAAAACGAAGATAATTCCGCTCGACAAGAAAGCGGCACCAATCCTCCTAGGGAAAAAAAACCAAACCGCGCGCTGGGAGGCGCGGGACAAAAACGTGCCCACCAAAAAAACAAAAATGATAAGGGGGAAGACGTCGAACGAGGACGGAGACGGTATATGCAAAAGCGAAGCAAAAAGGGTAAGTTTCGAATGACCAGAAACTCAGGACTGCGCAAAGAGGCCAGTAAAGGGGGACCGGAGAGAGAGAAGGAAGGGGGGAGAGAATCAGACGCAGGTTGTCAGAGGCCATCCCAGCCTATTCAACCTCGATAAGGGGCAGTGGAGAAGGCGCAAACCGTGGGGAATCGGAGGGGGCATGGGGCCGCGTGTCAAACAATAGAATTCCGGCCTTTGTGAAACGGAAAGCTAAGCTTTCCATCAGGGAGAAGGTAAGACGATGGTCCACGAGGCGCATGAGAAAACAAGAACCCCAAGGGCGGGCAAAAGCCCTTTAGAATAGCAAAATCCCGGGGCTGCTGTCGACAAAGCGAATGTCCGGGCGGGGTAGTAAGAGAAAGGGAAGAAACGGGACGGGGGAAAAAAAGCCTACTCAAAAGAAAGGGGCCCACCGTCCGACCTGTCATCCGCAAAGCGCCCCACCCCGCCTTTGGAGGAGATTTTCCCTGCTGCAGGCCAAAAAAATGGAAGCGACGCGGGGCGAAAGTCCTGAGGGAATAAAAGGTGTTGCACCTTTAAAGGTATCCAACCAACTTCGCGCGTGATTGTCAGGGGAGCACAGAAGCGGAAGGGAAAGGCAGAAAATGGAACGGTGTTTAAGGCCTTAAGCAAAATCGCTCTCCCACGCTATCTCTCCCAAAAAGCCGTATCCCGAGCGAGAGGAACCAGCGACGATAAAACTTGCAAAAGAGGACTACGTGTCCAACGCCAAGGTACCAGCTGCGTTTTTCCACGACACTTCAGGGCCGTCAAGGGACGAGAAAGGCCCAGGTGCAAAACGGCAGGCAACAGGGGGCAGAGGCTTTCCCGCAATTGCGTAAGCCCATGTCGCCGAAAAATGCGTGGGGCAGCCGGGAAAGGAGCATTACCCGGGGGTATCAGATGCCAGGAGGCAGCGGCCCGCCTGTAGGTACGCCCAGTGGGAATAATCAGAAAAGGGGCCCTCGCGGTGCCCAGAATTTCGGAAGAGAGGCCTCTGAAATTGTAACCTAACCGAGGTAGGCCGGCACGGTCCCGGAAAGAAAACTTAACAATCCCCACCGGTCAAAATAGGGTCATCCCGCAAAAAGAGCCGCATAAACTCTTCTGTCACCAAGGCAACTGAACACCTTAAAGGGAGAACAGTATGCCACCCGACAACCATAGAGTTCGAGACACCCACCACTTACTCTAACACCGCTTAGGGGAAAGCCAAAGAAAGTTACATCTCAGAAGCCAGAAAAGTCGCACACGAGGTCCACCATGGATCCACTTAGAAGGGGCCTGCCCCAATATTCTCAAGCCTCAATGGCAACTGCATCTGAAACACCGGAATAGCGAGAACAACTTCGGCGCAGGTTTTAAAGCAAAGGTTGCCAAGGTGGGCAGTGCACTGGTGGGGCCAAGAACACATCCCAAACCATGCCAAGGATTCCCCCAGCTGGGGGTGGGGGGGCAAAAACGAAAAGGGGAAAAGCGAAAAGACTACGTCAAAACGAGTAACGGGCCCGCCGCGCACTTCAGCTAACGCGCTTTAAAGGGTGGGGAAGGGTACGGCGGTTCGACCGGAATTCTGCGCAAAGCTTCGCTAAAAAAAAGGCATGCACAACCCCCACCCGCTTGCCTGCGTAAGAATGCAGAAAACCCTTTATAGTGCCTATTGGGCCGGCACGGTTACTCGGTCCCCGTGCAGCTAATCGGTAGCAGGCCGGAATCGAAAACAACGGTTCTTCGTTTAAGGGGGACGAATGCTGCATGCAAATCAGTCAGGCGGTTGAAATCGTGCTTCCTGATTAATGAAACTTGGCCTTTAAAGAGAACTACCTGCTGCTTGGTTGTCATGAAACACGCTCTTTGTAAGGGATCCCATTGATGAAAAGAATTGGGCGCAAGTCTGGGAAAGGGGAAACAAATCCAGTGTGGAATGGAAGACCGTCCGAATACGCCTGTTAGTTGCTCCTAAGGGGCCAGGTAGCGGAAACTTTCGTTTTAGCTAATGGTATTAGAGAAGACGGCAAATAGCCAGCGTTATTTCGTTCTTTTCGGGAAGGGGGAAAAAACAGGAGACCTTAGAAGTGGGGGTGGGGGCCAAATTGAGTGAAGTAGGTTTTGAAGCTCTCTCAAAAAAGTGGTATGACCATCTGAGGAGCAACATCAAGCGGGGAAAGGGGGGAAGGGGGGACCAAATTTACGACTTCATCCTCCTCGTTAACTAAAAAACCGCAACTCCAAGACTTCGGAGCGAGTGCGGAGGAATAGGACAGGAGCAAATACTAAAGGAACTACCTTCCAACATCCTAAAAGTCTTCGATGACATCGAGAAAGGGCCAAAGTGGTCCAGTTCAGATGGCCTCAGCAATGACAAACTCTCGGTCTCGAACCGAGGACATGACAAAAGCGGCGCAGGTCAGGCAGAAAAGGTGCATTCATCAGCAGAGCCATTGGACAGCGGGTGAGGGAATGCATAATGGTCGGAAAGCACCGGGAACGGCGCTGTTCAATCCCTCGGGCCGCTTAGGCGGGCACATCAAAACCAAAGGCAGGCCAGAGAAGATCAAGGGGGAGGCGAAACGGGCCGGGTTGTTCCTGCATGGAACACAAACAGCAGTAGAAGAACGGAAGAGGGCACAAAAAATAAGAGCGTACACTTCAACGGCCTGCTGGTGGAAGTGGATTTGCCGGCATAACGATTGGATGACTAGCGGCGAGGAAGACTGGATCGGTTCTCTTGAAACCAACCAGGAAATGAGACGGCTGGAAAGGACAGAACGCAAACAACGTGTCAACCGGGATGGAATGCACACCAAAAACTGCGTTCCTATCGGTGGGGGGGGGGGGAATCGTGCAATGTTATGCCTGACGTGGGCACATTGCAAACGGGTGGGCTCCTCTCTGGGACTGCCATATCCTGTCCACTTGGTGTATCCAGTCAGAACAAGGCCCGCGAGCTCACAGACGGGAGTGTCAGTGGCTTGGACTTAAGCCGGGGGGGGAATCAGAAGAATTTAGTAAGAATCAGCAAGTGTGTGATTCCCCTGTTTTTCCGGGGAAGTGTTACAAGCAAAAAAGGCCCGAGGAACCGCCGCATCTTCGTCTCGGCGTTCTTGAAACCCACGCTTTGGGGAGATCGTACCGAGGAAAGGAGATTCTGCAACCTCACCGCCGCCGCCCTTGACGTAAAATGGGCACAACGCCAAAAGTAGATCCAAAAATCGTCAAAAACGCGGGAGCCTTGCCCTGGGAGGCAATGCTGTCGGAGGAGAAATCCTATACCCGGCATGCCATCATCTTCCAAACGAAGTGGAAAAATCATCGTTAGACAATTTTGAGAATTCTCGCCCTTTAGGGGTCGGAGGAAAGATGTCGCGGAAGGGGGGGCACAGGGCGGGATCAGGCACTCCTGCACGTGGGCCTTTGGCCGCGAGCAGCCCGAGCATTTTGTTTCTGAGGGGGGAAACCGCGGGCAAGGCGATGCGTACAAGCTCGGCGCTGGCAGACTCGCAGAGGAAAGAAACGAAAGGGGCCGGCGGTAGGAATCTCTCTAAAGGGAGCCCAAGACTAACCCGAGGCCCAAAAGGAGACTGGGGGGCCCGACTCAAAAGATTCGCCCTAGATTGTACGAGCGGGCCGGCTGGGGGGGGGGAAGGGCAGAAACGGTCAGGAACCCGCCCAGCCGAAGTATTTCGCCATCCGGGTCAAAAAAAGCCCGGCCTGCAGGGAATGAACACACCAAAAGTGGGCGGAGAGGCGAGGACATCAGGTAGCCGGGTGTGGACGAGGGGAGTAAAAGGGAGAAAAATCAACAAAAGGACGTCACGTTCATGGTTCCTTCCTGTCTTCCATTAAGCGACCCGGAGAATCATCGCTGCTCAAAAGACAGAAACATGCTTACCAGTGCGACCAGGACGGTGGTAACCGAGGTGTACCAGGAAAAGGAAAGAAATAATAGGCACCGAGAAAAGAGGCGGGGACGGAGATCTCCTTCAAGTGCCAACGGAATAAGTAACAGTAATGAATGAAAAGAAGGCCAGGCAAACGGTGGCGAACGTTCATCCCATCGAAAGCATACGGGAGCTCGGTTTGGACTCAAGGAGAGGCGTGCCCCAGAACACCTGCAGTAATGACCGGGAATCTCCCCTTCCCGCTCTCAAGACATTTACGCTCCTAACCTCGGGCGAGAAAGGGGAATTCTGTCTGTCGGAATGGGGAGAATCGAACGAAAGGAAAGACAGAGCAGTAATAAGCCGATCTCCATTCATCAGGGGGCAAAGGATTGTCCACAACTTCACTCAAAACACACGACGTGTGGGTCCTGGGCACCGCCCCTTCCAGGAGACGGCGGGTGATCGTTTCTACCAGCAAAAAAAAAACGCATGCGGCGTCAGCGACTAGACAGGTACCCGCCGCAAGTATTGGAATCAACCTAATAAAAGCTCATAGGGAGTGAGAAGCGCTGGATTGTCGCGAGGCGCAAAAAGGAGGGTGGCACGGACAACCCGCAAAACTCGGGGCGATACTTTCAAAGCTTCCCCGGAAAACGGAACAGCGCTTCCCACGAACCGTGGACAATCCACCCCCACAACTGGCGACCTAGAAGGGATAAAAGGGGGCCTCCAAAGGCCAAAGGGGCAAAAAACGGCAAAAGTGGAAATTTCTTCCATTCCTGAAAACTGTGCTTTGCGCCCCTGGTATTCCCTTCTCGCCCAACTTAAGAAACCACGCCCTTGAAAGAGTCAGTTTAAAGGGAGGGGGGGGGAAAGGAGGTGAAGCGCAACATGAGGAAGAGACGTCCATGAGCTTAAAGGGATGGCGCAGGGGGGTGAATCGGGCGGCGACTGTGGACAGGCCTAAGGGAACTATTCATTATAAAGTGTTCGCCCTCAGACGAAATGGAAGCTAAAAAAAAAAAAACGACCAGCAAAAAAGGCGCAAGCCTGGCGTAATTCGGCCACTATTTTCAAGCTGGGAACCCACCCCTTGGCTGGGAGGGCGTGGAAGAAACCTGAAAGAAGGTAGGAACGAGCCAAAAAAGGTAGAAACAACAACAAGGGAGAGGATGAAATAAGTATGTAGGAGGCTGGAGAAGACGGCCGCACTGGTCCAACCTCCAAAGGAAGACTCTGTCCACACATCTGCCGAATGTTCCTACATCAGCCAGAACAAGAGAAAGGGCGGGCGGGGGAAGGGGGATAATGAGCCATCTGAGGCGAAAGGAATCAATGGATCGATTGCCCGTGGGGAAGGCCCGTTAGGGGAGCAACGTCCATTCTCATGACAAAATCAGACCATAGCGCCTTAGAACCCAACGCAGGTCGCGTGAAAGAGGCCAGCGAAGAAATGACGAAGTGTCAAAGAAAGAGTGACGGGAATTGGGGGGGGGGGGAAAGAATACTGTAGAGTCCGGGGGAAAGATCATGTGTTCTTTTAGATTCAATGAAAGCACCCGGCGACGTTGGGTTGAACACCGTGGAATTATTCCAAGAAAGAAGAGCTGGTGCTCAAAGGGGGGGTGGGGATGTCAACCTGTGTCTCAAGGGGGGACGGTGGTGAACGTGTGAAACCGGGTAGCTCGAAAACTTCAGCCCGAGTGGTGAATTTTTCAATCACACAAAGAGGCAAGAAGAGAGGAAAAGGACACGCCCGGGACTGGCAAGAAAGACGGGGGGCGGGGGGTCAGGTTGGCTTCAAGATTGAAGAACTATAGGGGGAGATCGCTCGCCAAAAGAGGTCTACGAAAGTCCTCCTGTAGGGAAAAAATGAAAAACCCAGCGCGCCTGGTTTCGAAAAAATTCACTTCCAAAACGAATTTGGAAAATAATGGGTTAAGAGAGGTCGAACCAGACCGCTGCCTGGCGAAATAAGTCTCCTATTTGGGAGAAGCCGCTGTTAAAAGCATTTTGTCAAGCCAAACATGCGCAAAAAAGTCCCGGTAATCGACGAGAAAGATCCGGTAGGGATCAGCGTAGGTCAGTGATAGTCTAAGAGAACTGTCAAGACTGGCAGGTCTGGAAAAGGAGGAGTCCAGGGATCCTATCAAACGCATTAGATGGGACCTTGATAGAAATGCGTCAGGCGGCCCAGGGTGGTTGACCTAGATTTCGGGAGGGTGTCATCAGTTTTTGAAACCAATATAATGAAAGGGCGGGCAAAAAAAAGCTTGCCCGGCTTTGCAGGTTACTATCGGAATTTAGGGTACTACGGCAAAAAAGGAACCACACGCGTACCCCCGTCCTGGGGGGTCTGCACGACCTGTTTAAAGAATAACGCCATCCTGGGCTGGGGTCGGGAGAGCGAAAATGAAGACGGTAAAAGAAGGGGGGTCTGGCATACGAGGGGGAAACAAGAAACGTGAAAATTTTTGAGAAGCACAAAGGACTCTCAACCGGAGAAGTAGATTCAGAAGAGCCAAGCACACTCGTTGCGAAGGGATTCCCAAAGACGACGGGAGTCTGCGCGAGGACGGGGGGGGCGGGGACGCCATACAAACGGCATTGTTGGGCGGTGTTCAACCTTGAAGGTGAGGCAGAAGGCCCCGCTCGCTAAAAAATGAAGTCAAGAAGTCGACAAAGGGAGTTCCATCTGCGACTACAATCGAGCTCGTCGGGCTTGTTTCAGCGACGAGGCGAGGTCAAAAACCAAAACGAGTCGGCTGAAGATCGTGCCCGTACGGCCAGGCCCAGAGACAAGCCAAAGTATTTTTTTCCTTCTGTTCACCCAATGCCACAAAAGCCCGGCTGAGGGGAATGGCATCCACATTACGTAAGCGTTTCGGTCCCCCTCGGGTGAAAACCAAACTAAAAATCTGAAAACACAAGGCAAAGAGACAAAGAAAGGGGCGAATGTCCACATTTTGGGGACCGCCGATCTGAAGCTTTGAACAAGCTGATGAGCAAAAATAAAGGGGTCAACAGGAGAAGGGCGCCTTAAGCATGGCAGCCACGGACTGGACGGGAAACTTGTAATGCCCTCCCTTCCTCATGTAGTGCCAGGGGAGAAGGGAGGATCTTCGGAAAGCTTCTTCCCGTAGCGAATGACATTGAAAACCGGCGGGTCCGGAACCTCCCCTCAAAGCGTGAAGCAGCGACAAAGCGTGAGGCGGCCCAACACTCAGGGCGCAGACACGGAATTCCGAACAAGCTGCCGCTAAAGAAAAACAAGAGTAAGAATCGAAAGAAGAAGAAAGCTGAGGGACCCACCAATCACGTACGGTAAAGCAGAGGAATAGCATATCTCAAAATGAGGTTCCAAGATTAACGACAAGTATATTGTATGGAAGAATATAGGCTCCACCAGGGCAAGTGCATGAGAACTCACCGGCCGGAGAACACCCGTAGGAGCATGCACGTGGAAGTGAAACGACGGGGGGGGGGGGGGGAGTCCGTGGGGCTGACACAGCAGCGAACGCCCATAGAAAATGGGGGGGTCACGACACTCAATCGGCGTAAAAATCGGCAAAGAAGCAAACTCGTCTGCCCCGAGATCAATTAGAGATCAAAGAAGTCCCCCCGAGATCGTTGCACTCTCTTTTGGGTGAGGGTGCAGAGAGTTGAATAGCGAAAGATTCATTCGTCCAGCGAGGATAAACCAGGGAAGAAACCATTCCCGCTCTAGGAGACCAACCATATGATTTATCCTTGCCCCCAGGGGTAACGCAGGGGTTTTCAAGAAGAGGGAAGAAGGGGCACACAGTGCCTCAAAAAACAAGGCGGCCGCTTTTGGTTCAATCAAACATCGAGGTCCGGATTGTAAAAGGCTTCTCATGATGAGTGAAAACGTGTAAATAAGAATGAACATGGGGGAGTTTTTGTTGCATGTACCGGAGAGGTGGGGGATGGATCAGAGAAGGGGGGGAGCGCCGTATGGCCCGTGGGAAACTAAGCTTGGGCCCTTGATCGATTTGTTCGCCCCTGGGGGGGGGCCTTGCCGTTGGACAAGAGGGCCCTTTAGCGTAGGGCCAAGAAATTTCGTTTTTCTTGCTCTGGTATTCGAGAAAAGGGAAAAATAAAAGCGCGAGGACGAAGTTTCGCTGGGGTGGCGGAGGCTACACGTTCAAAGTCCAAATGTTTAGGGGGGGAAGATGGGATGTTGGAATTTCGAGCAGAAAAAAGGAGGGTATTAAAATAGGATAACATAGAACCGAAAATGTTGGACAAGTTGTGGGTCGGACCTTCCATCCGGGCGAGGGGACCTAAAAAGACCAGGGGGAAATCGGAAACTGCAGCTGAGGTCTTATCGGGAAGGGGGGAAACACCTGAGACGCTTAAAGGAAAGGCCGGACACAGCCCCCCAGTTTTCTTCCTATCACTCCCGTCAGGGAGTCAGTTGACAAGTCAAGGGGGCTCAAAGAACATCAGATTTTTCTCAGCGGAAGATCTGAAAAGGGGGGGGGAAGGAGACAAATAATCTGCAGGTCAGGAAGGAAAATTTCGGAATCTCATTATTTCACCTAGTTAAAGGGACTCTAATACATCTTTGGTCTTCGTCACCGGCCAGACGGCGACGGTGGGACCTATGTAAAGGATAGGTGACCAGGGCGGCGGAAGGGAAAGCCATCTACCAGGGGGAAGGGCGACGAAATCAAGGGTTTCTCTCGACGGGCATGCTCAAGCCGCAACCCGACGAAGAAAAGCCAGGGAAAACCCGAAGCAAGAAAGTTGAAATGAAAAACGAGAGAAAACTGGGGTTCGACTCATCTCTTGTACGATGCATGAACGGATGGCCGCGTTGCTCCCGATGCGTTTCTCGGGACACCAGGGCATGACGCATGTAGCAGGTCACGCAAACAACAGTGTGCACACCTGGATGGAAACCGGGAATTCTTCCCTACTTGTTTGCGAAAAAAAAGTGGTCTTCCCTTACCTGGCCCTTTGCCCTAGGTGAGGCGACTGGGCAGCCCACAATAGCTACGGAAAACAATGTGGGGGAAGTGGCGAGTGAAGCAAGAAAGGAAAAAGACGTTTGACAGGTTAAGGGGTAAATGACTGCAAGAACCGGTGGGACGCGCGGTTTCACCGAGGAGTGTCCCTGGGATAGAATGGGTGGGTCGATATGTTTTCCGTAGGGGGGGGGGGAAAAAGGCCATGGGCCTCCCACGGCGGCTAGAGGGGGATGGGCCCCGCTTGGGACGGGTATAAGATTAAACCACGTTCTAACTCTGTTGAGGCCTGGTGAATCAAAGCGAGCCGTAGGGGCCATTGGAAATCCAGCTGGCCAGGGGGCTCCTATTACAAACTTCCCTTCCATAGGTTTTCGACCCATTTCTTTGGCCGGCAAGGGGAGGGCCGTCTGTCCGACTTAACTGTTGCATGCTTCCCCCCATCCTTGCAAAGCTAGAGGTGGGGAGCCATGGTTCACATCGCACCATTGCCGGGGGCTGGAGAAAGGTACGCTGCCGTGGGGGCATACATGGCTTGAGGGCCACGACAAGAAGAACTTAGAAAGGAAAACGACAGGGGAAGATTGTGGTGTTTATTGGGACGGGACATAAGAAAAAAAAACGCGGAGCGTCATGCACAGGAGTCTCTCGGGGGTCAGCGGCTGATCGGCAAAGACCAAGAGGAATTTTGAGAAAAGGAGGGGGGCGGAGCAAATGAAACCCAGGCACCCTGACTCGCTGCTTGTTCGCTCAGTCGTCGCTTCGCGGAAACGATGCATTGGAAGCTCACTGCGGGGTGTTGTGCCTTCTTTTGTTATGACATAAAAGGTCACCGAACGACCCAGGCCCGAGGGATAGACCTAATGCGCGAACGTCCGACAGCCAGTAACAGACCGAGCAAAACAGGGGGCGGGGGGCGAAAACGATGACAGGAGAGGGGGAACCGGTGTGTTGGAAAAAGGAAGAGGCCCCCAAGTGAGTAAAAATGTACTTGCACCCATGCAGGGCTGAAGCAGGCTAACGCGCCCTATAGGGAGCTTCTCGCATCAAAGAAAGGAGGCCTGATGCTACAGTATTGCAGAAAAGGTTCAGGGGGCCAAGAACGAGGAATATGAAATTTAACGATATTCAAAACGGGCAAAGCTGAAAAAAGGGAAAAATATTCTCCTCAGCTAGAATTCAATTAAGGGAAAAGGGGAGAAAAGCCAATCACGAGCAAACGGGGCAAGCTGAGGCCTAACAAAACAGTTTTAGAGAATATTGGAGGAAGACTGGATATCCAGGACAACAGACCACCTAAGTAGGAAGTCCCCGAAAAAAACTCAACGGCAGACTTCATCTCCATGATTTTGAATAGCATACGCGGGAAGGAAAGTAAGGTGATAGTCGGCCTGGTTATAACAAAAAACACACAAAGGAGGCAATAAAGCAAAATATAACCCGTGCGCAACAACGGGGCGACGGTCGTCGACAAACATCAAAAGGTGTTTTGGAATGTATGCACGCGCGCTTAAACAAGCGCGCGGTTGTCGGGGAATGAAAAAGGATACTAAGGCAACTGCGGCTGGTCGGAAGAAGTTAATCCAGGTCAGCCAGCTAGTGCGCGCGCCGATTTGGGGGAAAAAAAATAGTACCCACGACAACGGACATCGAGTGCAGCACGACGCGGAATATGTAGATAAGGAACAGTCAGGTTTGGTGTCGGGGCTACAACCCCTGACTTTAAAAAAACCAACTGCACAAATTTAAAAAAAAAAAGGTGAAAAAAAATCACAGCCAACCCCCAACGAGGGCGAACACATCTAGGTTCTTGCGAAAAACTGCAATGGGCCGGAAGAAGCCGGGAGTATTGATACCACTTTACTACTCAAACAACCCCGCTGGGGCTGCTTATTTTTCCGCCGCCCAGTCCTCAGTACCCCCATACCCGGTGACGAAAAAAAGAAGGAATGAACTGCTAAGGATTCAGGGTGCGATGGTTGTCTCAGGGGGGAGGAGAGGCCCGAAATTGGTGGTGGAACATGAAAGGCGAAACCCTGACAGGAAAGGCAAGCTCGAATATAGTTTTTCGGCAGACAAAGGAAAGGCGAAACGCGCCCCCCCAAAAGTCGCAGAAGGTTCCCTGACGGGGGGGGTCAAAAGGTGAGGCCGGAGCGGGGAAACAAGCGGTTCTTGTGCGGTGGACAACCCGTGCCGGACGTAGGACCATAAGCCCAGTCACTTCAGACGCAACAAAGATGAGGAAAGAAAAGGATGGGCAAAACAAAGGAGTTCCTACCGCCCTTTCAGGCGGTGGGGGCCGACCGAAAGCCTCAATAAAAAAAAAGAGAGACGCTGGCCAAAAGGCGTCCGAAAATCCTCCAAGGACCTCTAGAATGGCAGGGGAGAAAAAGGTTTGCCGTCATTCCAGGGAGCAAAATGAATAAAAAGGAAAGAAGGGCAATAGGCAAGGGACGTGAAACAGAAAAAGGCCTCCTACATAGCAACATCGCCCTCCTTCCTTTGTCGCTCCAATCATGTCTCGGGCAAACATCAAACCAAGAATTACGAAGAAGGGAAAGAGAGTTCGAAAGGGTGGGGAAAGTGACAGGGAAAGGCGGAGAAGAGTGGCTTTCACGAAAAGCAGGGTCGGGGATCATTCAGGCTCAGTCCCGGTGAAAAGCCCCCGGCAAACAAGCCCCGGGAGCTAGGAGCCAGGAACATGGAATTAGAGGTGCTGAAACAGGGACGGGTTGGTTGAAAAGCGCTTGGAAGCCCCTTGGGGAAAACCGTTTTTGGGGGGAGATGAACTAAAGAACCTGCATCAGTATCTGAAGAACTAGCTTTCGTGTATTTGTCACTAAGGAAACGGGCTTGGGGCCTAGGGTGCTTCCCCTCTTTCGATTCGGTGAGAATGTCCGGGAGCAGGCGTTGTAAGTCTAGAAACCACCACCAGTCGAAAGGGAGCAAATTCCCGTCGTATAAGAAGACCTAAAACGCACCGCCCTCCTCCGCGCAGGGAAAGGCTGGGGGTGCAGCATTCCAAACCGCAGGTTTTTTCAAAAAGTTGTGTGACCATGAGACGTGAGACCAAAGAAGCACTAAGTAAAAAAAATGGGAAGCATGCGGTGGGTCGCCACCGCCGAAGCGGAGGAAGAATCAACCTTGCGATGAGCATGGAGTAGGACTCACGAAACTGGAAAATGGCCGGAAGTCAGGGGCAAAACGAGGTCGGGGGAAATCGAGAAAAAGCCAGTCCCTAGAAACTAGGAGAGGATTCTTGCTTACGGAGGAAGACAGGCCCGGGTGTGAGGAAGGGAGGTTGCGTGTCACAGTGAAAATGGGAACATCCCACGCGGTGCCGGAGGACTTTTTCACGCAGGCCCGCGGGGGGACTATCGAGTGAAATGTAAAGCGGGAGAAGGCTAACAGCGTAACTCCGTAAACAGGCCTGGAGCAACGAAGCAGAGAGAAGCTCCTTGAGCTGCTGGTTCTGCATCTAAAAAGAAACATTAAATTTAATAGTATCATTTAGTGGCAGAACGTAAAACCAGCAACGGTACTGAAAAGTGAAGGAAGAAAAAAAAAAGCCAAAACTGGGCCACACCTTCTACCACGAGGGCCCATCTCAAAAAAAGAAACTCGGTTGTACGGCGTTCATGTCGAGGGGCTGGCTCGCGTTCTTTCGAGTACTTTCATACTTAAGCAGACGGTGGTGTCCAAAGACAGGGGGACCTTCCAGGAAACCAGATACTTAAACCGCCGAGAAGTCTCGAATCAGAAAAGGGGAGGGAAATGAAAAAGAGCGCAGAAAGCGAAGTTTCCGGACATGAAAGTGTGGTCAATGGGTGACTCAAGGAGGTCCGCCAACCTGCCGCATACGGGATGGGTTCCCAACGTCGGTCCGACGAAATGAAAACGCGCTAAGAGGAATTTTCCCTTCTCGCCCGTTTTTGGCGGATGAGGAGACTACGGAGAGGACGCAAGACTGGCTGCGGCCTTGAGAAAAGCCCCCGTGCCGTCGTTGCCTAAAAAAAGGGTAGGTAACCAGGCAGGCACAAGCAGCATCCCCCGAATGTTCTAAGGTGGCCAGCAGGCGACACCGCGCGTCAGGCAAATTCTCGGTGGGTTTCGATTTATAGAGGATGAGCTCCTCACCAGCCATGCCGAAAAACGGAAGGGGAAGCGTTGGAGAAAATGCCCGGCCCAAGGAAATGAGTGTCGGCCGGAATCTAAGGGTGCTTCAGGTGCTGGCGGCTAGAAAGACCAATTGGTAGCCTTGAGGTCCCGCAAAGAGATCAACCCCGGTTCGGAAAATCTTGGGGGTCACCGAGGGCGCAAATAGCTGCGTCGTCCCAGACCTTCTCTCCTCTTCCCCCTACCTTAAACAGGAGTACCAAAGTCGGCACCCACCATCGGGAAGAAAAGAAAACGCACACAACAGCTGCAGTCCATCCACATAAATTACCCTTTTTAACCAAAATCAGGGCGTCAGGGGTCGTAATGGAACTGCTTCGGCCACAATCGAAAGAGATTTCCTTACCCAAAGTCGCAAACATAAACCAGGGCAGGTGAAACGTACATCACTTGCTGAGACAACAACCTCCGAGGCAGGGGTGGAATGCAGCAAGGTGTTTTCAAGGTTTTTGGGCGCCCGGCCACAGGGCACCCAGATCAGAAAGATTGCCGTGGGGGTAGAGAAAAAACCATGGCGTCAAGCCAGCAGGACGCTCAAGAACTAGGGTAATGTCACGAAAAGACGCGACCCATCTTTCTCCTGGCGCCTACTCGGGGGGAGTCGTTGGGACAGGAACTGGAGAAGGATCTAGAAAGAGGTGGGTTCGAACACGACCATAAGAACCAACCCAGTGAGGGGCGGAGGCAACCCCTTTTAGTCCCATCTTGCACGCGAGCCGCGATGTTGTCCAGAAGCACACAGAAAACCTGCAACATAGGAGAAAAAACCGAAGGAGTTGAAGAAAGGGGGACGGAGGAATGAGCAGGCAATCAGTCGCGGTTACTTGGGCTCCCTGATGTGAAGGGGCACAGGGGGGGACAGAGAACCGGAGAGAAGTGGTCATGACAAAATCGGTTTGAAAAATCCATCTATGATGAGGTGAGAAAGCGCGTGTCCCAGAATAACTTGCCGTCAATTCCAGAAATGAAGACCGGGGGATGCGAAATGAAAACGAGCTTCTCCTTTCGTGAGCTCCTGGGGCTTTAAACGAAAAGACAGAGCGGCGATTTTCAGGGTTTAAGGGGGTAGAGTCAGGCGACTGAACGTTCGACAAATGGTCCGTTAGGTTCAAGAGT
>Ga0179593_1593477_pt1 | contig 16853 bp, 30 predicted proteins | sample CZODoug2_1_08_16_FD_185931 | JGI IMG/M metagenome (GOLD analysis project Ga0179593, IMG submission 185931) | Vadose zone soil fungal communities from Angelo Coast Range Reserve, California, USA - CZODoug2_1_08_16fungal (PacBio error correction) | ecosystem: Environmental > Terrestrial > Soil >...
GGGGGAGGTATCAGGAAGAAAGGAGGGGAGGGGGGGAAAGAAGGAGGAAAACTGACTATACTCCACACCAATTAATAAGAGGGACATTTCAAGGATTCATATTGTTTACCGGGAAAGGGGAAAGGGGGGGGAAAGAGGAAAAAAGAAGAAGGAAAGGGGGAGGAAGGAAAAAAAAACCTATACTGATATAAGTATAGCATTTCCTTTCACCTCCATTTGCAGAGAAGGGAAGGAAAAGTTAGAAAAGGAAAGAGAAGGGAGAGAGGAAAAAAGGGGGAGGATCAGATTTGGAAAAGGGGGGTCTCCCGGGAAAAAGGGAAGAAAAAAAAAGGGGGGGGAGGGTTTTTGATGCAATATCTTGACACCAATAATTCTTGATGATTAGATTATACTTAAAGGGAGAAAAAAGAGAGTATCACAAAAAAAGGGAAAAAAGAATGGGGGGGGAAAAGACATTCACTCCTTCATTATCTCCAACTTATCAGAGAAATTGGGGAGAAGGGGAGGGGGAAAGTAACCGAAAAAAGGAAAAAAACGGGGAGGAAAAAAAGATAGGGAAAAAGTTCCTTACCATCAATGGCTTTACACTCTAGCCGTGGCACAGGTTGATGTTGGGGAGGGGAAAAATGCCAAGAAGGGAGGGGGGAAGAGAGGAGGGGAGAGGGGGGGGTTAAAATATAGCTGTCCATACTACTGCCAGTGACTTCCACAATATTCAGTGCAAGACCAGTATACAAGAAGAAAGGGAGGGGGAAAAGGTTGAGAAGGAAGCAGGAAAAGGGAAGAAAAAAAAAGGGGATTGCATTCACTGAATATTATTATTACTATTTCTATAGATCTGGTCCAACAGTTGGAAAAAAGAGAAAGGGAAAGAGAATACAAAGGGGAAAAAGGAGAGGAAGAAGGGAAAGGGAAAACTCCTATTTATCCAGATTACATTTCATCCATCAATTCTAATCTTCGCTTTCTAGGAAAAAGGGGGGAAGAGCTCAAAAGAAAGGGAAAAAGAAGGAGGGACCCTCTTTCCATTACAAGATTACAATCTATCCTTCTGCGGTGGCCACAGGGGGGATAAGAGGGAAGTGGAGGAGGGGGGGAGAAGAAAAAAAGGAGGGAAGGGAACATGGAGAAAAGGGCCCGCATCTCTCCTGATTTCCCTTTGTGGAAACTGAAAAGAAGAAAAAAGGGTAAAAGGATGGAAAGGGCGAAAGGGAAAAAAAAAGGGGGGAAGGAAAAGAGTCAAGTCATCCATGTGATTCTCTTTTTCATTGGTTTTCTCATTGGGGAAAGAAAAAATACAAGGGGGGAAGGGGGGGAAGGGGGGGAAGGAAGGGAGAGAAGTATCTTGATACAATTCTCTTTGCATCACCTCTTCTTCCGTAACATTCAGCAGGAATTGGGGGAAAAAGGAAAGATTCGGAGGAGAAAAAGGAAAGGGGAAAGGGGGAAAGAGGAGGGGGATTGCTTTCTAGTTATTATTTCCATACATTTAGTGTTGTCATGTCTACTGCTGGTCAGCTGGAGGAAAAAAGGAGAGCTCTGAAAGAAAGGGGAAAAAAGGGGAAGAAAGGGGGGAGAAGGAAGCTAAATATCAATCATTGTACGATCTGGTTGCCACCAGACTCACAACTCTTGACACCAAGAAAAAAAAAAAAAAAAAAAAAAAGACTCTGCTCTTAACTCATCAACACCCTACAGTTGGGGGGAAAAGAAAGCTCCAGTAGGAAAAAAAAGGAAGAAGGAGAAGAGGAAAGGGAAGAAGAGAGGGAAGGGACCATATAGGTGCCTCCCATATTCCATTCTTCCTAAATTTCCTTTATTCTGAATGCAGACTTTTAAGGAGGGAGGGGGGGGGGAAAATCATTTGAAAAACTGATGAAAAATAGGGGAAAAGGAGGGGGAAAAAGTCTGCCCTTGCAACATATATCTTATACTTTTCTCTTGTTTTTTCCCCTTGACAAAGGAGGGGGTCTGGGGAAAGGAAAGGGGGGGGGGGGGGCTTTTTCCGGGGGGGGGGGGGACTAATCATCTCCTCTCACAACAACAACTTATTATATTAAATATATAGATGCTAGAGAAGAGGGATTAAGGGGAAAAAGAGAAAAAAAAGAAAAAAAAAAAAAGAAAAAAGAGGAAGCTAATATATCTGTTGCAAGTTCAGAACTTTTTTCACAATCCTTTTTACCAAACTAGAGGGTGTGGGGGGGAAAAAGGGGGGGGAAAGGTCCAAGGAAAAGAGAAATGAGAAATAGAGAGAAGAAAAAAGGGAAAAAAGGGGAAAGGACACATATTAGGAGACATACAAGTGATGTCAATGGTATTTATATTTTTCAAGTTCCATTAATTATTTGCAGGTTTTTCCAAGAAAAGGGGGGGGGGGGTATAGGGGGGGGGAAAAAAAAGGGGGGGGGGGGGGGAGGGGGGAAAGGTGTGAGTCTGGTGGCCCGACTTAACACTTATTTGATCTTTATCTGAATCACCACCAGTTTAAAAGAAGGGGGGAAAAGGTTCAAAGGAAGGAGGGTAGAAGGAGGGGAGAAAAGGAAAAGAAGGGGAAATAATAACTAGAAGCAATCTCAAATCATGATGGTCACTGAATTTATTTTTTTGGTGTTTTTTTTTTTTTTTTTCCCTTCCAATACTTGAACTGGGGCAAGGGGAGAGAAAAAAAGAACTCTCGGGGAACAAAGGCCCGGAGGAAGAAGGGGGGGTATCAAGATGAATTCACTGCATCCCATGTTTCTCCATCCTCCCTAACATCAGCCGAAAAGAAGGACAAATAAGGGGGGATAGGAGTGAGGGAAAAAAAAGAAGGAGAAAAGAATTGGAATGGTAAATGGTAAACAAAATTTTTAGCCTTATTCCATTTTCAAGACCCATCCATGAAAGGGGAGGAGGGAATAGAAGAAGGAATTCAGGAGAAGAGGGAGGAAAAGAGGGAAGAAAATCCTACTCCATGATATATCACTTTTTCATACCACTTTTTCCACAGCAGAAGGAATCGTGTAATCGTGGGGAGGGGGGAAAAAGGTAATAAAAAGGGGGATGGGGGGGGGGGAGGAGGGAAAAAAAGGGGGGGAAAGAATAAAAACTTTTGAATGAAGAAATCGAAGATTCGGTCTTTATTTCTTCAATTTCATCTGGAAGAAATAAAAAGAAGGGGATAGGAGGAAGAAGGAGAAAAAAAAGAGAAAGGGGGACCAGCTACTATATCCCTATCATCATCAATCTTCATTACTTCAATCCATTTACCAGCTAGGGGAGGGGGAAGGGAGGAAGAGCATGAGAAAAGGGGGGAAGCAGGAGGAAGGAAGGGGAAGAAAGGGGGAAAGAAGAGGGAAGAAATCAGCAATTATAGATATTTGAATGCGGTCCATAAAAAATGCACCAAGTCTAGAGAAGAAAAAAAAAAAGGGGTTGAAAAAGAAAAAGAATGGGGGGAAAGGGGAAAAAAAAAGGAGGAGGGGCAATCATTGATTGGTAGTCACATCTGGTCCCCGCTCATTGCATCGATGAAGAAAGAAAAAAAGGGGGAAGGAAAATCAAAAAGGGGGGAGGTGAGGGAAAAAGGAGAGGGGGGGGAGAGAATGAAGGAGTGAATGTTGTCGATGTATATTAATCTCTCATGCCTCACACCACATTCTTGAAAGGGGGGGGGGGGAAGAGGTATGGGGTAAGGGATTAAGAGAAGGAGGGAGAAAGGAAGGCAAGAAGGCTAAATGCTTTTATCATTTCTTCTGGTACATGGCCCCAATTGCTGGGAGAAAAAAGGGGAAAAATCGAAAAAGAGAAGAGGGGGAAAAAAAGGGAGAGAAAAAGGGAAAAGAGAGACACGCTGGGAGCATCAGAGACCTGCAATGTAGTGACCATTCAATGGCTCTACTATATCAGTATAGTTTTAGAAGGGAGAAAAAAAGAAAAAAGAGTCAAGAGAAGGGGAGGGGAGAAGGGGGGAAGGGAGAAAGAAAAGGAGAAAGAAAAGGGACCCCGTTTATTAATGGTGGAAAGTATATCAGGTGACAGAATTTCATGAACTCTCTCTCATGGAAAGGCATTTGTAAATTGAGAAACGAAAAGGAAAAAGAAGGGGGGCTCAAAGGGAAAAGCCTCTCGCAAAAGAAAAAAAGAGGGAGAAGGAGAATATTGATCCCTACTTATTTTTCTTTTGTCCCTGTTTACCATTTACAAATGCCTTTAAAGAGAAAGAAAGGAGGAAAAAGATCGGAGAGAAGACCAAAAGGAGGGAAGGAGGGGAAGAGCCTGACAGGAAGCCAATAAAATTTAGATGCTATTGAATCATTTGTGTTCCATTGATTATACATGAGAAAAAAGAGAAGGGGAAAGGATAGCAAAAGGGGAAAAGGGAAAAAAAGGAAAAGAGAGGGAAGAAAGGGGTATAGATTTAATAAGAATAAGACTGGAGATATTCCACGTGCCTTATCCGGTGTGAATCAATTTATAGGAGGGGGGAGAAAGGGAAAGGTTTCAGGGGAACAAGAAAAAGGGAAAAGGAAGGGGGGAAAGGGAGGGGGGGAAGAATATTGTGTTTGATGGCATCATCTTGACACCCCAGGAGAGGGGAAAAAGAAAAAAGGAGATTTAAGGGGAGAGCGAAGGGAGAAAAAAGGGAAAAAAAAAACGGGGAAAGGCAATCTACCTCGCCACCTTTCATCTTCATTATCGAAAAAGGGAAAAAAAGAAGAGGGAAAGGGTTGAGGGGGAGGGGGTCACGAAAGAGAGGGCGGGGGGAGGATCTAATCGATTCACTGCTCCTTGTGCCATATTTGTGGCCTTACCAAGAAAGGGGAGGGAAAAGCGAAAAGGGGTGGAAGGGGGGGGAAGGGGGGGGGGAAGTATCTATACTTGGTGCATTTTTTAATTGCTCATTCAAAGAGAAAGAAGGGGGAAGGGGTATTAAAAAGGAAGGACAATACTACTTGTCCGTGACTTTCAAAATGATCAATGAAAGAAAAGAGGAAAAAATATAAGGGGAAAGAATGGGGAAAAAAAAAGGGAAAGGAGGGGAAGGGATTTTCATTTCACTTCCGCTTCTGCTGCCTCTGAAGAGGGAGGGACAAAAGGTTCAAACGGGGCGAAGACCCCAAGAAGGGGGGGAAAAAAAGAGAAGAGAATGGATCCAGATGACATTGCCTCCCTCCCGCCTCCTCTTCTCTTTCCTCTTCAACAGGGGGGAAAGGGAGAAAAAAATCCCAAGAAAGAAAAAAACGGGGAAGAGAGGAAAAAAAAAAAAGAAGAAGGGCGGTGGCCACAATTTTATCTACAACGTTATCTCTCTTGGCGTCTTCTTTCTTTGGCCAGATGCGCCTGCGGGAGGGGGAAGGGAAGGGGGAGCCAAAGGGACCCAGTATTGGCAGAGTGGGGAAGGAGGGGGGGGGGAAATTCTCCTGTCCACCTTTTTTTTCCCCTTTAACAGTCCAAGGAGGAAAGGGAGAAAGTGCATGGAGGGGGAAAAAGCAATCAGCAATCCGGAATGGAATGTGGACTGTTGACCTGATGGGAGGGAAGGAAAGGGGCACGGGGGGAAGGAAGGAGAGGAGAGAAATCCTGTATTCAAGAAGGAATTGTTCCAAGAGCTCTTTCTTTCTTTTTCTGATACAAAACAGGAAGGGGAACTTAGAAAGGGAAAGAAAGGAAAAGGGGGAAAAAAAAAAAAGGGGAGGGGGGGAGGTTACATACCTGAGTGTTGTCATGTATACTACTGCTTGTCATCGGGGAGGGAAGAAAAAGCACGAGAAGGGGGGGAAAAAAAAGGGGAAGGGGTGATTCATCTAAATATCAATCATTGTTACTTCTGCCACCATCCTCACAACTCTTGAAAAAAAAAAAAAAAGAAAACAAAGAAAAAAAAAAGAAGGGTTTGGAAACCCCTACAACATCTCCAAAATCCTTACAATTTCATGAAACCCTGAAAAAGAAAGGGAGGGGGGAAGTTGAAGAGCCCGGGAAGAAAAGGGGGAAGGAAAACTCCCATTCCCTTGGTGCAGGCCCTGGCCTAAAATGAATAAGGAGGGAAAGGAAAAATTTAAGGATAGTTAGAGTGGAAAAGAGGAAAAGGGGAAAAAGGGGGAAAAAGAGTTGCACACAGTTCTGGTTCTTTCCCTGCATCAGATTCTCACTTTCTCTTTGGTTTTCCCTTGAAGGGAGGAGGGGGGGGGCTTTTTGGAGAGTAAAGGGAGAGGGGGGGGGAGATTCTTCCTTAGAAAAAGAGAGAAGATAACAACAACAATTAGTATGTATTCAAGAGGATATGCTTATCTCACTACTTGCAAGGAAAAACCAAAAGACAAGGAAAAAAAAAAGGGAAAGGGGGAAAACCAAAGATAAAAGTTAATATCTGTTGCAAGGGCCATAACTGTTGTGCAAAATACTGTGTAAAAAAATGAGAAAAAAAAGGAAGGGGGACCCCTTTAAAGGGCAAAGCTGAAGAGGGAAGAAGGGGGAAAGAAAGGGGGGAGCAGGCATGCACTGATGGAGGCACCATAATGTTCCCGGCACATAGTGTAGCATACCATTTATTTTCCAGGTTATGTAGTAATGTGGGCAAGGAAAGGGAAAGGGGGGGAAGGTTTCAGGGAGGGGGGAGATGGTGGGGGGGGTTTCAACACACCCCTTTATTTGTTGGCTTATTTCCTGTAGCAAAGTGGGGGGGGAAGTGTTGGGTGTGAGTTCCTGGGGTAAAAGAAGGAAGGGGAAAAACAATGCCCACCAGACTTTCCAGCTTTTCCTTTTCCTCATTCTTTTCTCCCTGAGTTATGGTCTAGATATGATTAAAGAAAAGAGAAAAAAGGAAAGAAGACACGGGAGGAAAGAAAAGAGAAAGAGAGAAAAAAAGAAGAGGGGAAAAAAGGGGGGGCCCTTGTATTCAGAAAAGCAAGATCTCTTTTCCCCCTTCCCTTCTTTACTACAGGAAGAAGAGGGGGAGGGAAAGAAAAGGGAAGAAAGAGAGGAAGGGGAAAGGAAAGGACACAGTCCACATTCGCATTCCTGGCTCTGTGATTGACCAACAATGAAAAACAAGGAACAAAACAGGAGGGGGACGCAAGGGGGGGAAGGGAGGAAAAAAAAAGAGAGGGGGGGCATTTTCCACCAGATGCAATCATGTCGAGCTGGGCTTTTCTCCATGACTCACGGCAAAAGGAGAGAGGGGAAAAGAAAAAAAAGAAAGAAAGGGGAGAAAGAAAAAAAAAGGGGAGAAAAGAAAGTGGGTGATTTGGTGATGATTCTGGATTTGTTTGATCAATCTAAAAACTTTTGAATGAGAAAGCGAAGAAGGAGGAGGGGAAGGGGGAGGAGGTCATCAGGTGGTGGGGGGGGGGGGTGGGGTTGTATACCTCTTCTCTTCTCTTGTTATTATCTACTTATGAAGCAGAAGAATAAATGACCCAAGGAGGGAGAGGGGGGGGAAAGGGAAAAAAGGGAAAGACTAATCACTACATCATCATCTTCATTACTGCAAATCCGTACAGAGGGGGGGAGAAGGGAGGGAACTTCTCAGAGATGAACAGCAGGAGGAAAGGGAGAGGGGGGGGGAGAGGAAAAAAAAGCAAGGGGAAGAGCTATTTTTAATAAAATATCATTATATATTTTTCATGAGCCTAAAAAATGAACCAAAGGAGAAAAGAGGAAAATCAGAAAGAAAAAGGGGAAAAAGAGAAGAGGGCACAAGCCATTGATTGGTAAGTAACATCTGTCCACTAGCATTGATCGATTAGACATAAAAAGGGGGAAGTAAAAGGCTTTAAGGAGGGGGGGGAAAAAAAGGAGGGGGGGGGGGAAAAAAAAAGGGAGGGAAATGAAGGAGTAAGTTGTCTGTTATATTTAAGCTATCAGTACAACACCACATTCTGGGAAAAAAAGGGGGTGAGAGATTATAGAAGGGGGTAAAGAAAGGAAAAGAAGGAAGAGAGGGGGGGGGGGGGGGGGGAAGCTCAAATTGCTTTTTCCATTCTGCTGGGGTACATGGAAAGAAAGGGAGAAGTAAAAAGAGGAGGCAGAAAAGAGGGAAAAGGAAAAAGAAGGAGGAAATCCTCTACCCTCTGGGAAGCATCAGAGACCTGCAAATGTAGTTTACGATTCATTCTATACTTATATCAGGAGGGGGGGAGAAAGAAATGGGACAAACAAGTCTAGAAAAAGAGAGAGAGGGGGGGGGAGGAAAAAAGGTAACAATAGGATCCTTGAATGTTCCCGAGAGAAGGGGAGATGGGGGAAAAAAGTGGGGGGTAAGAGAGAAAAATTGAGTAAAGGGGGCGTTCTTGACACGTTCTGCTGGCGCGCAGGGAAGAAGAAAAAAAGCAGAATGAATAAGCCCCTCTCTCTCCCCCCCCCCCCCTTCTTCTGCTTAACAGCCGACGCGATTTGCTAGCAGGAGAGAGGAGGCACGGGTCTGTGCATGTGTAGGAGGGAGAAGGGGAGGGGAAACTTCTGTCACCTGATCTACTCCACCATTACTCCAGGGACCCTTCCCTTCTCCTCATTGTTTCCCTGGGTCAACAGAAGGAAAAGAAAGGGAGTGCAAAGGAACAGGAAGCCAAGAAAAAGAGGAAAAGGGAGGGGAGGGAAGGGAGAGAAGAAGCCTTTGGCATTTTTCACCACCTCCAAGGGGGGAAAGGGAGAGGAATTCTCAAGGGAGAAGAACGAGGGAAAAAAAGGGGGAGGATTCAGATTTGGTCAAGGTTTTATCTCCCTCACCCAGCAAGGTGGACATGGAAAGAGAAGCCAGTGGAAAAAAGGAGGGAAGGGGAGGGGGGAAAAACCAAGAGTCGTGATATTTAGATTATCCTTCCATTTCTATCATATTTATCACACATCTTTCAAGAATGGGGGGGGAAAGAGGAAGAGGCAATCTAAGAAAAAAAAAAAAGGGGGAGAAAAAAGGAGCAGAGATTTGGTGCTCCTAAGGGCTTTGTGTTCCTCATACCCTCATCAAAGCACATTAAAGATGGGGGAAAAAAAAAAAGGGGGGGATGCGAAATAGAAGGGAAAGAAGGGGGAGAAGCAAGGGAAAAGCCTAGCAGTGGAACAGGTTGATTTGTTCGAGAAGATTGCAAAATGCCTTGAGGGAAAAAGAGGGGAGGGGGGACATAAGAAGGGGGGAAGGGGGTGAGGGAGAGGGGAAAGAAAAGGGAAGAAAGGAATGACTTTCAAATGATTCATTCATTTCCATAACCGTATTACAATACTATAATACTGGAAAGGGGAAGCAAGGAGAAGAAGAAAGGAAGAGAGAAAAAAAGGAGGAGAAGGGGAGATGCTATAGTACTGTCCAACAGTTTTAAGCTCATTGTTGACTTGCTAAGACTCCAAGTAAGTGGGTAAAAGGGGGGAAGGGAGAGAAAAATTAAGAAGAAAAGAAAAGAAAAGAAAAGGGGAGGCGCTTTCCTCATTCAAAAGTTTTTATATGCTCAAACACCTCCTCCGAATCATCACCAAAGAAAAAACGGGGGAAGATCCGGAAAGGCACCAGATGTGGAAAAGAAAAAAGGAAAAAAAAGGGAAGATCCAAGTGATATATCTGGAGTAGGATTATGTGTCACGCGCGCCTTCTTCTTTCTGTGGGAAGGGGAAGGGAGGGGCCAAAAAGCGACGGAAAAAAGGGGGAAGGACGGGAGAGAGAAAAAAAAGTGCTCAGTCCACTTTTTTTCCCTTTTACATTCCAAGGCGGACAAAAGGAGAAGGTTTCGTGGAAGGGGGGGGAGGAAAGAGAAAAGAAAGGAATGTGGACTGTGAGGCCTGATTTTCCTGTATGATTTCATTCACCCTTGGCTGCAGGAAGGAGAGGGGGACAGGGGGGGGAGAAGCAAAAGAGGGAGGGAAGAAAGGAAAGGGGGGGGGGAGGGGATAGCACTGGACAAGTTTTCCCTCTTTTCAAATCCCTGTAAATAATTCATTTCCCAGCAGCAGGGGGGGAAAGGGTGCGAAGGGGACAAGAAAGGGAGGGGGGGGAGGGAAAGAAAAGACTATGACCATCACTCAGTTTTAAACCCTCACTTTTCACATCCACGCTGTGAAAGTCCTGGTGGAACGGTGGGGGAGGAAGAGAAATAGACAAGCTTGGAAAAAGACGCACAACATAGAAAAAAGAGAAGAAGAAAAAAGGGGGGGAAACCCCTACAACATCTCCAAAATGAAATCACAAAGAACAAGAAAAACGCTGAGGGAACAAAAGAGAAGAAAAGAGATCCCTCAGTGCAGGCCTGTCCTAACCTTTCCTTAGTCTTCCTGCAGACCTTTCATAGATGGGAGAAGGGGAGGGGGAACCCCTAAAAGGGAAGCTGGGCCCCGGGGGAAGGGAAAAAAAAAAGAGGGGGGTTTACAAAACAGTATTTGTCACACAGTTCTTCTTTCCCTTTGCAACATAGAGGAGAAAGGGAGAGGGGGTTGAAGGCAAGGTAAGAGGGGGGGGGAAGGGGGGGGGGAAAGCCTTTGTTCAAGTAGAAAAGAAAGTTGGGGAAAAAGTATGGAGCTAATCATCGCCTCCAACAACAACACGTAGAGGCCTTCCGCGCAGATGTGCTCGCTCAAGACGGGAAGAAAAAGAAAAAACTAGAAGTGAGAAAAAGAAAAAAAAAAAAAAAGAGAGGAGGTGTGCCCGGGCCAGAACTTTGTTCAAAATCCTTTGTCCCCACCTAGCTTTATGTGTGTGCCCCATGTGGAGGCAAAGGGGGGGGGGGAAAACTTAAAAGGGAAACTAACTTAGCCCAGCAGAGAAGGAGAGGAAAAGAAAAAGAAGAAGGGGGGCCCAGGCCACAGAGTAGGAGACATACCAGTGATGTGCAATTGTTCTTTTATATTTCCAATTCCATTAGTAGTTTTGCACGGGGGGGGAATCAAAGGGGAGGTAGGGGTGGAGGGGGTCACAAAAAAAGGGAGGGGGGAAGAGGGGTGGCAGACTTACATGATTGCTATTTAGATGAATCACCACCAGTTTCCACCAACATGCAAGAGGGAAGGTTGCAAAAACGGGGGGATAGAAAAAAGAAGCCAGTAAATACATGACAACCTAAAATGAGGTACAATAACTAGAAATCAATCTCACACGCCTTCATGTCATTAAGGGAGGGAAAAAGACCTAAAAAAACGGAGAAAGGGAGGAGGGGAGTCGTGGAATACAGGATGAAGATTGCTGCCCATATAATTGTTCAAGAGGAAAGAAGGGCAGACAGAAAAAAGAAGAAACACAGGAGAAAGGAAGAAAAAAAAGAAAACATGAAAAACCAATGAACAGAGCACTGTCTCCTTGACCTCCTCCTTGGAATTAAAGGGGGAAAAAAAAAAAAAGGGGGTAAATAAAGGGAAAGACCAGAAAGGATCGTTTTCGCACAAAGATGCAATCATGTCGAGCTGGGCCTTTTCTCCATGACTTCCACAGCACGAATGCGACGAGGGAAAAGAAAAAGAAGAATCCAAAAAAAAAGGGGAGGAGAAAAGGGGGAAAAAGGAGAAAAGGGAAAGAGGGGGGGATTTGGTGATGATTTCTGATGTGTTTTTGCTACTTCCAAACTTTTGAATTAGAAAGCGAAGAGGAGGGAGGGAAAGGGAGTTCAATGAAGTAAATAGAAGACTAGGGGGGGGGGGGAGAGAAAGGAGAAAGGAAGGGGAAGAAAGAAACTGATCTTCAACTGTTGGACCGCTACTATATCCTATCACCTCCATCTTTCAGTGAGGCAAATCCATGGAAAAGAAAAAGGAGAAGAAGGCAATGAGAAAAAGAAAAAAAGAAGGAACCGGGAGTAGTATGGACGCTATATTTTAATACATCCGCCTTATATACTTTTGCCTTCGCCATCCAAAAAATCCCCCAGTCGAGATAAGGCACACATCAACCAGAAAAGCAGCATGGGGAAAGAAGGGAAAAAAAAAAAAGAAGGGGGGGGGAAAAGGGGTAAGTAAACATCTGGCCCGATGCATTTCCTCTCTCTCGGCCATCACCATCGGTTCCGGAACAAAGTTCATGGGGGGAGGAGGTGGAAAAGGGAAAAAAAAGGGGGGTAGGGAAGGATTGAATGTGTCGAGTTCAGACCTTGACTCTATCCTTCCGAACCCCACATCCTTGGAAGAAAAGTGGTTGGGGGGGAGAGCAAGTTAAAGGAGAATCGAATTCTCAAGACTCTTGGTGTCAATGAATATGGCAGCACACATATAGCAAATTCAAGAAAGGGAGAAAAAAAGGGAGGGGGGCTTTGAAGGGAAGGCACGCAAGGAGGGGGGGAAAAAAAGGGGAAGAAAAGGAAAATGCCTTTGAATCAATCTCCGTCTATTGCTTCAATCCTCTACCTCTTGTTTAATCATCAGATACCTGCAATGAGGTGCAAGACATGAGAGAAGGAGAAGAAGGAGGGGTTCAGAGAAGGGACCAAAAAGAGAGAAAAGATAAGGGAGGAGGGGGTGACAATCCCTTGAGTAATCGTGACCCAGTCAATATTATTCCGTTAATGTTCCCTTTATTAATTGGTGGAGTATATCAGTGAAAGAAGGGAAGAAAGAGGCAGACGGGAAAACTGCGGGGGGGCTAAACAAGCAAGAAAAAAAAAAGAGAGAAGGAAAGGGAAAAGAGAGGAGATTTTCTTATCATTATATATGTTTTTGTTGTATTCACCTCACTTACTTTTTCTTTTGCATGTTTAGAAGGGGAAAAAAAAAAGGCCTTTGAAAGAGGAAGGAATTTCGGGAAAGAAGGAAAAGGAAGGGGGGGGGAATGGTCACAGATTATCAAGGAGTGCACTCTTAACATTAATCCAATACACTACTTATCTGATCTTGTCTAGATGGGGGCCGGGGGGGAGGGAATGAGGGATATAGAAGAAGAAGGAAAGGGAGAGAGAAGGAGTGTCCCAGAGGAGTAGATGATTTAAGCAATAGACTGGCTCTATTCACCGGCACCTTCTTCCGGTTGTGTCCTCAAGGGAGAAGAAGGAGGGGTCGAGGAAAAGGTGTTGAGCGAAAAGGAGAGAGAAGGCCTTTCTTTACCTTTTGCTATAGGGTGGGGGGAGGGAAAAGATAAAAAGAGGCAGTGGAGGGAGGAGAAAAAGGAAAAAAAAGAGTGCAAGAATTTGGTGTTCTTCCTTATATCTTTCCCTCTTACCTCTACAACATCCTAGGAAGGAAGCAGGAACAACGGGGGGGGGGACGACGAAGGGGCGGGGGGGAAAAAGAAACCCCTCCTCCCCTCCTTACGCGGGTAAGGAAAAAGGGGGATAAGGAAATCCGAGTCAAGGACCGAGAAAAAGGGGAGAAAAGGGGAAAGAAAGGTTTATTTTGTCCTAAACTGCAAAAGGCTGTCTTTAAGAAGGGGCATTATCTAAACTGGGGGAAGGGGGGGAAGGGAACAAGGGAAAGGGTCCATACTACTTCCTTTACTTTCCACCTTCTTCCTTGCAATAACCATTATTACAAGACAGAAGAATAATGGGGGCCGCAGAGCCGGACATGAAGCTAGGCAAAAGAGGGAAAAAAAAGGAAGAACTGTTACAGTTGACTCTCCCTGTTCCTTGTCTTCAGACTTCAAAGGAAAGGGGGGGAGAAGGAGTTAGAAAAGAAGGAGACTAATACTAAAAGAGGGAAGAGAGGAGAACTGTGCGCTTCAAAGGGGATAGGCTCAAACACATCAGAACATCACCAATCAACCACTGGACATCTCAGGATTACCCTCGGTCCAGACAAGGAGGAAAAATATAAGGGGGAAAAAGGGGGGGGAGAGGAAAGGAAAAGGGTTGCTGTGAAGTCATTTGACACGGCCTCCGCTTCGAACCATGAAGAGGAGAGTTTGAAGGACCAAGAGGGGAGAAGAAGGGGGGAGGAAAAAAGAAGGGGGGGGGGAAAAAAGAAATTCCAAGGAGTCAAGTATCCCTGTGCTCTTGTTCCTTTGGTTGTCTCAGGGGGGAGGGGTAAAGAAGCGATCCAGGGAAAGAGGAGAAGGGAAAAAGAGGGCAGTAATTCATCTTGATACAATTATATTGTCGCAATCTTCTTCCTGTATTCAAGAAGGATTGGGGAAAAGGGACTGGGGCGGAAAAAGGGGGAAAAAGGAAAAAAGGGGGGGGCATTGGCTTTCTGTTATTATTTACATCCCTTTTTTTTCAATGTCTACCGCTTTCTCTTGTCGGGAAGAAGAAGAGGAAAAAGAAATGGGAGAAAAGAAGGAAGGGAGGGAAAAAAGAGAAGAAAAAGGGGGAGTCGCCACCAACTCACACCCTTGACACATTAACCATACTCCCCGAGGGGGAGAGGAGAAAAGAAAAAACATCCCAAAATCCCTACAATTTCATTAACACCTGCAAACACTGAGGGAAAGGGGGGAAAATCTTACAAAAAAACAGGGGAAGGGAGAAGAAAGAAGGAAGGGAAAAAAGAGGGAGAAGGATGCAGGCAACTTATAGATGCTAAGTTTCTAGTGACCCTGCATTTCAGCTTGGCCCCTTGAGGAAAAAGGGGGAAAACCAGGACTCAGAGGGGGGAAGAAAAGGAAGAAGAGCTTAGACTTTTCTCTTTGGTTTTCCCTTCCGTTCAGTATTTTTTTCTTGTTTGGAGTGGAGGAAAAGGGCTAGGGGGGTCCGAAAAAATTTTCCCTTTAAAAGGGGAAAAGAGTTTCCCCTGAGGAAAAAGAAAGGGCCTTCTGATCCTTTTGGTCCTGCTTCTGTAATTTTCCTATAGAGAAATAGCTCTCTTCCATGCTTAATGGAGGGGGTTTTCCTATTTAAAAGTGGCTCTGTTTCCGTGCCTGTGCTTTTCCTAACGTGACTTGTTCCGCCTCTGCCCTAGGGGAAAGCCTATTCCTTTTACCTTTAAGGAAAAAGAGAGAGGAAGAGGGGAGGAGAAAAGAGAGATATCTTATCTTCCTACTTGCAGGACAAAAAAAAGAGAAAAGGGAACGAAAAACAAGAAACAAAGGGGAAAAAGGGAAAAAAAAAATCTAAGATCTCTGTTGCATGGCCATACTTTGTGCAAAATACTGTCTCCCAAACTAGAGGGTGTGGCCACAAGGGGGGAGGGAAGGGGAAAGCTTAAAGGGGAAAGATAACGAAAAGAGGGAGGGGAAAGAGGGAACCCTAGATGGTCCAGGCCATATTATGAGACATACAATTTGATGTGCAAGGGTATGGGGGAGGGTTGCAAAGGGAAGGAGGGGGGCAGGGGGGGAAGAGGGGGAGGAAAAGGGGGGGGGAGGAGTTCAGAAGCCAGAGGTAGTCATTTTCTGTTTTCCTATGTTTGTGATTCCGGGGGGGTGAGAAAGAAAAGGACTTGGGGAGATGAAGAAAAAAAGGGGGGGGAAAAGAAAAAGAAAAGAAGATTAGTCAAGACAATTGACACGCAGTATAACCTTCCAACACTCACATTGTCTGTAATAATAACTAGAGAAAGAGAAAAGCCAGAAGGAAGGAGTGAAAAAAAAGAAAGGGGGGGGGGGAAGAAAAAGAAAGAGCTCTGTGGAACAAATTCCTTCTTGAATACAGTAATAAGATGTTCTGCCCAGAAGAGGGGGGAAGAAGTAGGGGCAGCAAAGGGGGAGAAAAGAAAGAAAAAGAAAAAAGTCCTGGAGCGCTGAGTTACAACATACTAACACCCCTGAACAATAGCACATGGAGAGGGACAGACTGGAAAGGGGAAAAAAAAGGGGGAGGAAAAAGAGGGGGAAAAAAAAAGAAGGAAAAAAAAGATGTCGAGCTGGGCCTTTTCTCCATGACTTCACAGCACGAATTCTCTCTTTTCCACCTACTCTACGCAAGAGGAACGGGGGGGGGGAAGAAAAGACATGGAAAAAGAAGAAGGTAGAGGGGGGGGGGGGGTAGAGGGAAAGGGGGGGGGGGGGGGATGAGTCCGGGTGATTGAGGGGGGGGGATTTTTTTTCTCTATAAAACTTGGGAAAAAGGGGCAACTAATGGAGGGGGGAATTGTAGTTCATAAGTATTAATCTTATCATCATTAAACCACTTCCTTGGAGTCTTAGCCAAGTCAAACCGGGAGAGGAAAGGGGGTTGTAAAAAAAGATAGAGACAAGAGAAAAAGAAGAGGAGGAAGGGAAAGAAAAGGACAAAAGAAGGGAAAAAAGTGGCTGCCATCAGTATTATATCCGTGTAATACGGTTCTTGCACTTGAATCATTTTTGAACGTCGCTGGCCGTAGTATGGACAGATAGAGGGGAGAAAAGAAACTTAGGGGGGGGGGGAATAGAAAAAAAGGGAAAAGGAAAGAAAAGGGGCAATGAACAAAATCCACCTGTCCACTTCTCTTTTTAAGAAAGTTAGAAAAGAGGAAAAAGGGAAAAAGTAACAGCTTGTACCTGTGCTTTGATTCTTTTATTGAGGAACACCAAAGAAAGGAAAGGGAGCCACCAAAGGGGGGGGGGGAGAGAAGAGGAGGGGGGAAAAGAAAAAAAGAGGGGGGTGAGAAGATGATAGCAATTTACTGTCGCAATCTAATTCTCGACTCTTGGTGTCAAGAATATGCAGCAAAAAGAAGAAAAAACGGTCAAGAAATGACAGGGGGGGAAGGGAGGGAAAGGGAAAAGGGGAAAAAAGCGGAGAAATTGGATGCACACCTTCATAAGTGCCTTTGAATCCTCCCAGTCTCTTGCTTAAATCCTCTACCCTCTGGGAAGCATACAGAGAAAGACCAAGGAGAAAAGGCTAGACGGATAGCGAGAAGGGGGGGGGAAGAAAAAAGGGAGAAGAAGGGGGGGGGCCTTTCATGTTTCAGAGTGCAATCCCTTGATCTAATCTGTGCCCAGTTACAATATGATCCGTGAATGTGCCAGGGGGAGGAAGGGGGGGGGGGCGTATGGAAGTGCCAGGAATACTGAGAAAGGGGGAAGGAGGGGGGAGAGAGAAAAGAAA
>Ga0179593_1386625_pt1 | contig 16852 bp, 19 predicted proteins | sample CZODoug2_1_08_16_FD_185931 | JGI IMG/M metagenome (GOLD analysis project Ga0179593, IMG submission 185931) | Vadose zone soil fungal communities from Angelo Coast Range Reserve, California, USA - CZODoug2_1_08_16fungal (PacBio error correction) | ecosystem: Environmental > Terrestrial > Soil >...
GCACGATTTCTCAGGGGATAAAAACGGATCGAAAAAATACGAAAAAATGATTCCGACATGGAACTTCATCAGACGCGCGGGCGCAATGAAAATCAAAAACAGAACGACCACCTCCGGGTAGGAAGAAGAAAAAAAGCTTTCAGGAAGGCCCAGTTGAAAAAGACAGAAACAAAGAGGGAATAACCAAAAAATGTCTCAAAATCAACCATAGCTGTGAAAAGGCCAAGCTGAAGGTAGAAAGAAAAAGTCAACTCACAGAGCGGTTAAAGGGTCAAGCAAGAGACTTTAATTCAGGGAGGTTTCTGCTGTTGATTTGAAGCCAGGGGAAAGGAGATCTGGTCGTGAAAAAACTCGGAGTGCAGGCAGCAATTCGATGAGAGAGTGGCCATCTCCCCTTTTCTTTCTGCATACAGGAGGGGGCGACAAAAGAGAAAATCCACCTGGTCATCCACGGTCAAGGCAGAGGAGAAAACCCGAGTCAGACTTTCAACTTTGAACACCAGAGGGCAAAGACGCGGCTAATACCCTAAGACACCGTAACTCGGGAATGTGTCGAGGGTAGAGGGGTAAATCTGACACGGTTATGAGTCTTCAAGGAGTGGCCTTGTGTAGTGAGGGGGGGGAAGTGGGTAGTCCCATTGCCTGTTTCGGCAGAGGCAGAAGATAAGGAGAGTTCCATTCCATGGATTCCTCAACTTGGCAAAAAGGCTATGAAGGAGAGAGAGGGAGCGACGAATGGCATGGGGCTCGGCAGAAGCAACGATAGAAAGGGAGGAAGACACATGCTTAACACTATGAATGCCTTGACAGCGCAGAGAGGGAAAAAAGTGTCTAAGGAGAAAGAACTCAGAGGAAGGGAAGAGGGATGTGTATTCGCGGCTCGAGAAAAGAAATGGGGAAGGTGAACGGCGCCCGGGGGAATATGGTTTGGAGCAAAGTTGCGGGGAGAAAGATCATCACGGCAGAGACAATAGGGAGAAAATACTGAGAGGGGACAAACGGCATGAGAGGTTATAAGCGATAAAATAAGAAAGTAAAATTGATGGCTGGGGGGGAAGGGCACGAAGTCATGCGAAGGGAGAACCGAAGAGATCTAAACAAAAAAACGTGACACCAAGCTAGACGCCTATCTTTCAGCAATAACTTAAAAGGAGACAAAATTGTATATGGAAGGAAAAACTATTGGAGGGAGGAACCTCGTTACATATCTTCTGATCGACGACTGAAAACCACGTAAAACCGGCGGTCGGACGTAACTGGGCACTAAAAACTTAACAGTGGGGGTTGGTAGGGGGGGGTGCGAGGTCAAGCCGCAACTAAAGAGCTGTGATAGGGGGAAGAGGGGAGGGAAGTTTTCACACCATGCGATGCTGAAGAGGAAGGTACCGTGAGGGTGTCCATTCCTGATGGAAGTCAACAGAAAGAGGGACGCCGCAGCAATAGTCTCAAATCGAAGTCAGGGAAGAAACGACTCAGGGGGGGGACTATTTCTTTAAGGGTGGGGAAGGAGGCCAGGGGTGACACGGTGTTCATTCCTATTCTTATATACAACCAATGCAGGAAATCGGGGCCGGCATACGTTCGCCCAGTGTAACCGCCTGGGAGAAAGGATAACAACTTTAAAGAACCCCTGAAATGGTACCGGGGGGGGGGGATTCCTTAGAGACCTTAGGTGTTACATGGAAAAGTCGAAAGCTATTCAAGAACAAAAAGTTTCAAGAAGACATGAAGATCTTGGGTTCCCGGCTTCGGGAGCAACGGAAGAACGTTGGAACTGCAGGGCCGCACTGGTGGGGAGATCTAACTTGGCTCAGGATCTGGAAGGGCTAGGGGGGAAGACCCCATTATGCATACACTGGGAATTGCAGGGTTGGGGGGCGATTGATGTGGCAGGGGAGGGGTTCGGACGTCATTAAATGAACCACGACTGAAAGTTTGACCTTGGGAGGTTTGGGAGAAAGGATAGTGGACTGCGAAGAAGGGGAGGGAAAGACGAATTGTTATACAGGGGGGACGGCGTTTTCTTCCAGACTTCCCACTGGGCCTTGACGGCTCGCGGAGGTATGGGCATGCATGCAGGGAGAAAGGGACGTAAGTGATGAACCTGTACCGAAAGGAGCCTTAGGCGGAAGTGGGCGTGTGTCCTTCTTCCGTCATCAACCTAATACTTCGCCCCGGCGACAGTTGGGAGGAGGGTAGTGCGGCGGGGGAGCAGAAAATTTTGGGCTCCCGGAGGGGTGATTCTGGCGGGTGGAAATTGGAGTTTTTCAATTTATCGAGGGAGGGGGAGGACCTACAAACAATCTCTATCGTCAAAAAAAGGGGCGGGCCCTGGTCAATCCCTAAAATCTTGCGGCGACCCGGGAGAATAAGGGACTGCAACTGAACGTCTTCTCAAGATCAAAAGGCCTAAAGAAGGTCCCCGGGGCTCCTGCTGACGGACCCAAGACACTGCACGAAAAAGGGTAATGTTGTCTCAGAATCAATGCAGCCCTTTCTTGCAGGCAAGAGGGGAAAAAATTATGAGTTCAGGCATGAGGTCAGGGCCCAGGGGAGGCTGAAACTGATATTATTGAGGAGGGGGGGGGGGAAGAGAAAGGCCTGCCGAGCATTTTGTTGCAAGGAAGCATAAGATTTGAACCAAGAGAGGGACACAGGGGGCGTTCACCCTTAGCCGGATGCTGAGTTGCGGGGTGAAGGGTCAAAACCTAAATTGTCAACGGAAGAGAGAAAGGGGGTGAAGAGGCATCTCTCTGTGTTATCATTCGAGGGGGGGAGAGAAGCTCACAACACCAAAGAGGGAACAGAGGGGATCGCGGTGACGCAGGGAAAAAACGGCCGGCTTATCTCTTTGAAGGTCGATCCGGAAGTTGGAGAAAGGGGGAACTTACATAACACAACCATCCATCCAGGTGAGGGGCAGGCATGCAATGGGTCACATCTTAGCAAGCATATGTAAGGGACTGACAAAAAAGGAGAGGGACAAGAAGGCTTCTAAATAATCTGAACTCTTAACCGACAGAAATCATCCCTGCTGAAAAGAAATGCGGTTACAGCAGGGGGAAGATCTACGACCAACTTTTCTTAGTCCGCAACGGCCGGGGAGGACTTGTAAACTACTTAATCATCGCACACGGGAGGGAGAAGGGGTAGCGGCAGTCCCTTGATTAAAAATCTCTTGAACCGATGCCATATTAAGCAAGGGCGCCATAGAAAAGCGCACTGGAGTCTTCTCGCGAGAAAAAAAAAAAAGGGGAACTGGGGGGGGGGGGGGAATTAAAGTTTTCATCACGGGAGGGAAGAATCTGAAACATCTATCCCGGTTCAACACAAAACCGACAAAGTTATATTGAACCGGGAACATTCCCATAGCACCAAGGGAGGAAGAGAAATTCTGTATTAAATTGGGATAAGGACAAAAAGCCAAAATCCAAAGACTGATCGGATTGGTTAAAAAGTAATTAAGAACTCAGATCCAGTGGAGTCACCTGCCAATCCGCGCGATCAACTGGAAAAGGAAAAAAGGAAAGTGGAATGAATAAAATCTTCATCATCCGGGGAAGGAGAGGGAAGGGAATGTTAAAAAAACCAAGGCAAGGAGATCAAAAAGCAGGGGAATACGGGTCGGTCATAAACGGGAAACGAGAACAAAAAAAGGAACAACTCTCAAAACGAGGAAAATTCCAGGTCGGAGAAGTGGTTTAACGCAAGTGCCTGAAAAAAATACCGGTATAAGGACACTAGGAAGGCCGATCGGAAAAGGAGGCAGCCTTTTCACCCCACATCATGGCTGGAAAAAAACATCATGAACCTACCGCATTGGAAGGACTCGTCCCGCTTTGGGGACCGGAAGCGAGTAGATTTGGATGTCAAGAAATCAAGAGGAAGTTCATTGGCCAAAGGGAAAAAGGAGAGAATGGCTGGGGGGGTTCTGTCACGAGAGGGTTAGGGTACTGAGAACGGCTGCACATCGTTGGGCGCCGCTGCCGGCGAGAAATGCAGTGGCACAAATATTGTCTTCACCACCCCTTTAAACGACAGGTTAACCAATCGCGCCCCGACGGCGTGAAGGAGCAGTACGAGGGCGCGAGGTAAATGAGGGAAGGCCAGAAGGGGGTAATTTCAAAAGACCAGGAAGAAGGGAAAGCAGGAGGGGGATGCAGCAATGGAGAGGCGTGGGAATGCATCACAGAAGCGATTGTCGTTTGTAGCTTAAAGTCCTAGAATCACGGCCAAAAGAAGGGAAAGGGGGGTTTTCAGGAACATATCCGTACGTCACCAAGACTGTGGCCAGGGGTCGTTAAAGGAATGATCTAGGGTAAAGGAGATTTCCTTGAAACGGTCCAACTTCCCTCGAATCCCTCTCATGAGGGCACGGGAGGGAGAGAAATATGCTGGTCAGCGGAAGTGGCGGTGCCCAGGGGGGGCTGTTAAGCGAGATAATCTGGAAGGGCCTTCAGCGCGCGGGGACTGCCAAAAGCCACGCTGATGGTCGTGCTCATTTGACACGAACTCAATTACTGGCCGAGAGGGAAAGGGTTTTGGAGGGAGAACATTGTGGTTAAATATGAAGGGGTGGGAGTATGTGATTATACAATCGTCATCACACAGAAAGGAAAGGGATAGGACATCTTCGACAGTGTAGTGTCTCGTCCACAGTAAAGTGCCTAATGTCTGCACTGGCAGGTCCCAAGCAAAATGAAAAGAATGTAATCTATGTGGTCAGGAAACGGAGACCACCAACGAGGGCGCAGAAAAGGAGCCATGTCCTGAGAGACCCAGCCTCGTTGGACTAATGCTGCCAAAGCATGCCGCCGGGGTCTAGAAAAAAAAGGATGCGGAACTCTCAGCGCTAGCTATAGCTGAACAGGGGGAAATAATCTGGGAAAGTTCTTCTTACCGACATACTCCAGAAAAGAGGCTGACAGGGTCCAACTAAAAGTGGAAGTAGCCAAGCAAGACGCATCAAAAAGAAAAGTGAATATCGAAAGAAGAAAAAAATCGACCCCTGGGGACCTGCCGTCCTACCCGGGCAAAAGAAATACTAGGAGGTGGTCTATTCACCACTTGAATATGAAGGGCTTGGAAAGGGCCAATAATTTTGGTCCTAGGGACAAGATGATGGGGGGCAAGGATGTGAAACAGACGTGACTCATTCCAGACACATGGGAGAAAAGGAGTCCCGCGCCTCATAGGGGCTACACACCTCCTGTCCCCATGGGAGCACCCAGAAACCGCCGGCAAAGGCATAGACCAAAAAATAGGTCTGCTTAAACAGTTGAAAAAAAAAAGAGCACTTAGGGGAATTTCTCTGAAAGAAAAAGCGCACGTGCCGAATCAAGAAACCCAGCGCTTTGAAAAACGGCGGCGAGAGGGTGAGGGTGCAGGCAAATTGCTTGGGTTGGAAATGAGGCCGGTCGTTTGCATGGCTGTAAACCACCAGCCAATGTGAGAAAGGAGGGGGGAAGGAGATGTTGGATGGCCTCTATGCGCCCGACGGAGAAGGGGAAGGAAGGGGGAGAAACAAGAGAGGTGCTGTTTACGTATCCGCACATACAATCCGGATAGAGAGAGCAACCAAACGGATAGAAGAGAGAGATCGAGTTGACGGGCAACATGGGGGGAGATACAGATAGAAGACCAAACGCAGCAAAGCCTTAGTGGACTCAGACCGCGCGGGAGAGAGGAGCCATCAAACTACCAGTCATATTCAAACTGGAACACAGGGCGGCGCGCCACCAGGTCAAGAAGGAAGGGGGAAAATCAGTCCTGAAAACAACAGTCACCATTTTTGGACAGGGAATCAGGAATACGCGTTATCCTTTAGAGTCTTGGGGGTCAATGAACGGCAAAAAAGCGTCGGGGGCTAAGGGTATAAACTGACTAAAGCGGCCTGGGGGGGGACGGAGGGCTTCGGTTAACTCGTCATTGGACATGAGGGAGAGGGAGGGGAAAAGATCGGGGCGAGCCGATATGAAGGAACTAAGGCTTCGAAACCTGGTGGCTGCCTGAGGGGAAAAGCAGGTCCCAGAAGCTGGGCAGCCATGAATCCACACGTTTCTACGTCCCGGGGGGGAAGAAATAGTAAAGCTTCATTCATACAAAATCCCTAAAGCTCCCAGTAGGTTCAACAGGGGAAGAAACTGTGGAGAGGGGGGGAGGATGGTGATTTACACCTTGGGGTGGGAAAAAAAGGGGCTTTGAATCGGTCTCTTACGTTTTGTTTTGTAGTAGGTAAGGTCAATTTGGGAGTTGGAGGAGGGTCCTGACGGAGAAGCAGATTGAAGAATGAACAGGGAGTTAAACCTCAAACAGGGGTTCGCTAGAGGAGATCGGATGAGAGGCTCACTGTCTTGGGTGCTAAGACAGTGAAGGGAAAACATAGCCATGCTAACACGCGGGCACCTGGCTCCGTTCAAAGGGAGGGAAGATAGATATCGTGTTTGCCCGGGGGAGGAAAGACCTAAGGACAAGTATTGGTGTGCCAATAGCGGCTCACAAGGTGGGGGTGGAGGGTTGGAAAGGAAAGAGATCCTTTAAATGAAGGGAATTTGGGGGACGAGACACGGTTGAGGAGCGAAATGGCCTCTAGCAACTCTTTATACTTACGGATCTTGTTCAAAAAGGAGAAAAGAGGAAAAGGTACGGGGCATCTGATTAAATGAGGGAGAGAGGAAAGGTCCGAATGTGCCTATTCGAAGGAAACAGGAGCGCCTGGCAGTCAAATCCCGATCGAAAAGAAAAAAACGGAACAACGACCCAACTCTATCAAGAAGGGACGAAGTAACTCTTTACCTGACAAATGATATTGTATCGGAGGGGGCAGGCAAGTGTATGGGGGGACGGTCAGGTTTTGAATCTGAATGCAAGGGAGGGGAGAAAGACCCCTTACTACCTTTCTCGGACGAAAAAAGGATATGTTTCGCCACAACTGAAACAGTTTTTTGTTGAGATGCGGGGGAACAGCAAAAAAAAATATAGAGGGGAGATGGAACCTCTGCAGGTTGTAGAGAAAATCGCTGATGCTGACAGGTCAGTTGTCTTTGTGCCATTCCACGTTCTACCGTCCGAAAGGGGGACGACTAGTTAGCAGAGTCGGTAAGGGAGAATCGGGGAGAAAGGGGAGGGAGTGGTGGGTGGCAAACGACTTGGGGTTCAGTAAATGTATGGGGGAAAGAAAAACATTAGTCCCTAGGAATCAAAAGGGGATGTGGGAAAAAAGGAACAGTTCGCAGGAAGATAAGGTACAAAGTACCACACCGCCGCCGTGGGGTGCTGTGAAGTCAATACACAGAAATGGGGCATTAGTCGAAACAAATGATCCGGGGAAAAAAAGAGGGAAAGAACATAAGCTTCGACTAGGGTGGACCTGCGGGAGTGAGGAAGCCAGGATCATTAAATCGGAAGCGCCGGTGGCGATCCATGAAACAATTCCTGCAGATTGGGGTGCAAGGCCAAGAATGAGCAAATTGAGAGAGGGAGTATGGAGGGTACAATGGTTCTGGGCTTTAGAGTGTCACTACCACGAGGGGACAGGGGGGTTAAAAAAAAGGTTCTTTTACTGATCGGGTGCCTTGAGCCTGCCGGTAAGAACGGTTTAACGATGTGACAGTAAACAGCTTATTCAAAAAAACCAAGGGAATTGATGGAGGAGGGGGAGGAAGAGCGCGTTTCGCTTCCGCCGGTATAGGGGCAAGTGCGGGGTAAAAACTCAGCTGGAGGAGGGGGGAGGCTGGGACTTCTATGGTAACCTTGAGCTAAAAATATCCTACGGAGTCTAACCAGGGCGGACATGTCTTCTGAGAGTGTCGGGGACGAAAGAGTCACGGGGGGGGGTGGTTTGTGAAGCTGTGGGAAGTGCTTTCCGTGGGGAAAAAAGGAAAAGAGCAAGAGGGTCGTAACAGGAACCGATCCTGAGACAGCGTAAAAACAAGGATCGGCAGGTAGACGGAAAAGAACTGGCGAAGGGAAAGGAAGCCAGTAGCGTTCAAAACGAAAAACTGGCAAAGCGCTAAGAACCTGTCCGACATAGAAAGATGATACCTCAATCTCGCGCTGCTTCCTTCAGCCTGACAATCCGAACATTTGGGCTGTATAAGAATAGCCTTCCTGACCTTTCCGGGGCGAAGAGAAGGGGAAACACTTGCAAAAGTTGGTGGCAGGGAGAAGGAAAAATGAGGTCTGAAGAGCTGCGTGAGGAGCCGTAGAAGGGGGCCAGGAATGGGGCCGGTCTGCGATAAAGGAATGCGGATCTGTAAAGGTGAAAAGGCATTAAACTTATGGATTTGCCGGTTAGAGGGAACTAAGCATGGGGACAAAAAGAAGGAATAGACACAGGAGAAAGCTCGGTTTGGTCAAAAGTAGCTCGTGTCAATAATCAAAACCCAAAAGGAGGAAAGAGTGGGAAAGGATTCGCCACTGCCCGGATAAACAACGAAGGGAGAGGAAGAGGAGTCAAGGTGCTATCTCCTTTAAATAAATGTCATAGGGACCTAGACCCCGGCAAACACAGCTCTGGCAAGGAGACAATTCAAAGTAGGGAGGAAAGGTTGGAGTATCATTCAGAAAAAAAGTAAGATGATCTTAGAAAATTCTTAAATGACCGCTGACCAAATGTTCAAAAGCCCAACGACCTGCAAAAATGGCAGAAGGAAAGGTGTCGCGGAACACTTCCAATGGCGAATAGGCATAGTAACTGAACAGGGAACCTTTGCTTCGTAGGCTGACGGAAAAACAGCTCAACCGGGCGGTAAAGAGGGGGGAAAGGGTTAAAAGGCTTATATGAGAAAAGAGAGTGATTCAACGATTCATATAATCACGGGCGCCGGAAAAGGGAAAGAGCGAGCGACGGGGCATCTTTTTGAGTGACGAAGGCGCGATATGACGGCAAGTGAGATCAACTAACAGAGAGGTAATCGGCAAGACACTGCAACTCCCAAAAACGAAACAGCAAGGTAATAGTACACCCCGGGTACGAATTTCTGAACATGCAAATACCTGTAGAAGGTCAATTCTGGGAGACAGGTGGTTAAAGGCAATCAACCCAAACACCAGAGAAAAAGGATATCCTTCTCGTGAGGGGAAAAAAGAATTCCGAAGAGGCCTATCCAGTGAAGCACCCCACAACCATGAAGCATTAAGGGAATCAGCGAGACAAAGAAAGGCCAAGGCAAGGCAAAGTTGTGGAAGCATAATGCGCTGAATACAGGATACGTAAAGGCAGGATAAGGCTAAATTCGATCAGTCGATCCAAGAAAAAGGGGTAAAGGGTAATCGTTCAAAAACGGCCAGAGAAAACAGAACACGGCAACAGAAAAAATCTGGGAAGAATGGTCGCTACAAGTGGGGGGAAAGCATGACCGATCTAAACATTATCAGTCCGACATCTAAGGAGGAAGAGAAAGGCTAAAGAGATTACACTGGGGATTCCTAATCTGTAACGAAGGAGACTTAGGTGAAAAAGTGTCAGTCTCACCGGGGTGCACTCTGAGTGATGCAAGAACGATCATGCGCATTTTAAAGGGATTCAGTAGGCCATCACAAAAAAGAGGAAGGGAGTTTGGGTGGGGATTTTGTAAAGGAGACACGGCGGGTAAACGAAGGTGTATGTCGGGCAGATAGGCCAGGGGGTGTCATAGCAAAGCCTTATTGGACCTTAAACCAAAAAGTAAAAGGCTCTTTGAAAAAAAAGTCCAAGTAGCGGAACAGGGAAGAGGGAAGGTAGCTCCTGCGATAACGCCGGCTGGCGGACAGGAAGAAGGAATGGGCAAAACGGCCTTCAAGGGGTCATCAGAGAGTGGTCTCGAAACGAAAGGGAAAGGGAAAGACTCGAATTGGGGGTCGTTTGTAAGATGAGATGTGCCGAAAAAAAGTAAATCATTCCAAATTACTTTTGGGAGTGCTGACATATCGCATTGAAGGAAGAAGAAGGGACGGGGGGTCTACCAGCGGATATGCGTTCCACGGAGTAAGGACTTTGAACTGCCGTACAGCTCGACATTTTGGGGAAAAGGTAGGAGGCGATATTGCGAAAGATGGCGTGGTGCCCTGGGTTCGGGGGCGAGGAGATCTCGCGGCAGACGCGGAAAAGAAAGGGGAAAAAGCGAAATCAACCTTTATCAGGGACCAGAGGAGCGGATAATTCTTAACGTTGGGAACAAGCTCATGTAGTTCAGGTATTGCTGAACTAACGGACGGAACTGGAGCGTGTACGGGAGAGTCAAATCAAAAGGAATTTCAACGGGGGAGAAAGGGTAAAAACAGGGGACGGGGAGCTATGAACTAAACCTCCCTTAACGAAGAAGGTACTTCCGGAAAAAGCAGTAAGAGAGAGGGGAGCCCACGAAGGACCAGTTCCTTCTTCTAAAGAAGGGGGACTGTGTTCAATTTGAATGCGCCTTAAGCCGGCTATCAACAAAAAGGGGCCAGTCTCCTGAACAGGGGAATAGCGGAAACAGGGTTCATGTAATGGTGACATCATAAGGAGAAAGGAAATACAAACCGAAAGCAGGAAAGAAAGAGGAAGAACAAACGCTTAACAACACGGCCAAAAGGGGGGAAGACGGCATAAAGGGTCAAACGATTCAGGCACCACACGAATACGAGAATTACAGGAAGGAGAAAGATTTCCAGGGGTTAGAGAGGGCTTGGCAATGGGGGGGGGATGAACACTTGGTTGCGAGGGGCGTATCTGAGGCACGGCGAACACGGGATGAAAAATGAACGATGTACTTTAAAGAAATGGATCGGCAGACAGGAACAGTATTTCTCATCCTTGGAACGCGCAGAGAGAAGGGAGGACAAAACTGGAAAGCTCACGAAGCCTCCCGGCCCCCTGAGAGGGTTCCACAAAAAACCGTCCAGGGCCATAATCTTCGATTGAAGTGGTGGAAATATCGCGAGGGAAAAAAGGGGGATCTTCGGTGACCGTAGATGTGCCGTAATACCGCGCTTTGCAAAGGAGGCGGACCGAAGAAGGGTGACAAAGCAACTGGGTCTTTGCCTGGGGACTGGGGCGCGTGAAAACCGAATGGGGGAGGGCTTCAGGGGGACACTGATCCTGGTTAGTGGATGGATGAAGGGAGGAAAGAGAGGGATTGAAAGGAAAGTCTGAGAGGGGCTTTTTCTGCATATAGGCCGCACATGCGCAATCCTGATAGAGAGATCTCCTGTTGGATGGAAAATAGGAGATCGATATGAAAAGGAGAATGTGCGGATACCTCATTAACGCCCAGAAAAGCCGGAGGCGGAGAAGGAGACTGGGGGTGACCCCCCCCCCCCCCATCCCACAGCGGGTCTCATCTGAAACATCCACCAACCGGAAAGGGACATTGGCAAATCAAGGGGAGGGAGGAACACACGGGTTCCTCCTGCTCTGTAAAAAGAAAGGAAGAACACAAAATTTTGAATCCACCTTGAAGCTCTTTTTTTGGCTACCGGATAGGGCCTGGACAGACTAAACACGAGGCGAAAAGTTAAACAGGGCCAAGAAGAAATGAACTTTAAGTCATGCAAGGACAAGGGGGAAGGGGGGGACGGTAACGGGAACGGAAGCGTTCGTTGAGATCGATATGTTCTGGCAGGCAAATTAGTACTTGGCGCTGCGCAATGTTGACCTGGAGGCAGAGAAGCGTCTTTGGTCTCAAACATCATAGGGAAATAACTTCCCAAGAAAAGGGGACTACGGATAAGAGCACCCGAGTAAGAGCAGAAAAAATACAAATCACGCAATCTCTCAGAAAAGGAAAAAAAAGATTTGAAAGCGTTTCCTTACGAGGAAGAGAGGGAAGGGGGGAGTGAGGGGGGGGTCAGTCATGGGCAGGCATCTGGGGAACCATGGGTTAGGAATTGCCGATCCTTGGGTTAAAGGTGTCGTTGAAGTAATCGTACATCAGTCGTTGTCTAGTATGGAGAGCGGAAGAGAGGCGACAGACAGTCAAGCAACTTGTCCGGGCTATAGAGCTATCGCGGAGGAGCTCAGAGGGTCAACTGGTTGGGGCATCGCAGGAAGAAAGTGTCTGAGCCTATAGCCTGAACGCCAGGATGTAGCCGAAAGGGAAAGGAGCAGATCGGGAGGAAGAGAGATAGAACTCAGGGGGTTGCTCCTGCAGAAATTCCGAAGATTAAAGTTCGGAAGGCGGAGAGACAGGAACGGTCCTTCATGCCCCTATTCCAAGGGGGGGGGAAAGAAGAAACTGGGCAAGGTGAGAATCGTCCCACCTAGGGCAATCTTGATAAGAAGAAACATTATGGGGAAAAAGGCGCGTAATCGTCGGGAAAGGAAAGACGAGACTAAAAGGAAGGAGTTTTGAATTTGGTCTATACGGGCGGACACTGCAGGGAATAGCATAGACTAGTCAAAGAACACCAAAAAAAACAAAAAATCAGGCTGCCGCCAGATCTCGAAAGAACGTACCTGCGAAAATGAAAGATTGAGAAAACGCGGCAGGCGAATGGGGGAGAAGGAAGGACGTGTACGATCCGATACTTGCTCTTACGACCCAGAACCAGGGGGAGGACGTAAACGGGCTCAGGGAAACGCCCACTTTTACAGGGGGGGTGGAAAGTAATGGAGAGGCCGGAGGCACGCAATACAAGAAAAGAGCGCGAGTGATTCACCAAGGCTTGGTCGAGAAAAAGATGCTGATAGCAGCCTTTTCTGGACATTCCAGTATGAAACGTCAGGCGCACATCGGCCTACGAGGAAGAGGGGATGCAGAGTCTTGGCCGTGAGACCAGAGGGACATTTCGTGTTGTGAAAAGCGCACGTGTAAGTGTGTTTCAGGAAAAAGAAGGGGGAGGAAGAAGAAAAAATCCAAATAACCGAAAGGCAGTCGGAGACAACCGGTATGGTACGAATGTAGAAGGACAGAACGGACGTTGAAAGAACCCACCATCCTGAGAGAAAAAAAGGGTGTTAGAATCAAAAAATGGGGAATCAGCGTCGTGTAAATTTCTCGAGTAAACTTCAAGTAGGGAAGAGAACAGGCAAGAAGGCGAAGTCGGAATAATGGCGAGATCTGTGGGGGTTAAAAGTAGCGGCCGGTGGCGATCGGAGCCTTTGCAGGTCGACCTGAAGATTTTGGGGGGCAGGCGGTCCACACCAAATCGAAACTGTAGTCTGGAGAAGTGGGGGAATTGCTTTTGGGTCTCTGGACGCAAGTCAGCAGGAACGATGAACACCCAATTTTAAAACATGCTGTGGGGATCGAAGGATAGCCTTGAAGGAATTATCCTGCGGACGCGCAAGGGTTAAAGGCTAAAAAGGACCTAGACCCACGGTACATTGGGGACTTTGACGCGATGAAGCGAGGGGGCTGATTGTCAGTGAAAACTGGCGGGACCGATCCGTGAAGAAGGAGGGGGATACAGGGGAAAAAGTCCCGTATTCTCCGGGGGAGAGGGGGCGGGGGAGGTTCCAAAAAAAAATCCACTACCGTATAATACCACAGACTCGACTGATACATTTTCTTCTGAGGGGAAAGGGGAGGGTACCGAAATATCGATGAGGTTTTTCTGTGCCAGAGGAAATTCTTATGAAGTGCGGTTTAATGTATAGAAGCTTTACTTCTGGGACCAAAGGCAGAAAAGAGGACGGGAGCTCTGCTACTCAAACCGCTCAAGTGACCGCTACAAATTAACCGTGAATAAGACATGTAATCGCCATGAAATGATGGGAAGAGATAAAAAAAAAGACAGGAACCACTGATACCGAACTTGAGTAATAAGAAGAAGGGAAGGGAAAGGGGACGCGGAGGGATCAGAAAGAAGGAGGAAATGGAGTGCGACGGCTGGGGAATAAACATGTTGGAGTAAGCATTTGATAGGATGGGGGAACTTCAGGCATATTGAGGAGGCGATATCCTGTACATAGAGGTGTGGCGTTTGGGAAAGCTTATCAAATGATAAGGCGCATGGGTACAAATGTGGCATGCCGGGAACAATGGATTTTCTGGTTGAAGGGGTGGAAAGGTCCCGAGCCACATGCCGACCAGAAGAGGCACTGAGCCGGCAGAAAGAGGCATGGGGGGGGGGATCATGCGTCGGGACTCTCTAACACAAAGGGAGGATTGGGAAGGGAGAAGGATATACCCCCGCCGATCCAACAGAAAGAGGGGAAAAGACGCCTGATCTTCAGTCAAAATGGCGTCGTACGGAAACAAGCACATTGCGCTTTCGTGAATGAACGGGAAACAGCTATTCTCAAGCTTGAATTAGAAGAAAAGAACCACGGGATCTCATTCGCGATAATCTGAGGAAGAGGAACACCACCACTAAGAACAACATGAAAAAGTCATGTGCGGTCGGGGGTAAGGCTTGCGAGCTGGATACCGAACCAGCTGGGAAAGGGTTCCGTTTCGGGAGGACTAAGTCATCTCCAAGGCGGGATCAGAAAAGTTTAGGCACGGACATGGCTAGCAGCAGTGAAGGGGCCCGAGAAGATTACACGGGCGCCGTTGGGGTTGAAGAGAGGGAGAAAGGGGTGCAGTTTGCGGGAGATCGACGAATAGGATCAGGTGGTCAACACTAATGGCGGAGTCTTCCCACAAAAGACAAAAAAAGTCAGCCAAAAGCACACCCGTGACGATGGGAGGACCCGAAATGACATCAGCCAAAGGATCCCTTTCAGAAGGGATTATCGGGTTGTGAGAACTACAACTCAAGACAAAAAGGCTAATCCGGCGCGTTGGAACTTATTCCTCCACGTAAAGGGGAGAAGAAGAATGCCTCACTTTCGAAGACGGCTACCCTGGACAAAGGGCCATGGGGAGTGTCGGGAAAGAAAACTTCATCATAGGTAGAACAATTATCTACAAGGGCAGATCACTGTCCCCAAGGGGAGATCAGGGAGAGAAAACAGCAAATTTACATCTTCAAGGTTCATCATACGGGGCACAAAAAGCAAAAGGTAAACCAATTGCACCAAAACCTTCGGCGAAAAAGGGGTATGATCAATTGGGGGTGTGACTAAACGGAACCACGACGAATCAATTAAAGGCGGCGACAAGGACCCGCGGGTTAAAAAAACATAGATGCTGAAATCATAATGAAACGGACTTAGGGGGAGGTAGAGGGACCGAACGGGGGGAAGTAGTAAATTAAATGTTAAGATTAAGGAAAATTTTGCATGGCATTAAAGGCATTCCAACACGGGAGGGAGGAAGGTCGGGGGTGGTGAGGGCGCGAAGTCGGGACAGCGACACGGAGGTGAAGTCTGCCCGCTGACGGCTAGTGGCGAAGTTGGCGCAGGAATAAGGAGTACCTTTGGAAAAAAAACGTAACACGGGGGGCAAATACCCGAAATAGCTCAAAAAAGACGCTTGCCGGAATCTACTCTGCGATACCGGGGGAGAGGGGGCGGACGGTGGGGATACGGCATCTGGAATGGAAATCCCACGAGGGTAAGGATGTCTACAGAGAACCAAAAAAAAAAGCAGGGCATCACAGCGAATGGGAGGGGGATTCCCTGCAGAGCCCTCCCTTCCACAAAACTGGTGCAGGTTTTCTGAACGCCCGAATGTTACGAGGCCGCCTGGGTCCGTCGTAGCAAGGGCATCTGGCGGGCGAGGTGTACACGCCGGATTACTGGGAATTCACAAAGTGTGCCGTTCCGTCACGCCTCCGAATGGGGGGAGACGGGAAAACGTACTTGTCGGGCGATATGTAGGAGAGACCGGGGGGAGGGGTAACGGTCTGGGGAAAAAGATTCCTCTGGCAGGGATATGTCAAGGCACGTCAGATGAAACACGAAGCTGGGGAAGCGTCCGTAGCATTTCCAGTATTCATCCTTACTTGAGCGGGACGTTGTGGAATAAAAAAAAAAGAGCATGTATTTAAGGATACAGCACAAGATACGTACGCCCCAAAAAGAAAAAACGGGGGTATCCGCATCTGGGTCAGTTTCGAGGCCACCGAAACAGGCAGGGCATAGGGAGAGTTGGTTGAACCGGGACGTTAAGGCGCTCGAGGGAGAATAAACTGACCAACGATAAATCAGGGGTTCTGAGAAAACCCCCCCAATAAGTGCGGTAACTGATAAGGGAGGAGTCGTCCGCCTGTACGATTGGCTTCTGACAGAAAGAAAAAGGAAAATATGAAAACCAGGCGAACGAAGCGGATCTATACTAACAGTTAGGACAAGATGGCATGCAGGGAGACAAGCCTCCATACTGAAGACAAAGACGCATTCTGAATAGTGAAAGAAAAAAAAAGTTGACGCAACAACAAGAATTCATGAAACAAAACTGGTGGGGAAGGGAGTGCCAGCACATGCAGAAAACCGAGACTTCCAGATCCGAAACCGGGCAAAGAATCGAAGGAACGGTGGAGCGGCTGCCATTGAAATGAAGAGGGAGTTGGAGAAAACCTGGCAAGTGTGTGCCCTGACAGGATGGCCTGCTTTGTCGCAAACGCTGTAGAATACAGGGGAAACAGAATAAAAAAAGACTCATCGACACGACGACGAAAAGAAAACACGATACGTCCACGTAGAATTAAGAAAAAGTCCGGCAAAAAAACCGCGCCGAAATTGGTTCTGCTTGCCAGATTGTGGTACTCTCCTTTAGGGGTCCTGTAGACCCCGCCGAAAAGGGAAGGAGGAAAATACAATCCTGCCCGAGGAGGAGACTCTGGGACCATTGTGCATTCAAATTGAGGGGTGGGGGGACCCCACGGTGAGCTTGACCGACCGGGGAAATGTGAAGTCTATCAAAAGGGGTCAAATTAGCTTGTAACGCTCTATGAACGAGGCCTTAGCATTAGCGAATCCGTAGTGGGCCTGGCGTTTGGAAACAGGAAAAAAAGAAAACAAACCAACCTCGCGGCAAATGGGACGCAATCCGTGAATATCGGG
>Ga0179593_1410702_pt1 | contig 16852 bp, 15 predicted proteins | sample CZODoug2_1_08_16_FD_185931 | JGI IMG/M metagenome (GOLD analysis project Ga0179593, IMG submission 185931) | Vadose zone soil fungal communities from Angelo Coast Range Reserve, California, USA - CZODoug2_1_08_16fungal (PacBio error correction) | ecosystem: Environmental > Terrestrial > Soil >...
GCTTCCAATCAAGGACGGCACGCTGAAATGAAGACTAGAAATCAGGAACATACTCTGACAGATCCCGTAAGGCGGACTTGTAGCGAAGGAAAGGACAGAGCAACAAGAAAAGGAAAATTATCGACACTCTATTTGGCTAGTTCAGGGACTGCGAGGACGCTCGGGAAGTGCGTCCGGCCAAGCAAAGCAGCGAACCGGGAGAGCCTTCCCGCGGGGGGAACTCAGACGCTACTAGGGGCTGAGAAAAAAATGCAGGGAACCTCAGGAGGGAGTAAATCCACCTAAACAAGAGCGGATCAAAAGAGAAAGGGAAAATAGCACAGTGGCGCATGGACATGACATAACAGGATGCACTACCAGCCGGATCCCCCTACTCCCAAATAACGTGTCCGCGTCCCACATCGATGCAGGACCCCGACTGGTCGAAACATGTCACGAAAGGAGGCCTCCAATCAAAAAGAATAAAGGGATCTTTGCACCGGCCAAATAGGATCAAAGCTCGGTGTAATTCGTGTGGGGGGGGGGGGGGGGGAAAAGGGAACGGCATAAAAGGAAAGTGTCGGGCAACAGGGTGGTAGCGTAAAAATAGGAACATTTAACTTGGTCCGGGGCCTCACATCGACAGAAAGAAATGGGGGTAGGTATTCTCAACCACCAGGGGCCGAGGGTGACGGGTCTCAAGCAGACAGAAGATAAAAGTGAGAATAAAGAAGGAGGCTTCGGGTTTGTCGCTAATATGAAACGTATTTGGAGAGGGAAACAGCGCCATTTTGGAGGTGAAAGGAACGTGATAGAGGATCGGACGGAGTCCAGGTAAACAAACGGTTAGGAAAATGAGGACGATTAGGGTGGGGGGGGAAAATCTTTCTCTGAAAACTGTGGGCGGTCCCGATCTGCACGGCGATGCCAATTCCCGTAAGATGACTTGAGCCATTTAAATAAAGGGAAAAGGTGGGGGGCTTCGATGGCCATCTTACAGGAACAAAACTATACTTCTCACAAGCGGCAGCACAGAGAGGGGAATCATTCACTCAAAAACCACCGCTACGGGGCGGGGAAGGGGGGGCATCAACACCAATGGTAATAATCATGTTCACGATTGACTTGGGGGGATGTCCTTATGGGTTTCGTGGTCAGCAAAAGAAACTGAGGGTGTTAAAGAGAATATGAGCACAAAAGCAGTTGTCAACGGCAAATTGGCAAGGACTGGACATCGGCCGTCCAACTGACTTGGACAATATAGCGGGGACTGGCTATATTTTTAAATTGGAGGGGAAGATCTCATAGGGCATGGGTGCACAAATAAATAGGAAGAACCAACGGGCAGAGCGTCTTATGTAGTGACATAATAGTGGGCTCAACCAACTACCCGCACGAGCTGCTGGATAGGACATAAGGGGGAGACACCAGGAGCATACTTGAAAAAATTTGAAAACATCACCTGCGGGCTAAAGGTAATGGCCTCGACATGATTTCGCTGGTGTGGGAGCAGCACTGGGATACAGGCCAATCTTGGCGGGACCGTTGCGTTGGTGTCGTTAGTGGTGGGGGGGGTAAACGGATCTTCCGGCGTTTGGCAGTCAAAATTACGGAATTCCTATTGCGGGGAGGAACAAGCGAGTTTAACGAGCCGACGGTACGGAATCGGAGCCCGAAAAATAGCGCACCCGAAGAATACCGTAACACTGGTTGGCCTTGGTGAAACTTGGTGAGGAGGGCTAAAAGGAAACACAACGCAAGACAAAACACGCAAAGCGCTTACCCACAGGACCGCCACCTATAAAGGTAACCAAAACTACATCCGACGCGAGGAACTGGAGGTTGAACGTCAATATCTGGGGACAACATGGAAGGAATCGAACGAAACACCCCCACGCAGGGAACGGGAACGGCACCCGGTAAGGGGCATGGAGGATTGCAAGTACGGACGCCGGGAAAAGGTTTGGGGTCCATCAAGGCCAGGAAGTGTACTCAAAAGAAGAAACTACATCCGTCTATTTCTCAAAGAGCTGTCCTCCAGGACGTGGCAGGGAAGGGGTAATTGACAACCAAGCTCGTAGATTGGGCCCTGGGGCCTTCATTGTCATATGGAGGTCGCCCTGATTTACACCTCGCAGACTGGTAAACAAACGCAACTTACTGAGGAATGAACTATCTGAAAATGGTGGCAGCGGACTACTGCCGCTTGGTAGAGTCGCGCACATCTTAAAGAAATCTAGCGCAAGACGGTAACGAAAGCTTAGGATGTGGAATGACGAAAACACAAGCTCTTCGGAAATAGAAAGAGCATATCTTAGGGGGAATACGCTTGCTGCGTATCGGGGGGAAAAACGGGAGGGCATAGTAAATAGCGAAAAGTCAGCAAGGGAGAAAAAGTAGCATCCAGTGTGTAAAGTGGGCGAGAGTACAACACTATGAAAAAAGGGGAAAACGAAAAACAAAACGTAGGTAGTGTGTAATTCGAACAGACGAAAAAACCTGCAAGATGGGGTGAAAGGGGTTGGGGAGACCTCGACGGGGTCGCAAGTGGACTGAAGGCTAGACGATCTATGAGTCGTCCAGGAGGGCGTATAACTTGGCAAACAAAGACCGGAAAGGGTAAAGACCAGAAACAAGCGGCTGCCAACGAGGCAGGGCAAGCCACGAAGAAAGGAAAGGTGTCTGGTACCACTGGTAGGCGACCCGCACAGGGGTGAGTGAATCCCCAGAGGGATCAATGGGATAGCAGCGGGCTGCACCCAAGATCTTGTCAAAGGAGACTGGTGTATAGCAAGAAGAGTCTTTGTAATCGAAGGGGTTACAAGCAGAGACGAAGACAAACCTTGGGGAAAACACATAAAATGCTGGAGGGACCTCTCGGGACCAGCGATCAGATGCGGGGATCCAGGCACAACGCGGAATCGTATGCACCTAAAGATAGTCTTGCTCATTGCCGTGTATCCGACTCAATGACCAGAGAGTTGGCCTAAGGTGGGGTCCTCATCTTATGGGGTCTGTGTCTACACCTCACTCGCACCAAGCCATGTTCCTTCACTGAGGTGGTCTGAGCCGTCCGTACGTCAAGTTGGGTCAACGCATTGGTCTAGATTCTCATTTTATGACCTCTGTCCTAAATCTATCTAGGATCAGGTTAGTACTTTGTGATTCTCATAAGTCGTGCCTGACTTTCGCGCTCAGAGGCTGATGAAAAACTGGGCAAAGGCTATCGAAGGTAAAAGGGAAATAAGCGACCTTCAACATGACTGCGGGCAGCAAGGGGGTGATCGGTAGTTGTGTCACAGGGGACAAAAAAAAACACCTTGTGTGTGGGAAAAGAAGAGAGATTTTCAAAAATGACCGAAAAGCATGGGGGCGCAATAATGTACGGGAAGAACGGGGAAAAGGGAACAAGGAACTCGTGAGATCGCACTTTGGAATGGCATAAGGTCCGTGTCCTCGGAAAAAAGCTGGGATCGTGTCTATGAACTATCTCGTCCTATGGGGGGAAAAAATAACAGATAAAGGTTGACAATTCGGCTTCTCATCGACCTCGTACAATTTGTGTGCCTCATCCGTGAATACACGAAATATATTCTAACGAACGTGCGATGATAGCCGCCCTGGCAAGGATCCACGCCCTATACCGCCTAATCAGGAGACACGGCTTTTCCCAGGGGGAGAGCGCATTTCATCGACTTCTTGCTCTGGTACAAGGCAAGAATGGGAGGGATTTAAATGTTGGGTTTTTGATACGTCGTTGGAGTAAAACCAACAGGATAGTACAGAAGAGAATACGTTATGGCCTTTGTGAGCAGGTAAGGAGCCCATCGAAGTCCGCGCCTAGGGGATTGGGCCTAAGAATCTAGTTAGATGAACTGGGGGGGGGGGGGTCCTATTAATTTCACTCGGGACTGACCATGGGGTGTAACCTTGTGCGAGGGCGCCTGATGGGGTACAAGTCCTTATGTGACGGAGAGTCGTTTTCGGGGGAGGACGCGCATTTCCATTATGGGGAATCAAGGTTTGGAAGAGGCGCTGAACTCCTAAAGAGTAGGGGGGACAGGTTGGGGAGGCGCGCTCCGGGACCATTGACGAGAGATGGGGTACATAATTTTGGTCAAAAAATAGAATCGTTGGAGGGGTTTACTCCGGATTGTTCTATTACCGAACCAACTCAATAACGTGGATTATTAATAAGAATAAATGGGGAGGGGGGGGGGGTCTATCGTCAATCTAAAAAAAGGTCCGGTATGTTGCGTTGTGCGACTCGTCGATGCAATCCCGCTCGCAAAGGGAATTTAGTTTGGTTGAGGCATCGTATAAAAAGTAGAAAATATAAGAGGCTGGGGGTGTGAATTCGAATAGCTGGTGTCCCATGCCACCACAGTGCGGGGCTAAATCTCCTGGCCAAACTTGCGGGGCAGGCAGGGATGAACGGAGTGGGAGCCCTAAAATCGGATGCCCATGTCGTGCAGAGGACACCAGGTCAGATATCATGTAAGCAGCGACAAAATGTAATTTACTCAAAGACCGCGAGGGGTACACACGGGGCGCGCCGCATACGAAAAAATTAGGGAGGGGGGACATCGCTGAGGCGGGGGGGAAGTCCTACGCATGGAGAGGAGGCGGGGAAAGTGTTGAGAGTATAATTCGTTCAGAAAATGGTCCGGATCTCTGAATGTTCGGCGAGGGTGAGGGGCACGACAAATGGCTGCAGGACGTAGATCTCCTAAACCCTGAAATAAGGGGTAGACTTGAGGGCACGGGCGGGGGTCGCCGGGAATTGTTGACGCGACGGTGTTGCCTTAGATGTCCTTCCAGCAACCAGAGGGGGGGCGAGAGGAGGTTAGGTGGTCTTTTGGGGGAGGGCTGAAGGGTTACAAGAGAGGGGGATTGGCGTTGTCTCAAGTGTGGCCCTGGGTCCCTCAAATTTAAGAAAAAAGAAGAAAAACAGTTGGGGAAGTGTGTCCTGGGGGGGCGGAGGAGGAGACGACAAAAAGGAACTGGGACGGTAAACGAACGAGTAGTGGCAAGAACCCGCATAATACAGAAAAGCGAAAAGTTACGGGGTAATACCCCAACAACGTGTCGAAAAAAAAAGAACCACGGCACCCAGAGCACGTGGCCCATAAAGGTGAGCTCACACCGCCAGCAGACTGCGAAAGTCTCCTCTGCATCAGTGCTGAAAACTGCACTTATCACCGGCAGTGCAGTGGTTATTTCTCTTTCAATTGGCAAACCGATCTGGCAGGGTGGGGTTGGTGGGCGAAAAGAGGGGTGGATTCATGACAGCAAGGACATTATCCTCATGGGGGGTCCTAAATGGGATTTACCCAAAAGGGTAACAGGGGGAGAGCCTGCCGAAATGGCCACCGAAGAACCGTCCAGACTATATCAGTGGAAAATTGCATTTTGGGGCAAAAATAGTTACTTCTTTCGGGCCTCAGCTTATTGGGGGGAAAAAAAAGGGAGTGATTCTTGGTGAGAACTGATAAAATCATTTCATTGGGTCTTCTACACGGAAAGGACATAAAAAAGGGGAATCAGTGGGAAAAAAAAAGTGAAGGGTTAGGAAAAGTGGTTGATGTTGGGTGTGGCCCGTTAGGGGTGGAGGGGAACGGGGGGGAAACCTCGGTCAATTCGGCCTGAAAAGAGCAGCAGTTGGGGTTAAAGGGACTGGACTGTGCAGCAACCTCGTGACCGTGTCAACTTTAAGGGACCAAACGGAGTACTTTGGAAAGGGTTTAAGGAGCCGTGAAGAAAAGACGCGGAAAAAAGAGGCATATGCTATTAAAACTAAGGGTCTTACGACCCGATAGGGAGCCTAACAAGAACGTTTGGCACGTGATCGTTGTAAAAAGTCAGACAAGTCCTATCCCTGGGGGTCAGGGTCAAAAAATGGTAATGTAAAATTCTAAAAGAAAAAAGTTTCTAAATGGGAGTAAAGATAAGGGGGGATAAATTGAATGCCGAAAATACAAAAGACGACAGACTCTTCATTTATTCAGTTTCCTGAGAATTTCTGGGGAGTGTAAAAAAGGAGGCCCGGGGGGTTTCGCCCTACCTACAAGATTGAGGGGGAGTGCGTTACCGGGGGAAAACAGGGGCTGTGATATTGGGAATAAAACTACCAAAGGTTGCTGGTAAAGACATCGCGTATTCACGGAACCAATACACCGAGGGGACTAGACGAGGATGGGATATCACTGCGGTATTAACAGAAGGCGGGAGAAATTGCGAAAGGGAGGCACAATGTTGAGAAGTCTGTCCGAGCGATTTGGGGAAGGGGACGTAAAAAAAAAGGATGGGTGCGCGGCGGTATCCTGCCGGGGGGTATTTGTGAACCGTATACAGAACATGAAAGGGGGAGGATACCGCGTCGGGGTTGTTAACTCAAGACAATGGGAATGGGGTATTAAATCGGATGGGTGTCCGATGTCGATCAAAGGCCGGGATCACGTCTGAGAGAAAAGGAAGCTATCGACGGGGGGATCAAGAAGGAGGGGACTGAGGAAAGGAAGTACACAAACGATCTAAACAGAAAAAAGGCCACTGAACCGATCCCACTACGCTTGTGATAAAGCATATGAATCTTCTCTTTTGCGGAAAGGTCAAGCTAGAGAGCGACTGGCATCCGAGGAACGAGAGGTAATTATGGCAGCAGGGGGAAGGGAGTCCAAAATTAAGGGAATACGGATTGGGAAGTCAGCGCTCTCAACACAATTATTCTGAGAAGTGGATAGATCAGGAAAAAGACAGACGGGACTCATAAAGGGAGGAGAAACGAGACCTATTATCAGTAAAATCAGAACGAAGAAGGATTCTTCGTAGTTATCTAATTTACCCACCGGGGGGTGAAAGGTACACGGGGGGGAAATGGGGGTCTGTTCGGGGTGCAAATGAAGGTCTGCTCGACTAGTGTAACCTGATTGCCAGGATGAACCCGCAGCAGGAACCGGCGTGGCCTTGGAGAGGGGTTAAATCGAAAAAATATCAAGGATCCGGTATATGGGGAACAGGCCTTCACCGAGCTACTTCTTGAAAGACACCCCTAAAACTATCAGTAAGAGAAGGATGAACAGACTACCGGGGGGACCTTCCCAGGACCTCAAGGTTTTCACCACCCACGGGAGGGGCCAAATACAAAAAGACGTGATCCTACAGAAGGCCCAATAATGGGGCGCGCATTGACAAAACATCGGGCCAAACCGATTAGAACATGGGTCGAGGATGAAACGGGGAAATAAGCCGAAGGATGGGGTAAAACTGTCACCGGCGAAAGAGTCCAGAAGGAAGCTATAGGGACGGAGGGGTGGTAGTTGAGAAGGGCAAATCCAATTTCGTAACGAACCGGTGTCTCTGAATAGAAAGGGGGACACCTCTGTTAGGAACCGCAGCACAGATAATAAGCTTGAAGGGGAGAGAAAAAAAAACACTTCTATGGTGTTACTGGTGCTGGAAGCCCAGGACAAAGAGGACAGGGAAATTATAATACGAGTAATTAATACTTCTGGGTATGTGTTCTGGAGAAGAGAAAAAAGGGAGGGACGACGAATCGAAATTTTGTCGGGGGTGGATAAACGGGGGCGACAGAAAAAAAGGAAGAATGTAACGGCGTATCCTGGAAAAAAACTTCGGGGGGGAAAGGGTGGAGAATGGGAGTAGTAAAGGATGTGGAAGAACTAGTAGGGGTTAAGTAGCGAGGGCGGTCAAGTTGGGGGCAGTAGGGGAGCACGGCGAATTGTTTCCTAAGTAAACGGACGGGCGTCCCTTGGGTAGGCAGGTCAAAACTCAACCTGGGGAAGGGACAGAAGGGCCCTCGTCCAGGGGTAAAACACAGATGATCCTTATCAAATTACTGGCATAATACCTGAAGGGGTGTAAACTAAGTGCGCAAAGGACAACCTGAATACTTGGGGTGCCACAAATAAACAAAAATGAGATAAATGATGTTACACTGATTACGGGGTCAAAGGAAGTGAAATTAATGCGGGGAAATGGGCATCAAGAAACTGGAAAAACAAATGACAGGTGATAAGTGAAACCCCTCTCAGGGGGTTGTCAAAAGGAAAGGGGAAAAGGACAGCGGGTCAACTGAACAAAGGGAATGGGGGGAACAATAGCTTGACGATATCTCGGGGGGGAGTTTGAGAGATCAGGTTAATGTGGGGGGCCGCATAAAAAGGGGGAACCCCCCAAAACGGGGGCAAAAATCTGAGGGGTTAAGTGTGCATACTAGTTGGCGGGAAAAAACTACCACCCTCTGTATCGCGAGAGGAAGTACGGAAAAAACCAATGGCGCTAAAGGGAGATTCATGTGGTTGGGGGGAAAACAAAGGGGGGGGCGGGATACCAAAAGATTAAAGTACGCATGCGGGCGCTGGGGGGGCACTGGAGTGAACGGAACATATTGGGGCGGGACGTTGGAGTGTTTGCGACGGGGTTGGGGGGGGGTAAGGTAAACTCTGCGGCTTTACATGATACGTTATTCGGGTTGAGGGTGAGGCCCCAGAAGAAGGGGGTTAAAAAACCTACCGCCAGTTAAGGGGAATTAGCGAGAATACTCCCCAAAGAACGACGGGAACAATTGAGGGATGGAGTGATAAATTGGGGGGGGAAAGCTATGAAAATAAAAAAAAATAAAAGAAAAGAAAAGGGCACCAGAGGAACATCCATCAACGAAAAAAAAGAAACAGCAAACGCCTATCGGCCTCTTGGGGGGCGGGGGAGGAAATCATCTTAAAAAAGTGCTCGGAAAAAAAGCGGCGAAAAAACCACCCAGAAGGGAAAAAAAAGGGGGCAACGCGACACTTTCAACGGCAAGGACATAATGGGGGAATGCTCTGAATGAATCCAAAAAAGTGGCGCAGGTGCACTACTGCCGAATTTCGCAGGAAAAGCACAACGACTCAGTTACCCAGCGGGCAGGACGAAGAGGGAAAGGGAGGCATTAATCCAAACCCAAGCTGCGTTTTCAAAAAGGGCCTTCCTTTACAAAGATCTTAATTAGTGGGTTCGCCATTAGAGTCAAGTGATTCAGGGGGGGCCCCTGCGGGGTGGGGATTCTTTTGGGTAAAAAGCGAAACTTTCTCTGAGGGTGACTATAGTAATTGTGGGCAATCGAAAAGAACAGGAATTTAATACATTAATTCAATCCCTTTAGTAGCGGGGGGGGGGGAAAACTGTACCGTAAGGGGCAAAATAATGGGTGGATGGACCACCGAACAAAAAGAAATCGTCTACTCATCAAAACTGCGAGGATGGGAAGGGTCGATGGGGGGGGGATGGAGGTTAGGGGTTTCTCTGAGGGTCTACAGGCGACGAGAGGAATCGATGTCAACAAAATTGGTACTTTGGGTTATACACGAAAAGTTTTGCGCTATCTACACCTACACTTTGTGAGGTCCTACTAAAAAACGGAGTAGGCGGGTGTACGGGTTAGAATACGGTCCCCCACCTCCTCATGAGTTTTTGAAAAGTGGGCTGGGGGTACTAACTATGATCGATGTAAAAAGTGAGTGGCGCTTTAAGAAAAGTGGACCCTGTATGGATTCTTTGGAACCAACTTGCGGGGTAAAGTCATTCGCCTTAAAAGGGAAAGGGTCTAAATAAGAGGTGCATTACTCAAAGCCAGGAAAATCTAAAGAGGGGGGAACAGTAAAAAAATGCGGGTGGGAGATCCAACATTAGCACCACAAGGGGGAGATAGGCTCGACTTAAGGGGGGGAACAAATAAATTCTTTCATAGGCTGGGAATGTAGAGGCAGGGCCATACCTCTGTGTAGAGACTCCTGGTTTAAATACTGACAAAAGGGGCACAAATGAAAACGACATAAAAAGTAGGACCGCTGTCCTAATCGGGGGAGAAAGACAGGAGACTTTGGAAAGCTGCAACGTGGAAAAATACGCTATTGGAAGTTGGGTCTGCACTAAAAGAAAGCAACATTTACGACCTGTAGAAGGGGGCGTGCGAAAAAAAGGCACAAAAAAAGAGAAATTTTCTATACAACAACTCAACACACTAAACGCCTGCATTTGGTAAAAGAAGTTTATTTGGAACGAGGCCGGGCGATCGAGGGGTGCTTATCACTAAATTCTGGTCCTGACTAATAGCGATGTAAATTCCAGTTCAGAACTCAGTAGGGCCGTGAAAGAGGCAAGACTACAACATTCTTCAGGCGAAAAAAATATGTTGTATCTGGTTATTGTGGAAAAAGAAAACTCGAACAAAAAGGGTTAAATCTAGAGGGTTGGGAAGTCCAAAAGAAAATAACACAAAAGATCAGCATTTTGAGGGAAAAACTCCAATGTCCCCCCTGGAACCGAAAGGGAAAAGTGGACATAGCCTCCAGTTGTGTCGTTAAAGGGGGAAGGTTAGAAGGATTAAAAACCAGGGGAGATCGCATGGAGAGGGAAAAAGAGACCATCACGGGTGGGAGTGTGCTACGAAAAAGTGATCAGGTGGGGGGCGAAGCTGTGTCCTCCATAGATCAGAATCGGATGGAGAAAGTAGAATTGAGACAAAGGCAGAGAAGAAGGTTCAACAGATAAAAAAACTGGACGCCTGAGTCGATTTCTCGAGGGAGGATCGGTACCCGCCCATGTATTCTGTGTTTGGGGAGGGGGGCACCGCGGGAGATTAACAAGGATTACCAAGAAGGGTGTATGACTTACTACTAAGCCCATCGATGAAGAATTATTGGGGGGGTTCAAACAGAAAAGTAGTTTATATATAAGGGGGAGTCTGGGATGATCAGGGAAAAAGGGGGGGACGGTTACGTTCATCCGTCGTAGAGTGTACTAAATGGGTAAAAGATATTCGGGGACTACCGTTCAACGGGGTGAATTGCAAGGTTTCTCCTCCGGGAAGGAACGCACCGACATATAAGTGAAAAAGGGGATGGCTGCCTTCCCTTGGAAGAGCAGAAGAGGTCGTCAGAAAAAAAAGTTTGTGAAAAAAAACCCTCTATGGGGTTTTTTTCAAAGCGGAGAATAGTCAAGTACCAGCATACGAGTGGTTAGGAAGGGACAGACAGAAATTTTGATGGTGACTAATCGAGCGGGACACTTTCTTATAAGGATAAATTTGAGTTTCAGGTAGAAAAATCGTAGAAAGAACTTCTTGAAGCAAAAGCTTCAAGCCTCGAACGACCAAGCATGAGACTGGGGAAAAAGTGAAGAATTCGAAGATCTTTTTTGAGTAACCACAAGTCCACATCGCGGGAAACAGCTCCTGTCCCCGGAGGGTAGGCTAGAAATGAAAATCCAGATGGCCACACTGGCCCTAGACCTGTGGCTTGATGCGGGGGAAATGCAGAAAAACAGGTCATATAGGGCATGGCAAAAAAGACGAAACATGAAAAGGGGGAACCAGGAGAGGGGTCCGACATCAGGCCCGGGAAGGTAAAAGATCAAGTATGGGTGCCAATCTAGGGGGTGTGGTCATCTAAGCCGTCAAAAGCATGAATGTCGCTTGAGGAACCGAAGTGGGACAAAAGAGTGGTGAGCAATGGAGTCAGGAATTGGCTGTGAAAAATACTGTGAAAGCTTACACTGAATAGCATCAAACACAATGTGCCCTGACAACGAAAGATTTAGAAGGGGGGATTGTTTAACTGACTGGGGCAAGTCGGTGCTTTTGCCCTACTTTTGAAGGGGGAGATGGGATGCCAGCAAAGAGGGGGCACGAAGGCAGTGCTCCGGTCGGTTTGTGGTTCTTTTATATGTGCCGGTGGAAAAAAAGCCGGGGGATTGGGGGGAAGGGTGGGGATTTGAAGATTGTAAAACGGTCACGTTCACTCAATTCGATCATCAGCGAAAAAAAAAGGGGGGAAAGGGGAGGGTAAGTCGGTGGTGAGCTAGAGAGAACGGGGAAAAAAGGCTGCGTTCGCAGGGAAACGCGCTCAGGGGGCCCCCATAAAAATAAAGGAAGGAATGTAAAAAAACCGAGGGGTTCTTGACCAAGTAAGAAAAAGCAACGTAGGCCATTCCGTTCCAAGGGGGGAGGGCAAGCAACACACAACAAAACAATCAAAAGAGAGAACCAAGAGGGTCCTCTTGAAGGGGGAAAAATGCAAGATCAATTCGCGCGGTGTATAGGGTCAGGAACTAGGAAACGCCAGAAACTGTGGGAGGGGGGGTGGTCGGCCTAGAGGGGGCAGTCATCAGCCGCGAAAACCGGTGCAAAGTGTGTGTGGAAATTGCTGCACCAATGGGGAATGTATCTCTGTCCTTGAACGGTGCCAAGAGGAGCCTGAAACAAATGGTACCAATTCTGGGTCGCAGCTGTAGATGCAGGTACGGGACTGGGACAACCACTTTGCAGGCATAACAGAAAAAACTGAGAACTCATTTGGCATTTGCTATAAAACAAGCAAAAAGAATGGTCACTAAAGGGAATAGGAAAGAGTGATCAGTGGGGGTGGGGGTGGGGTGTGCCCCACAAATTAAGTGTATTGGGTGGAGAAACTTATTTGGGGACAACCAATTCCGTGTCGGTTTTCCTGGTTAAATATCCTATTTTGGTAATATCTGTAAGGTTGGGAAAAGAAGAAGCCCAAAGCGGTGACCCTTAGGAACTCAACGCGAAAAAAAGTAAGAGTTGAGAGGGTAACGGGGTCATTCAAGACCGGAGCCGAAGCAAAAAGCAAGCAATGATAAAACTAATAGGAGTACAGAAAATAACATCCAAACATAATAACGGGGGATTGAATAGTTTTGGGGTAAAAAGGATAGCCGTAGGAGTGCTGTATCAAACCGGGGGGTCTGCAAAAAAGAAATTGAGCATGAGGAAGGGAGAGAGGACGGTGTTCGATTCTTCGAAAATAAAAAGAGAATGACTTCTTTATTCTCATGACCTGGGGCTGGCGGACGACGTAAAACGCAAAGGGGGTTTTACAATAAAAAAGCACTGACTAAGATTTAAGGTCAGATGTCACCGGGTGCAATTCTATGGGTCTTCAACCCTTGGGCTTTAAGAAAAGACATCGGAGAGGCCCGGAACAGAAAAAAAACTCCGAAGTAAACTCTAGGAGCTTACGGGACCGGCTACGTGGTAACCCCAGAATGAGGGGAGTGATTTTGTCCGACATGTGGACTTCTATTATGGGGCAGAGGGCTGGGGGGGTTGGGGGAATCTGAGGTATTGCGGGGCTCCGGCAGGTTATGGTGCCACACAAAACAAAGGGGTAGTTTCCGTAACATGAAAAAGCTGGCGTATACCATCAGCGTTGTTACGTACACGGAAGAGTTGGAAAATGGGGGTATGAAGTCAGGAAAAAGGGGGAGGATGTTTCAAAGGGCCGGTAAATCGTAGAGCGCAAAAAGGGGCGAAGGTAGGATAGGGGGAGGTCCGAGGGAGGGGGGTAGAGGGAAAGACAGTTCCAAAAAAGAGCGAGCTAAGTCCAAAGTGAACCTAGACCAAAACAAGGTTGATAGAATTGGAAAAGGACTGGGGGGCAGAAAAAGGGTCTTATGCGAATACAAAGCTCAAGACTAGGTATCTTCCGGGGAGGGATGGTAAAAAAGTATCCCCTCGGGGGATAGGAGGGAACAGGGAGGGACAGGAATTGAGTGGAGTAAGATCAAGCTCAAACAAACGTGGGTAAGGTGAAAAAAGGGGGGACTTGCCACAATAAAATGTGACGGCCCTCAGAAATTGAAAGACTGAGACCCTAACTACGGGAGTAATCTAAAAATAACTCTTATTCTGAGCATTGGGGGGTACGGACACGGGACCAGAATCACATTATATGAAGTGAGGAATCGGGTATTGGAAAGTTCATGTAAGGCAGTGATCTAACTTTTAATGGACTCCAAATCAAGAGCGGAACCTCTATACCTTGGAAATCGTGCGATAAGACTCTATCAGGTACGAATTTGAATCGACATGAACCGACAGGAATCTAAACTTGACAACCTAAGAGGCAGGCGTACGAAAGACTACTTATCAGGAAAGGAAAAGGGCATGTTTCTGAAACAATGCTGGTGAACCATAACCATCCAGGAGGAAAGACTAAACCAGAACTAAAAAAGGCCAAAAAACAGCGCGAAGGGAACAAGAAATGGAAACATGTCGGAGGTCATCGGAAATACAGCCAGGTTGTCACCAGGCGAGAAAGTCGAAACTGAGAAGGGGACGGGACGTGTACGGGGGGGGTGGGGCAAGAACTGGGTCATAACGATGGGGAGGAAAAAGCAAACCGGGTAGCGTAAAATAGCACAGGGCAGGCGGTACCTCTCAACATCTTAAAGTTGAAAGGCGCAACCCAAGTCTAGTTAACGGGAGTAAATCAAGGAGCAGGAAAAAAAGGATATAAAGAAGTAGGGACGTCTGGGAATTTTACGGCAGAGAAAAAAGTAGGGGGGGGAGACTCATCTCAGGGTCATGGGTGGGAGAAGGTAAGATAGAAAAAAAGTTAATTCGTCGGGGGGCTGAAAGAATGGAAAAAAACTATAAAAAGAAAGTTTATGATGTGAGTTCGAGGGACGGCTTAGTTGCATAGAGGGACGGCTTGGGGAGTCGATTCTGAGGCGAAAGGGAAAAAAAGGTGGCCAGAAAGCTAAGAACAAAAGGGGGATAGGCACGCTGTGATGGACACGTCAGGCGTTCAAGTTCACAGTGTGGGGGGGGATGCTAAGTCTCAACCTTCATCCAAGTAATCAGTGGTGGAAATCATGTTCTCAACCCATGAAACAAAAGCTAAGTTTGGGAACACATAAACTGAATAACTAAGGGTGCAAATTGACACTGGATGCCATTCCAGTTGCAACCGGTGGGAAAGTCTCCAAGAAAAAATGACAGGGAGGTGAAAGTGGGCTTAAGGAAAAGCAACCGCACGGTTTGGGGGGAAAAAAACACATGATAAACGTCAAGTCACTCTTACTGGGGGGAAACAAGAATGTGGACAAACCTATGGTGGACGTAATATCGGGGCAGGGGGAAAACAGTAACATAAGGAACACTTACAGTGTTCCCATCCCTATGACCACCCAAAAAGGGAATAGCAGGGGAGGCTGGAGGTATGCCATATAGTGTCTCACACCAACTAAACAACTCGTAATGGTAGAGTAAGAAATCAAAAAAAGATAACAAAAACCTGAGGAACGGGGAAAGGGCTGGTCAGAAAAACGAGAGAAGTTCAGTTCCATCTGAGGGTCAGGATGTGGTGGGGGGTGGGGGGAATGGGCTCATTTAAAGACTAAAAATATTTTGTCTACGGGGGGAGGGGGGGAGAAAAAAAAAACGTAGGTGTGGGGGTAGGAAATCATGCACTCGTTTACTAGTTACTGTTAGTCAAGGGTCAGGGGGGGGATCCAACGCGGTTGAACTGGGAACCGGGTTAATGGAGAGCTAAGGAAGACAAACGAAAGACGCCGAAACAAAATGGAGCAAACTGATTGAGAAATTGTTACAGGAGGGATAACCACTCAAGAAAAATCAACCACGAGGGGGGGGACCCGCCCTGCCTATATAAAGACACGAAGCTATTCCAGCGTTGTGGCGTTTAACGCCTCGAAAAAACATGAAAAAAAAAGAAAGAGGGATAAACACACGAAGGAGTAACAGAAAGAACCCCTTTAGGGAAGGGGGTAGAAGACTGAATAAAGCCGGAATTTTCGATCAAATTCCATTTGGCTATAAAAGGAAACTCGTCGCCTAAGTGAAAGGAACAGAAGGGGACCATCCTAGGAGGGGGAGGGCCAGTGTAAATGGACAACCAGCTCATCTATTTGCACCGCCTTCCTTGATATAAAAAAGAGCAACTGATTTCGTCACCCTGGCGGCTTGGGGCCATAGAAACGGTCGCTTCTGGGGAAATTCTGACCGTGGTGGTCATGCGAACTCTAGGATATGGGCACTGTCTGAGAAATAGGGACTTTTGTCAGAGGGGAGACACCGAAAGAAGTGACGACTGGTGAAACGCGGTCTGCTAAGGGGGCAATCTCAACAAACAAGCAGCGACCGTAAATCAAAGCCAGAGACTTTTTCGAACTCGCTGGATGAAGAAAGTAACTGTTCGAAGAAAATTAGGGAGACTGGGACGACAAACTGGAAAGCAGTCGAAAATTTTAGACATCCCCAAGTGTTCGAGCAGACCACTCTCAACTGGTCGGAGAATCCCGATAGTGCGGGGGGGAGCGAAATCCTCGTAAAAAACAGGAAGGAGGGGGGGGATGGGGTGAAATTTGTTCTACGCCCTCGAAGCAGGCCAAGTAATCGAGATCAAAAATTGGGGGGGAACCAGGATTGTCGGCTTGGGGATAGCAAGAAAAAAAAAAAGGGAGAAACCTTGGGGGAGGAAACACATGTTAAATTGTCTTCTACGAAACGATCGGGGGGGGGGGGGGGGGTGCTGATCCATTCAGTAAAGAAGACGAAGGAACTGGACGTCGGGGAATATGTTTTAAATAAGCAGGAAACAATGTCTATATACTATCTACATCAAGAGTCGTTCATTCGAAGGGGGTCGGGCTGAAAAGGGCCAGACCGGTCGGGGGGTCTCCTGTAAATAAAGAGGCTCTATTAAAAAAAAGGTAAGAATAAAATGCTTATGGACCAATTGACGTCATAAGGATTCAATCATGACATTCAGAGGTTGAGCGGAAGGCAGAAACGGGGTTAGACTGGGGAAGGGGGGGCAAATCTACGCTATAATCGAGGGAAGTAATGGAGGAAAGGGCGCTACCAACTATCCAAGGGTGATAACTACTTTGTAAGGAGGGGCTATGGGCGCTCTAGCTCTCAGGAGTTATGGGAAAGAAAGATTTGACAAAAAAACGAAGGGAGAATACTTACAAGAGGGGGAGAGGGCCGGACCATGGAAGGAAAATCGAGCCCAGTGATTTTTTGGCGGTCTTTTGTCTGAAACAA
>Ga0179593_1314750_pt1 | contig 16851 bp, 25 predicted proteins | sample CZODoug2_1_08_16_FD_185931 | JGI IMG/M metagenome (GOLD analysis project Ga0179593, IMG submission 185931) | Vadose zone soil fungal communities from Angelo Coast Range Reserve, California, USA - CZODoug2_1_08_16fungal (PacBio error correction) | ecosystem: Environmental > Terrestrial > Soil >...
CAAATTAATCGTTCAAGCCAGCCCGATATAACGCCAGGGAAAAAGGTGTTATTTTTGGTTTAAAAAAGGTGGGACAAAAGAAGGAACCAACAACCTAAATTGGGAGCCCGAAGAATAAACAATTAATGGTTTTGATTGAGAAAGAAACAAGCCCCCTTCTGGGGGGGTGCTCCAGGCAGATGGTCCATCCGGACAACGGCCGTCAAAGTGGTCAACAAACGCTTCCAAACCGCGGAGCCGCTGTCGGGGGGGGGAACTTTAAAGGGGGAACACAAAATTCAAGAATGCTTCCGAAGTGTCAATCAACGCATGGAAAAAAGAAAAAACAGAAAATTAAGGAACATCAACCGAAGGAAGAGGAGAGATGTCGCCCGATGATGATCGTGAAAGGATGAACCGGCACCCTCCTCGACCCAAAACGAAAAAAAAAACGGGAGAAACTGAGAGGGGGGGTCGACAATCACCCAGTTTGGTCGAACCAATCCCAAAGAAGCAAGCTAGAGGGTGCCCAATCCCCATGAATCGTTGGGAAAACAGAGCATTTTCTTCGGGGGCAATAAAAGCACCAATAGAGACGAAACGCCAAAAGAAAAAAAAAACAGGTTCAGGGGCAAAGCAGAAGGAATACGGTGTGAAAAAAGTACCAGAAAAGCTCAGGGGGGGGAAAAAAGACTGCGCTATCGGGGCGTAGAACAGGTCGTACTAAACACTAAGAACCCATCAGACAAGAGGCAGAGTCGTTGGAAGGGTATCAAAAGGTCAGGACGTCAAAAAAAAAAAATCGGGGGACGGCCGAAAAGGCTGGCAGGAAGCAGGATTCGTTCAGAAGTTGGACTTGACTGGGGCAGAAAAGATTCCCGTGGGCGGGAAAGGGAAAAAGGGTCTATGGAGAAAAAAGCCCCGGTAGTGGTGGTGGGGGAAAGGTAGGGGTGGGCCCGGACTAACGAAGGGAGAAGGAAAAGGAAGGGGGAAAGACAGGGACGCGCGCAAAAAACTTCAACCGTTAATAGAACCGAACCCTCGAAAAACAAAATAAAACGCGCATGGAATTCAGTTGTCGGGGAAACGGAAAAGAAGGGGGGGGGGCCGTGGGAGACTAGGATTTGCCAGGACGCGTTGACGTCCAAAAGAAACGAAATAACCAAGGGCAGCAGCTGGGATGAATGGAAAAAAAAAGGGAAGTAGGGAAGCCTGGAGGGCCCACGTCTAGACGGCAAGCAGGGCAGGCCGCGGAGGGGAAAACACCAATGGACGGACGGGAGGAGGTGGTTTTCGGAGGAAAACGCTGTCGGTAGAATTTTGGGGGGGCAAGGTGGGGGGTTATTGCACTGGCGGCAAGAAACACGAACCAAAAACAATCACAAAGGAAAGAAAGGCCGAATCAAAGGGAGTGGTTGTTGGTCACCGTTTCGGATTTGCAAAGTGTGGCGCTCAAAGGTTATCGTTGGGGACAAGGAAAGTAAGGGCGGTAGGAGCCTGCTACAAACGACAAACGCCGCCAGTGGGCAGGGTTCTAAGGTCACGGGGGCTTTTCTGCCCGCCAACACGGATCGCGCAGAAACAGAGCGGTTTTGGGAAAAGGGGAACCCAACTCCGATATGATGGAACAACCTTTGAAGAAAACGGGTCAAAAGTTGTTTTTCAAACAAAACCACGGACAGTGTGGAGGCGCAGAGTACATGCAGCGTGGAGGTAGCAAAAAGACCCAAACAAAGGAAAAAGCTGGCTAGGGGTGAAAGCGGCCGTCTGCAAAAAACCGAAAAAGAGTTGGAGAGGATGAATGGTCGTACCCACTGACAGACAGGCGAGGGGTAAACCGTGATGTCCCAGCAAAATTCACGACGCGGCGGCGGAAAACCCAATAATTTTCCAAAGCTTCGAAGAGAAGGTAGAAATGGTCAGGGAATGGGTATGGCAAGTGGACCCATACCCAAAATGGGCCAAACATCCCAACGGCTCGTTAAAACGGGGGAAAGAAGTAGTCTCAGGGAGGTGGATCTGGGACAAAACCCAAACCCCAAAAACTCCCAGAAACATTGTCCAAAAATTTCGACGGGCCTGACAAGGCATGTTTTGAAAAAACAAGGGGGGGGGGCCACAGCCAAAAGAGAGAACCTTAATCGCTAAATAAAATATCACGGAATTAAACACCGGGAAAAAGTAGGGGCGGGGACGACGAGCCTGTGCAGGTTGGACACCGAGGGGAATCGGCGGACTGTCCGGAAGTTGCAATACATCTCCAAAGGGCTGGGTGAACCACAGGGGGGAGGTATGGCGGATGAGAATAAGATGTCAAAAGGGAGAAGAAAAGAAAAACAAAAGTGACTTAAGTCGGCCAGGGGAAAAAGTCACAAAAAAGCCGGCAATGATTGGCGCAAGGCAGGAAAGTGCGGGAAAAAGGGACAGACAACACCAAAAACGAAACCGCGAAATGACGGAGGAGAAATTTTCACATTTGTGAATCGAGTGGTTTCGGGGGAAAGCAAAGGAATTAGCTCAGCTCGACAGGAGTGAGGAGAGAAAGGGGGGGGGACTAGAACAAAAAGTCTTAAAGTCAAAAACACAGAAAAAAAAATTAGGAAAAGGAAGGATTAAGATGAAGATCTCTCGTAAAAAAGGAAGGTGGTTGTGAACTTGATCACAGAGAAGGGGGGTCTAACCGGTGTTAACCAAAAATAAAAAACAATTGAAGGGAAGGTGAACACTAAAAAGAGGCAACCTTCGGCAGCCAAAAAAGTGACCAAACAAAACGAACCTACAAGAGAAAAAACGAGAAGCTTGACATCAAAGGAGGGGTCAACTTGGGAGAATCAACACGGAAGAGAACAAGTGCAGAGGCGAGAGTGACGAAAGAGGAGAAATCGAAATCTACGAAGAAATTGAAAAACCAATCTACATGCACACGGAGCATGGCGGCGGAGGCCGACGGTTCAAGATAAAAATAAAGGGCGGAACCGTGCATAGGGCTAAAAAAACGGGGAATGTAATCAAAAGAGGGGCTGGCTTGTGGACCGAACCGCTTGGCGAGAAAGAGTGTGGTTGTGTTGAAGTACACCTGGGCCGGGGGGAAAAGGGGGATCTTAGGGGAAGGGGGCAAAACCACGTAATAACGAAATCAAGAATAAAGAATAAGCTTACTCGGCCAGGGGGGATGGGTAACTACTGCACCAGAGGTTCAAATCGATGTGAAGGAAAAAGGACAGCCATTGTGAGGACGAGGGGGCACGGGCTGTGAAAAAAGGGACGGAGAACATTGTGGGTAGAAAAGAATATGCACGCGGAGGGATTTAAAAGAAATGGCCGACCACCGGGGGTTGAGATCCAGACATCAGAGCCGCAAAAACCAAAACACAAACGGACGAGGAGCAATAAGAAACTGATGCGAAAAAATTCAAAGAGGGGTTCGGTAGGAAAATGGAAACGCTCTAAGTGTAAACGGCACTTGAAGACGGTGTGGGTGGGGTTGGGTTGTGGGGTGCTGCAAAACCCGAACGGTCAAGGAAAACGAGGGACAGAAATGGCTTTGGCACGAAAAATCAGGGAGACTTAAAAAAAGGGTAATATGGAATGGCCGTCCAGAGTAAGACTCTTAAGGAGAATTGTCTCCAGGCGTGCGGAAAAAAAAGGCCCCGGCTATCCACCTGACCGAGAAGGAAGGGCAAAACAATGAGAATGAGTAGGAAAAAGAAAATATTCAAAAAAAATGGGTTCCATTCCCGTGGGTGTGGGACATTTAAAATAAGCACTTTCTCAAAAAAAAAGTAGGGCATCGTGAACCGTCAAGAGCCACTTTATAACGTTTCAGGATAGGGGAATGGGAGCGGAAGGGAGGTTAGTAATCAGAGAAGTACCTTGCAACGTCGGACGATGGACCGGTCGATTTCCCATAAGCGGTTTTATCCTCAAACATGGGGGTGGACCGGAGAAGGGGAAAAAATTCAAAGTCACGCGTGCTAATCAGTTTTGACCCTCCGTCGTGTCCAAAGAAATGAAACTTTCCAAAAGGCCGAAGGAAAGGGGGCCAAGTCCTGCATTGAAAAAAAAAGTGGCCAGCAGAAAACGCAAAGTGCCTCCAAGGTTAACCACCGAGGGTGTCCTCTGATTGGAACAAAGAGGAGATCAGGGGTAAAGACGGGCCAGGGGAGGTATTGCACCCGGGAAGCTTTCAAAACGTTGTGGGGACGGCCCACAATAAAAGAACAAGTCGACAAACAAAAAGAAGGCGAAAAAAAACACCGATTGTAACTCGGAATTTTGAGGTAGCCTGGGGGACGGTGTACTGGTAGGTAGGGAGTCAAAAACCGCACCAGGGACCGGCCAAACAGAATGGCCTGTTGAATCTCAAAAAAAAACGAGACTGGAGGGGGTCCACCAGGGAATCCCGTAAAAAAACTCTGATCGATGACAGCAAGAACCGGGGGGGGAAAAAAAAACGTGGGGGGGTGAGCGCGGTTCAACTGCGAACGCAGGCCCATGGGGGACAAACCCATGCCCCCACTAACGTCCCAAAAGAGGAAAACATAAAAGGGAAGCAAAAAAATTCAAATCAACGGGTTTCAGGAAGAAGGGGGACGTGCACCTTGAAGGTCAAAAAAATGGCAAGAGGCCAGGATATTATCTTGGACAGTGAAAGAACTTTGGGTGGGGGCAAAAAAACATCGCCAAGATCAAACCGAACGCGATGCTCCGGAGTCAATCGTGGATTTTGTCAAAACGGTGAAGGGAACTAATGATAAGTGCACCGTGTCAATCTGGGGAAATATTGGAACGCAGGGGTAGGAGAATGTGAGTGCAGACTGGCATACAGAAAAGGCCATGCAAAAAGCTTTCAGGAGTAATCAGATCCAAAAAAAAAATCAAAGGAGTGGTTGACGATGACAGTGGGAAAAAGGAAATAACACGTCGGGGGAGGCGAGGACGTACAAAAAATCCTTGCCGTCATAAAATCAACGAAAAGAAAAAAAAGTATTTTCAGTGGAACCTGGGAAAAAAAGCCATAAGTTGAAGAATCTCAAAAAGTTGCCTAAGGAACCGCGCATGGGCCTCACCGATCCGTAAAACGAGGGGCTTGGGGTATCAAAGGGGAAAAAGCCCGAAATAACCAAAGACTGAGTGAATAGGGTACGCAGGATAGTGAACTCTTACCAAGGGCCGACGCCTGGTTTTTAGGTCAACAAAGACCGGACACAAACTTGCTAATTGAAAAATAAACAACAGGGTGGATGCTGTTGTTAAAAACACGGCTCGAAGCGGTAAGGGGGTTGTGCAAACAATGGGGGGAAGTCCGGTCCAAAAAGGGGGAGGAAAGAACTCCTGCAAACCAGGCAACCAAACCAATGCGACAAAAGCTGGTACGACAGCACCGGTTCAAAAAAGAGATGGGTCTGGCCACATAGGAAATGCCCATTCCGGAGATATCCAGGAAAGGTGGACCTATTCAAGGGTTGCAAACGAAAACCTAATTTAACCAATAACTCCCAACATAAGGACAGTAGGCGTGGGGCCAGAAAAAAAGGGTAACCGGCCCAAAGAAACCGCAAGAAAAGGGCCGGAGGGGGGGGGAAGGGCACGCCCCAAACTCGCCCGCAACATAACAAGCCGGGTTTAAAAGTCCGATTCGACGGCCTTGAAAATGAAAAAAATGTTGACTCGACGGCGGGAGTTGAAGTGAAAACGGGGTTTTAATACGGCCCAAAAAGAAAAACGCCAACTTAAGGGGCCCCCTTACTAAAAAAACAGGTCAAAAAGTCCCAACAAAAAAAGAGTTTCAGAATAGCATTCAAAACGACGTGCGCCATCCAGAATGGGGTGTGGGCGCAGGAGCGTGGGAGAGGGGGGGGTCTGCCGAACCAAAAAATGGGACAAGCGGAGGGGGGGGGGGCCCTATTCCAGGGAGGGTACAGGGACGTCGTGGGGAAAAAAAAGGACGAATGTTCCCACAAGCTCCGCGATCTGGGAAATCTCAAACGATTAAAGGGAGCCTCAAATTTCAAAAGATAGCCAAGAAAGTGGTCGTCCAAAGGGGGGGATTTTGTTTAGAACCACCCCTAACTGTCAACGATCAAGGGGCTGGCCAATGGGTGAAAAAAAACGGGTTTCGGCGTGTTGATTGGGAATAAAACTGCAGGTGGCCAGGGAAAAGGATGACAGGGATCGTAACCCCGGTTTGGAAGGACGGGCCAGTGAACGGAAGACGAGGGGACCATCGGCAAAAAGCCAGATCAAGAAGGACGTGTCACCGGCCAATTGAAAATGGGTTTGACTACCAAAAGAGAGCAACAACGTGGACGAGAAAAACAAGATTTTCTATCGGAACCGGCAACCGATTCCCGCGACAGAGCGGCGCAGCACTGGTGGGAAATTAAAGGACCGCCCGACTGGACCCCAAAGCCCGGGCTGCAAGCCCCCTTGGCCACAGAAGCTCAGCAAACATTGACGCAGATGGGTGGAGTGGTGACCAATGTATGTGATGGGGGGAAGCCGACTCAGTGCATGATCAAAACTACAACTATTGAACCGGGCGGAGATGTGATGCATTTGAAGCAGGGGAAAAAACAAGGTGAATCGAGAAGATTTTAGACCCTGGTGTAACCACGGACTCAAAACAACGAGAAGGATGAAAGAGATAAGGCGCAACAAAGCGGTTAAAAAGCCGCGAAAGAAACTGAGGGTCTCTTGGGGGAAAACTCATGCGCACGGGTTGGAATAAAACCAGCACCGCCTGGACTGAAAACATAGTTATTGCAACTTGGGGTAGGCAAAGGAAAAGGAAAAAAACTCAAAAAGGGGGGTGAACGCCAAATCCCTCTTAATTGGTGGGGGGCTTGGACAATTCATCCCAAAGGCCCTTGGGAAAAACAGCAAGAAATGATGGTATAAGGCCCAAAACCGGTCATTGACCAATTTGCCGACGCCGCAGAGGGCAACGAAGACGATGTTTTTGCACCGGTTCCGATCCAGAAGACAGCATTGGTCCCAAAATGCACCGTCCTTGAGCAGAAAAAAAAATCACGGCCCCCAAAGGGTGCAAAAAGTTCATTGTGAATCTATGGAAGTCGGGAGAACTAAAAAAATCTGGGTTTCAACCAAGCTCCCTCTACCAGTTACAAGATCCGAAGGAGGTGTAACGCAAACAAAAGCAGGCAGCAAATGAAACCATGATAAAACACCGCGAAACCGGGGCGGCAAGGGACCCCCTGGAGAGTTGGAAAGTAAAGTTCAAGGCTTTGTGGGCTAAAAAAATTAAGACCCCGTCGAAAAGACAAGACCCATTTGAACACCGGACTCCTTTGGGGGAAACTGAACGCGACGGATGACGGGACTGTGCAAAATAAAAAAGTTAGCCGAAACATGGTCGGGAAAGAAAAAACGAAAGCAAACGAGGGGCACGCACCACTGGTAAATGGGTATCGTGAACCCAACGTACGAGGAAAAACCGCCCAACCCGGCCCGGAACCGAACAGGAAGAGGAGGCGAATATCAGAACATAATGGCGCTTTTCTTGTCGAAAATCGTTCAAAAGGTGGGGGGGGTAAAGGGGGTCGGGAGATCACGAAAAAAACGCCAGAAACGGTTGGGAAACCTGGGCCTGGGGGGCCCTTAGAAAAAACTGAGGCAAGTTCAGAAAGGGCAAGAACGAGAAAGCTTTCAAACGATCGCAACAGGGGGTTCAACCAATAGCAAAACCGTCGACGCTCGAAGAACGGGCCCAAAACGGCGGGGGGACCTGTTGTCTTGGCGACAATAGTGAAAGGGGGAGAACAGGATTTGAAGAGACCTTGACGAAAAGCAAAAGCAAAAAAAAAAAGCCGACGCGCTGGGGAGGATAAATAGCCGTCGGGGGGGGCCCTCCTGGAATTCCCAGCCGGGACTATTTCCGGCAGGCCGGCAAGCAAAAAGGGGGCAAGCAAACAGAAAAGGAAGTTAAAAAAAACGGCGAGGTTAGGACTTGTCTAAAAAGGTCGTCCGAAGGGGGGACCGGTTGAAAAAGGAGATGGGGCGGCAGAAGCACGAAAACAAAAACACAGAAGATGCGAGCAAACGGTTGGCAAAGCTCCACCACCGGTACGGAAAACAGCCATTTCGAAAACATCCGCTTTCCGAGGACCGGCACAGTGTTAAGCCGGAATACGGCGTAAAAAATCGGAAACAATCAAAAAGTGGGAAAAACGGAAATTTAGAAAACAGGGAGGTTGCCTGGGGCCAGACATCACTTTCCTTATAGCGCAGCAAAAAAAAAGCGGTCAGGAAGGGCAAACCGGGGCTGTATTATTCAAAGGTGGGAGGGCGTCAAACGTTTAAATCATCTAAAACCAGCAAAAGGATTCGGCTGTGGGGGAGGGCCTAGGGGAAACCCCCGGAAAAAGCACGGGGGTGGTGGAAGGAATCAGACAATCCGGGAAAAAACCGCATGGAAAAATCTTTTATATTACGGGACCCCTTCGGGAGAAAACACCAAAAAACAACGCCAAAGGCGAGGCCGCCTATTGAAGGAGGGGGATGAATAGAGAAAGGCCGTCCGAGTTGCAAGGATTGCCCGAAAGTTTAAAAGGAAGCACAGCACATGAACCACAAAACATGCCGGCACGGGGGCGGGAACCAATAAGGGTCAAAGGCTCTTACGGGGTACTTAGGGAAAGGGCAGGGGAGGTAATTACAGTCCAACCAAACAGGCTTCTTCAGACTCGAGACGCGGCGGGGTAAAGATTGGCTATACGCACAACGAACGGGGCAAGAAATAGTAAATAAAAGGAAAGGACATGCGCGACCAGCCCAAGCGGCCCAAAAGAGAAAACCGGTGGCGACATACCGGGGTCAAACGGGGAATTACGTGACATGGAGAGCGGGACGCTCAGGGTTGATGTGGGAAAAGGGGTGGAACCCATGGGCCAAAACTTCTTGGGGCGCAGGGGAGCCGCCTCAAACAAGGGCCTGGTTGAACAACCACAATGATTGCCGGAAAGAGAGAAATCACAACGGAAAAGCTTGCGGGTTCTTTAAAGTCTGCCAAGGAGCGCGGAAGCAAGGCAAAAGAGGTCAAAAGGCGGCCAGAAAGTCGGGACAGTGAAAAAAAGAAGACAACCGGTCACAACACACAAACAGGCGAGGAAAAAATTGACTCAATGTTGGAAAAAAATCTCGTGAACGGTGAGCCCGAAAAGACCGGGCAAGCAAGCGGGAGGAAGAGAGAAAAAAAAATCTTAGAAGAGGTCCAAAAGCAAGAGGTTAAAAAAAAAAGCCGAATTGTCTGAGGAAAGGCGGGGAAAGTCAAACGATGGGGGGGGAAACTTGGAAGAAACAATCAAGAGGTTCAGAAACCGGGGGACTACAAATGAAGGATGGCGCACGAAAAAGAGCAAAACAAAAAATGAGACCAAGAAAAACCCGACAGGGCAGAAAAAGGTGCCACAAGACCGCCGCGTAATCAAGGAGTGCGGTTAAAGTTATAAAAGCGACCCGGACGGGGGCAAGAATCTTTCCCATACACGCAGACGAAAAAAATCGAAATAAAAGAAAGGGAAAAAAAGATGTACAAATTCACACGTGGGTATCCCCCAAGGGCGCTGCGATCAAAAGAGGCCCTACGGGACAGGGGAAAGCGTATCGCAAAAAACGGGGTAAATGGGGAGGAATCGTCATTGGTTCGGGCTGTGGGGATGGAAGCAGGGAAAAAAGGGGATAGTGTGTGGTGGGCCCAACAAAAACGAGGCGCGGGTAGGGATGAAAGACGGGTCGCCACTAAACTGACACAATCAGGACCCTTAGCGACAAACTTCGGCAAATGGGTACGAGACAACGGTTCGGGGGAACGGCGGGAGAAGCAAAGGCACAGGATTGAACCGATGGCAAAAGCAAAAGGGTTGAAAAAAAGAAAAAGTGAAGCCAGTGGGTAGACACGATCACGTCTGGAAATGCCAGAGGGCGGATGTGCAGGGGGAAACAAAGACGACCCGTAGGGGGATCCATCAAGTAGATCGACTGGAAACCAACAACAACGGGGGATGATTAAAGATTTGGAGCAAAGGGTCCAGTGGTCACAACGTCAAAACCGAAGGCGCATCATACTAAAAAACAGGGAGCAGGTACTACAACAGCCTGGCCGCCCCTCGTACAGAAAATGGCCATCGCGGGGAGGAACAGCAAGGGTGATAGTACATGCAACGGCAGGTAGATTAAAAGAGGGTCGCATCTTGCTAAAATCAAAGATAACCGGGAAAATCTCCGTGGGCCAGGAACTTCTACGCGGAAAAGCAAAAGAAAAAGAAGGAGCAAAGTTCGCAAATTTGAAAAGGGGGGGTGCGGGGGAGAAGGGAAAGTCAAAAAGGGTAGGGGCCAATGATGGAAATCCGACGGCGCAAGGATAAAGTGGGGAAAATTTCAGAATTTGCGTTCTTAGAGCATTACGGAATAAGGGAAAAAAAAAAGCACGGAGTAAAGTTCAAACAAAAAAAAAGGCGACATCGGACCGCTGGCAAAGAGGAGGGGTTCGAGAAACAAAAAAAAAAGAACCGCAGACATGTTGAAAAAAAAAGCGGGTCGACGTCGAGTCAGGGGAACTAGTAGGCGGGCTTGGCACAGTGGAAAGGGAGGGACGAAGAGAGGAGGGAACAAACAGACGTAAATGGGATAAGTCGGGGCCACGGGTCGAAAAACTAGAAAAGCAAAGGTGTGACCCACTTTTCAAGGCCATGGCAATATACCGGGAAAAAATCGGACATGGGGAAGGCGGGGGGAACGTGCCGATGGTCGGAAAAGAGGTCGAAGCGGTTTTGGATAACGCCAAAAAAACTCGCGAAAAAAAAAAAAAAAAAAAAGAAAAAAAAAATCCAAATGAAAGAAGGAGGAACTCATGCTACCAGCGTAAAATCACAAAAAAGTGTTAGGAGGAACCCCGCAGGGGCCCCCCCTGTATGTAGGATTCAACGGCAACAGTCGTCACGTCACAGAAAAATCCATGGAGCAGTTGAAGCAAACATAAACCCGGAAAAGACACTAGATTCCCAGCACGGGAAGGAACTATCGCAAAGAGGCCTGTGGGGGGGGTAAAACAACCTTGTGAGCGGAGAAAATGGCACTGCGCAAGACAGTGTGTAACAACAAAAAAAACAAGAAAAGTCCCCGAAACGCAAAAACGAGAGTGTAAAAAAACAGGTGAATTCCCTGGCATCCTGGAGGGTCTAAGATCAGGCGGAGTGCAACAAAAAAAAAAAAAAAATGTGACGGGGTCAACAGGTGATAAAGTCCATCGAAAGAAATTAGAGTAATAATGAGGCATGGGGTTTTGGGGCCTATGAACCAAACAAGAACGAAAACGAGATAATAGACGAAGAGCCGTTGGGGTTGGTCAACAGGGAAACGAATTATAAAGGAGAAATGCAAAGGCAATAATGTTTCACGAAGCACTGCGAATTTCTGGCGACTGGGCGAAAAGAACAAGGAACGGAAAATAAAGTTGAGGGCCCTGGACATAGAGAAAAGCGAAAAGATACCCTGAGGGCGGACTGACACTGAAACGAGAATCTCGGGTATCGAATCACAAAAAAGAAGGGAAGTGGGCCAAAGAGGCGAACAACGACATTTGGTGCCTGGACACCGAACATCAAGTTAGGATCGACGTTGCCTTGGAAAAAAAAAGCGGCTGGGGCAGTGCAGACGGACAGGCTTTGCAGAAAAGGAAAAAAAGGAAAACCGGGGAAAATCAAGCGGCCACTGAGGACGTTCGATAAAAGCAAAGAAAAATGAGCTTGGGAAACTTCCAAGAGGGCAGGGGGGTTGTTAAAGAAAAAAAAGAAAAAGAAGGAGCGAAACTTGAACTAGTTCAATCCGGAGGTGAGGCTGGAAAAGGAATCGCATCTGGTCTTAGGGGGGTGGAAGGGGTGGGTACCGTCGGCCAAAAAACGTTTTAAAGGGTCAAGAAAAAAGAAAACCGGGAAAAAAAAAAACTGACGTCGAAGAAAACGGGTCTCCGACAGCCATTCATAAAATTCCGAGAGGGGGGCTGCACGAGGACGCCGGGAAAAGATAGAAGGCTGGGAAAAAAAGGCAAAGAATTGCGAGGCCTTTATGGTTCACCATAGCCAACAAGGAGCATAGCCACTGATGCATGGCGGCCAGCATGGGGCAAAGAACGGTAAAAAGCCCCGATGAAGAGTCCCACGGAATCTTGGGCACATTACGAAAAAAGGAAAAGCCCACAAAAAATGGGGGACAGAAGGTGGATGGCTCGGGGAGATAAAGGCTATACGGGTGAAGAAAAAGTGTACGAAGAGAAAAGAGGTTACACCCGGCAGATCAGGGGAAAAGCCAGGGGGAGAACGGCCAAAGGACAAGGGGGAAAACGAAGGTCAGTTACTCAAAAAACGGTCACTTCAAAAAAGGCCAACAACGATTTTCGAAGGCAGTTCCGCAAGAGGTCGCCAGCAGATGGGAGGGGGGCGGGAGACGAGGAGGGGAGAGGGGGTCGGCCGTCAAAGAAAGACAAAAAAATTAACAAGCTATTAAATCACACAAGAGAGTCAGGATCTTAGTTGGGAAGTGAAAATGGTTCGGCTAAGCCGAAAAAAAGAAAAGAGACACGAAGGTGGTCGTGAAAAAAGGTGCAAAAAGGGGGCACAAAAAAGGGGGGAGGACTTCAGGAGGGGGAGTTTGGCACAACACACCGAAACTGCCCGATCGGAAAACGGATAAGTGGAGTGCACATAAATTAGTTAAGGAGGGGTTTGGGGGAGGGTTGTCAGCGAACTGGTAGGGGGGGGAGAAAAAAAGAGGAAAAAAAAATAACAGGAAAAAGGTTTATAGCGAGGGGGGGTAACTCAGAAAGTCTAACCATGGAGACTCGGCACAAGGGGCCTGGGCTGGTTTCAAAAAAAAAGTGGGATGTTCGACCGAAGTGGAAAAAGGGGGAGGGAAAAAAAGACGAAAAGAACTATTTCGGGCGGAACCGGCAACATGAAATGTCAAACGCCCTTCCACTCGCGCGCAAAGGCAAATGTTGGTAATGACGGCACCGCCGAAACTTGCGAAAAAAGGGAGAAAAAAGATTGTGGCCCGACGAGAAAAAGGAAAAGATGATCAACAGGGGGAAAACCCTTTCCCATGTAGGAAAAAAGGGGTCAAGCCCCGTAGTGGCACGCAAAGCACTAAAAACTATGTAAGGATTTGGGGAAGGGATGTGCTGGGATGAACATAGTTGACTGGACACGGAAAAAAAGTCGGACGAGGAAGATGGGTGAAAGAAAACCAGGGGGGAGAGCATAGGTCTATCAACTGAGGGGAGGGAGGAAAAAAGAGAGGGGAAAATCTACAGGGGGGGATTAAAAAAAGGGACAGAACGAAGGGGGATGTAGTTAAAAAGCTTCAGAAAAGAAAAAAGTTCAAATCCAACAGAAGGAACCGACCCGGCTGAACGGGTTTTTAGTGTTGGTTGTTGGAAAGGGGAACGAGAGGCTTACCAAAAGGGAAAATTCAAAGAGGAAAGAAAAGACTATTGGGGGGGGGATTGAGCAGGGAAAGACCTGGGGGTAGGACCAACATCGATGGGGGCCCAGTCGTCCGGCGACACCAAGTAAGATAACAGCCAGAGGGCGGTACCGCGGAGGACCAAAAAAAAAGGTCGAAGGGGGACAGGTTATCCAAAAAAAAATGAAGAAGTGAGGTCACGTCAGACTAATGGGAAAGAGGGGGTCCCGAAACAGCGCCCTGAAACAAAGCAAAAAGAAAAAGGCCAGGATCGTAATGGGGGGGAGGAACGATGACGCAGAACGTCGGTTTGTCCAAAACAAACGCCGCCCTACCTCACGGGAAGAGTAAGGAAGGGTCGACGGAAGAAGTTTTTTCGCGGAACAAAAACGGCGGACCAGAAAAAAAATTGGGGGTGGAGGTTCTGCGCAAAAAAGGATCAGTGGTGCAGATTCGTGGGGAGACAAAAAAGGGGGGGAGAAAAAAGTCAAGGACATAAGCGACCATTTGTAAGGGGGGCCGGCGCTCAAAAAAAAAAGGGACCTGTGAGAGGAAAAAAAAACGACGAGGGAATCATGCCACAACGGCTGAGCCCCAAGAAAAAAAAAGGTCGGAAGAAAAAAAAACACACGTCATCCCATCCACGGAAGAAAGCTGGGACGCAACCGGAAAAAAGGGATGGGGTAAAAAAAAAGCGGCCTCCAACACCAGGAAAAGCATAGGTAGGACCCAGAAAAAAAGTCTGCTGGCGAAATAATAATGTGCAAAAAAGAAAAAAAAAAGGGAAAAAGGCGGTTGACTTCGCAAAAGGGACGGTGGGGGCGAAAAAGGAAGGGTTGAAGATCCAACAACCTGGTAGGGGGTGGGGGAACGGCGGGACCCTTTGCAAGGGATAATGTAAAAATGGCCGGTCCACGAGGGGACCCTAACTTAGGGAAAAAAGCTGCAACCTTGGTCAAAAAAAAAGAACGGCCACGAAAACGGGCTCCAAAAAAGAACGAAAGGGGCCATAAAAAGCATGAAGGGGAAGGGGAACCGCCGTTGGTTCGGGACAAGCAGCAAAAGGGCCCAGTGGCGAAAGGGGTGCAGAAGGAATAACGTTGGGTTGACCGGGGGGCCGATGGCCAAAAAGAAAATCCAACTGCCCTCGGGCAGAAAAACTGGGGGGGGGAGTGATGAAAAAAGAGCCTTCCAATCGAAGTTGAGAAGGTCCAGAAGGGCCGAGATTCAGAATGCGCAAAAAAAAGGGGGGGGAAGCAAAAAAACTCAACGGATTTCGAAAAAGGGACGTCGGAGTCAGGGGGAAGAATCTCCCGGGGAGCGAAGTTTGGCAGGAACGGGGAAAAATCGTTCGGCATAAGGAACGAGAAGGGAAAAAAAAAAAAAAAGCACGAAGGGGAGTACGACCGGTTCGGGGTTCACAGAATACCGTGGAAAAACGGAGGGGTAAGTTGTACAGCAATACTCAGGGTTGAAGAAAAAACAAGCGGGTCGTCGTCCCGGGGAAAAGAAGCCACTGAAAAGGCATGAAACCGACTCCAGTGGGGAGGGGGGATGGACTTTTGGGGCTGGGGGAAAATGGGCCAGCCAAGACAGCCGGAGAAGAAAGCAGAAAAAAAGCGCCGGGTCACAGTGTTTGCAAAGAAAAACAAAAGCGAGATGAGTATGCAAAGGGGGGAGGTGAACGGGCCGTTTTCAAAAATTAAAGCTAGAAGGGTGGGGGGGAGGGAAGGACGGGACACCCGAAAACGGAGGAAGTCGCCAACACCGAAAAAAAGAGGGTCACGGTAGGGAGTCGCCCGGGATCAAAAACCGCCGGCGGGGATGAGGATTACAAAGCCCACGGCAAAAATCAAAGATGGGGCAAAGGGGCGTTCTTTGTTAGCAACCAGAAAGGAAGAAGGTCCGCGGCGGCGGAAAACACATATTTTACAAAGCTGGCAGGAAAACTAGAATGAAACTGGACCTGGGACAGGAAAATCACAATACAAGAAAAGATCCAGGTTGGGACCACGAGAGAATAGACGGAAACGTGGGGATCTCTGGTCAAGGAGAGGTCCCAACACCCAAAGACGCAAAAAAAAAATTTCCAAGAGAAGAGGGGAACGCTGGGACCATTACCATGTGCAAATGTTTTTGAAACAAGGACAAGGAAAAAAAAAGAACCCAAAGCGCTAAAATAACCGGTGACAACTTGAAATCCCCGGGGAAAAAAGAAAGTGGGGAGGACGGCGGGGTAAACTCCTGACGGGTCTTTTCCATGTTTGGAAAAAGGGCCTCTTCGTTCCCAAAGGCAAAAAAGAAAAAAAAAACAAAGCCGAACAAAAAAGAAAGCGTGGGTGCCACCAGGAGGGAGAGAAAGGAAGTAGGGGGCCCGAGAAGAATCTTCGGGATCTTAAGCTGCCTGGAGCTACTTCCAAGCCAGGGGGCAAAAAAGGGACAGGACCCGCTGAGGAAGGCTGGGACGACCGACATCACAGAAACCGCCACTACCACTTAGAAGAAAAACCTTGCAAACGAGGTGGGAGTCAAAAGTGATGCGAAAAGTAAAAGAAAGAAACGGGAATGGGGCTTCTCGAGGTGGAAAAGATACCAAAAATGAGGGAGACTTCCGGATAATAACGACGTGGTAGTTTCACCCAGGCAAACGATGTTACAGAGCAGTGGCATAAAAAGGGGGCGGGAAAAGTTCAGGTGGGGGGGGGGAAATAAAAGGTGAGAACAGAGGGGGTTGACGACCTTGGCCAATCCTGCAGGAAATGATAAAACGGGCAAGTCCACGGACAAATCTTCGCAACAAAATGACAGCACCACTAAAAAGAAAAAGGAATTAGCACGAGAAGAGGAAGACGTCGGAAGGGGAAAGGTTGGACGGGCGAAACCGCTAGACCTGCAGGGATAAAAAAATGGGTTTAATTCATCTATAGAGAAAGAATCGAAGGGGGGGGAAAGATGGCAAGGGGAGAACAGGCCCACAACTTTGTTTCAAAAAGTGGCCCGGAGGTCGTGCAAATCCTTAAGAAGAAGGAGTTACTAAAGGGAAAAAAGGGAAAGGCGAAACGTTTTCAAACTGGGGGAAAAAAGGCAAAATGACCCCTTCTAGGGATTGGGGGGGAAGGAACAAAATCGGGGGCAGGGGACAGTGGGCTACGGGAAGGGTCCTCAAATGGCGAAAAGAAGACCGGAAGACTACTATTGAAGAGGACGGGGTCATGTACTCAGAAACCATCAGTTTTTCTACGAGAAAAAAGGTCAAGGGAAAAACCCCAAGGGGAGAAAAAAGAGGTACCTTCGGGTGGAAGGCCCGGCGAGAAACCGTGAGTCAACGGAGGGATGCACAAGGGTCGATGGCAAGAAAGGAAAAACCACGAGTTTGAATCAGACGGAAAGCGA
>Ga0179593_1482722_pt1 | contig 16851 bp, 29 predicted proteins | sample CZODoug2_1_08_16_FD_185931 | JGI IMG/M metagenome (GOLD analysis project Ga0179593, IMG submission 185931) | Vadose zone soil fungal communities from Angelo Coast Range Reserve, California, USA - CZODoug2_1_08_16fungal (PacBio error correction) | ecosystem: Environmental > Terrestrial > Soil >...
TAAAAGAAAAACGAAAAAGGAAGACCGGAAAGAATAAGACAGGAAGAGATCCCTTTCAGAAGGAAAAAGGAACCCTCAGCATGGATGAGGGAGGCAAAGATTGGGAAAAGAAATTAACAAGTCTAGGAAATACGTCGAATAGGAAAACAAGGAAAAAAAAGGAAACTCAGCTACCCAGCAATGTACTTAAGTTGAGAAAGAAAAAAACTACAAGAGGAGGGGAGAAAAGCTGGAGGTGTGGGAGGTTATCAAAGGGAATAGAAGGCGCATACAAGAGCGAAAAGAAAGGAGGGAAGTGAAAGGGTCAAAGGAGAGGAAGGCCTCTTGCCCGCGAATAGATAGGTAGAAGTAAAATGTAAAAGGGAGAATGAATTTCCTCACAGTTGAAAAAAGAGGATTGTTGAATGTCCTGGGGAAGGAGAAAGAATCTACAAGAAAGCAAAAAAGACAAAAGTGTAAGTAAAAGATAATAGAAACCTACCGCTAAGGAGATGAGAGGTTCGAAAGAAGAATAAGATATCATAAAGCCCTTGGAAAAGGGAACTGTGAGAGAGCCAGGAAAAAGGGAGGGACTGGCACTCAGGAGGAGGAAAGGAGAAAGGAAAGACCTTCCAGCTAAACGTTCCCTTCCTCAGTAAATGAGAAAAAGGGGAGTTCAGGAAAAAACAAAGAAGAGAGATAACAGGAAAGAGGAAGAGAAACCAATAGGGAAAAAAGTATCCCACAATAGAGAAAAAACAAAGAAGTCTTAGCACCTGGGATGATGCCTCCTCAAAGGAGAGAGAAAAGGGAGAAAAAACACGAAAAAAGTCTAAAAAGAAGAAAAAAAAAATGGGCTCCTGAGGAAAAAAAAAAGAGTAAAGAGAGATTTAATCAGACGGAGTAAGAAAAGGCGAAAAAGTCCGGAAAAAAGAGCGATAGAAGACATTCAACTCTTGACCAAGGAGGAAAGCAACCTGCACGAAAGTGTAAAGTAGCCAGAAAGTGTAAGAGAGAAGAACAGTGAGGCGAATCTTCTAGAGATAGAAGACGACCGAGAAGGTGGCAACGCGATAGAAATCGACTCAACGCAGAAAGAGTTGGGGTGAGAGGGTCAGAAGACGGTCATCCGGAAGAAATGATAAGGAGAAAAAGGAAGAAAGCTCGAGAGAAGGAAACTCATGGGATGAAAATATTCCTACTAAACGAAATTAGAAGAGGGGATAAGAAACAGACGGTAGAGTCAAATCCCTTAGAGGGGACCGTGGAAACTCGGTGGAGGAGAAGGACTAAGAAGGTCTGGGACCTACCGGGAAATAGGAAAGGGCCAATAATGGGAGGATGAAGGGCCCGACAGGGAAATTTGCCGAACCCACCCGCCTGAAGGGAAAGAGATACTACAATCTATTAAAAAGGACCCGGAGGGAAAAAACGAAAGACAGAGAGATACGAAAGTGCGCAAAATGTGAGACAAGGAAAGAACCGCAACAAGCCACGCTTTATGGAGGAAAAAATAGAAATGACACACCTATGATGACGAAAAAGAGTATTACAGTCTGAAAGTCCGGTCAAAGACCGCAACCAATGCGTGGAGAAGAGATCGAAGAGTTAAACGCCTGTAGCCGGCAAGACGGGAGCCAAGGCCACGGACGAGTAATCAGGGAAATTCTACTACAGTACGCCGGAAACGGGGGTGTCCAACCCCAAAACACCAAGGCATCCAATAGGAGGGAATTTCTTTTAACGAGCAAGCTCTTTCACCTCCCGAGCAGAAGTGAAAAATAGGAAAAAGATACATCTCCGCACATAGAGAGATGAAGAAAAAACATCTGGGAAAAAGATTCTTCGGATGCTCCACCTTCCACCCCCCAAGACAATAACAAAAGATTCCTCCACCCGGTCTCAAGAGGGAAGCAAACTCAAAAACGATCTTCAATTCATGACGTAAGGAGATTTCCACTTTATCCACTCGTCGGCCTTCACAAAAAAAAAAAAAAAGTCCTGTGTCAGGAACGCTGGGATCGACAACAATAAGTGGAAAGTGAAAGACAGTATGCGGGGCAACACCACCAAACTCATCGCTTAAGGAAAAGGAACGAGGGGGGGGGTTACAAAGAAAAAGTCGAGGGGGAATTCCAAGAAGAAGTGAAGGGCACGAAGGGAAAGAGGGGGGAGAAGTGAAACCATCAAGAATGAGGACTGTTCGTCAAAGGGGAAACAAACGCCGTGTGACTCGCTGAATGTCGTCTCTGGTAAATGAAGAAGAAAAGTTAAGAACGGTTGAAAAATGAGATAAAACACGAAGTATTCGAGGAAAAAGAGAGAGTCCGAACACAACGAGTAGGAAAACGATCACGTCCAGGACCCGAAGAGAGAAAAAGGCCTTAAGCACGGGGAAAACATTGAAAAGCAACTGGAAAGGATGTTGGAACGAGGGGCACCTCAGGTAGGGGTAAGAATTACGAGCAGCTTAAGGAGAGAGTGGGGGGTATCACCAAGAAGACTACTTTCAGGCGCACACCAAAAAGTGTATGGAAGGAAAAATCATGGATATGAAACTTGAAGACTTAGCACGCTGAGGCCGAAAGGGTGGAGAAGCATAAACCAGGGACGGCAGGAGCAATACTTCCATCACACCACGTACAAAAAAAACAAAAAAAAGAGAAACACGCCCACCGCCCACAAGGCGGGCCGAGAGGCAGGCTTACGGAGGTTTAGTGGCGCTTGCCGATGGCGAGGGGGCAATTAGGGAGGTGCTTTGTTTAGGAGCTGAGAATTCAGCCAAAAAGAGGTGGAGGGTTATCCACGGAGCCTGATGGCTCGGAGAGGGGAAAGAGGGGGTTACCCATGGGAGATTCGGTTCAAGGAGGGGTTCGAAGTGGTTACAATCGAACGTGACCGAGATGGGATGAAAACTGTCCTCTCGTGACCAGGGGGAGAGAAGGGAAATGGGGAGCGACACGTGCGGTGTGAGAGAGCCTGTAGAAGAATAACGGCGAGGCCGATACGCCCTGCCGCGGCTCATTGTCTGCTTAGGGTCAGCGCTAACCGGGCCTTGCATAAGTAGGGGATCTATCAATCGGGGCGAATTCGGGGAAACACGGGTAAAGCTGGGGAGGTTTGCGCGGAAAGCCGAGCGGACAGATCGAGCAGGAACTTTGTCAGAGAGGGAGGTGACTCTCTTGGGATGAGGAGGCTACATCAGCGCCTTGGGTGAAAGAAGTTCGTAGTCCCGGACGAGAGGAAGGAGAGGAGGAGAAAGGGTAGGAGCGAAACAGAAGACGGAGTCCCTGATACCCCCTAGTGAACAATTCCCTCTACTCTTCGTCGGGGCAGAGAGCCCAGGGACAAGAAAGGGAGGAAGGAGGAAAATGGGATCAGAGGTGAGGACGTACGAGGACTAGGACGTAAATTTGGAAAGAATATGGTGGAAGGGAGGGAGGAGGTGGCGCAGTTTATCACGTCTCTTTTTTTAGTCGGCCCACTTTCTCCGCGGCACACAAACGGTTGCGGAGGCCGAGCGAAGGGGCACAGAACGCTGTGGGGACAAGACTAAGCTGGCAAGAGGGGGATCCGGATGATTAAAAACGGAGGGGTTCATAAAAGGGGAAAAGATCGTTTGCTCTTTCCGAAGGGGAACAGCGGTGCGAAGCGCATGATGAGAGGGGGGTTTTTAAAGGAGTTGAAGAACTTTTCGAACTCTCCATCGACGGGGGAGCTGGGCGACGCTTTTTTGAAAAGAAACGAAATAGGGTTCGCTTTTATCGCAGGGTGACGACCAGGGCTTTGAGGAGAGGAAGACGGTTCTCCGCCGGGGTGGGATCATTGTGTCTACATGGGTGGACGAGGGGAGCTCGGATCAGAAGAGCGAGAGTGGGGGGGTAGACGGACGCAGTTTCTCGTGAGAGGAGCCTGCACTTCGAAAACAAGCTGGACGGGATCTGGGGAGGAAACTTAGCGCCGAAGGGGGGGCGGGCGCACATAGTCGGCGGCGCAAAGAGAGCCGAAGGAAAGGATCGATAAGGGGGAGGGAGCTTCTTTTCTTTTGACACCGCCTCTTCCTTGCTGGGGGGACCGGGGTCGCCGAGTCAGGGACGGGGGGGGGCAAGGGCTATGGGTGAGCGCTCAAAGTTCGTTAATGTTAGACAAGGGACATGTCTCAAATGAGGTCAAAAAACACTTGTCACGGCAAGGCAGACAAAATTTCGGAAGCGAAGGTCAGGGAGCGCGGGCAGACGGAAGACGTAACGAAGACTGCGGATCGGGAGGGGAGTCAGAAAACGACGGGACGGAGAAAAATGGGAATACCTCCACCGCAATCACTAACAAAGGGAGGGGGGGCAAGTGGAATTCTGAGTGAGGGGTCAACGGCAGTGGGTTTTATAAGTGGCGGGCATCAGGACGTGCATGGGGGGTGTCACACTAAGAAAGGAGGGGGATCAGCATCCAGCATGTGCGCAATTAGTTCAGAGGAAACGAAACAGGGGAGCAAGAGAGGCTTGGGAGAAACAATGTTCTTTCTTCTTCCAGGCATCGGGGGGGAAGCGGAAGAAGAAAAGGGAATGAAAGAAGCAACGATGACGCGTTCGGTACGAAGGGGAGTGCGGTCACTTTGACTACGGGGGCAGAGGGCTCTTTTCGCTCTCTGGAGGAGAGAGCTGTAAAAGAGGGAAGTACGGGAAACTCAAACGGAGTAACTTGCTCCTTGATTGGAAGGGGTGGGAGCAACCCTATGAACGAAAAAGGTCTCAGTCAAGAAGGCTCTTTATCTCACGACGACAACGAAGTGCGCAGACTTTACGATCGTAGTCATGCCGCCCTAGGAACGGGGAGCGACTTATAAAAAGAGAAGAGACTGGTAGAGACAGCGGAACGGGAAGTTTTAGGAGGAGTAGCACTCTCGTCCCGACAGGGTGTGACGGTGTCTCCTGGACAGGGAAGACCGTGAAAAAAAGGCCTTAGCAGAAAACACGAGAGAAAGGGTCAATTAAAAAGAGCCTCGGTGGGACACTCCAGCAATGTTGCGTATGCGGCGCCGATGCACGGTTCGCTGCTACTACCAAGACTGGCAGGACTGATGCAAGGCCGACGCGGTTAAGGTGGAGGCAGGAACTATTATGTAAATTTCAAAGCAAAAAGAGCTCCGGCGCAGAGGGAACCAGTAAGGAAAAAAAGGAACGCTCCTTATCTGCACCTGCCGCTCCGGATCTGTAGGGGCAAACGACTCCTACTGATACGTGAGAGAGGCAATCAAGATCGAAAAACTTATACAAAGAGGGAAGCGAAGTATAAAAAAAAGCACAAACCCTAAAGGCCGCGGCCGGCTTGATTTTAAAAGAAAAAGGCAGCCGCGCACGAATGAACCTCACCGTATTGAAAGAAGTGTACGATAGGGGGCTCTCAGACAACAAAAAACTCCGTAAGCCACAACCGCACGAAAAAATCCTGGAACAGTCCCCTCAGGCGGAAAAAAAAAAGGTAGCTGGGCCGACAAACCTCAAAAGTTCCGAGACGATATCGTCCAGAAAGCGGGGTCCGTCCCGGGCCGACAAAAAACCAAGCAAATCGGTTTACGAGGCCGCCCGCAGAGTGAGGTGGCGAGTCCGGAAAAGACGGTTAACACGCCCCAAGAAAGTCAGTCGACGAGCTGGTGACGGCGTCAAAGCCCAGAACAAAAGTAATCCGAATCGAGACGAGCCCCTCCTACCCAGGGGTAAGGAAACAAAGGGGTGAAAAACGAGGACGCAACACGGGACACCAGAACGGGGCGACCGGAAAAAAAACGAAAAGAGTTGGCGTCGTCACTAAAAGTTTCGAAAACCGATGCTAACGGAGGAAAGATCAGGAGAACAAAAAACGCAAAACAACGAAAGGCGCCTAAAAAAAACCGGACCAAAGAAAAAAATTCGCTCATCCGCCAAAAAAAAAACATGAGCCAAGTCACCCACGAAACCGAGTCACGTGGACACGAAATCACTAAAAGAACGAAACACTCTAGCCCAACACAGTTCATCATCTGCACCGTCAAGAACGCGCGCACCCATAACGGCCGAACCTCCACGAACTTAAAGAAAAAAATAAGCAGCAAAAAGAGGGCGCCTCCAAGTCGGTCAAGACACACGGATACTCTGCAGCACAGAAAAAAACCAACGAAAATTGACCAACATCAACGCACGCGCGATGAAACGCAAAAAAGGTCAGATCCCGGAAACTAAAAACGCCGGGGGGAGAGGAAAGAAGAAAGAAACTCACAGGGGGGGACAGTGAAACCACGGCCGAAATGATGGAAAGTCGTTGTGCGAAGAAAATTCATCGAGACGTACGGAAACAAGGAAATGAAGTCCACACAAGAAACACTGATGAAAAGGGGGAGACGGAACTACAGAGGAGATCAGGCTACGAAAGGAAATCCCCTTACAACGAAACACGGGAAAAGAACGATGGAGGACGACTCACTGACGAAGAAGCAAGACGCTCAAAACACACTCCACCAAACCCCAGTGCAACCATCCCATCTACCTCGCGACGCCGTCCGAAAGACGGCATCCGCGCGGAGACACAAACTAAACGAAAAACAATAACCAGAACCGAAAGTCGACACCGGCCAGAGCGGAACATCGCCGCCGGAATCATGTCTCACAGCCTGGAAGAACCCGTCTAATCCAAAGTAAACGAAAAAGACGAAACGCCAGGTCAAAAGCAAAAAGAACCTCTTCCTATCCACCCAATACAAATAGCCAAATTATAACGTCCAGAAAAAAGGGAACACACATGAGCCAAAAAAGAAGAGCAAAAAACGCCGTAAGCAACGCGATGGCGCCGAAAAAACGCAGTCAAAGCCATTGGCGCCAACCAGCCCTCCACCGCCACGAGAGAGCGGCCAAAATTCGACCTCGAGCAATCATCCTACAAGAAATCTGGACCAAAAGAACCCAAATACGGTGCACCTAGAAAAAAGGGCATCTCCAAAGAATAAATTTTAAAATACTAACAAAAACACACCCGGCCCAAAAATCATCGCCTGCACCGTAAATCGAAAAAAAACGAGATCACCACCGGGCGAATCCAACTCAGGGTCGATAGCCCGCACCTAACAAAGTTGGTGTGGAAACAAAAAAAAAAGGGAAAACGCTCAAAAAAACGGTCGCCACACGTCGCACACTCGACGCACGCAACCGGTAATCGAATGCAACGAGTACCGAAAACACTACGAATAAGTAGCGCAAAGAGTTTCTAAACACTTCGCATAAAACGAAACGGAGAAGCTAGGCCGTAAAATAAGGAGTTCAGTAAGAAAGTCTTTGGGAGCAAAAACAACATCGAACAAAAGCCTTCATCTTTCAGGAGGGAAAAAACGTTTGACAGGCAAAACCGGAAAGCAAGACGACTTAAAGAGCCGCACAAAAGAACCACAAGCAGCGCGTGCCAAAGACCTCAACGAAATCGCGAACAAGCCCAACGAGCGCCGAAGAGACGTGAACAAGCCACTCGGAAATGTGAATCCACACCTATATGATCGAAAAAAAAGTCGAAAATCAACACGCGCGGCGTACACAAAGAAGGCGTCAAAAACGCGCAGCGGAGGTCTAAATAGGAAGATTAACACCAACCGGCAGCGCCAAGTAAACCGATCAACACTAAAAGCTCAAAAGTCCGGCGAACGTCATGGAACACTCGCGAAGATCGAAAACAAATAGAAGCAAAGAACGCCCGCGCGTAGTCAAAACCATCGTTCAACCCGCGCCATGAACCCCAGCGGGCAATATAACACCACAAAAGCAGAAACAAGAGAATCTGGAAAATAACCGAAAAAAACACAACAATATCAAAAAGGTCAATATTTACCGCCGTAAAAACTACGTCAAAGGAAACCGGAACCCTGCACCCGGGGATCTTAACCGTGGAAACCGTGAAAAACGCACCTAATTCTGTCTGATCCTGACCCATGGCCGTCAAAACTCCCAAAGCCGACTCAAGGGAAACTATAAAACGATTGTACAAACGACCCTTGGTGTTTTCGACACCCAAAAGGGAGTCTGGGGGTAAATTATAAAAAAAAAAACGACTGAATTATCCTTAAAGCTCTGAACTACAAACTGTGGGAAAAGAGCAAACAAAGTGATAGTTGCACACAGGTTGTCCCAAACCAGGGAACATTAAAAATTCCGTCTACCGGGAAAAACGGAACAAAAAGTAAAAATAGACAATAACGCAACAAGGAAGAAAAGAGAAGAAAAACTCGACTTGGACTAAGGAAAAGTACAAAAAGGACGCCCCGCGAAGACGGAGTGAAAAATGAGAAACGTGGGGGGACAACCGGGAACAAACACCGAACTGCGCGTGACCGGAATCGAGGTGCAAAATTAAGGGTACCGAAGAAAGGCATGGCGGCGTAAAAAAAACAACAAGGGGAATGAAAGATTGGAACTATGACCTTACGCGCTTGCCGAAGGGAAATGACACGCGCCCTTGAAAAAGCGAAACAAAATGCACACGGGCTAAGGTGAAAACCGGCACTCGACTAGAGGTGCGCGGCTGCTGGGGTGGGCAAAAAAAAACAAATTGGGCGTGAAGGGACGGTGGGGCGGTAGGGCTGAAAAGAAAAAACGCCGCGCGGGCGAAGAGGGTGTGATAGCGAGAAACGGGCGGGACTGGCGCGGTGGGAGTGGAAGCACTGGCCAAGGACAGGAGACGGTACCAGAACCATTTGCCCAAGGAGGGACTCTGTAGAGAGAACCAGTTAGGAGAAATGGGCGCAATCCCGGGCAGCTATGCAAATAGGCAGCGAAAACGACCGTACGCAAAAACAGACTGTGCACTCGTGGCCGAACGCAATTCGCTACCGGGAAAAGGGGCGTCAATCGGTGATCAGGCTAACAACGGGTCAAACGAGTGGGCGTGGTGACCGCAGAGGAAGAAGATCGTTGGAGCGTGACTCGCGATCAACGAACGGTTACGTCGGGCGTGGTGGATCAAAGAAATGGGCTTCTGCGGATCCTACGTCTCGGCAGCTCCGGGGGAGGCAGTTCCGTCAAACTGGTGGCTCTAGCAAGGTGTCTGTAAGACAATAAAAAAAAAGCCCGGAGTAAGCACGTCGAGTGCCGGGCCAATCTACAACGGCCTGAATTACGCTCAAAAAAAAAAGAGAAGGAGAGCAAAACTATGACTTACATCGGAGAGAGGAACTCGTTGGCCAGCCCGAAAAGGGGCCTGAAGCTTGGCGAGTGTAAGGCTGAAAGGAGCGAAAAAGGAAAAGGCTGGCGGAAACATGCACACCGGGGGGTTGCTGCAGAAAAAGAGAAGTTGACAGAATGTGGAATCGAGCGTCGAAAAAGCGGCGACGAGGAGGGCTCGTCGGAAGGTAAACTTGGCACGGGTACAAAAGGAACATCGTTTAGGGAATTTAAACGCGGGACGAGAAAAAAGAACGTGGGTCCAGGGCACTGTGACCGTGGCACAAGACGCCGGCGATAAGTCCAGCACTCGGGGGTGCGATAAACGCCAGCGTAAGATTAGAAAAATGGGGTCAAAATGGCGGGCGCGCCGGGAATCTAATATCCGTGCTCCGCACAAGGGTGGTGGGGTTGAGATGTGACTGAATTGTAACGCAGGAAAATCAGGAAAAGATGTTGATAAAAATCGCGTGAAAAAACACGTTAACGGGGTGCGACAACCTGCTGGAAGATCGTGGACTCGCACGGGAGGTCAGCCCCCGTGAAAAACCTTGTCGAGGAACGACGAAGTAAACCGGGCCCGGGCGTTCAAAAAACTGGGCGTGGGGGATTGGCCAGCAATAGGAACGAAGCAGAAAGTCAAAATCGCAAGGAGGGGGGGGAGGGGGGGGGGGGGGGGGGGGAAGAGAGGCGGAATGAGTAGTGGGGGGGGGGGAGGGAGAAATTCCAAGTTTTTCTCATATTGGGCTGTTATCTCTAGTCATTTTCTATGTGGCTCCAAGAAAAAACTTGTTAAAGAAGCGGTGTGTCACTGTCTGCAGCGTAGCGGGACCTGTGGACGGGGAAAACCCCCAACGTACTAGTGAGGCGAAGCGAGGGCCGGGGACGGCTAAGAAAAACGTCTGTGCGCGTCTTCATGAGACTGACAATTGGGATCAACCGCACACCCGAACTATTGAAACGCCTCAGCCTTTGTTAAGGGGTTGGAAGGAGGGGGAGGTGGGTGTGTGGCCTAAAAAATCGGGTAAAGGCGGAAGGCGTCATTTCAAAGAGGGAGCGCTGGCGGGGCATCGCGAAACTGCCAGGGGATGTTCCATTGAAAATGGAGTGTTAATAAATCACACCGCTGGGGGAGGACGATTAAAGTTCGGGACCGGGAGCGGCAAGCTATGCTGGCCTTGAAAGTTCGTGGAGTGGGGCCGCCTTCGGCATGTTGGGATCACGCGAGGCAGGAGCGGCTTACGGAAGCTCCGGCGCAAAAAAATGGGTTGGAAGGCGGTGGTTGGCACGGACTCCTGACGCGAGGAACTTTAACGCTTTCGGATAGCGAGTGAGGACAGTCACGGTGAGAGCCGATCGAGGCTCCGTGGGGGTGGGGTAATAACGCGTCCGAATCGTCGTGCCGAAAAAAGGGTAGAGGAAAAAAAAATTAAATCTTGGAAAAAGCGCAGTGGTTCATAGTCGTGCGTAAAAAAGGCTGCACGGGTAACGGATCTTCAGAGAAAAAGGACGAGAACAGAAGTTAGTGGGTGAAGGCGCAAGATCGGACTGACCGGTCGGTGGAGCGCAAAAAACCGAGGAAAGTCAGGGGCCACGGCCGCGCTTACGATGAGAGCGCTGGGCAAAAAGGGGAAATCAGGGGGACGACGCCGCAGGTCGAGGATGAAAACGCTACTAGGACGCGCGGCTGGTGGGTCACACCTGAGACGTCGTAAACGACCAGATTGGTTCGGGCGGCTGTGGACGGACGAGCCGGGAGAAGTCAAGTGCAGCAAACTATCGTACACGGCCGGAGAAGAAGTAATGGCAAGCACGTCAAGCGGGGGCCGCGACGGGCACAACAAGCCGCGCCGCGGCAGAAAGTCTTGCGATGAGTGACGAGGAAGGCGAAAGCTAGGAACAGGGCTAAGGCAACTCTGACCACACACAACGGAGTGGAGGAGAATTACGAACCGGAGTAAAGTCAAAAATGGTCAACTAGAAAAATCACGAAAGTAAATGTGGAAGAATCTCCGGCCGCCCCGCCACGACGAACAGGGGAGCACCTGATGGAAAAAAACGTGTACTATGTCGCGACCGACCACCATTCATAAAAAAACGGGCAACGCACGTAAACCAAAACACATCCGACCTAGTCAAGACCGTCAATCGAGCAGTACGGGGAGCGCGAACGCCGGCAGCCGAACGGGACTGGGCGCGAAACAAAATCACGCGGCGTCTTCCAAGCCGCGAGCCGAACACAAGCATCGGGGGTGAGCCGGCCCGAGCCGTGAAAGAAGGGGGGGGATCGGGTAACCCGTGGTGAAGCGCCACCGCCGGTCGGCCTAAGCGTGACGATCACCACACAACCTTCAAGGGGTCCCGCCAAAACCATCAAAAAGGACAAGTGAAGCCGCATCGTTTGCACCCGCAAAAAAAACTTGACCCCACGACCTAGGGCAAGACTGCTAAAGATTGTCGGCAATCTAAAAACGGAGAAGATAAAAAACTGCGGGGATAAATTTCAGAAAAAAAGGCCCCAAAAGCAAGTGCAAATCGGCCGCAAAAACCTGACAAGGACAAATGCGCTTCCACGAGAGGTCAACGAGTCCCAGAAGGGAAACACCAATGCAGGGCCCACACTAGGCCCGAACGCAAGAGGAGAAGGATCCCGCGATCAAAAGATCCACTGTCTCATCGCCAAGCCCGGCATCCTTCCCGCCTGAAAACAACGTGAAAACGAATTAAATCAGGACCATCAGGACCCCGGCTCAATCCAAAAAGATAACCGCAAACGGAGATGGACCAAACATCCTTGAAAATGTAACTACAAACCGACTCACTTGAGGAGGGAAGAAACCGGAAAGAAAAAAAAAAAGAACTCCCGGAAACGGCCACCCGCCCCCTCCCGGAACGCAACTTTCGCCACACCACCCCAGAGGCGTTCGGACGAGAGGGCTTTTGCGTTGGAAAAATGAAGCTTACGTTCTGCAGCCGAACCATCCTCACGACAGAACAAAGAGGGCACCGTCGCTGCCCGCGCAGAATGCGTCGAAACGAACATGTCCAAATCCTTCACGTTGGGGAACGCAAGATGTGAGCCTGTCTACGGGGGAAAAGCAAATGAAAAACTATCATCCAAAACCCCGGCCCCAAGAAGGGAAAATTTAAAATCTCGCTCCGGCAGGCCAAGCGGATGGACAACAAAACACGACCGCCCAGCAGTCAAAAAAGAATCAGAGCCGAGTCTTAAGCCGAAGAAAGTCATGTGGCGCCTTCAAAACAGCCACGATACTTCAGGTTCCAAAAAAGAACAACGGAAACCGTCATCTAACGCTTACGTCGAGACCAAAACACATCGAAAACTGATCCTCCGGACGAAACTCTTCAACAAATGCGCAGGAATCGCAAACCCGAAGTGCGGAGACACCGGATGTGCGAAAAACGGCACCCACCGCGAGCACGCCAGTGGCTCCCCGAAGCTAAACAAACGCCGCAACGGTGGCGCACGGACGCCACCACGCGTCGCCGCCGCGGGAGGGAGACCTCCTGGAGGAACTCCAAGCTGAAAATGAAGGCCCACACTCGAGGAGATGCGTCAACCGGGCTGTACAAAACCAGAAAAAGACCCTCCCGAGATAGTGTAAACGTCTGCACCCACCAAGAAAAAATCCGTCCCGACCGGAGCACCGCGTAAATCACATCGATCACCACAGAAAAACTTGTAACCTCAAAGCACGAAGTTTGGGGGGGTGCGCCTGTGGAAAACATAAGGGCATCGCAACCCCATCCCCCCCACAAGCGCCTGCAGAAAATCGCCCATCAACCGTCCTCCGGGCTTCCAAGATCCGCCCCGACGAGTACGTAAAAGACGCGCAGGTGGCTCCTACGCCGGGAGATGTCGACGAAGGCCGTTTAACTCGACGGGCAGTATCATGGGACGACTGAGGGAGCTACAATAAACCGGGGCATGCGGACAGCCATCATAAGAGGCAAGTGGGGAACGGACTTTCCTTCAAAACACGATAGACGAAACGTAGAAAAGACGCCGAAGGCCAAGTCCAAACTCAAGACTACGGGCTAAAAAGTCCCAGGACGAAAGGGGCCGCCACTCTCCAAGAACGCCGTCCGCAAGTCACCACGACGCCACGCGTGGACCCGTTTGAGAATTCACCCCCGAGCTGATCGCAATCTGCACAGGGGCGGGCCGCTCTCGCGAACAATACGCGCAAAATCGCGCAATCTGCGGAGAGAAGACAAGGTGAAAATTCCCCGTAAGAGGCAAAAGACCTGTGCACGCGTCCCAACGTCCACACATACAGAAGCCAGCGCGAAACTGCGGAAAACCACAATAGGTGACTACGGGGTACCGGGTCAGAACAATGCACGCAAGCAAGTCCCAACTCATCCGCGCCAGCACCCAGCATATGGTCACTCTGATAAAAAGCCGGGCGGTCAACCACCTCAGCGAGTCGGATGACTCGCGCCAAACTAAATGAAAAAGGAAACCACCATGGGGGATATGGCGTTCAGGCCAAAACACTCAACGCAGCGAGCCGGGGTAGCAAAGGGGGGAAAAGTGATCCGCCCGCCGAACGGTAAGCCATGGGACACACTTGGGACGAGGGAGCACTCCGACCTCTCTAATTGAAAGCAACTAGGGTGAATCCGAACTTGGTTGGAGAACCGAAAGGGCTAGGAGTGGCGGGGGGTGAAACCACACTAAGGAAGGTAGACTTGCCATAGAGCACCGAGACCGGGGGTTTGGGGAAAGAAGAACACGTCCTAGGCAGGTCTTGTGAAACATGGGTCCCCACCAGCGTGTTAAAGAGACCTGACTCGTGTCGTGAGGGCCGGAAACTGGAAAATTAAGACTGGTTAAAGAGTGTTCGTCTGAAGATTATCAATAAGGGAAAAGAGAAAAGAGATATCAACCCCGCGGTCCAAACGTGCTGTCTTTCCATAAAAAGACGAAATCATGACTCAGTGGGGCAACTGTAAGATTAAGGAGGGCGGGGGAAAAGATCGATTGGATCTATTCAAGTAAGCGTCACGGAGTGGGTGTAGAAAACCAAAAGAAGTTCAAACTGGGGAAAACACCGTGGAAAGGCCTGGTATGCCCGGCCTCGCTGAGCTCCCAGACGCGGCCGCGCCCCTTGTGCCGGAGAAACGCATCGTGCGGGGGCTGTCGTAGACGGTGGAGGGAGCGGCGTGGACCGGAACGGAGGCGTGGATGTGGTGGTCGAAAATCGCGTTGGTAGTCGGAGTGGTGCCGCAATCAAAAACATAAGAGAGGGGAACACCAAGTGTGGCAAAGAGCTATGGGCGTGGTTTGGGACGAGGGGGGGAACTCCGAGCGGGTGCCAAGGGAGGTAGGACGTAAAAAACGAACGGAGAGTGCTAGGAGGCAAGAAGGGAGGCGCGTGAAGTTTTCCTCCCGTTCGTGAGAGCTGCCGAACGGTTAAGCGAAAATACGGGTGGAAACACCCTCGCTCTCGTTTTCTCGGGTGTCTGCCGCGCAAAGGAGCGCTTGGCATGCAGCTAGTGGTCTATTGAGCAGTCACAGTGGCGTGTGACGACGGGAAGCGGCTCGTGGGGGCGCAGGTCCGGATCGTCTTAACTGTGGGCACTCGTACGCAGGGCTCAGGGCGTGGATCGGATCTACGGAGACCGTCGGCATGCGCCGTGTGGAAGCAATTAGATGTCGTGCAACTGAAGAGGAGAGAATCAGTAAGAAGACAATAACGACTGATCCTACAACGAGTTGGACACGGCCCGCAGTCTTCCGTCTGGGGAACTCGACAGCGATAAAACTAGGAGACAACACCCAAACACCCAAAAACAAAACCAAATCGTGAAAGTACGTCTGGGAAGGGATCCGTACTGCGAGGGGAAGGAGAAAGGGCGGCAGTTTCATGACTGGGGTGAAGAACGGTAGGGCGACAGCGCAAACAAAAGGTGTTGGGGGGAATCGAGCTGTTGGCAACCTGGCGAGGGGGGGGCTGAAGAAGAGACTCGCGACGAAAGACGGGAGGGCTGCGATTTAAATCGGGGAGAAAGGGTAACGTCGGGGGGGAGGGGGGCGAGTCCGCGGGACAGCGGGTGCCCTGGGAATAGGAGTGGGTCCAGGTAACTGGCAGTGGAGGAAAGAACTTCTATAAGCTGCCGGGGGATGCGAAGTGGGACCGATCCGCGCAACATAGTCTGGGGGGGGAGAGGCTTTTTACTTCTTTCCTGGAAGGGAAGGTGGGGCAGAGTCCATACCAGCTTTTGGGGGAGGAGAGGTGCTGTCGTTGGTCGAGGACGGCGGGACAGGGAGACGTATGTGGGTGGCGAATTACCTTTCGGGTCGGATGATGAACGGGCGACCCCATGTACGGATCTTGTCGCCGGGCGTCGATCCGTGCGTTTTAAAATGATGTAACCTGACGCCGAGCCGGGCTGGGGGAGGTGGGGGGTTGGGTAGGCGTAAGAGTGGGGAGGGTGGGAGGGGGGGGGGAATAAGGGGGGGAGGTTGGTGGGGGTAGTTTGCGAGGGAAGTAAATGTCTGATATTAGGGAGTTGGGAAAATCAGGCTGCCCGGGAGCTGGACGGTGGTCTCCGGCGGCGCTGGGACGGCAGGGAAGGTTGAGGCTAGAATACGTTTGCATTGGACCAAAAAGGGTACTCCGTGCTCCAGCTTAGGGAGTCGGGACGGCGACGCAAAACAAGCGCGGGGGCATAGACTGTGTAAAGGAACGTCGGAAAGGACGGATTCGTACTCTCAGAAGGCGAATGATTTATCACACTCCTAGTAGAGAGGCGGGTGGAAAATTTGTACTTCTGGGGAGCGTCGGGTTTCCGGAGCGTCGAGAGGGGGGCGCGGGTTTCAGATAAGGCTGGGGGAGGGGTGAGGTTTCAAGTCGGCGGCTGGAAAAGTCACTCTTGGGGTGAAGGTGAAGAAGCTTCTTAAGGGTTCGGTGTCAGGTGGGAGGCGGGCAGGGTGCGGAGGCGCGAGTACGGGAGCGATAACTGAGGGGGGGAGGTAAGGGCGATCTGTTCTGTGACTACGGAAGGGGGCACGGACTAAGGGGGAGATAATGGCTCTCAGAGAGAAGAAGCGATTGATTCTGGAAAGGGAGGGGGGTGCAAAGCACCTTGAGGTGGGGATGGGTGGGGGAAGGAACTGATGCGAATCGGGGAGAAGAGGTCGTAAAGACAACTTAAGCACGACGACCGCCTTCTAGAAATATCTCTCTTGTTAGGTATGCTATAACCTTGGGGTGGGTCAGAGGAGAACAAGGGAAATACAGCTTAATAGGGGGCGAAGAGCTTGTCACTTTGGGGGTGTCTTTTCCACACTCGGGATAAAGGTAGGGCTCGGTAAAAACTAGGTAAAAGAAAGGGAACCTCATTGCCGTCAGGAGGCCGGGAATCGTACGAATGAGAGCGCTGGGACTGCTTATAAGCGGAGGGGAATAGCGGCGATTCTATTTTTCGGGAGATACGCGCGGCTGCGGCGTGAAGAGACCGAAACTGCATCTTGCGTAAATGAAGAGGGGAAGATTTTTACTTTCTGCTTTTCAGGAAGAGCGTCGGGTGGTAGGCAGGGGCGCAGAATATCGGGAAATGAATCAGAAGGGGGAGACCCAGGTCGACTTGGCACTTCCTTGAGCAGGGAGGCCGGGCGTCTGCAAACTGCAGATCAGTATTGAACAGCGACTAAGAGATTTCTCGCACG
>Ga0179593_1503441_pt1 | contig 16850 bp, 15 predicted proteins | sample CZODoug2_1_08_16_FD_185931 | JGI IMG/M metagenome (GOLD analysis project Ga0179593, IMG submission 185931) | Vadose zone soil fungal communities from Angelo Coast Range Reserve, California, USA - CZODoug2_1_08_16fungal (PacBio error correction) | ecosystem: Environmental > Terrestrial > Soil >...
GTGCCCCGGTAGCAGTCTTAAAGTGGATCGGCAAGGCATCCTTCTCCTATATAGGCGTCCTCATTGTCGGTCATAGGGTTAGGGATGGGACAAACGTTTCTCATAGATCCCAGCCGGAAGCCGTGAGATATGGTTGTTGCCTATCTCGTGCTGATCCTGCGGCCTCGGGGGGGCAGGGAGAGCTAGTAGGGTCGGCTTAATGGGTTCAAAAGGGATACTCCGCCTAAATCCTTCGCAAAGGCCGACTGGCGCTCCTCTTAATAGCCGGACTCACGACTAGGAGGGAGTGGACACAGAATCGCGTCCTTCGCTTCTTTATGGAAGCGAGTATCCTGAAGGATCTGTCCCTCATTGGGTCATGGGGGTGCTTCTATGTATATCTCAGTCAGGGGGCTCAGCTAACATCATCTGCTTCTGTGGGGCGGCAAATATCCAGTTCACATTCTTTGGGATGGAAGAAAGATATGTTGAGGGTTGGATTGTTAGAGATGTGTGCAGTTCTCGCCGGGATTAGAATTGTATTGACCGAACGAATCTCTCCGGTGCGCGTTGGCTACAAAATGATCTCCTTGCCGAAATTGACTGGGGTTGGAAGGGATTGCTGTACGGATAGTCAAAAGGTGAAAATTAAGATTTCTTTTTTTCCGCAAAAACTAAATGAGAAGGCAGAAGTCTGTACTCTCAGGAATCCTGATAAGTCCAGGGCGTCAGAAGGGCTCACAATTTGTCCTCTATGCGAGGCCTAACTTCTATCAGCTTGTGAGAAGAAGTCAAATCGGAGGCTGATGCCGAGGAGGATCGCAGATTATCAAATCTGAAGTGCAGCGAACGATGGAGGAATTCCAGCTCCTAGGGTTTAGGGGTGCTGTCTGGAAGAGGGTCTGGGAAGGTCCCGGGTCAAGAAGGAAACTCACATCAATGAGTCCGCATTCGGCAATGGGAGGGGTCTGGGGGGATCAGATACTCCGAAAAAGGTTCTCGGGGATGAGGGAACTTCGGCGAAGGTCGTCTCTCCTCACGGACAGGGGTCTGTCCCTAAGGGGGACCGGTCATGCGCCCTCGTCTAGTCGCCGGCAGAATGGAGGCAGCAGGAAAAGAAATCCTCATTAAGAGCCTAGCATAGAGGGGCACCGGAGAGAAAATGTCGCTCTCGGGGAGGAGGTTCATGAATCGGGAGGACCGCTGGGGCGGCAAACTTAGTCGCCGGTTGTGAGATCGTCAAAGATAACTGGGACTGCCGATAACGAGGACGTATAGGAGGAGGAGGTTTAAGGATACTTTACTTCAACAAGGTCCCTTGCTAGATCCGACATTTCATCGGCCCCGATTCTCCGGGGAAAAGAAACTACAATTGGAACCAATGACGTTACAGTACAAGCGCGGGGACCATAACTCGTCTTCATTCGTGAAACCTCCTGCCACGGAAAGAAGCTTGGAGCGGCCTGCAGGGGCTGACTTTAAATCTGCCCCCGTGAACAAGGCTGTATAAAGTGAGAGTGCTAATCTCTACGACACTGATCATGGCCTGGGGGGAGGGGCTGCGACTGTGTCAGTTTGGACACTCAAACTCCTGTCTCGCCTTTTCCTTCTCTCGCGAGGGAGGGGGGGGGGGAGGGAGGGAGGGGGATGGAAGTCAGGTGCTGGATGGGAAGCTTTTATTAGTAGAGAGGGATATCAAGAAAAAACCCAACTGAGAAAGGGGGGGGAAGAAGAGGTATCGAATCGGGGATCCCCAGCAAGACAAAGAAAGCAAAACCTAAGTAAAAGTGAAAAAAAAACGAAAGTCACTAGATTGACCCTCGCATAAAAATCAAAGAGAAGGAGGGTTGTCAAAAAAAAAAGTTCTTCCAGAAGTCATGAGAGAGAATAAAACCATTCCGTCTTAACCGCTGATCCGAGTTAGGGAGGGGGCAAGACCTCGCCAGATAGGGGGGTGTCTCGCTTTTCGATGGCATAGGATTTAACCTTTTCGTCTCTGCTAAAGGGGGACTCTGTCAGGAAGAGCGGGGAAAAGGAAGACTTGGGAAAGGTCAAGGTGAAGGCGAAGAATAAGAGGAAACGTCTCAAACGCCGTCGCCAGTGGTCGCGGACGAGGCAGAAGAGGAAAACCTCCCTAGAGGAAAAGGGGAACAAGGACAACGCTTCCATACAGGCCTGAGAGATAGCACGGAAAGGATGGGGGGAGGGGGGGAGAAGCCATAAGCGCGCGCCAGGCTCGACGGAATGAGGCAAAGAAAGGTACCCAAAATTAGGAAAAAAAAAACCGAGGAAGCGAGAAAGAAAGGAGGAAAATGAACGCCGACGTCCTGCAAGAACAGGTTCGAAAAAAGGGTCTGGAGAAAAAAAAGAAACTCGAGAATCTGACGACGATGGAGTTAGGACTGCGGGGAGGAATTCAATGAACTTCCACAGTCCAGCAAGCGATACCCCACAAGTAATAACAGAAGAGAAGATCGCAAGGACGAGAAAAAAAAAAAAAATATAATCACCGAGACGCAGAAGGCAGAGAGAGGGGAAAACTCGGCTGAACAAGCCCGAAACCGAAGTTTCGTCAACGCAAGGGCCGGTAATATAGGGAGAATGGAGGAAAAAAAAAAAAAAAAAACGGCCCCGGTACCGCCGAGGGGGGGGTTGGGTTGGGAGTGGTTTGGCGAATGGAAAGGTGCCAAGGGAGGATGGGGGTCGACCACGAAGCTAATTCGTTCCCGCCATATGAGAGAGGGGAACGACGAACGTCCACACTCATTGTCTCGAGAGACAGTGGAAAGGGCGAAGAACCAAGTCCCTAGCGGAGGCTTGAGAGGAGCTTCTTACCCCGCACGTACATAAATCCGCCATAGGTAACCTTCAAAAAAAAAAAGACTCCCCCAAATGGGGACAATGAGAATTTCCAGCCGAGGGGAGGGTTCTACCGAAAGGTAATATATAGCACCAGCCACGTTTTACGCAAGAGGAGGAAATATTATAAGGATCCCAAGCGCCATGGCCGATCAAGTTCAATATTTTACAAGCACGAGGAATTAGGGGGAGGAACTGAGACGTCGCCCTTATCGAGAAGGGACCTTCTTATACGCGTTCAGGCGGAGGGGGAGGGGCGGAATGAATCAAAGCTAAAAGATCAGTCAAAAAACACCCCACCTCACCTCGTAAAATGCCTAACATAAAAGGAAGAAGCATATCAAGGGACAGAGGACACAAACCAGGGAGAATGCCTTGAGGAGTTGGGTAGAGGCCGAGCTATTGCCGACAAGCCGCAGCTGTTAGGCCCACCCATCACTATAATGTCCCGGCAGATGAGGGGGGTGTCAAAAAAAAAAAGGAAGGAGATCTTGGTGGAGGAGGCGTCAGCAAGCAGCCAGCCGCTACAGCCTATTCCTAAGTTCAGGAGAGAATAGGTCACGAAATCACTTTATCCCCAAGCGGAGGAATGGAGCCGGAACTCTCGGGATAAAATGGAAGGCGTTGAGACGTGAGGAAGGAGGGGAAGCTTTAAGTCCTCCAATCTCCCAGAGGAACCGTGACTAAAGGAATTAAAAACGAAACTCTATCACTACCGTGAATTTTCGACCTGTATCCTCGCAAAACCCTTTTAATCCCAGGGAGGGGCACGACCGAGGAAGATGGGAGAAGAGAGGCATCATCGGTATCTGCATTGCTTCAATAAAGAGCGGAAGAGAAATGAAAAGACCTTCTGTGAAGAGGGAATAGCTCGAACGTGATCGATGCCGAGCGGTAAGAGAATACCGGGGGAGTTACATGCAGAATCACAACAGAAAGGGGGGGAGAAGTTGACAAAACCCTCTGGGGGCCGATATAAGTGAGAGACCTCAGCCCAAAAGAAACAATAGAACAATTTAGTTCTCTCTTACGACTCTGACAGGGGAAAGCTTTTAATCCATAAAGAAAAGACACAGTCTGCAGGAAGAATGCCATTAGAAACCAAACGGGGAGGGGGAAAGGCGCACACGGTTAGGGAAGACTACAAAAATCACTATCCACCGCTTGTTCTAGAGAAGGGAGGTTCAAATCAAAGGGGAACCGAGGAAGAGTGTAGGGCTCTAGGGGTTCGCGCCCTCCTAATGAAACGGGAGCAGGAATGCTCTGCGCTCTAAGCAATTTAAATGAAGACCGACGTTTGCGCGGTGGGCTAGGGAAAAGGGGCTTCAACTGAGGGGCGAAAGGACGCTAGGGGGTGGGGGAGGTACTTAAATGTATCCAGGAGATGAACTCAGAAAGAAATACAAGCGGAGGACGCGACGAAAAAGCCAGGGGGCAAACTTCTACATTTAAGGTACGGGAACGGACGGGGTAAGAGAGGAAAAAGCGTTGTAAGGAACGGGGAAAGGCAAATCTCGCTGCTAAAACGGCCTTCAGGACGTGGCAAAGAAAGGAAAGTTATTAAAAAAAAAGAGTAGGAAAGACAGGAGACGTGGAAAAGGGAGATCAATCGAGAGGGTTGAGGTTTTTAACACCTTTGTAAAGGAACGAAAGGAGTAAAAGTTCAGGACGGAACTTCCGAAGCAGCCCGCTTTCACAAGGTATTTTCGATTGGCAAGACGGGAAAAGTTCGGTGAAGGAGGTAAAAAATCGAATGATGGGTTGTACGGGGAAATGCACAACCGGAGAACCTTCGTACTGGGGTGTCCCCATAGGAGGAGAGTATATGGGGGAGAGATTAAGCGGAGGTGCACACCCACGTCGAGTTGAAAAGGGTCTGGTATCACAAAGCACTCAAGCATCTATTGGCTAATACAACTGGTAAGTGGGACTGGGTGACAAAAAGTGGAAAGTCAATGTCAAGAGTCCGAAAAAAAAAGGACGCTTGCATGGACCACCCAGCCGTTGCGGAGTGCAGGAGGGAACTCCGATTTGATAACAAATGTTATTGTGAATTTGGGTTATTTTCAATTAGCGGTTGTTCTGGCTTGAGAGGGAGAAAGAGATACTTAAGGCCGATTGATTCAAAAGAGGGGACACGAAATAATTATTGGTAAGAAGTTTGGCCTTTCCCTGAAAGGGCATAACTGTGACTTACGGAAAGATCGGGCAGATCAACAGCATTGAGGTTTCGCCCACGATAGCCCAGGCGAAATTCAAGAATAACCACAAAGAAAGGAATTTGAAGTGTCCAAAGGAGGGAAGGGGGAATTCCGTACGCATATTTTTCCGGGGCGCAATGGGCACGCAAACAAAAGAAATAAAATCGGCATTTCTTTCATGGACCGAGGGGAAAAGGAAAAAAGCGCGAAGTAGAAAGGAGGGGCACTCCGACAAGTACCGAGGAAAGTACGGTTTTACAACAAGACGTCATCGTTGAAGGCGGTGACCTAGGAGAAACTATGCCGCGGCTGACGATATCTGGAAAAGCATTTGAGAAACCGAAGTTTGAGGGGAAAGAGGCAGGCCGACCGTTACCGGCAAAGGAACCTCCGAACATCTCTCCAAACAAATTAGAAGAAGGAAAGTGGGGCCAGATCTCTAGAATCAAAACTGAGTAATTTTCTCACTTGGACAGAACCTCGGCGCCGAGACGTGAGAAAAATAAACAAAAGACTGAGACCAAAAAACTCTTACGTCTTACCGGAAGAAAGGGGACATGTAAGGGAGCGTCTAAAGGAGTACGCCAAAGGGATCGTGGCTCTCTGATGAACAAGGAGAAAAAGGTAAAAATGAAGGGAGTGGGTATTTGTGTTACGTCCCATGGCAACAGGAAGTCCCAGGTTTACACTCGGATTAAAGTGGAGAAGTCAAAACACTACTGCGGTGTGGTTAAATGTTGCGGAGGGGGGATAAGGGAGAAGTTGGGGGAAACTAAACAGGAGCCCTTCAAGGGGGGGGACTGGGGTTGATCGAAAAGATGGCAAGATTGCTCCGTTGGGCCAGGCAGTGGGGGAAAAAGAAGTTGGGAATCAAGCGGGGACCCAAGCAACTCGGAGGTTCGAAATTGAAAAAAAAAAACCTCATGAATCCAAATTCATATTGAGGAGGGGGGAACAGAGGAGCTTAAACGATGTGAGGGAAATATCGCAGTAGTATGGGATGGAAAGGGGTGTAATGCCAGCGAACGGGAGAGGTGGTTTGACGTAGAGCATAAGTGCATGTCTGGGTAAAAAAATTCACGGACAAGGTATGGACTGCCCAAGGAATGGCAAAGTGAGGAGTGGGAACACCTAAACCAGCAGGGGAATCGGACTTGGGGGTTTGGGCACTTGCTAGGCAATCTCTAACAAAAGATACCGGTGACGAACACGTCCGAATGGGGTTGAAAGTTTTAGCAGAAATGAGAAAAAAAATACGAAGGGTGCTATGAGTGACCAAAAGAAGAACGGAAAAAAATAATTGAAAAATTAAGGAACATGGTGAAGAATGTCACTGAAGAGCGAAACATCTTGACTAAGGGGACTCTAAATTACTAACGGTCGGGGGGCTGGTAAATTTGTTAGACCAAGCCCGCGCTGGAGGGGGGGGGGCGTTTTCAAAACTAGGTAAACATCTCGGCCTGCGGACCTCATAACATTAGCGCTCTGAAAAAACGGTAGCATGTCGAGCTGACCACAAAGCGTGAACGTTCTCATCGGGGATAATTGGGCCAAGTAGCTTACGAGGAATTCGCCTAAATCAAATGAGAAGATCATTACCGGACAGTGACCTTTAACGGACGAGAAGCATAGGGGGAGTACTACCAAACGTATGCGAAAGCGTCAATGCAGCCCTCGGGAGAGGGATAATGCGGTCGGGAGCAGGATATTTGAGAAGTAAAACATAGAAAGCGAATATTGTCCCAGGCCATTAAAAATCAGCCAGCAACGCCAGAACGGCTGCTCAACGAAAATCGCACGGAGACACTTGGGGCTCCATCGCAAAAAGCGGCGGAAAATCAGCTCATCACATAGAGCACTAAAACGCAAATCAATGGAGGAGGAAAAGACTGGCTATCTGAATATCTTGAGTCGAGAGTTGAGAATTTGGAGAAAAGCGCAGTACGACAATACGCTGTTACACTTTCCGGTCAAGGGACGAACTGTGGTCGGGTCCTAAGGGGGAAAAATAACGGCAGAGATCTCGTCCTCGCACGATTGCAATTGGTCGAGTGTGAGGCGGGGGGCTTGGGGAAAGCAAGCCAAACCTCAACCATAGTCGGGCGTGCTGGGAAGTTGGCGTAACCGACTGGTGTGGATGATCGGAAGGTAAATCCCGTGGCCTTAGGAAGTCTGCAACGATCCCTACAAAAGCAAAATCAAAAATTCCTTAACGCCCTGGTTGGAGAAAGGGGGGTCGGCATGTGCTCAGAAATCCCTCCTACACCGAGGCAAAGGGGGAAAAATGCAGTTGTCGGCCTGCGGAAATATCGAGAACTAGATGGGATGTAAAACCGGGGAAGGGCGGTCAAAAAAAAATAATTAAACCAAGTCTTTCCCGGGGGCTGAAGGTAAATTCGTCTCGAAGCGCTGTTGGCGAAGAGAGAAAAGCCGGGAGAAAGAGAGGGCCTGCGCTACAAAATCGCCGGACAAAGAGGAGTTTCCTCTGCTGGAAGGAGGAGACCAAGGGGGATCAACGGACTGATGGATAACTGACCTAGAAAAGGGATGTTCTTCTGAAGGCGTGGCGTCGCGCTGCCAGGGAAGACGCTCGCTCTCCGTCAAAGGTTTGAGAATCATAAGCCGGCCTTCTCCTTCCGGGAGGGGGTGGGGCTCTGCAGCGTCACCGCGGCGCCTATATCGGCTAACATCTGTGAATTAGGAAAAGGGAAGCCGGCTTCTGGGAGAAAAAAATATATAATCCTCCGCGGAAGAGAGGGTTTTGATCCTGACGAGGGGGGGAAGACCTGCGGCCGGCTGCTGTTATTGGAATTGAGAGCAGGAGGTCGCGGCTGGGCTGAGGACCAAACAAGGAACCATCTTCATCCTACTAGTCATCCTGTCGAAATCAGCCGCGTCCGGGCCTCGGCTTAGTAACGCTGGGACAGGAACTGGCATGGATGTGGGGCGGACGCTTCTCTGCAGGATAGACTAGTGGGTCAAAAAAACACGTGCTCCATTGCCAGATCACTCAATCGGGGAGAATGTAAGCATCATACGTCTTGGGAGAATGATCTTGGGATTCTTTTTGTGGGGCGCTATCTGCGGCGGGCAGGGGCACAGCTGGTGATAAGCACCTTGCCTGACGGTGCTCATGCCGCGGAGCAGGTGCGGGGGAGGCAAAAAACAATGATCTGGAAGCATTGCCAGAGGCGATGGGATTCGAGAAGAACAGCACTATGGCGGTTAAAGGTCGCTGTTGAAACCCTTGGGGAGCAAAACGATTCCCTCAGACCGGGGGGCCCCCCAGGAGGCCCGCGGCGACTTCTCCCGGGTATTCCTTCATGGAGTATGCGAGGCTGAATGGCAGGGGTGGCGCTGGGGCGCCCATAAAAAACTGATGGAGGATGAGGAAGAGGGATAGTGATCACTTTCGGCTAAACTATGATTCTTGCGCTCAGGCGGGGGATGAGGAGTGCGGCGTTTAATCTCAATGCAGTCGCAGGCAAAATCCAAGTCGGCGTCGCTCACTGCACAGGGAGGTGGGGAGGGCCGATCCCATTTGGCGAGCTGCAGTGACGGCGGAATCAAGTGGACACGACGCGTCAAGGTGGCTACTCTCTTTGAGGGCATTGGCGAACTCTAAAGACCAGAAACCTAGAAAACACTGACGGGCCTCCTGCGGGCCCGGCTCCAAATATAGAAACATCCTCGGAAAAGTGAGGAAAATAAGAAGGCGCTTTTGGTAATAAGCGGTGATCGGAGGGGAACCCGGAGCGCTTCGTGACGGGTTTGCGAGGCAGAAACTCGTAATCCCGTCGACGGTGATTAAAGCTTCGTGGAGCAAACTACATGACCTTCCATCAGCGAATCCTCATCACAAGGGCCAAAAGGGGAGCCGGAACACTGGACAATCGAAAGGACGTAACAAAAAAAACGTCTTGAGAGGGGAGAGGTACCGATAAGCCTGATCAATAGGCGACCGCGGCAGGGGGAAGGTCAAGATAGCCAGTTCCTGTGGAGCTTAAAAAGGGCGCCCATGATCGAAGGGTCTTCCGGGTTGAAATCCAACAAAACACAAGGGAGGGACTGGAGAGGGATAATTCGCGTTGAGGTGATGTGTGATAGGAGGGAAGAAACACAACAAACGAGTAGGAAGAGAGATCTCCAAGAGGGTCAGACCAGCCCACTAACCGAAAACTTCCCTGAGTCAGGTAAGTCGGACAACGTCAGAAAACGAAGGTAAAAGCGCTTGCCCAGCGCTACCTGTCGAAGAGGGGGAGAAACAATTGCAAGTCCCATTCAGGCTGTGAACTACCATCAAGGAATATTTTAAATCACCCAGGATTTCGAGCGGAAAGAGAATATTGAACTTGTAGAGGACCGGCCCATGTGTGGCAGAAGGGCTGAAAGAATGGGGGGGAGGGTCGACGGAGAGACCCTCATGCATCCAGGGAGATACGATGGTCGCTCAAAAATGGGGCTGCCTCGACACCGGGAAGCGCGCCAGCATGGGACGGGTGCCCCCATTCATCGCGAGAATCATCAACGGGGACCTATGGATAGGCGGAAAAAGGGAGTGGAGCGCAGAATTTTCTGAGGGGAAAAACGGGAGAGGAAAAAAAAAAGTGAAAAGAAGGGCCAGACCCCGGATGAAGTCGACTAGGTATCTCTACTTGACGCCGAAGGGGAAGTGAAGAAGAAGGTCGCAAAAAAGATTTCGAATACTAGCTCTAGGCAGGAAAAGGAAGCTCCCACAATTATCGGAAAAACCGCAAGCACCTGAGAGCCCCAGGAGAGCAGCATAGATACTCCAGATGCATCCGCAGCAAATATCATTTTGGATTATACTCAAAAAGAAAAGAAGGCACAAAGCTCATACTGCCAGTATTAACATCAGGTTTTGGCGAGGCCCTTAAACTTATACAGGGGGGCCGCGAAACGCCTGTAAGTAAGATTGAGACCACGAAAAGGCGAAGAGTCATACAGATGATAGAACGGCCCTAGTTATAGGTCGGCCATAGAAGGGCCTGCCACCAGCCCCGAGAGAGGTCGGGAGGGCAGAAGTTGGGCCCGCAAAGCAGAACAGGGAGATAAGAGAAAAAAATACCCAGAGAAATGGTGAAAGAGGGAAAGGGGGTTCCTCTCCTCGGCCTCGAGAGATATAGACAAGTGGGAAAAACCACAAGAGACGGAATCATCGTAAATACAGACAGTAAAGGCCCAGTAAGGACTCCTCAAGGAATCTCTCTTCTAAAGCGGAAGAGTTATCTACACTTGAAGTGGTAATTACGTGGAGGCGCGGTCTCGAAAAGGGATCCCTCAAAAGACTCTACGGAGGAAAAATTCCCACGCATTCCTCATTGGGAAAAACTATCAGGATTACAAAAAAATCTAAGGGAGGAGGTCATTTCGGGAGGGGCCGACTAAAAGGGAGACCTACCAATGATCCTCAGGTGAAAGGAAAAGGACCACCCATCACTACGACAGAAACGGCAGGATGAAAATTGGGGAAATTCCTTTCTATATGGGGGGGAGAGATGCGGGAGAATCGCACTTCAAAACATCCGAGCAGAAGGGGGTCATTATTTCTACTTTTGGAAAACGGGGCGGGACTGAAGCCTTGAGAAAGGAAGGTATCACTTGCCCCGGCAGGGTGTGTACGCATTAAATCTATCAACCGCGGGGGGAACTGGAGGCATCCCTACGCGCAAGGAGGCCCAGGGGTGGAAACTACTCTAAATTGACGTGGAGGGGAGCAAAACGGCAATTATACTTCTACGACACGCATCAAAAGGAATGTGGCGAGAATGCAAGAGACTGCATCGTGTCGGACTTTGGCTGACAGGCAACCGTACTAAACTAAAAGGAAGATCTTAATACTTAGGTACGATTCATAGCTTTAAGAGGGGGGGAGAAGAGTACATTCCTAAGCACAAGCAGACCTTGCGAAGGGACGCAAAACGCCTAAGAAGGTGAGGACCGAGAAGGGAAAATTAAGCTTGATAACCAACCGCCGACCAAAAAAAGGGGACGAAAAAAAAAACTACTCATAAAGGGTCGGAAAAGGAAGGGGGCAGCTTCTAAACTAAAACACAGTCCCTGAAGGAACCGGGGATAAGACCTATTCTGATCAGGTCAAATCTCCATACTTACAGAAAAAACGGAAAAGGACCACCGCTATTAGTAGAGAGTAAAGTGATCAACGGAACAGGATTAGTCTCTGCGGGAGGAAAGAACGAAGCAGAAAGACAAGGGAGCAGATGCTCGGCGAGCGTGCGAAGCCGTTTAAAAGGAAGAATGGCTTTTTGGAGGCATGGGGTCGGTCATGGGCGACATCAGGGGGAAATGGTTTTGGGAGGGAAAAAGGGGAGAGGGAAAGCAATTCGATCCTCACGCTGGGAAGGACGCGAAGAGAGACACGCGAAACAACGAAAGAAGCGGCTTCGTTCAAACAGACTTCGACAGGTCCGAAAGGACATTGAGGATTTGAGATCCCCCGAGGGGAGGCGGGAAAGGTGCCTGCAAAGTCTCGCGGGGGACAACGGAAGAGGGTTAGCAAACTTGCTACCGTTGCAAAGAGAGAGATAGGACTCATTTCCGAGGAGATGGGAGGCACCATTTCTTGGATGGAAGCGAAAGAGTGGTGTACAACGGGGGTACTTGTACGACAAGACGAGGGGAGAGTAATTGCGCGTACGCATCGTCGCAAAGGGATATCTCTCACTACACCAGGGTATGTCAGTGGCAATTCATTTCTTTAATTTACTTTTGGGTAAAGTTCCACAAGAAAATCGCATTTTTCATATCACGGGACTAAAAACGAAAAGGAACTGGGACGGACTTGTGTGTGTCCGATAGAAGAAGGGTAGCGTTCTTTGAGCCAGGAAGAAAAACAGAAAAGTATCCTTGTTTGCTTAAAATTAGGGAAAAGGAAATCTATTTTGGGCTCGCAATAACACTTTGTCGAAGGACATGTGGTTACCCATGGGGCCAATGTCCATGATATGGAAGACAACTCGTCCTTCCACCAAGTGAAATCAAGGTAAGAAGCGATATGAATCCATTACAGCCCGATGTTAAAAGACAAATGGGAAATCTGGGATTTGGGTATTTCAGAGTGTGTTTCTTGGGAACTAGAGAAAAAAAAAAGGGACTCCTATAACCGTGAGTCAAGAGGACACTAAGGGTTTCAAAACATGGAAAAGCCCGATAACGGTCAAATCCTTGGGAAGGTTCCGCAAATTCGTGGGGGGCCAGAGCACATGCTTGTTACTTGCTCGGGGCGTCCCCAATGAATGCGAAGGAATGACAACAGGAAGTAATTCGCAAAAATTCTATTTTAGGCAGAAAGCAGAGAAAGCAAGGTATGCCGGGGACAGGGAGGGCAACAAAAAGAAGAACATAAAGCGGAATCGGTTTTGAAGTTTGTACACCCTAGGCGTTAGGGTACAAAAAGATAACTCTCAAGGAAAAACAGTACTGAACCAGTATTGGACTAAAAAACGGAAGGGGGGGGTTGGAGTCACAGGGTCGGTACTAAAGAGAAATTCGCCTTTTCTGTGAAATCGTTTGAAGAAGGGGGGAAAGGGGTTGAGGGCTCGAACACAGAATGGATCCCTCCCTACATCTCGAAAAGAACAAAGCGAGGAGATGTGTCGGGAAGGTGCAATATTACTTTGTCCGAACTGGACCGTCAACTCAAAAGAGTTTTATTGGCGGAGTGAAGAGCTAGGAGAGGGGGGATGACTAGTGAAAGAACTACGATTCTCAGGGGAGGAAACCAACCGTAAAGGAGTGTTACCTCAATCGTTCAGGGGAATTGCCGAATTCGCGTGGTATCGGGATACAAAACGAGGTTCTCAGACGGGAAAAGGAAAACATGATGATCAGTGAGGGGGGGTTTTTTTGGACCCTAAACTAGGGAAAAAGGACTCTGCGGATAGGAGTAGCCAATGTGGACGGAGACTCACTACGTTCTGGGGTCATGGGGGAGGAATTGGATAGACCAGGGTCGGTGAGCTAAAAATGGAGAGGATTTGCTAAAGGGAGCTGGCCATAACCTTGGTATAAGTAATTTAGTTTCGTGTCCTCGGGAAAAGAAAGAATAGAAGTCGCCCGGACGAATAGCAAGAAACACAAAAAAAGATTCACACCCAAATTCCAAAAAGGAAGGGAAGCGGAAAAAAAGTGATCTGTACCGATGTACTAAACCGAAGAAAGTACCCCGTGTGGCTTGGACAAGGGGTTTGGACTGCAATCTTTAAGATGTGGATTAACGAGAACATGGAAGGGCAAAGGTCCGGTAAACTCAAAGTGAAGGAGCAAGTTGTTTTACAAAAAAAGTATAGGAAAAGGAAAAAGGGCCCGCGGCACCAACGACGATGACTTTGTTTTATTTAAAAGTGTATAAAAAAAGCTACCTCAAGGTCAGAGGGGAAAAAGAAGTACGAATGAGTTTTTAGGAAAATTAGGAAAAGGGCTAAGGAATGGTGGGGAACTGGAGGAAAAAATTGAAAGATATGCACAATGTTGACTAGGGCGACAGAAAACTAATATTCAGTCTAATTGAATCGTCGTTTCGGGGAAATAAACCTTGGGGGGTAAAACACAACGACAGCTCTGATTTGGGGCTGAGGAGGGAGAGAGACTTTTTTGGGCCAAAGGCAGCATCAGGCTCCGGTAGCGAGGATAGGTAGCAGGGGGAGGCTGACCCCTCGTTTAGCAGAGAGACTGTGCATTTCCCACGGAGCTAAACAGAGGGAGGGCGTCCCTTCAAAGGGGGACACATGGCAAGCGGGTGAAAAAACCTCTATCAGGGAATTCGCTGCTACTCCCAAGGAATGACCAGTCGTAGAGGATAGAATTCTTAATCGCACACTGCTCATTTTCTAAGGACAGCAAAAAAGTAGGCTTGAAGATTACAAAAGAGAAAGGATCAAATCAATCCGCAACCTGAGACGTCAAACGGAAGAGACTGAAGACGCGCCGCAAAAAGAGAGCTTGCTCCCGCCTCAACTCGAAGTGGAAAGAGATCAATCAGGGATAGTAATCGGACGGGAATTGGAAGAAAGTACTTAGGCGGTGGGGATCGAGAGGTTGGAAGATGTCCAAGGGGCGAATTGGAGAAAGCATGTTAGACTTTGCAGATCAGGTCCGCCTTGGGGCGTTTGTTAACAAGGGACGAAGAGATGGAAAAGGAAAACATCAAACGATGAATTGGGGAAGAGTGTGCGTGGGTGCATGGTGTGAGATAAGAATAGCATAATGCCACTCTTCGTCTTTCGGAGGTAAACAGGCAAAAAACCGTTCTTTGGTGTGGGAAAGAGAGGGAAAAACGGGAGGACTAAGGACAGCTCGGAAAATCCTCAGTCGTCGCTCTAAGCGACCAAAGAAGGCGATGTCCGGGAATGGGAACTACTCCATGACTTTACCCACTGCGAGAAAGGAAGAATGATGCATGATATTGGCCAACGGAAACTGCTGAGACGTCGGCGGAAGATTTCAGTCGGGCGTCAGGAACGTCCTTCTCCGGTGAGAAAGGGGGGGCGCGGGGGAGGGAGCCTGACTAAAACGGCAGACTGTGGCGGACGGGGGAGATCAAGGAGAGGCTCATCCAGAAACACTCTGAAAAGCTAGGGGAAAAAAGCCAGGCCGCAAACATGTGAGGCAACGCGAGCGGAAATGCAAGGAAGAGGACTCTATTTGAGCCTGCGGGGGAGGGGGAGGACTCGATCAGATCATTAGTTTTCAGGGATCCTGCCTTCAATAGCTTCGTAGTTGAGGGGGGTGGTATAGTTCACGTAGCCAGAATTATAGGAATTTTACTAGGCACGGGCTAAACTGGGGAGCTATATAAGAGAAGATGGTGTTGATAGAGAGTGATTTCGGAACCGGCGGTTCGGGATGTATCTGGAATGGTCGTCTTTCTTGATAAATGGACAAAAGAAGGAAGAGACCCGGCAAGACAAATGTAATTACCCGCTTCATCTTAGCTTAAGGCCTAATAGAGCCGGCCGCGTCTTGCTTAACTTGTAACATTACTCAGAAAGGGGCCTCTGGAGCACTTTACAAGTAGGAAGAGTTCTATCTCGGGGGCCTAGAGCATCCTGGAACTACAAGGAGGAGGGTGCGGACATGAGAAGGGGCAATTTCGTCCTTTTGGTATCTGTCCTCCTAGAGTTGCGCGGAGTCAACGCTGGGGAGAAGAGAAAGGGAATTGAGGTCCCTCCTCATCAGAGATGAGATTGGTGCGGAACTAAATTCAGACAGGGAGGCTGAATTTTAGGTGACGAGATAGCACTATGCGGGGGAACAGTCGCGGGTCATGGGGCAAATCCAAACAATACTGCGAACGACGATCAAGAACTTAAAAACAGTTCAGGGAGGTGGACGCAATGATATTTCATGCGCCTTGAATACTGAAGGGAACTTCTAGGAAGGGAGCTGGTAAAATCTGGAAGTATTATGACGTCTCTCGAGGGATGGACTTTCAGTCTATGAGAATGCTAAAGACCAAGCGGTGAAAGAGTTCTTTTAAGATCAAGGGCACTCGGCGCGAAAAGGAAAGAGGCGGAGCTACTTCGCCAGGGTCGTGGGGGTGAGAGAAGCCTACCCTGGATCAGGAAGTGGGAAGTCAAGTTTTCTCGCCTCTCTCAAGAGGGGGTAGGGGGTCAGAGGGAAAGGAATGGGAGAAATGCTTTTCCCGGCACAAGGTAAACACTTTTAAATGGGGATATGAAAGCCCATACGACATCCGGTTCAACACGTGAGTTAAATCATATAGCTGTCATGAAAAGAAAGGTTGATAAGATTCCCGCGGGAGAGATTCAAACGGCTACAGGTTTTCTCTACGTCCCTCGTGATCTGAATACAAATCCTCAAAGGGGTAGGCGGGTTATAATAAAGGCGTCGAGGCTCTCAGTCGAAAAAGTTAACATTCTTAAAAGTTTGCGGAGATCTAAGAAGAAGACAGAAGCGGCCCAAGCGGCAAGGGAAAGAAACTGGGTTCAGTTCCCTACCCTTAAAGAGTTCCCATAATCTTGGGGGGACATGTATCGAGTCGGTCGTAAAACGCAGACTAAGGTTAGATAGTCTCGCAGCTGGGACTGGGGGGGAACGCACTTTACCAAATAACAACTTAGGGTTCAAGGGGGAAGGGACCGCGATGAGAACTAATGATCTTTCCTTTCAGTCTCTTGAATCGCGGGGCATGAGGGAGCGGCGCAGGGAATCATTCAGAGGTTCTGATGGGGTCGGGCTGGGGGAAAGAGAATACACGAGCGGAACAACAACAAAGGATTAGATGGGGGAGGGGGGGGCAGAAAGCGATACCGTCCATCACTAACTAATAGAAAGGGAGTAAAAAAGACGATATCGACTCCTGATGTCCAAAATCTCTCGAAAGGCAACAGTCAGAAGCGTGGAGCAGGTGAAGCGCCAGTAGAAAGAGGATGGACCGCTACAAGACCTACGCGCTGACTACGGTCTTCATTCGGGGCACTACACTAAAATAGGGGGAGGGTAGCGCGATGGCCCGAGGATGTAGGATATTAACAGGGCGCGGAGGGACAGTTTTTAAGAGGATAACGAGGGATCGAAAAAGGGGCCGATGGAAGGGTCACATGGGAGAACGGCTAGAAACCGACAATCGTCTCAATCCCGTGAGCAGGATGTATCTCGAAAGGTTTCCTCCAAGTTACGAGGAGCGCCAAAGCGGCCCAACATTAGACGGCGATAGTTAAACATACTTTTTCCGAGGATAAAGTGAACGAGGCCGGATTTTCTAAACGGGGAGAGAGGGACTTCGATTTGCCATGAAAGGGGACCCAG
>Ga0179593_1560507_pt1 | contig 16850 bp, 16 predicted proteins | sample CZODoug2_1_08_16_FD_185931 | JGI IMG/M metagenome (GOLD analysis project Ga0179593, IMG submission 185931) | Vadose zone soil fungal communities from Angelo Coast Range Reserve, California, USA - CZODoug2_1_08_16fungal (PacBio error correction) | ecosystem: Environmental > Terrestrial > Soil >...
GGCTTTATAAAAGACGACGAGCGGACGACGATCGGCCATAATGCAAGCGATGGGAAAAAAAATCGCTGGGGTACGAAAATCTACAAAAACTTGGGAGGATAAGATGTGATAGGGGGAATTTAAAAAGGGAAAGAGTGGGAAGATTCTCGCGGGGGGTTCGGTGGCCCAAATCTGGCCAGACATACTGTTCAACTGGTAAGGGGGTCAAAAAGGGTTTGTAATGACAAAAAGACCTCAAGGGGGACCGACCGCCGCAAAAAAAGTGTCGATCCCGAAAGAGTTCGTCCGGCAGACCTGGATCTCCCATTAATACATGCAAAAGTGGAGAGGGCCGGATCGCGATAGGGGATTAGATAGAAGCGCGTAATCAGATCGAGTCCGTTCCTGAATACCAAAGTTGTCAAAAAAGTCTGCGCTTCATCAAAAGAAATTATGGGGGTTCTAAGGGGAGACCGAGGTATTCCTCGGGAGCGAAGAAAGAGGAGTTGTTTTTAAAAACAGGTATGGGAATACAGTGCATGGGTCTAAAGGCCAGGGGGCAAGAGATCATAGGGGATGAAAAGACGCAAAAAAGGAAAGCTTCGGGTAAGCGCGGGGAAATGAAACTTTTCTGGGGAATCGAAAAAGGTGCACGAGAGGGAGAGGCGGGGGGACGAGGAAATCAGGTCGCTCAGAAAGCCTCGGCTATCTGATGAGCCTCGACTTCAAGAAAAACGATCGAGGAGCCGGGGGGGGGGGGCACGGGGGGCCTTGGAGGCTCAAAAGCCGTCTGGAGGGTCCGAGGAAAGTAATCGGGGACGAGAAGAAGGAGTATGGGGCTTTATTAAAGTCCGCGTGAATTTGGGTGAAAGGGCTAAAAACCAAATGATACAGCGCAGAGACAGCTTGCTCGACCGGGAAGAGGTTGTCGCAAAGGGGAGGGGACTTTCTGACGATAGGTCCGAAAAAACGGGGAATCTAAAAGAGCAGAGTTCGTCCGATAATTCTTCCCTTACTGGAGTCTTCAAAGCAAACGTGGGAAGGAGTTAGGAACTAAAGGAAAAAATAGGATATTTTAGTACTCTGGAATGCATGCCGATGATGCACGACGTGGCGAAAGTTAAGGCGATTGTTCCAGATGCTGTCAGGGAGGGCACTTGCGAAAAGGAAGGGGGGGCGATGAGCAAGAGATGGCCTGCGTCGCTAGAAGGCCTCCAGTAGGGGGGGGCTTCCTCTAAAAGGATGTGGAAAGAGAGGCCTGGGTAGGGGAAGGAGATGTGAGTCATTCTTCCATCGGAAGTTATCGAAGAGGTCGACTCTGGAGGTCCGCATGCTATTTTACTAAAGGGAGTGAAATCACACGCTTCAGAAATCCACAGATTTGCTCCTAATCTGGAAATTACGCGAAAACTGTGCAAAGGGGGGAAACCCAGACACAGTCGAAAGATGGGGCTTGTGAGGGGCACTCTCCCCGGGGCCGAGCGACATGGGGATCTCGCGCCCTCGAAGGAAAAAGGAAAGCCAAAAAAGAACTCTTCTTTGTGTAACAACTGGGATCAAGGGGAGAGCAGGGTTAAATAAAACCCGTCCAGAGCACTCTTTAACGCAACAAAAACTGATGAAAACACTCATAAATGTTTTTGGGGGTCATGTTTTTCGATGAGTGTACTCATACAACCGGGAAACAAAAGAGTATCTAGGTTGAGAAGAAGAAGGCAAAGGACCATCATGAAAGAAATTTCGAGTCAGGGAAACAATTCCAGGGTACCTCGACGAAACTTCTAAACACTTTTTGGGGTGCAATGGGGCGAACCCAGGTCTATATTCTATGGGGAGTAATCAATAAGATCAAAAAAAAGAAGGACGAAGACAAAAAGAACACAAAAAAGACGATCCGGCCGCTCAAAGCAGAAAGGCCCGAGAAATTACAAGGAGGAAATTAGCATCTTGAAGGGACTCCGAGAATCTAACCGCTATTCCGACCAAAAGGACATCCAGAAACATCGTTTATTGTCGAATAATGAAGGAGAAATTTAATAAAGGCCGTAAGGGAGAACGCACAAGGGGAATAGGAGGGAGAGGAGGCGGGGAGGGAAGTTTAACCCGTCTTCTCTTAACAATTCAGCTATTGAACAAACGGGGATGTCAGAGAGCTCTGAAAAAAAAAGAGTAGGGAAAAGGAGACAAGAAAAAAGAACCTCTAGCTTAGAGAGGGGACAAAGGGCGGCAAGACAACCGCGGCATCAAAAGACGCCCCGTTGAGGGGGGTTGCGGGCTACGGGTTTACTCTTCGCGGCTGAGGAAAAGGGATGTAGAAAAAGGAAAGGGAAGGAATCATGAAAGCCGGGGAGGGCATCGAGGGGCGTAGGTTACAGGGCCGTTTCAATACGTCAGACATTTAGTAGGAAGGGGACCTGATGAGTGCCAGGAAAGATCCCGCGGGGGGAAGGGAGAGGGGGTCGCTCTCCATGGTGGGTCCAGTCCATGTTCGAGGAGAGGCTACCGAGGGGGCGAGAGCTACGGCTACAAACTCAAGGAAAAAACTTTTTTCCGCCACAGGAAAAAAGGGTTCGGGGAGGAAGAAGGAATCACGGAATGGGGGGCGAGGAATGGGAGGTGGTTAGTAGAGGGGGAGGGGTTTGGGGGAAAAGTTGGGGGTTATGTGTGGTGTGTGGGGGGGGATTTGAAAGGAGAAAGCCGAGATGTAACCGAGAGAGCTTCTTTTCTTCTGAAAGCTTATCACTTCACATCCCCCACGAAAACAGAGGGAAGGCACTTATAAGGAAATTGAAAGGGAGGGGGGGGATGCGGGGAAGAGCTAGGCAAGCGAGCAAAAAGCGCCAAAAAACTTGGGTGTTTGTTGGGAGTTAAACGCGGCTAAGGCTGCAGAATACGCAATTAAATGCTTCGGGATCGGGGGCTAGCGGGATAGGGGAAAAGGAAACGGCGGGTACTGTCATGGTGGGATTACCATCACTGTCTGGCTAGGGAAGTTAATTGCAAGGCATCTGAGGGATTTTCGGGAAAGTCTTCGAAGGTACGAAAAGGGGGGTCGTAAGCAGATCTCGAGATCGCTACTCGTGTCGAAGACCGCCAAAAAGCTGTAAGAGGGGGGAAAGTAAAGGTATGCCAGGGGGGGGAAACCATCGAAGAACAAAAAGCGGGGGGGGTGCGGAAACGTCTGTCGCACTCCTTCTAAAACTCTAGGGGGTCATTCAACGCACAGTCTAACTAAAATCATACACAAATTGAACATTACGCTGGGGGAGGAAATCAGGGTGAAGCGGGAGCTGCTCTGAACCTCTCCATGAAGGAAGGTTCAAGGAAGGCTCGGGGAAAACTATCGGGGGGGGGGGGGGGGGGGGGGGGGGGGGGGGGGGGGGGGGGGGGGGGGGGGGGGGGGAGCCCGGGTTAAAAGTTGGGCCGAGGGAAAAAAGGGCCAGAAGAGAGAAAAGGACTCGTTGAATCGTTAGAGGAATCTTAGGAAAAAAAAAAAAACCGGGAAAGGAATAAAGAAAGAAAAAAAGGGGAAAAAAAGACAACACTATTGCACGAGCAAGCTGGCAGCGCTAGGGGACCCCGTAGGGCCGAACTGGGGGGAGCTTCAAAAAAGGAAGACAAGACTTTCAGGGAAAAAGAAAAATGCCAAAAGCGACCAAATTCTCAAGCCGACGGCGCCATAGAAGGCAGGCCAAAATCGTGACCAAAATGCTGACGAAAATAAAGAGAGAAGGTGAAGAGATGATCATCAAGGACCGATAAAAGGGGGAGATCCGGCGACCGGGGAAGAAAAAACAGCATCTCTTCAACTTGAATGGCATAAATCTATGGAACGAGTGAGTAAAGGGAAAGCCACAGATTGGAAATGAAAAGCTCTTCAGATAGAGGTTCATAGCTAGTTTGGGAAAAGGAGGGGGGGGGAGACCCATAAATATTTACCAGTACGCGGAAAAAAAACGTGCGTCGTTGGCGAAAGGTGTCAAAAAATGTCCCTTACGAAACAAAATGATAAAGAAAGGGCGAAACGGTGGGGGGGGGGAAAACCACACCAGAAACGGCTCAGAGCTTCTCTAAAAAAAAAAAACGAGGGAAGAGCTTATCAACTCAACCCGGCAGTAATCAAACAGATTGAGACGCAGGAAAAGAAAATTAGAGGTATCGGACCGGACTCCTCCGGACTCAGAAATTCGGGTTGAGCAAAAGTAGGCAACGCATTAAAAAAGATTCCAAAAAAAACGGGGGGTGCAACCCATATAAAAGGGCCATATTGGGGAAAATTCCAGAAGAGGAAAAGAAGGGAAAGAACTCCGCCGTAATCCATCTTCCATTGTTAACGAAGCCCGATCTTGAAGGAATCCGACGGACGTAAAAAGTGAATTCTTTCTGGCAGAGAGGAAAAAGCGATTGGAGAAGACTCTCTAAAGAAGGAAGGAGAAAATAGGTCCTCTCCGAGCGTGTCGAAGAGAGCAAAAAAAGAATGCACAAGTCTTATGGGTGACGCCATAGGGGAGGGGAAGCTCAATTTCGTAGAGGGGGGAAAATATTGATGCGGATGGAGTGTTTCTGCACCTAGGGAAAGTCATGGAAAAATCAATTGAAGGGGAGGCTGCAACTTTTTTTGGAATCAACCCGCATATCGAAGAAGGGGTCAAACCGAAAAGGTTAATAACAAGAGGGGAGGAAGGAGGAGGGCTGAAACCTGGAAGCCTCATTTAGATCATGAAGCTTTATCGCGGAAGAAACTCGGCGGAGTACTGCGACCCTGAGGGGGGGAAATAAATCTGAGACGAGGGAGAAGCGGTCGGCAGAAGGGGGGCGTCTCAAGGACAAAGAACCTTACTCCCGCTCGTTATCATTTTTCAGGGACATGGAAGGAAAGCCGAAAAGATCAAAAGCGACGAAGCAGGTTTTTCAAAAAGGGGAAGGGGTAAAAAAGAACAGGAGAAAAAGAACCGAGATCAATAAAAGAGCGAGACACCGGAGCAGCGAAAAGCAAGAAAGACAATTCTGGCGTAAGGACGCTTGGGACTAAAGAAAAAAGAAACCTATATTCGCTGCAAGGCAAGGTTGAGAAAAGGAGAGGGGTCCGGGAGGAGGTCGTGAGCAAGTGCATCGTAGAGTTATGTATCCTCGGCTACTAATACCAAGAGATCTGAGGGGGCTCCGTGGGTCATCGATGTGGGGGGTTCCTGGGGGGGGGCCGTCCCCGACAGGTGGCCCCAATCTATGTCAACGTCGATGGCCGGCTTTATAGGTTGCGGGAGGAAATCCTATTGATTTTGGGAAAACGCCACACAGGGTCGGTGAGACGGGAGAAAGACGAAAAGGGGAATGGGACGACCCGTTTGGTGAATTCGCCGAAGGGAATCAAAGGACCGGACTGAGAGGGACGAGCTAATCTAAAAGAATACAGGAGCAGGGGGAGGATCTAGAAAAAGAAAGAAGGGAAAGGGCAAGGTAATCGATCGTCTCTGAAACATATTGAAATACCCAATGGGCGTTCCACAGAAGGGGCAGCTCCGAGGGGGAAGAGGAGGGCAGTTTGCAAAAGGGGGAATTCTAACGTTCTTACCTCGTGCATATTTCGTAGGGGAACCACCGGTAGTAAGAAAGTCTTGCTCGAGAAAGGACCCGATTTCAGAAGAGAAGTAGATGGTCAAAAGGAGAGAAGGCTTTCTCAAGCCAGCTTTCCCCCCGGGGAGGGCGGCTAAAAAGTACTCTCGCTCGATGAGGTAGTAGGGAAAAAAAGCCGGACCTAGGAAAGAGGATGTAATACTCAGCACGCCGTCATAAAATCCACTCTTTCCGGAATCAATAGAGAAACCTTGGGATGGGGGAGCACCAAAGACGGAAGAGGGGAAGCAAAGGTAGACTAGCAAGTTCTTGTCTCAAACGCTCAAAGGAAGATGACGCGATATCCGGGATACTGCAAAAAATCATCAAAACCACACTAAATAGAGCGGCGTTTTGTGAGCGGGGAGGCGCAGAAAAGGAGGTAAAAACAACAGAAGGGAAAGGACCGATCCAGGGGCCAGATAGAGTTTTGTTCCGGGAATTAGGGGGGTTACTCTGAACCGGGAAGGAAATCGGAGCGTTCGTCAAGAAGGGGCAACCCAAATGAAGGACCCCGATCCCCTTGATGGGTTACACATTACGTTGAAAATCGACGAAAAGAAGAAAGTTCGGAATAATAAAGCAAAAGCGGGAATTAAAAAACCGTAATCACAAGAGACGGCGTCAAGAGAAAGTCCTGCCGACGGGGAAGGACGCCAACCCTTCTGACAAAAAAGCTGCCGGTTACAAAAAGGCGGAGATAAAATCCATGATGACGTATTGACGCTTCCTAGGAAAATAGAAATCGAGAAAGCCAGAACGGCTTTTGGGAAAAGGTGGCGGGGAAGGAAAGCAGACGGGAAACGCAACCGACAGAAAGGCCAAAAACCGCCGAAATATTCCAACGGTCTGCCTTCAGCGGGAAGGTTCGCCAGCGCCGTCCCAATTTCTCGATAGGAAAAGGGAAGTGGAAAAGAAAGGAAAGAGAAACAACAGTAGGGTGAAAAGAAGATGCGCTTCAATCCGTACGACCGAGAGAGAGAGAATGCTTTAAGGCTCAAAAAGACAGCTCGCTGCAGAAGTTGATAGGGGAAAAAGGAAGTTACTTTCTAAGGGGGGTTATTAAGACTTAACGAACATGAATGGCTAAACCTTGATTCCGAGTTTATCCGGCAAAGTCGAGGGATATCCGGGCAATAATACGATTGGGAAAAGATGGCAGTGGAAGAAATGCGTCGGGGAGGCCGGGATCAAGTGAAAGATGTTTGGGAAAGGGGTGTGAGACGAAAAGAGAGCGGGCGAACAAAGTGCGGAAAGCAAACGAGCAGGGATCCCGGTTGCCGCCGATCAAGAAAAAGGTTTCGAAGGAGGTCTAGAGAAAGGGGTGGATTCGAATAGAAAGGAAAATGTGGGGAAAAAAAAAAGGTCTGAGGAAAAAGAAGTTTGAAAGGAGGGGGGAGGGAGGATTCCTCTTAAACCACTTCCCATCACACTGAAAAAAGTAGAGATTAACGGTGAGGCCAAGCGTGTAACGAGGGGTCTGCGGTTGGGGAACATAGCCCTGAAAGGGAAAAGCGCAAAAAAAAACGTCCGCAGTATTTATGGTGGTCTTTGAAAAATGCGGTCGTCTCGTTTCGGTTCAGAAATCATCCGGACGTACCGACGGAAGGCTGCGAAGAAAGAGAGGGCGTCGAAGCCAACTTCCTCGCGGGACCAGGTTTAAAATTCTTTCTCACGACGGGTTAAAGATTGAAGAGCAATAGGGTAAAAAGAGGTCTACCTGACTGCTCCGTCAAGAAGCAGTAATCGGATAAAAGAGCTCGAGAGATGAGGAGAGCGAGACAAAGGAAAAGAGGCATAAAGCAATTTAAGCCCTTTAGGCCGACGAAAAAGGAGCTTGGAAGGAGAATACTGAGGTGAGCACTCCGTGTATCACATCGGGGCATCCGAAAATGAGGGGACTGCTGTAAAAAAGGACTCTGGGAAACACGCCCGAAACTGAAAGACACGTCTTTCCTCCGGCTGCTTCCGAGTATGTTCAAAAGCATGAAGGGTGCAAGGGGGCGAACGGGGATACAGCTTTGATTTTGCACCAGACTAGAAGGGGGAACGAAGCGAACTCATGTAGGTATAGTGGCTTCGCAGAGATCGACTTACCGAGCGAAACGTACAACGCACAACGGAGCAAAAAGGAAGGGAAGGGGGTCGAGCAAGGGCTGGAAAATACTTTACCGAGGGGGGGGTGGTGTAGTCAGCAAAATTCATCCGGGGACGGGAAAAAGAAACAACGGGAATAGGGGGCAAGGTACAGGGCCAAAAATTTCTCTACCATCCTACTTCTCAGATAACAATCCAAACCAAGAGGGGGGGAACAACACCAGAAATCAGATCACGGGAATAGAAGTGGGCATAAAGAAATTGGATTTCCTCTAGCCCCTAATCTAGAATAAAAAGGGGATCCAAGCAAATAGCTGAAAAAATTGAAGTATGACAGAATGGGTCAGAGGGGGGAGGGAAAAAAAGCGTTAAAAGAATATTGGGGGGGGGGGCGCAAATAGCCTTCTATGCTTATCAGCTCGGGTATCTCTTTGACGGCCTATTAAGAAAAAAAAAAAGACTGGGGTTACCCGAAAAACCAGAGGAGAAGTCTCAGGGTCAGAAATGCTTTGCTTCAAGGAAAAACAAAGGAAGAGCGTTCGAGCGAACAGTTTTTAAGAAGAAAAAAAGGGCGACGAAAAGTAAAGGCGAGGAAACCTCCTGATCATCCTTCTCAGAAGCAGGAGAATGAAAAAGAGGGCGGAGAAAAATAAAGAGCCATTATCTCAATGACTAGAAACAGGTATGGGGGGGAAAAACAAAAAAAGAAGTAAAAGCTAGAAAGGGGGGAGACACCCGGTTTCGGTCGCCTGGATATGTCTTTTGGATGGCAAAAAAACTTTCACCGCCGAAAAGAGAAAGAGAACAGTGAGGGGAAAGAGAAAACCCCCCCTCAGCCATGTCCTAAAGGGCCGCAATCCGGCAGAAATTGAAAAAACGTCACTTATCTTCAGGGGTGGAGAATTCTTATTCTTATCCCAGCGCTGAAAGACAATTTTGGCCCCATTGACACAACCAAACGCCCCCACCCCACCCCGCCTAACTCTTCTGGCCGGGGACGGGCCTCCGAGATTGTCTGCAGTATCAAATCCTACTCAAAAAAGAGCAGGGGGGGGGGATTAGAGAGATAATCTTATCTGATCGACTCGGGGGATCGTAACCGTACTGCACGAAGACAACATATCAGTAGCTTTTGTGATCGAGAAGCGCTGCGCCTGGACGGGTGTTTCCCAGATCCAAAAGGGTTGGTTCCGCCCTCGGGGCTTTCTCCCCTCGGCACCGTCTTCCTCGGACTGAGATCGATTGTGCTTCTCTTTCTACCATAAGAATGCTGGCGCTGCATTAGGTTCTAAGGTCCCTGGTATTTACACGGACCGAGGCTTGCTGTGCAATGCTAAGGGCATAGCAGGTCGGTGAGTAAGCTGATTTTTTTTAGGTCGTGTATGGTTGTTGTCCAGAGCCTCCTTTGGTCAGTTTGGGGAGGCCGTACTCCTAGGAGTCTTTATCCAAGTAATTCGGCGCTGGGAGGGGTTGGGTCGTTTTGTCGTGAAGTTGGGTTTGATGTCTGCGGCAGCGTGGGCGCCGAAGCGACCTTGTGTGTTAGTTCCCCATCCAGCTGGCAAGGTGCTGGCGCGGTTAGTGGTAAGTCAGGCCTGGAGTGTGGAGATGGACGGCGGGATGAGGAGAGAAAGGAGGTGCAGAGGGGCGGGGTAGTGTAAGGACGGAAAGGGAGTCCCCCCTCGCCCCCGCCCCTCCCCCCCCCACACGGCCCCCCCCCCGCCGCGTCGCCGCCCCCCTGGCCCGGATCCACCCCCTCGGCCACGAAAACCCCGGAGGGGAGACGTTTCAGTAGGCACAGCGGAATCCAGTGTGCAACGGGGTAGGGGGTCAGGGAGACGACGAGGTGGTTCTGGCAAAAGGTTTGTCACCACCTCGACTATTTTTTCTCATGGGGGGGGGAAGCGTTTTCTAGGGATGGTTCGGATGGCTTGGGGCACAGCGGGAGCTCTCTCTCAGTCATTGATACATAGGGGAAACTGTTACAGGCACAAGGCTTTAAGACTAGGAGGTGGCTTTTTCTTTTGGGACCGTACTGATTAAGAGGGGGGGATGCTTCTGAGGGTTGGAGGGTGCTCAGTCCCCGTCCTAGACTAGGCCTGAGACGTTGTGCTAAGGTCCTATTTAGAACGCGAAAAGACGGAGATCGGGAGGTGGTGTAGGAAAAAAAACGCAAAAAAAGGCGAAAAATAAGAAGCCGTTCTTGTGCTCGTCTGCAAGTTGAAATGATTAAACAAACGAGGGACGCCACTACACGTCTCCTTTTTCTTACAAGTGGAGGGGCGGTCCTCGAGAATGAAAATAGGGGGGGTCGACAATCCGCGAGAGGAGTTGTTCCGGAAACTGGGTAAAAAATGCTAGGTGGTGGAGTTAAACATTCGGCCGAATCAGAATAAATCTCACCTCGATAGTCAATCGGCATCCCACCCACCCAAGGAAGGCAATGCTTCTCTTTATCTGGTACGGCGGTCTAGTCACATAACGCATCCATCGTCCTATATCTGGAGGACATGCATGTCGAGAAACTCTCCGTCAAAGTTTTAACCTACAGGGGGCCGGAGTTGCGTGTGGGCCAGGGACAGGGTCGCGGTCTCTACGGGAGCTGTTTTCTTAAGTACCTTTTTCGGGGAAGGAAGAAGAAAGGTCGTCTTAAAGGCGATAGCGAAAGAGTACTTCCGGGGGAGATAAAGTGGATTGCGTGAGGTCCCTCGACGGAAGGGGCGGGGGGGGTCGAGAGACTCTTCCCAGGCTGCTGTTGCTGGATGGGACATTTTTTGCAGGGAGCAGCGGGGTGTTGGGGGGGGGGGTCAAACGGAGTGGCCTTTGTGGCGGATTGTTCTGGTGATAGAGAGATGGATACGTCAGGCCTGCTTTGTGTTTAGTGTTGTTGGGTAGTGGGTAATTGGGGGGGTTGGGGGTTAGATTCCGGGCCTTAATAGTGTCGGCGGATGGCCCGTCTCTGGTGGTTCCGCGCGAGGGGTGGGAGGAGGGCGATGAGGGAAAGGGGAGAGGAGGTGAAATGGAAGGTTGAGGTGGAAGCATTCTCTCATTTAGTATGCGGCCGGGGGGTGGTTATCTTTCTTTTCATTAACATTATGGCGCGGCTTCCTTTTTGGGGGGTTAAACAAACCCACCCCCGAGAAAGTCCCTCCATGCGGCCCCAAACAGAAGGTCAAAAACCCACCCGCCGCAAGTTGCTCGGTCCCCCGGCGGGGAAAGTTGTGCGAACGGTTGACGTTTCTGCGACGGAAAACAAGGCCGAAGTCGCTTGCGAAAGCATCAATCGAAAGGACGAGAATGTCGGAGCGGCAAATGACGGTCCTTCGGATAAAAAGAGCCGCTTGCAAAGGAAGAAATGGGGGGTACTATCGGGAGGAACGAACTTTCTTGGGTTGAGGAGGGAGGGTCCCAGGAAGGCTGCAAGGGGGAGGGGGAGAATGTTAGAGGGTCCGCCCCTCGATGTTATCTGCGGCGTGGCTCGAAGGATGGTAGCAGTGCCGGCTCCTGGGGTCGGAATAAAGGGGTCTTTAGAAGGGGGAGAAGGCGTAGAGAGATCTCGCGAGAGGGTCTATCCCACCAGGAGAATGGGGGGGAGGGTTCTCTGTCTGTCGAAAGCTCTCACTGGAAAAGGGAGGGGAAACGAGAATACGTGCAGTGGGTTCACTCAACCATGACGGCTAGAAGACATGCAAAAAGAGGGGCTGTCAGAACCTCTAGTCCCGTACAATACTCACTGTGGTTGAGAAAAAAAAAAAAGCGATCCTGAAATCATGAAAAAAACTTACTCTTCGGTGCTGCGCGGGTGCTTCGATCTGTGTAAATCGCATGAGGGGGACAGACAAAAGATTGTGCCTCATCAATCATATAGAATTGGGTCTGTGGGGGGATTGAATTGGGGACTTAGGACAGCCGTAGCGGGAATCTGCTTCAACCTCCAAAGGGAAATCTTCCAGAGATGATCCCCGAGAAGAAACTGCGAAAAATTCGGCAGAGATCGGCGAAACAAAGGAAGCAGATATGCGAAGGGGGACGTCAAAGAAGACAGATCGGCAAAGGGAACTACGGAAACAAACCAGAGCCCCAAACGGAAAATCCCTCTTCACGCATTGATGGAAACATCGCATAAGAGAAATCCATGAGGGAAAGAAATTGACGAGGAGAAATCGTCAAAAAAAAAATCGAGATCCAAATCGCAAAATGCGGTTGCGCATTCAAATGCGTTCTTTACAACATCAAAAACGCTCCGACTAAGACGAAAGTAGCGAAGGAAAGCAAAGGAATGGGAGACGCGCGCAGAACAATTCTCGAATGTCTTCTTTCTTGAGCGCGAGAAGCTCCACCAAGAGGGGGAGGAAAAAGAGAGAAGATGCCGCTAAAGGCCCGAAGAAATATAGAAAGCAACAAGACGTAGGAAGAAGATCGCCGTTTTTCGGCAGGGAAAGTGCGAAATTCTTCGGACTCTTCTGATTCAAGAAAGGGAAGAAGGAAGAGAAGGAAAGGAATGAGAAAAGAATGGGGGGGAAGGGGGAAGCCATCTATTTAGAAAAAAACCCGGAAGCATCAGATGGACGGGGAACTGGATTGGACTTTCGTCAGAAAATGGCAAGGTGCGCGGGAAGAGAAGGGGGTCGCGAGACAAAAAAGGGGGGGGGGGGGGAACATGCCAGGGGAAAGCGTTCAAGGGGAGGGGTGAAAAAAAACTCGTCATTCAGCCCGGTTTCCGCCCTATCTGCCGAAACGTTTTCGCATTTCGTACGAGGATCGATGGAGAAACGTTTCGAAGAGGGGGAAGAGGAAGCGAAAAACGAAGGGGGACCGAGTCGGAGTCGAAGGCGTCACCTAAAGGCAGAACCCAAGAAAAAAAAGTGAGAGATGAGGATTAGCCAAATTTGGAAGAGTTGTGGGAATCCATCAGCACAGCTAGCACCGGAGGACACACGCAGGGGGAGGTGGGGTGGGGGATTCGGGCGGAGCGCGGAGGAGAATCGGGATCCAGGATGGCGGTGACATGAAAGACGCGATCGCTAAAATTACGTCTCTCAATCGCAACATCCCTGCCGGAGAACAGGGAGGAGAACGCGGATTTTCTTACTCGGGAAAATAGCAGTCGCCGCAGGGTCGTCCGAATCAGACGGGGGAGAGGGAGAAGAAAAGATACTTGGGAATGCCAGAAAAGCAGGCTATGATACAGACTTCATAGAAAGGGATGTAGACAAAGAGAAGAGAGCCGGCCTGGAATAGGGGGTGCTTCCGAGAAGAAAGAAGGGAGTCAAGGGGGGCACGATGTACTTCAACTCTAGCCAGTGCACATTACTAAAGTTTTCGAAACTCACGAACTGGTACGAAAGTCGTGCAAAGCTGCCGTGGAAAAAAAAAGAGGTTGGATAGGCTACGATACGGACCGTTTATTTTCCTGCCGAACCGAAGGGACTATCACTAAATCATGGCTCTGGGAGAGGAGATTAAGAAAAAATAAAGAATGCCGACCGAAGAGAAAGCACGTAAAGACACTAAAATTTGCGCAAATGTTTCCTTTCTATATGAACTCTTTGAACCTGTATGAACTCGAGGGGGGGGGGGTAGCGGGGAGAAAAGGACGGGAAGGGATAAGAAAATCTGAGGTACAATGTCTATTGTCCCACCCTTTGCTCCCAGACCGACGTCTCCATAGAAGAACAAGACACCATAAAGTTCGGCTAACATCATAGAGGTATAGAGAGGACGTCGCAGGGAATAAAAAGAAGGGGCCGAGCAAAAAAAACAGAAATCGCGACCCGGCATCATCGCTTCAAGAGCGAGGGTCTAAATATATAAGCGCTTTCTGATCGGGGCGATAAGATGGGTATTGGATCTCTGCGATCGCATCAAAAGAGATGAGGGGGGCGCCTTGAGACCAGAGTGAAAATAAGGGAAACCGCTATCCGTCGTAGGAGGATACGGGAGGGAAGGTCAGGACTGAATGGTTGGTGGATAGCGTCGAGAGAGGGGGGAGAACTTTGGGGGGGCTATACGATCTAAATCGAGCGCTCTCTATAAAAAAACTGAAACGCCAGCAAGATCCTCTGGGGGGTCGGAAATCGGGAAAAGAACTTCCAATGGAGAAGTCCATTTTGGTTCGCTTAAAGACTCCTCCTTACTCGACGACGTTTTGAAACCGGTAACTGGGGTATATATTCGGGAATGACACAAAGCCTCCTAATTAAAGGCAGGGGGAATAAAAGGGTCAACGAACCCCCGATGAAAGCCTCATTCCGAAATCTTCAGATTACCGCCGAATACAGGATCTGAGATCACGATCTAGGAGCGGGGAGATGAGTAAAACAAAAAAGAACATTCTGGAGGAAAAAGGGACTTGGGATATCAGAATATCAAAAAAAAACTTAGGAGTAAAAGATAGATATTCTTATCCTCCGCAAGATCTGGACAGACTAGCGGCAAATGCAACGGACCGCCTAGCTGGAGAAAGCTCCAAAAATGGAAGAAATGGAGATTGGGAAGGGGGGAAGGGAGGGCCTGAATAGTGGTTCTCAAAAAATCTGAATGCATACGGCCGGGGATGAGGCAAAACAGTTTGAGGAAAAATATGAGGCCGAGCCCAGGTTATCACCAGAATGTGTCGTAGGACGGGTATTTGGAAGGGGACGTCCATACCGTTATCGAAGGAAGGTTAGAAGAAGGCTTGGAGAGTCACGCCACTCTTCGGGGATTCAGGAGAGTGCGTTGCGATTTTCCCATGATAACAGCTTAGAGAGAAAGGTAAGGAAAAGGGATAGAGGCATGAAAAAATTAGGTTCTCTCAAGACTCGTTTTGAAAAGAAGTGGGGTGAGAAATGGGAACTTCATCCAATTAGAGAGAAACGAGGGATTCGGTAAATACCGTGGGAGAAAAGTCTGCCGCCCCCTATATCATCGGGATGTAAACTAGATCGCAGTCGAGAACGGAAATCAGAAGGCGTACGAAGGAGGCCCAACCTAGGAGGGGTGCCGAGTCTCAGGTGTGCAGCTCTGTCGGGGGCGTTAGGTATATTTTCGTGAAATAGTAGGAAGGAGAAGGTAAAGGAGAAGAATCGGATCATCTCTAGTTCTTTCGTCCGAGGGTTTTTGGTAAGGGCAGGGTTGGTCATCCTGGCTCCGGGAGGGGGGGTAAAAAGGAAACATGAGGGGGGGAAGTCAGAGGGCCGGCTCTCGTTGATGTATTAAATTCCACGGTAAGCTAACAACCAAGTAAGACGAGGCGGGAAAGCTTGACTCCCACGTTTTTGTCGAATTTGGGGCGGGGAAAAAAAGCGAGATAATCCGGTAACGAGGCAGTGCGAATGGTAACTATAAAAGAGTAGTCGAATCTTGCATGGTCGCTCAATCATTGCCGTCGTGAGACTAAGGACTAAGTTTCACATCGAGGAATCAGCTCCATTAGAAACGGAGGAACATTGGCGCACTGCGTATTCTGAAAACTGGGCGAAAGCGGGGGGGCTGCAATCTGATGGTAGCCTGAATTCTTGCGAGAGCCCACCGATGTAAATGTCTGCGAAGGAATGATAAGACGGGAAAGTGAAGGTAGACTCGAAATCTGTATTGCGGAATCAGAGCGCGTAGCGAGAGCGGAGGAGGTAGGGAGTCCAATAGGGGGTGATGTAGACGACGAAAGACGCGTCCTAAACTCCCTCGCTTACTCCTGGAAATGGAACAAGCTCAAAGACCGTGAGGGGCATCAAAAAAGGGGAGAGAGCAGCCTGGGATCGACGCGTTCTTGTGATGTCAAGAATCTGCCAGATCGACTAGGATAGCCAGGGAGAAAGAGCGAGAGAAAAAGAAAGACCAACGGACTCTTCGTTTTGCGCTCTTGGGGAGACGCTCGTTTAAGCGGCGTACAACCACAAGAAACAGCGTTAACAGCTGGGAAGAAAAGCAGATAAAGGAGGGGTGAGTGACAAGAATTTCCGCCTCATCGAGTCGAGTAGCAAGAGAGGCCCAAGACCTAAAATTCCGTCGAATCACAAAAGGGATATGAAGCAGGGACCCTTCGAAGAAACTTTCTAACCCTTTTCGGCAGATCTCGGTCAACAGGGCCGATATCGAGTGAGAAAGTCATAAGAGAAGAGAAAAGTATAGCTTCTCACTAAATACTTGCCCAAAAAAAAGAGGCGACCCTCGATCTGCAACGCGCAAGAGCGGGTCCGAAGGGGGATACAAAGTTCAAAAAGAAGAGGATTTACCGGTGGAAAGCTCGGAACATCTACCCAGATGTCCCCAACTCTGCATAACAGGACTGGGGAGAGGCAGGGGGCAGAAAGTCTCTTCAAACTTTTGAAAAGGGGGGAATACGGGATGCCCCACCCGGGAAAACAAAAGAAGAGAACGAGAGCTGCTTCCGGGAAGGTCGTGCCAAAGTCTGCGACTCAAGTCGAGATGGAGGGGAAAAGGGATTGAAAGGAAGTCTACTCAAACGGAGGGGGAGGATGCGCTGCCATCCGACGAACCTCTTCTCGATTGGACGGCGACTAAGTAAGCAAAACTTCCCGCGGCGCCGGGGGAAGAATGTGGGGAAAAAAGGCGAATGGGATTCGTCAGGCGGTTGCGTATTCAAGTTGTGAATGAACGACCAACGGGAAAGGGGGAAACGGGGGGAAAAACGGGGGCCGGGTGGTATCGGGCATCTATTTCGAGGGGCGAGGAACCGTTCAATACGTCAGCAAGTGATTTCTGGGTCGGGACGCGCGGTTGAGCATGCGGAAAGGCGGAGTAAGGGGGACGAGCCTCCTGGGGGCCAGGCCATGTTCATACGATCGCATACACGGTCTAAGGGAATTAAAAGAAACGCATATAGTGCTACCGGTGACCAGGAAAAGGCCGAACAAGGGAGGGTCGGGAAGGGCAAGCATTTCGATCGTGGCGGTGGAAACTTCAGAGGGAGGTTGCCTGAATCTGGGAAGCGAGAGGCGGTAAATCGTCACCTCAAGGGACAATCAAAAAGGAAAAAAATCGAGATATGTTATTAGCCAATCGGAACGGCGGTGGGAGGGGGGGGGTCACTAAGAAACGAAAAACCCGCGCGCACACGCAGTATTTAGGGTGGGGGTGCCATGCTTTCCGGCGCATGAAGAAAAGCATTGAGAGAAAGTGGCCGGGGCGGGGAAAGGGAAAATACGACGCTCAGCATTCCC
>Ga0179593_1591692_pt1 | contig 16849 bp, 21 predicted proteins | sample CZODoug2_1_08_16_FD_185931 | JGI IMG/M metagenome (GOLD analysis project Ga0179593, IMG submission 185931) | Vadose zone soil fungal communities from Angelo Coast Range Reserve, California, USA - CZODoug2_1_08_16fungal (PacBio error correction) | ecosystem: Environmental > Terrestrial > Soil >...
GGTTAAGTACCAGACATCCCTCCCAAACTCTAACGCGCTAAGGTCCTACGCTCGATGTCCTCGCAGCGCCAGAAGGACGAGGGGAAAGCGTAAGAAAATATGCAAGGAGATATACGAAAAGAAACCGTGTTCGGCGATAAGACTTGCACCAGCGGCGGGCTCTGCCTCACGCGCTCGCAATTCGCGAGGTTTCAAGATGACGAAAAGGCGGAGTCACATACTAGCGCGGTGGTTCCGGCCGCCGAGTGAGGCGAAAATGGTCGAGATTCCGCCGGCTGGGGAGACGCTGCGTCGGCTATGAGTTCTGGGAGGGCAGAAAGAAAAGACAGAGCATAGAGATGCTTCCAAGTCGACGGGCTGTCCCGAGAAAGTCGGGGGAGCACAGGAGGAAGAAGGATAATCTCGGCGTGTCGGCGTGTCCGGCAGCCAGGCAGGCTCGCTGTCAGTTCTTTTAACGGGCGCCTGAACAAAGCGCTATACATGAAAAAAGAGATGAAAACGAGGCTGGCAAAAGGAGGGGGGGTGGGAAAGCGTCGAGTGCAAGCATCTCTGGTCGCTACAATACGACCCCCATCCCAAAAGAGGTCAGGAGGCTAGTATGAAACCTGCAGAGCGGCGGAGCCTGCCTCAAAAATGCGAAGAGGCGAGCACACAAAAGAAGGGAGAAAAAGAGGCTCTGAGAGGAAGTCCTTCATCTCACGATACACCTACCGGCGACGCCACGCAAAAAAGCTGAAGCCCCCTAAGAGTCGGCACAGTGCTCTCCACAAAACGGGGGGACGTCCAACAAAAGGGGAGTGCCGAGTGGGACGGAAGTCAGGGGTGCGAGCAGGGGAGAGACGCGCTTTGATCGCGAACTTCAGATTGTGCTCGCCCTCCTTGCCTATGATCGCATCGGTCTTCGTGAGGGGGCTGATAGGCTTCTTGAGGGAAAATAGAAACATGCACAAAAAACTTTTCGGGGGCGTCTTCGCTTACATCATCAATGCTTCCACGACGGGGATACACAAGCTTGCAGAGGAAAAGATCCAACGTTCATCTCGGGACGGGACAGCTGATGCGCTTGTGAAGCAGAAGACCAGGGGACAAGAACGCAGGGCATGCAAAAAGCCAAGAGACGTAGTCCGGCTGTAGCCCTGAACATTTTTCAACGATCTTCTGTCTTCCGCTGAAGGATAGCAATGTTGGTCGACGCGTTGAAGCGTCCCGCAACATACCGTAGCCCCGACGAAACGTGAAAAATCACCGAGCGAATCCGCCGGACTAAGGAAGGAACACCGTGCGCTCTTATTCATTGAAGAACCACGCGGCGTCGATAATGCCGTTGAGAAAAGGAACAGGTCCAGGGTGGCGACGAAGGGAGTGGCACTTGCCGAGAAAAAACAAAGATTCAGAAACGGGGAGTCGTCGTATCCTCGGCGCCCGAGCGGAGGCGCGGCAACGGATGAGCTCGGAGGGGTAAAAAAAGGATAAGGGTAAGGGAAAGTGATTCGACATATCGTCCACTTTGCGGGTTCGGGGGGCAAGGGTTCCCGCCGAGGGAAGAGGAGGGGGTGGGGTCAAAGGACAAAGAAGGGAAGAGGGGGGGATTCTTCGTAAACTTTTGGCCGCAAGAAAAATGGGGGGGAACCAACTCTCCTGTAAGCGGGGGCGTGAAACAAGACTCAACTGGAGAAGGTCCGGTTCACTTTTCGGCAAGGGGCCTCTAGAGAGGACCTTGGAATTAGGGGCTAAATCGTGAACAATGTCGTTTTCCAAAGCGACTAGCGATACATGAGGGCCCAGACGAAAGAATTTCTGGTCTGATAGCGGGGGAAGTTCGGGGAGTGGCGCTGTTGGTGTTTGCGTTAGGGCGCAATGCCGAATCAGCAGAAACGAGAGCCTTAGGGAAGGGTAAGAGCTTGTGCCGGCTTATCCTAACACATCCTCTATGCTCGGAGGTTTCGTGAAACCGGCTTTTAATTCCTGGTTCTTCGGCGCGGGTCAGGAAAGAGAGGAAGCTGGCAGACTGGAGCAGGGAAGAATGGAGGGGGCGGGCCTCAAGGAAACACAAGAAGAAAGGTCGCTTCACCTCTCCGAGTACTCTCGGCTGCATGGAAGGGCCTGTAAAGATTTCCAGCGAGAGAAAACTGTAGGAGAGTGCCGACAAAAAGTAAAATTGGGGGAAGGACCATACCGAAGAATCTGTGCAACCGAGTTTTGCCGCTGCAGGACTAGGGAATGAAATGGAAGGCAGAGGGCATCCATCACAGTAATCGTCGTATATAGTGCAAGAAGGGGAGTCGAGGGGATGGTTCGCTTTTTCTTTCGGAGATGGTGCAGGGGTCCTAGAAACTAGGGGGGACACGGAGAGAAAAGGACGTCCGGGGGCGGAGAGGGTGGTTTGGAGGAGGGGTTTGGAGGGAGGCCCAGGAGATTTGGGGGAATCAAACGGAAGCGCTGTTGAGCCGCGCTGGAAGCTCGAGGGAAAAGGCCGAAGGCCTTCATAGCATTTGATCAGGAGCAAAAGGGGGTCATGTTCGATGAGAAAAGAAGGGCGTCACAGGGGAGGGTCTTTTTTCAAATTAGCAAGGTATTTGAGAAACGTAGAAGGGGGAGGGAGGTACCCGGAGGATCGCATGAAGATAGGATGAATGAGAGGTCAACTCTCTGGAGAAAAGACGCGGGTGTAATGTAGGTCTAGGATTGGGCGGACCTTGGGAGCCGTGAAGCAGAATGTGTGGGGCGAGAACTCAGAGAAGGGATTGTAGGAAGCCAGTGGAAATCAGTGTCGCACGGGTCCATATGGATCACTATTCATCAGGTCAAATTGCGCGGGCAAAATCTGGAGAAGTCAGGGGGAAGGCTCGTCACATAGGTGATATTGTCAATGTGTTCGGTCGGTAATCTATTAATTAAAAAAAAAAAGTTTTCGGAAAAGGGTCAAAAAGCGAATGGAAAAAAGAACGGATCAAGGGGGTCCTTAAACGGGGGGAGGAAGGACTTTCCGATAGGAGAAAAAAAGGACGTCGCAGGAGAAAATTCGATCTCTGGGGTATCTACTCAAACAACAAAAAAGAAGAAAGATATATAAGACCGAGATAGAACTTGCGACTACGGGGGCCGAAAGGGTCCGGACTACATAAAGCTCTGTCCACCGAGGTGATCCGTACTTTCGGAGAAGGACAGCGAAAAGAGGTTTAAAAAGAAAGGCCGATCGAACTTCGGTTGGCGTCGACAGAACCACGAAGGAAATAACCGGACTTCCGAGGAAAGGATCTGGGGTCCTCGAGAGGGTGCCGAGAGGTGGAGGGCCCGCGCAAATCCGGAGAGGAAAAGCCGGGGAGAAATTAGAGGAAATTCACAATGGACGATGAACTCCTTGTCAGCAAAAGATAGAACAAGTCCTGACACAATCTCTCCACGGCGAAATAAATCTATATTGGGTCTTTGGGGAAGAATCGTCTCAGATGTAGCAATTATCATAGGAACGTTTCCGTAATTGAGAGACAACGTTCTAGGATGCAGGGCTAGAGGAAAGGAGAAAAAAAGATGCAAGGGGACAGAAAGACTCCCTTGGGCAAAAGGGAGACTCGAAATGAGAAGTCAATAACTTCCTCTGAAGGACGAGAAACCAAAGAACTACACCAAACTGGGAAGCGTTTGACCGGGAGATTCCTGCGAATCTGGGAAAGAGGACCAAAGGAACGGCAAAACCGCGTCCAAGCGGATCAAGACCTATTGTCGAAAAAGCTGAGGCCAACGAAGCGCCAAAAAGGAGAAGTTTATTAGACAACAAGGAAAAAAATCACCGGCCAGCAACGTCTAGGACCGGGGGGGGCGCGTGGAAGGAAGACACGGTCATCAGAATCCTGCTCCTTGATCGGGTTATTCCAAAGAAGGAATCACACAAAACAATTTGAAAAACAAGGGAGGTGCCGACAGGACGACAGGTTCCCCTAAAAAAAATCTTGAAAATTGCGACAAAAGGGGGCTAAGTCCGAATTGATTATGAAAATTGGTCCTGACCAGGCTTGACTAAAGGAAAGTCCAAATCCAAAAAAAAGAGCATCGCGTGAAGAAGAGAAATGAGAAGAAGGAAATACAAAAGGGAACGAAACTAAACAACATCACGCGATGAGCTTAGACAGGAATCTGACAGATCGCCATAAGGAAGCACTGGGCGGAAATGGGATGAGGTGGTCCGTAGGAAAATATGGAACTGGACAAAACATCACCGCCCGCGCCTTCAAGAAAATCGAAAAAACCGAAAAATAGAACCGCAGGTAGGTCAGGGGAAGGGGGCCGGCAATGCTGAACGAGACTGGGTCACGATCAGGATGTCATCCAAAGCCAAAACCTCCAAAAGAAAAGATCGAACTACACGTAAAGAAGCAAAGCCAGGGTGGGAAAAAAATGAGGGGGGAGAAGATGGTGGACCGCATAAAGTGTCCTTCTTCGGCCATAATTATTGGACGAACTAAAGCTTCCAAGGACCAAAAGACAAGGAAAGAGCAATAAAGATAAATGAGAATCACCAACGCAACGCTTGCCACGACCTACGATTGGGTTCCCGGAAAAGACGAGGAGAGGAAAAGAAGGGAAGGAATCTCGATTTCAGAAAGAGGGACCATAAACGCTCGTCTAAGCGCTGAAATCGACGCAAAAAATTGAAGATGCTGAGGAACGGGCCTCGACGAGCAATGAAAAAAAGTTCAAAGGCTCGTCTCGTTAGAAGGAGGAATCTCTGCAATTAGAACGACACGCATTCTTTGGGTGGACTTCAAAAGGAGAGAAGGATCTATTGCCATGAAAGGGAAGAGCGGCGAAATTGGACTGAGAACGTTCTTACATAGAGAGAGGGTTCTATAGGGGGAAGGGGGGATCTAGGCAAAAGGCCCGACCGGGAGAGAGAGAGTTCCAAGACGGGAAACTGAAAAAAAACAGGCTGTAACTTTATCGCGGAGCATATCAGTCTCGGCGACGTTTCCCCGACCATGAGTCTCGTCTGAAGAGTTCACAGAACAAAAGGAGCGCACGGGAAGGAGGGATCAAAGGAGGAGCAAAAAGATCTTTGGGGGCGGTCGAGTGCAAATGTTCTGCGGCGTCTCCAGAGAGAAAAAGGAAACAAGTAGAAGGAAAGTACAGATGAAAAAAGCAATAGATGACTACTAACAAGCAAAGAGAGAAATCGCAACATTCGAGCGTAGCAACAACTTCTCCTATCAAGGGTCGTCCTTCGAGAAGAAATGACCTAAACACTCCCTAGAGAGAGCAAAAAAAAAAGGGGACCGAAAAAATCGGAAACGGTCGTCGGGGACTCGCCTGTCAATGTGATGCCGACGATTCATTCCGAGAATCGCGCATTATATGATCCTTCGTCAGAGAAAAAAATTGCTAAATCTAGGAGAGGGGATAGAGAAAAAGGGGCAGTATCGAGGTTGAGTAGGAACCATCCGAACCGAAAGCGTCTTCGCTGTGCCACCTCCCAGCTTGGGAAAGAATGAAAAAACGAAATCGTAGAAGTTCAAGGGAAAGGGGGGAAAAAGGAACCTCCGGTCATCTTTCTCAGGACGAACTTCAGCGAGAAAGACGTGGAGGCCTGACACGAAGGAAAGACATCTGCTCAGGGGAAACCAGTTTGGGAAAAAACGCGGAAAAGAATAAAAGAGACAAAATGGGGTCACAAGGGGTCAGGCCAGACCTCATAGCCCGCGACATCGCGGTCACACCTCGAGGGACTCAAAAAGGAACTACTCGGGACCGGAGGAAAAGGAAGCCGGATGATCTAATGTCCGTAGCGAAGTTTATCGCGACCGCGACAAGTTGTTAAGTTTTTTCAAGAGGGAATTGCCGGGAGAGGAAAGGATCCGAAATCTTTCAACAAAGAATAGGGCTCGATCAGGCGGAAGGATGCTCTGCCAGAATCGAGAAGGGACTTTCTCGCGTTCTGGACTCGTAGGGGGAGGAAGGATGAGTCGGCAAGGGGAGGGGGACTGGGAAAAAGGGAATCTGAAGAAAAAGAGCGTATGGCGTGGGTTTGGCAATCCAATGCCGGGAAGGATTCTTTCGGACTCAAAGGTGGGTAAAAAAAGAACCGAATGGAAAAAGGGGAGGGGGAAAAATGTAGGGAAGAGCAACTTGCGCTCGGTTTCCGGGTCACGGGCTTCCATTGATAGGGGGGAGAAAAGAAGAAGGCTGTTGTGTGAAGCAGGGCTTACTCACGTGGGATCGTGGACCCGAGGCTGGTACGCTGCAAAAATTTTAAAGGAAGTGACGAAGGCGGGGAGATCAGCTGGTGTTCCGCATGCCGTCGAGGGCGGGCTGCGGCGCTGGGGCGGGAAAGCGGAAAGGGGGGCCCAAAGGGAAAGAGAAAAAACTGGAAAAAGCATTGATCGCGTGTGCCCGGGGAGGGAGAATGGCCGATAAAGAGAGGATCCGCAGGGTCGGGATCACCTGGAGGGGGGTGTCCTTACAGGGGTGAGGCCAACGTCAGAAAAAATGGGGGAAAAAGGTAGGCGCTTCTTGAATTGCAATCCGCTTCATTTGCCGGGGTCTGGCGGGGAGAACGAAGAGGGAATATGAAACATCATAAACATCAAATCGTCTCTTCATTGACCTCTTACGAAGGGTCGTAAGGGAAGAAGGGGAGGAGCGGAAGGAAGTCAGGAGAGGAAGGCAGAAAGGGTAGAACGCTCCACTATGTCGTGAGTCTCTCCATCAGTGTTGCAGATTCCGGGAAGGGGAGAGAAGTCGGAAGGGGGGAGAGGGATCTGGAAAAAAAGAAAGAGGGGGACCGGTTAAATGCAAGATGGTAGCCGTTGGTCGGGCAGGCTTTCTCGGTGGGACAAGGCAAAACTTCTAGTGGAACGGAAGCTCGGGGGGAGGCTTGGAAAAGGGTAACGCCTAAGGGTGACGCGGAAAAGTTTTCTTCTCGCTGGGTTTTCGCTGAAAGGGAACAAAGGGACTCAACAAAGGGAGGGTGTAGCCGACAGGGAGAATAAACGATGCGAAGAAGTCGCGCCTTCAAGTTAGAGGGGATTCAAGAAGGAGGGGGGGCCGTCATGGGAAGCGAAGGGAGGAAAGAGTTGTTGATGAGCCTGCTGAAGACTGTCCTCGGGCGGCGCGGTCCTGACCCGTTGGCTCTCAATAAGGAACTGGGGATTATTAGAGGGAAAAAAGGGGATAAAAATATAGGAGAACTGTCTTAAAAACATATCGAGGGGATGCAAGAGATTCCGGGGGGGAAAGGACAGGGAATTACGGGAGGGAGTTGGAGATCCCGCGCTCAAAAGGACCAGTGAACATCAAATCCGAAGGGCTAATGGGAGAGGGGGTGGGGGGGACGGAGAAGAATGGGGGCTCACTCAAATTCATGAATTGCAGAGTCTGGAAAGGCTAAACTGAGAAGTTGTCTCGATGACAATTGTCAGGGGAATCTTTTAGGTACTTTCTGGGGGCAATCCGGAGGATAACAGAGATCTTCGAAAGGGTGCGAAATCGAGAAGGGGGCTTGGAATAGGCGGGGGGGGGGAAATGGAAAAAAATAAAGGAAAAGGGGAGATGTTCTATGAAGGGAGATATAGTCCGGAGGCGCGGGAAAGAGCAAAAATCTTGAGTCGAGAAAGTCTCCAGAGGTAGTATCGAGGTAGAGTTAGGGGGCGGTAGGATCTCTCGAAAAGAGGAGGAAAAGAGAGAGATACATACCCAAACGAGAAAGGCGCGAGAAAAGGGAGAACTGAGAAGGGCGAAGGGAAAGGAACAAGCCAGTGATCCGGAAGGGTCGGAGGGGAATAAGCGAACTAAAGGGGGGGGGGGTACCAAAAAGCTCGAAAAAACGACGAATGGGAAGAGAACGAACCGGAACAACGACAATCAACATTTTCCCGCGGAGTTGCAGAGAGCATAGGGATAAAAGGGTAAACCTATCACCGGAAGAAGAATTCTGAGGAAGGGTGACAGGAACGCTTCGGTTCGTTTCACTGGGGGGGGCCCGGACTGAAAAGCTAAAAATCTAAAAAGAACAAAAAACCATGCAGTAGAAGAAGCAATCCCTCTAGTTTGTCTTCCTCCTCTGATCTCTAGGAGAAAGCTCTGGGAAATCAGAGGGAAGAGAAGGGAGGAATTGAGAAAGGTGGGGCGCAAAGCGCCGCATTACATGCTACGAGGGAAAGAAAACCTGTCTCAGAAAAAAGAAGGCAGGCTAGAAAGTCTCTCAAAAAAAGGAGGAGCACTAAAAGGCGATACAAGTAAGGAAAGCCGCGGCCTAACATTACGGCCCGCATACGTTGAGGGTTCAAAGAAGGGAATCTCGTCAAAAAAAAAAAAAGAAAAAGAAAGGACAAAGAACAGAGGAAGCACATGAAACGACGCCACTTCAGGGGATTCATAGAGGATCTCCAAAGAGAAGGACTAGATGTCAAAAAAAAAACACCGTGCCGAAAGCTGCAGAGGGGGAAAAGGACCGAAGCGGGGGTATGTCAAGACGTGCAGCGCCGCAAGAAGGCCTGCCAATCTGAAGTTCTTTGCAAAAAGCGGGGGAGGCGCCCGAAAAAAGAAAGTGTCTCAGGAGGAAACAACAGGGAGGGCCGCCATACGACAGTCGACGCGCATCTATGGTTTGGGCCAATCCTCGCCAGGGAGGGTTCATACTGGAATGAGGGATCCATATGAAGGGAAGAGTGAGAGAAGGACGAGGGGGGTCGGAAGGAAGACATTCGAGCAGAACTCATCAACGATGAAAAGACGACGCACACCAGAAGAAACCAACAGCCCTTAACGCAAAGGAAAATCACCTAAAGAAAATCGAAAAGACGGAGGGCGCATAGAACAGAAGGGGTAAGACAGGCTCGGGTTTAGTCCAGAGGTAAGTCCAATAGCTCACCGCCAAAAAAACATCGCCCAAAGTACAAGAAAACGCGAAGTGCAGCGATAGCCCTCAGAAGGCCCCCGGGTCTAGCTCACAGTAGGAGGAATAAAGGGGAACTATCAAAAAATCTGAAAGGAAAGAGGTGATGAGAGGGAAACACCCCCTCGTTCTTCTAGAACGGGAAGATGAACATGGCGAGAAAAGCTTAAAGGAATCTTGAGGACAGAAAAGAAGGGGACGGAAATGTGGGAAAGAAATCACATAATTAACATTCGTCGTCCAAACTTACTTACATAAGATAAAAGGACCCTGCATTGGAAGGAGGATTGAAAACAACCAGACAAAGAAGCAGGAGATCACTAATTGAAAGAGCTCAAGCATATGTAGAAACTAATTGAGGAAATCCACGACAGATTGGCACTAAGGGACGATCGATTTCCTCGGCAGCTAAACTGCTCGGCTCGAAAGCTTAATAACCCTCTAAGTGAAGAGGGGACTGGAGATCGGAAGGAGAAAAGGTTTTAAGAAAATACTGAGGGTAACGAGGCCTGAAGGAGCGCTCGGCTCATTGATCGTATTCTACAAAAAAGAATAGGATGAAGATTCAAAGAGAAGAGAAGGGGCCGGAGAAAAGGTCAAAGTCTATGGAAATAGGGAGACTCTGCAACGAGATAAACTACGCTCTCAATTAAACGAGAAGTCCCCCTACTGAGAAGGAGGGAACATATAAGGTCCGGAAGACTGGGAGGGAAAAAAAAAAGGAGATACGTCGTATCAGATGAGAGGGGGAAAAGGTCAAGAAGCCTGGGCTCGGATCAGGGTTGAAACGCGCAATGAACAATCGCTATGATTTCTTCGCCGAACTATGAAAGATGGGGGAGCCTAAAAAACGATTTAGAGGGAGATGAAAGGGGTCTGCTGTTCGGCTAACGTAACCCAGACAGAAAGGGCGGTCTCTGTCATGGAAGAGGAAAGAAGGAAACAAGGGAGAAAAGGAGGAAGAAGGCCTGAGATAAAAAAACCCTCGCTCAGGAAAAGATAAAAAAGACGGATCATATCAAGCGGAAATACTTCAAAAGAAAAGTGAAACGGCACGCCTCCACAAATCTTCATCCCACTTCAGAGGAGGAGGGGGATCTCTCTAACAAAAAAAAGGAAATTAAAAATGGAGAGAATCCGACGAGAACTTGGTGAAAAAGGGGGAGGGATTGAATGCAGCACAGAAACTAGCAAAGAGGGTCATCTTGTTGCTCCGAAGAAGCAATTGAGAGAAGAGAAGAGAGGGGGCGGCGGGAGGAGAACGGATCAGGGATCTTATCAAAACCAAAGGGGGCGATTTCAGAAAGAGATACGAGGGAAGTCTCTAAAAAACAGAATCCATGCTTGAAAAAATACCGATTCTCACAAAAAGAAAGAGTGGGCTCCGAAAGGGAGGAGTCGAACGCGGCCGGGCGCAGGAAGTTGTTAAAGGAGGACGTTAACTAAAGGACCCGCAGGCCTTTCTTCAACCGCCTACAACGAAGAAGAAATGTCTCGCTTAGGAAAGAAAGGAACCTCCGGAGGAGGGAAAAAATTCGCAAAGAATCGAGGACCGATCAGATTCACAGAAAAGCATAGCCCTCGACGATCGCGAAAATCACTCTGGCGGAGGACGAAAACCATTTCGAACGGAACGAGAAGGAGGCCGTACCGAGGCAGCCGCATGGTCGTGAAAAAATCAGGAAGACGCAATATGTAGCATCGCAAGCTCCCGCTGGGGGAAGTCTTGTAAGACACACGGTGACCTCGGGAGAAAAGGAAAGGGAGCGAGGAGGTACGTTCAGCGCAAATAGGAAAAGGCCGAGGGAACGTTAGGACTGGGAGGAGTTCGAGGAAAGAGGAGATGGAAGATTATGAAATTACGACATAGTAGGACGGGCGTAAAAGAGAAAGAGTAGGCGGGTTGTTGGGCGAAAGCCGGTACTGGTATAATCTCACTTTTTGAGCCCGAGGACAAGAAACAAGGGATTATGTGAGGAAAAAAAAGAAGGGGATCGCTGAAAAAAAACTGGCGCTGCGAAGGAGCATGGCCTGAGGAAGAGACAGAAGGGGGGTTCTGGTTGCACTTATTGGCTTTGCTTAAGAACTTATCTTGGAAAGAAGAAGAAGTGGGCAAAAAATAAGGAGTCGGGACGGGGACAAGAAGACGAGGAGACTATCGATGGTAGATGCAGCATTCTGCGAGGCTGGCTGCTGGGAGGTGGTGTGGGTGAGGAGATCACGGACGCAAAAATCCTTAGAACGGACAGAAAATTGAGAGGCTGGTGCCGGAGAGGAAAGCCCTGACTAAGAAAGAGACCAGAAAGAAGTGATGTAAGGCGCCGAGGTTTTTTTTCAAGGGGGCTTCCTGTCTCTTAAAAAGAAGCCAGATACTTGTAAGAGAGCGATTGCTAGGGGGACGCAGAGACCTGGAGCAATCATGGGACAAAACACCTAGAAAGACTCGAAGGTTCGAGGAATTGAAGGTCTAAAGAAAAGAAGGATCCAACGAGAGGGAGAATCCGGAGGTTCGGCCAGGGTTGCGGACCATCCTTCGGGATGCGAAAGCGTTATGAATTAGGAAAGAAAAACGTGGAAAAAGAGAGACGACGCTGTGGAAGGAACAGCAGGATACGGTTACATGCAATCGACTTCGCTAAAATGGTTACGGGAGAGGTGAAATCTGCAAAGGATGGGATGCCTTGAAGTGTTTGTTTGGGAGGAAAGAGGACGGCTTGTGCGCGGGAGGGGATTTTCTCTGGTGTTGTGACGCATATCAGGCAAATTTAACGAGACGAAAAAATCCCGTAAAGCCTCGGAGAATCGAAGGAAGACTTCGGGATGAGTGAAAAGGCCTTACTTGAATTCAGTTGTCTAGGATCAGGCGACGAAGGGCGGACGAATCGAAAGAAGTGGGAAAAAAAGAGCCATGGGAGGAAAGGCCTCCGGGCGGGTACAGGGGGATCGCAACGCGGGTGAGGGCTACGATAAGTTCCACCGAGGAGAGAGAGAGATGAGAAAGAGAGGAAAATCGGGGGAAAAAAGCGATAAGGAAGGAGGTGGGCGGCAGTGAGGGGCTGCTCCAGAGAAAACATTTCTCCGTCATGGGACCTTAAAGAAAAAAAGAAGAAGGTTCGAAGGAGAAAGATGGTGCAGCGGAAAAATGAGAAATAGGAAGAGAAGAATGAAGAGGCGGAAATGGTCAAACACCACGTTTCCCACAAAGGAGGGTTTGAGCGGAGGGGGGGAAATTTCAGAACATAAAAAGAAGGAGAAGGACTAAGGGGGTCTCTATGGGGGCCGGGCGGTACAACCGCGTTAGATGGAACGACAGAGAGAAAAGTTCGCAATTCGAGGTAACGTTAGTCGGAAAAAAACGGGAAGGGCGGCCTCGGCTCAAGTTACGTCTGAGGGTTGCCGGTAAATATCAACAACAAGAGGGGGGGGAAAGCCGAGAGTACCTGCAAATAAAAGTCCGATTCTAGAACGACGCATAAGGGAATGCCTGAATATCTTAAGAAAAAAAAAGAAAGGGGAGAAGGGTGATAATTCAGTACAGAGAAGGGTTTTACCGCCACTCGTCGATCCCTTAGAAGGGGCATCTGTGGCGACTTTAAGCTCGGACCGGAAACAAAGATCACGAGAAAAAACTGCAAGGGAGGGGTCGAGTATTGGTATCGCCTTCACGTAAATCCTCTTCCTAAAGGATCCAGATGGAAGGTCATACTTAGGCTTTACGGGGGAGAAGAAGAAAAATTGAGAGCTTAACGCAGGCACTGAAAGGAACCAATGGCATCGAGCAAGGATCCCTCCTATTGGGCAAAATCGTCCTATAATAGAGAAAGAAGCTGTGACCGAAAGGGAGGAACCATTGAAACACCGTGGAAAGTGCTCAGGATAAAGATAAGAGACTCCCGGAAAAAAAGACTGCCTGCGACATCGTCGCGTAAGGGAGAACAAGCGAAAGGAAGAAGAGAAGCTAGTAAGAAGTCAGACCTTGAACCCTCAGACACCGGCATGAGCGGGTGGAAAAGGAGGCCGGCATCTGGTCCAAAAAACCCCATCTCAATAACCGAGCCTCCGCGTAAAAAGGCAGACGAGAGAAGAGTCTCACTAAGAAGGGCAAGAAGAAATCGTAGGGGGTACATAAGAGAGCAACCTGACAAAGGGGGGAAGGAATCCGACGATCTCTGGGAGCTTACCGACAGAGCCATCGTCCTCTCCTGAAGAAAAGGGAAAGGCACCATAGGAATACATCGGGGGGGGGGGCATCCGGCAAATGTCAGGCAACCTTACTACAGGTAGAGCGCTCCACCGCTCCGCGACGCCAGTGGCGTGAAGACGGTCCAGAAGAGAAGAGGGTCCCTGGAAGAGGAGGAGGGTCCCTTGAGCCCTCAAAAGGACGAAGGGATCACTGAAAGAAGGGGGGAAACTGATCTGGCTGACTGAAAAGCCACCCACACCAAAAAAACCTGTGCAAAAAGAAAGAAGTAAACAACAAACCACACAAGCGCGGATTGAGAAGAAATACACCAAAAAAGACCAAAAAGCACGATCACTGCGGGGGGTGCTGCGTTCAGTCTAGGGGCCGCGATGAAGGAGAGAAAAAGACCGGAAACAAAACAGCGCATCAGCAGGAAAAATGCCGGGATAACAAGCCAGGAGACTGACGAAATGTGTCTCGCGGGTCACGATCAGGAACAAAAAGTCATCTGGGGTCACGGCATGAGGAAGAAACCAGAAAGCCAAAAGAGTAGATAGAACAGGCGAACAGTTGGGAAAAGAGAATTTCGTCTTGCGGAACGAGACGGAACATCTTGGGGAAAATAACATCATTCTGGTAAGGTGTCAGTCTTCAGGACAAAAAAGATCATACAAGAGGAGGGGAAAAAGATAACAGAAGGAGCAATCACGAGGAACCATACTACACCTCACCTAGTTCCGAATATGATCCTAGTGGAAGTAAAAGGACAAAAAAAAATAGAGAATAGAGATGGAAGCAAAGCAACAAAAGGGGTCCATCCTCTCCGTCGCGAAAAGGAATCTGGACGAAATAGATATGGAAGATTCATGAGGATAGGGAAAGGCAAGGGAAAGGAGGCGGGGGGGACCAGAGGGGGAGATAACCAAAAGTCGAGGGGAGCTCTATTTCGAAATCATTCTTAATCTAGATGGTCGAGGGGAGAGTCCTGGTAAGAAACTAAAGCCGAAGGGGAGAAAGCGAAGTTCTCAGAATTTACAGGCACGCTCTCGACCCGAAAAAGTTAACTCTCTCGGATTAAAAAAAGTCGACTTGCGGAAATTGGCGAGGAGATCAGGTGAGGAAAAAATCTAGAGAGGAGAGGAAAGATTCGGACTTCGGAAAGGCAAAGTAGTTTATTGTAAAAGGCGCAACAGAGAGGAATGTCTGCGCCGCCTCTATTAACTGAGATCTCCCGGGAACGCTCAAAGAGGATTTGGGAGGGGGGGAGGCTAGGAAAATGGGGGGTAAAAACGGTAAAAACGACTCCCATCCCTACGTTCCTCTGGCCTGGAGAAGGGGAGTAAAAAGAAGAGAAATCAAAGACCGGACGAGAGCAGCTACACTAATAAAGTCGATAAAAGGAGAATATTGAAAAAAAGAGAAAAGAGAAGGAGGACGGGGACAAAGCAACCTTGACCGCAACTGAAAACCAATCTTCATACCACGAATATCGTCCGGAAGAAGAGAGAGAGAAACAAAGAGAAGAGGGGGAGGAGGGAAAATAGGAGGAATAAAAAAATCAATTGGTGAGCGTGAGAAATGACGTTTTCATGAAGGGAGAAGCTCTTGATCTGATCCAGAGATATTGTGCTCACCATTTCGATGAATCGCGAGCTTAGTGAGTGAGCGATACTGGGAGGATCTAAAAATAGAAAAATCAAAGGGGAAGGGAGGGATATTCGCTGGAAAAACAGAGGAACCTCGGACCGAACCAGCACCAACTAATCTTTTAAGGCGACCAGGGGGAAGGGAAGCCACCGTAATCGCTCAATCGCTGAAGAATTTGGAAAACAAACGGAACGAGCAACATGCCCCGAAACAGAACTCCGAGACGATCTGCTCCGAAAACGACAGTTTCCCTCCTCTCTCACCATAGGTGCCAACCGTCGCAGTCGGGAAGCCGCGAAGTCTTTTCAGAAAAAGAAAGATAAATATGCCTCAAGAGAGGGGAAGAACCTAGTCAAAGAAGGAAAATTTCGCGAAAAGAAGTGCTGCCGTCAATCCACAGAAATCCTCGGATGCAGAGAGTCCTCATGACTAAATCGAAAGAGCAGCCTGGAGCACGCCGCTTTTTTCCAAGGAGGGGGGTTTGCAAGGAACTGTTTAGGACGAGGAGCTCCACAGAAGAAAAAGGGGGTGAAAGTTCGAGGGAGGGGATGAAGGAGATCTAGAGGAGGGGGAGGGAGGGTCGAGGACTCTGGCGGGGAGGAGGGACTTCAATTCGTCGCACATAGGATGAAGGCGGGTTAGGTAGTGCCATCCAAGGGGCCGAAGGGGTTTAAAGAAGGAATCCAAGTCCGAAGCATCAGAAAGGTTGGCCGCCGAAGGACACCGAAAAGATATGGTCTTTCCCAACCGCAGGGACCGTTAGCTTGGAGTTACCCAGAAAACTGTCTATGTGACGGGAGGGACGGTCGCGGCCAATAAAGAACGAGGTCCATTAAGGGGCTGTGGAAGGGGACGTGACCCATATGAGCGTCCGATCTCTTGAAGGCGAAAAACGCGACTAACATGGCGGGTACAAATAGGAGAAAGAGGGCTTGAAATAGCAAAGAAAGCCGGCGGGTGGTTTTCTGCGGGCCTTCATCGCTGCAAGAACCGATCCTTACGCAGAAACCGTGGACCGGGGAGGATGGGCGTTCTGGTCACACCATGACCGAAAGGGAAGAGACGAGAGCGAGGTGAGGAGGGTGCGTCACCGGTTTGGTTTCCGGTATGGTGCGTACGGTGGAATGTCAGCGCAAGATGATGCAAGGTTTGCCGAGTGCGGCACTAAAGGGTCATGAAATGATGCGCTTACGGCTCCATTACTGCATAGCGCTGGCAATTGCTCTGAAAGAAAAGAGAACTAGCGAGAGGGAAAAGGTCAGAACAGGGGGAACCTTGTTGCGAACTCCTGGCGAAAAAAGAAAGGGGATTATCGGGAGAAAAGTGGAATCAGGGGGGAGAATGCAAGGCGCGGGCCAATGGCTGTCGGACGTCAGCAAGAAGTCTGTTACAGGAAAGCCAGGGTGGGGGGTTGCGGGCAAGGGAAACATAACCTGTGAAAAGGAATTCGGGGAAGGGAGTGAGCCTCGGCCTGCAAAACGCGCGGAGCACAGTTCGCTGGTGGTGCGAAAAAGATGGGGCGGCAAAATTAACGATGATTGCAGCGAGAAGAGGGCGATCGAGAGAGTGACCTATCTCCTGATATCTGAAGCAGTTGAAGTAGAGACATATTGAAAAAGGGAGGGTCTAAAAGGTCGTCCAAAGAGATGGTGTACAATCCCGTACGTATGCCTTTCATCTGATGCTTGGAGCAAGACCCGTTGCTAGCATGAAATTTGATGATAACTGTATAGAAAAAGCGCTCGAGAGGATAGTCGCTTAGAAGCCCAAAAGGTCTTTCATCGACCTGACATCTGCCATTTGGGCCCAAAAAGGAGTGTCAGCTTGGGCGACGCTGGAAAGGGAACCAACAAAAACAGGAGGGGCCCGAAAGAATTGACACGAGCATCGGCTTTCCTGCGCGGCGACTGCGAGAGGGGAACCATTCCAGAAATGTCCGCTGTAGGTTGGGTCGTGGTTTCGTACTTTCTCTGCCGATGAAGAAGAAAGTCGCGCGAAGGGGGGCGCGAGAGAATGAAAAAAAGGGCTAAGACCGGAGTGACGGTCGGACAGTTCTGTCGAGAATTGGAAAAGATAAAGGGCCTCAGGGAGAGACTAAGAATAGCAGGAGAGGGAAAGTCGGCTTCAGGAGT
>Ga0179593_1667116_pt1 | contig 16849 bp, 25 predicted proteins | sample CZODoug2_1_08_16_FD_185931 | JGI IMG/M metagenome (GOLD analysis project Ga0179593, IMG submission 185931) | Vadose zone soil fungal communities from Angelo Coast Range Reserve, California, USA - CZODoug2_1_08_16fungal (PacBio error correction) | ecosystem: Environmental > Terrestrial > Soil >...
CAAAAAAGGAAGAGAAAAGTGATGCTTGCCCTATCATTTTCCACAAAAAACGCCACACTGGGGAGGGTGGGGGGGAATGGGAAAAGGAGGGGGAAAAATGGGGTGGAATATATTCCTGCAGGAAATCCAAAAAGCAGGGTTTGGGGAGAACAAAAAAAGACGCGAATTGAAAAAAAAGTGGCATTATCCCGAAGATAGGACCAGGAGGAGCAAAAAGAGAAGGAAGCGAGCAAAAAAACTGAGAAAAAAAAACTCCAACATTCTGTGCCCGCCAAAACAGGGAGGGATCACGCAAACGGATCCCAGATGTTTGGGGAAAAAGAGGAAGGGGGAAAAACACTCTAGCATCGGGGCCCTTGGCGTGTACGGGGCCCGACGAAATATCCCGAGAAGCTTTCCAACATCTGGAGTCCCAAAATGGCCGCTCGCCTTGGGCGTGTAACAACCTTGACCTTAAAGGACCAAGGAGCGTAATCAAGGAACAGGGCTATTCGCGAAAGATTGGTTGGCGGGAAAGAAAAACGGCTTTCAGTGGGGCAAAACGTGCAAGGGAGGGGAAACGGTTAACCGAAAAGGTCAGAAAAAATTGAAATCCCAGCCCCTCGCAAAAAAACGGACCCGTTGTAACGGAAAAATCAAAGGAAACCATCGTCCCTCCAATAGGAGAGGGAGGGAGGAAAACTGTAAAACCCGGGAAAGTAGGAGAGGCAGGATCGGTGAAGAGAGAGGGTGAAACTGGTAGGTGGGGGGTGGGCAACAGAGTGGCATGCAGTAGAAAAAAAGCGAACCCCCTGGGGAGGCATGGAAATACAATCGGGGGGAGTAAGCCAAAAGAAAAAAGCTACGCTGCAAAGAAAATGGGGGGGGGGAAATGAAGCACAGCTCCAAGTAGGATACTTGAACAGGAAGGGAGAGGGGTCAAAAAAAAAGGCGTATAAGCCCGCGCAGTAAGGAGGGGAAAAAAAAGTTGGTTGTGGTGAAAGCTTTGAAACAGGGGAGATTGGGGGGTTGGTGAGAACAACGGTACTAACGACGAACCGGGAAACTCAGGAAGAGGGACTAAACCGCCCCCCATTGGTGGAAAAAAAAGGAACGAAAAACAGCCGGGGGTCAAAAGCGAAAGTTTTTTTGAAAGAACGCCAGCACGGAAAAGAGGGAAGGACTGTTCAAGGAGATCCCCCCGTGGTACCACGAAATGTGGGGTAAAGGCAAAAGGGCCTGCAGAAAGAAAAAAAGTGGGAGGGAGGAGTGTTCGAAAGGAACCAAACTTGACACGAGTTCTTTTCCAAAAAAGTGGGGGCTGGAAGAGGGGAAACAAAGGAAATGGTGGTGAGGGAATGGGGGAAGCCGAGGAAAACAAGCCACTGAAAAGGAAGAGAGGGCGAATTGGAGGGGGACCGTTGACCGTGAAGTTTCTCAAATGTGGGCAGACAAGTGAAAGAGACCAGGGATTCTTGAAGAAAACGCATGGGGGGTAAAAACCGGGAAATTTTGATCTGAAAAAAAAAAAAACTGAAAAAGGAAACGCCAGGCCTGAGCAGCAGTGGGACACGGCCGCCGAAAACGCTATGGGGCAAAAAAAAAAGCAACAAAATTCACGAACAAAAAACAACAAAAAGTAGAAGGACGCCCTCGGGGCACTGACGCTGCGTCAGCCACACGGGGCAGCGTGCTTTCACAAACCCCACAGGGAAGGCCCATGCCCTGATGAGCAGAAAAAAAAAATTACAAAGGGAGACGAGCCTGTTTGGGTGAGGATTAAACAGATGTTCCACACAGAAAAACCTCATCAATTGTTGGGCCAGTTTGAAAGGGAAAATGGCTTAAAAAAAAGAGATGGTCCGACGACACCCTGGGTAAAGCCCACACAATGAAATAAGCACAACCGGGGTGTGGGGGGGGTCACGGCACCGGCATGAAAGGGGGATACCCCACCAGGGGGAAAAGGTTGCAGCTAACTCGAGAACCGTCAGGAGAGAAAAGGGGGGGGAGGGGGGACCCAGAGAGCATGAGTGGTCGAACCAGAAAGACCAGGGAAAACACAAAACAAACGAAAAACCGTCCCGATAAATCAACTCTCGCAACGGACAAGTGGGTTCCACTCGGGATAAAAGCGTAGAAGTCCCCGGCAAAGCCGAAAGAAGAAAATTAGTAAAGGGGGGGGGAAAAAATAAAAATCACTTCCAGAGAGAAGAAAATAAACACGGGAACAGAAAAAAACAATTTTATCTGGCCAGAAAAAAGAAAAAAACAGAGGAGGTCGACTGTAAGAGTGCCTTGGAGTGGAAACGGGGCATCATAACAATTCCAAAACAAAGCCAGAAGGCAGGCGGAAAGCCCCGTTGAAACAGCAGCAAGTAAAAAAAGGGAGAAAGGAAAAAGCATGAAAAAAAATCAAGGACCGGCCCCAAAAAAACCGGCAGGGGGGGAAGAAGCTTGGAAAACCAACACAATCCAAGGGGAACTCTGAAAAAAAAAAAGTGTATTTCCCATCAAAAAATGAAGGTAGCAGGAAGCGACAAATCCCGGAATCAAGTCCGGTATCGGGGACATTCAATAATTAAAAGCAAGAAGACTCAACAACCACAAAAGATGAGGATTAGTAAATATATGTGGGACCTTTCGTAAAAACCATCAAAAACGAGATGATGTCAATGCCTCAGTCGCCTAAAATGAAATTTACTGCCCTCAGACACCGCAAAGGCAACTCGTTACTGTTAGTGGGGAGGGAAAAAGGGGGGGGGACAACTCCCGATGGGAGAGGAAAAGGCCTGTCCTCAGCGACAGCGGGAGGAAAGATCGAAAGTCTTTACTAAACGTTACGGGGGCAAGCTGCATTTCCACGCAAAAAAAAGGGGGAGGATGGTGGTGATATAAAGGGAAAACAATGGTTCATCACGGGCGGGTAAGGGAAAAGGAACTTTTCAATTTTCCACTGAAAACAAAAAATGTGGTCGTGGTTCACGGGGTCTAGGTGGGTGAGGGCATTAAAGAAACACAAAGGAGCGCCCCGGGAGTCAAAAGAAACAGACAGGAAAAAGGTAAAAGCCCCGCGATGGGGCGATCTGATTTGCTCAGGGAAAGTGGTGTCTCAACGGATGTCGTGACGAAAAGAAAGCGCAGGAGACCGGCCGGCGCTTAAGCTGGCAGGGGGGGAACCGCGATCTCGGGCAAGGAAATTTTGTTGTCTTAAATGCCCAAACGGTACAGGAAAAAAAGGATGGCGAGGGGCCGTTATGGACCGTCTTCCTAAAAGGGACGAAAAAACTCTTGGAATATGCAAATAGGGACAACGGATAAAGGCAGCGGGGGTAGGTAAAACGGGGGCAATCACTGAAGCGCACGGGTCATTAAGACTGAACCTAATGCCCAAAAAGTCCTTCACAAAAAAAAAAACTGCGCGGGGGAGGGGTGACGAACCGGGGGGGGTTACAGCACCCCGGAGTCCGGAACTCAGAGGGGGAAACGAGAAACAAAAGTTCTGACATGCATGGGGGTTTAATTTTGTGCAGCAACCCGGCGGTAAAAAAAGGCGTTAAAAACGTGAGAGCCGTGAACGGGCGCCCTGCTTTCCGGGGGTGGAAGAAGAGACAGAACGGAGGCATGGATGGTCTAAAATAAAAACCGCCAATGGGAAAGAAACCAAAAACACGCGCGGCGGACAGAAAAAACGTTCAACGGGCCACTAAAAAAAAAAAGAAAAAAGAGAGTTCGAAGGAGGTTGGGAGGAAACTCGTCCAACAAAAAAAACAAAAAAAAAAAGCCATTTGGGGGGAACGATGCCCAAGGGAGGTGGAAAGGATCGTGGGGAAAAAGAACAAGGGTCCCAGCGGGGGCCCGCAACGAAAGTAGAAACAAGGGGTGGGCGAACGAAAAGGGGGAAACGTTAAACACACCACGCATTGTGTGAACGGGCAGGGAAAAAAAAAAATACAACGGAGAGTGACAGGCTCGGAGAAAAGCCGGGAGCAAAATTGGTCCGCGAAACTTACGGTGTATCGGTCGGAAAAAAGGGGGGGAAATTCCAAAGGAAAAAGGGGGGAGAGCAGAGGAGCAGAGGTTGAAAAAAAGTCATCGGGGCTTTCGAAAAAAAACGTCGGGTGCCACAAAACCGAACCAAAACAAGGTTTGTCAAGCAGGGGGGGGGGGGGGAAAAACCAAAACAAGCTAAAAGGGAAATAAACGAGCTGAAATCCACTGGGAGAGAAATGCCTGAAGGAGTGCCAGAGGGGGGGTCCCTCTGGCTGGAGGAAAGACTGGGGAAAAACCCAGGGGTCATTTTTACAAGGCGAAATTAAAGCGGGGGGTGTTTGGAGGAAGAAACCCAGGGGGAGCATAAGAAACTTTTGTGTCAGGGGAAGGAGGGGGGAAGTAGAGATGTGACAAAGGCACGTCTGTTGGCAAGGGGGGTTCCCAAACAGTGACACCGCGGCAGAACACGGAAAGATAAATGACCAAGATAGCATGGACAAAGGGTCAGGAAAAACACGACAGCTCGCGATAAGGGAGGGGGGAAAAAAAGGAAATGCCAAGGGGGGAAAATGGGGGGGGACTGACCCAGGGAAAACTCAATGATTGAGCTTGGTGGCAATGACCTATAAAGTGCGACCGTCCATAAAAACGACGGTTGGGGACACGGGGAAAAAAGGGGTAACGGACAACCACTCGCAAAAAAACCAAAAAAAAAGGGGAATGCCCTGCCCATACAGCAAGGTAGGGTGCACGTTGGGCAAGCACCCGGAAAAAAAAAGCATGTGGGTTGGGGGGGGGCCACTAAAAAAGATTTTGGCGAGGGGAAAAAAGGACCTACGGCAATGAAAAGAAACCAACAGGGAAAAATAGAAAACGTTCTGGGGGCGGCAAAAAAGGGAAAAAGTCCGAATTTACAAAACAATGGATCGGGGGAGGGGAGATCAATAACAGAAGATTAGGGAGACAGGGGGGAAAAGGGGAAAACTGAAGGGGGCACGGAAAAAGGGAAAAGGGGGGACAGTGGTTTTCCCTATTACCGGTGAAAAAGGACTGGGCAGGGAAGGTTGCCTGACATGGGGGAAAAAAAAACGCTTGTGGGCCAAAGGAGGGCAGAAGCACTTCAAAAAAAAGCAAGGGGGGGTACGGTAGCCTCCCGGGCCGAAAGGGGGGGGGAAGGATCAGAAAGGAAAATGAGAAGGGGAAAAGATATCTCAACAAAGGAGGGGAAGGAAAGGGAGATGGAGAAAACGTCCCAAAAAAAGGGGGACGTACTGATGCGTCCTATCAGGGAGCACAGAGGGATAAAAAAAAAAAGAAACACAAGTTGGTGGGAAAATGAAGTCAGCGTGTTGTATAATGGATAAAAGGGCCAGAAGAGACACAAATCGGTTTGGGGAATCAAAAAAAGGAAATTTGCAGGGGAAAAAAGAGGGAAAAATAGGCAGATAAAAATCACGAAATTAGGAAACACGAAAAAGGTCCGCCGCAAACCGAAAAAACCCCAGGTTTCAAAGACGGAAGGAGGCAGGGGGGGGGGAAATTGAGAGACACGAGGGCCGATGTTTGGGAAAACCTGGGGGGGGTGGGAAGAAAACGCATCGAACGAACTCAGACAAAGGGCTGAAGGGTCAATGACCGAAAAAAGCCGCGGGGGACGCACCCTCACAGGGCGGTCCGACACGCAAAAAAAAGGCAAAGACCGCGGTGGGGGGGGAAGGGATTAAAACTGCCCTGAACACCAACGAAAACAAAAGCGGACATTCAGGGAAAAATATCGTGCGACGAGGCACCACCCCATAGTAAGAAAACTTAACGGGGAGCGGAACCACTGTTGACAAAAAAAAGAGGGAAAAGTGGATCTCAAAAGACAAAGAAAGCGGGGGGTCGTTGTCGAAATAAAAATAGGAAAAAAGAGGGGTTGGCCCCCGGTGGGCCTACGGGAGGAGGAACGTAAACCTGAACAAAGTGATCTGGCAACGTGAATAAGAAAGGGGTCCTAACCGGGGGTTTGAAAGGGGGTAGGGCAAAAATTCAAGAACACAAGCTCGACCAAAAAAGTCAAGGGTGTGGACCATAAAAAAAAGTCAGGGGATCATTCAAAAGGGCCAGACGAAAAGGGAGAAATGCCAGGGTTGGGACCGCAGCAGCGCAGAGGGGGGAACACGGGCAGGGACGGTAAAAGAACGTTTCAAGCAGTGCCATTGGCGGAACCAAGTATTTTTGAAAATGTTTAGCGGTGGGGGGGGAAAAAAAAAGGTGGGAAAAAGTGTGACGAGGTGTTGTGCAATAAAAAAAACGGGGGGAGGCGAACCGAAGCAACCTCAAAAATCGGGAAGGGGAAATCTGCTCGATCGAAAAAAAAAAAAAAGCCCATTTTGGGGGAAACGGGGAGTGCAAATAAATAAAGCTACCAAATAGGGGGACGAACAGAGCAAAGCCGCTGACAAAAGAAAGTATCGAGCATCAGAAAAGGGGGAAAAGAGCGAGAGAGTGAGAGGACCCTAAAAAAAAAATGGGGGGGGGGTTTCGGGGAAAAAAAACGAAGTCGCACCAAACTGGGTAGAGTTGTTCGCAACGGCAGGGTAAAACGGGGGACTAAGAAACAATTTTCGAAAGGGAGGGTCCAACGCGAAGGGGAAGAAATCGAGTCAAAACCCAATGGGGGGGGGTGAAGGGTAGGGTTCGGGAGAGGATTCGCGCCCAGCACAAAAGCGACACTCGCGGAGCCCTTGGGACCGAGAGGGAAAAAAAAAAAAGAAAAAAGGTTTCTGCTGCGATCCCGGGGAGTGGGAGCACAAAAAAAGGAGGCCCTGAATGCTTGGGGAGAAAAAACAAAGGGAAATCCGAAAAATCTGAAAGGAAGGAGGACAAAACGGAACGCAGAAAAAGAAAAACCAAAGGGTTTCAAAAAATCCGACGAAAAACCGGGGGGAACCAGGGGACAAATCACGAAACCCAAAAAAAAGGAAGAGGGGGGGCCCCTGGCCCGCAGAAAATGAACCTGAAGATCTCAAAAGGTGAAAAAAAGGCAGAGTCACGCCACCATAGGGGGGGGGGGGGGAATGGCCCTTGAATGCAAGAATGGGGAAATGCCTACCGAACATTTTCAGAGGAGTGGGGGGGGAAAAGGGTGAAGAATATTAATCTGCCTCAACATGCCCCTGGGGGACTTCAATCAGTAAAAAAGGGAGCGTCAAAGAAAAGAAGAAAATGAAACTATTCAGACAAAGCAACCGAAAAGACCAGGCCATCCGCCATCTCACGCAGGTCTAAGGGGTGTGGGTTGTTTGTTTTTTTTCCTTAGGGTGTTGGTTAACAGGCCTGAAAGAACACAAAGTGCCAATTCTTAAGAAAACCTGTATACCAGGAGACTACCGAAAAGGCCCCAAAAAAAAGGAAACAGATTTAAGGTTTCCAACCACAAATAAAAAATAAGGGCCGTGAGGACCAAGAAAAAAAAGGGACCCTCCGAATCGCGTTAGACAAAGCGACAGGGCAACTGAGAAGCCCTAAACACGAGGGGGGGGGGAAGAGGGGGACGATTCGGGAAATCAGAAAAAGACCCGTAATAAAAAATGGGTGTCTTAAAAAAAAAACAGTAGCAGAAGAATAACAAACAAAAAAACGGAACAAACAACCAAGCAGGGAGGGGGAAATCCATCCCAAAGGGAAAAGCACAATAACGAGGGCTGACGGGTTAGGAAAAAAAAAAGTGGCGACCTGGGGGCAAAACCAACCAATCCCTAGAAAACGGAAGGGGGAAACCGGTTGCATGCATCCATGGAAAAAGGAAAAGATCGTAAAGGAAAAGGCAAATAAAAAGGGAAACGGACCGGCCACGACAAAAGAACCCGGCAGGAAACTACCCACCTCCGGAAAAGGTAGAAGGGCTCCAGACAAAGGATTGTTTGAAGAACAAGGTACAGGGAAAGAAGCGCCGCGGGCAAACAGAGGGGCACAATCCAGCGGGGGAAATGCAAGAACACCACAGGGGTAGCACAACAACAAAACGGGGAGGAGGAGAGATCCTGATCGGGGAAAGAGAGCAACACCAGGATTGGGGGGAAAAAAACAAAAAAATGGCCTGCGGCCGAACTAAGAAAGGAAAACATGACTGGGGGACGGGGACTCAAAAAAAAGTTTCGGAGACGGAGTAGGGGGGAAAGTTGAGGGGGCAGGTAAGTGCACGGAAAACGGTCGGGGTCGGGTCGCAGCGCAGAACTCAAGGGTAACTTGGCCGTCCGGGGGGCGTCGGGTGTGGCAAAACTGGAAAAGCAGGGGGCACCGCCGGCTAAGATGGGATTGATGGAAAAAAGGTAAAATCATTCAATGACACGGTAACAGGAGGAGGCGAACTAACGGATGAAAGGGTATGGACGGGGGGACTCACCATCGGTGGTGTGGGTGTGACAACAAGGGGGTCACGGAAGGGGCCTTTGACGGGCAGGGGGGAAAAGGAACAAAACATTAGAATACGGAGGGAGGGACGGGAGACAGTCAAAAAAAAAAAAGGAAAACGACGTAAAAGGGGACATCGTTACCAGGAAGCACCTTGGGAGTACTCTAGATAGGAAGGGGTTTACTCTAAGGGTGGTGGGTCTAAAGAACAGGCCAAATGGGTCGAAATCCAGTCAAAAAAGGGGAAATCGGGCCAGGCTGCCGACTCCAGGCGAGACTGACGGTCTCCAAATCTAACAGCAAGTTAAGAAAGTGGGGGAACTTGCTGTCACCAAAAGGCCGAAAAAAAACCTGAATGTGCGCTGGCGGGGAGGTTTTCTTTCGTCCGGGGAGGGGGGATCGGCGGAATCGCAGACAGTTGACAGGGGAAGATCTGAACGCCAAAATGATGCCTTGAAAAAAAAAAAAAAAAAAGAGTGAATAAACAAAGAAAGCAAAAAGTCGGGAGGAACTTTTGCTTTCAAGAAAGCAATAGGGGCCAAAGGGGGGGGGGAAGTGCGAAAAGAATGGGTTTATTCTCCCACGAGAAAAAAAACAAAAAGCCGGGCATCTGACGTGGGTGCATGGGGGGGGGGGTCCTGTTATTGTGTGTGAAAAAAAAAAATGGGACCGCCCCCATGTGAGAGGAGGCGGGAAAAAGGGGGGGAGGCTCCGGGGGCTTAAAAAAAAAAGTGGAAAAAGGCCTTTCAAAGGCAAGACGGAGGCATGGAGTCAAAAAAGCATAGACACCGGACCGAACCACGGCTCCGAAAAAAAAAAGACAAAACGGACGAAAGCACGTAAAGCGACACAAATAAGTGGGGGGTTTTGCGCGAGAATACAAGAAATCAACACATCCTTTGGGGTAGAACAGCCACAGAAAAGCAAAAGAGGCCGCACTGGGTGAGACTTTCATGCCACCGGGTTGAAAAAAAAAGTGCGCGAAACGCCGTACACGAGGTGGGAGGAATGTCTCCATGGTCGTTGAGCACAAGTTGTGGTGAAACCATCAGTCAAAAGAGAAGGATAGCAGAGGGGCCTCGAACTCTTGAAAAAAAGGCAGCCGGGCTTGTCGCAACGTCCAAGGTGGGGGGATGGAAAAACTCACCCCTGGGTTGTCAAGAAGGGTCCCAAAATGGGGGGGATGAGCAGATCGATTTGGGTGGGGAAAAAAAAAAAAAAATGTGGGGAAGTCGCCTTAAGAAAAAATGAAGGGGGGCTGGGAAAACCAAACACTAAAAGTCGGAAAAGTGTGGACGTGTGAAAAACAAAACAAACGCTAAAAGTTTCAAAGGGAATACCGGGCTGATAAGCCACTGTGGTGGGTGGAAATTCAAGGGGGGAACAAGTATTTCAAGGAGAAGCACACCCCTACGGGCGGGAGGAAAGGCACCGTCGCCACCCTTTCAGGGTAAAAAGAAAGACAGTCCCCCTGGTGGGTGGGTGAGAAAAGATTGAGAAAGTCCCGAAAAAAAAAGGGAACGAGGGGGGTCGAATGAGAGAAGAATTTAGGACCACCTCTGTTGGAATTGGGGCAAAAGACCTCAAGTTCACACCCGCGGAAAAGATTAGATGCTCATAAGGCCATCATAGAAAGGGAGGGATAGTTCATAACTAGAAGCGTAAGGGATATGGAAAAGGGGGGGGGGGGGGACCACTAGAGGTCAGGGGAAGTCCGACAAAACGACGAGGGATGAGAAGGGTTCGTCCCAAGAGATACTAAAAAGTTTCGGTAAACCGGAAAGACAACGGAAGTTTTTTGGGGGGAAAAATGACGTGGCTGGCAAAAAAAGACGACGGAAGCATAGGACTAGCTTTGGAACAGACAGCAACATGGTTCCCAAAACCGGGGGGAAAAAAGGGGAACACGCCCTGTTACCGTCCGAGTACAAGAGAACAGGACGGGGGGGGGGGGGGGGGGGGGACCCACGCCGCCGGGAGGGGGGGAGTAAAGGGGGAAAACGCAATCTCGTCGGGGGCAATGCAAAAAAAAAAAAGGTCGAACACGAAGTTCGGATGGGCCACAAACGGAAAAAAAAAGAACCCAAAAGCTGATACAGAAGAGCTTCAAGCCCCTAGACCTATGAAAGAGGGGAAGGTTGTTACTGGTACGGGGGGGGGAAAACGATATCGATGGACTCGTTTGCCTATTCACGGGACGGAGATGAACTTCAGAAGGTAAAGGTCAAGAGGGGGGCTGATGCCAAAACAAACCGACTTGGGGGGAACGCCGGGAGGAGGAAGGGAAAAACACCAGCCAATCAATTGGTGGCTGGTTAAGGGGACCTCTGTGCGAAAGGAGACGGCATAAAGAAAAGGGGGAATGCGAAGGACGCTCCAAAAAACAACCAAAAAGGGAGGAAAGAAGGGAAGAAACCTTTCAAGCATTTCAGGTAAAACAAAAAAAAGACGAGACAAAAAAAAAAGGTTCGGCCAGAGGCGACCCGAAACCCAGCAAACGAGGGAGGCGTCTAAAGGGTTTATTGGGGGAATGCCCGGAGACAAAAAAAAAAGGGAAGTTGGGGGGGGTCAGCCGAAGGGGGGGCACCGGCCCAAGTAGCAAAGGAACGCGATAAAGGGGAATCGACCACGGAGAAAACACGGGAAGCGTCCGCGCCAACCGGGGAAGGACAACCAAACTTTTTCCAACTCTTACAGAAAGAAGGGGGGGAATGGAAGGTGAAGGAACAAAGAGACGAGCCCTTGGTTTAAAAAGCTGGAGGGGGGACCGAAGAAAGTCAGGAACGATCTAAAGTCTGAAAAGGAAAGGGGGGGGACTAAAAACAACATGTGGAAAAGGGAAGGGAGAGCAGACAATATCGATGTACCAAGGGCCCGGCCCCTGGGACTATCAGGGCAAAGAAACACCTTTTCCGATAAGGGGGAAAATTGCAACAAAATGGGAAACCTGCAGTAAAGGGAAAAAGGATAGTTCCGCTAAGGGGGGGGAAAAAAACTAAAACTCTCCCAGTGGGGGAAATGTGGGGGGGGGGGCTGGTGTGACGTGAACCAGCTTTCCCGAATGACAAGGAGATCAACTCTCAAGGAAAAAAAGGCAGCGTCGTTGTCCAAAGACAATATGGACAAAACATTTTCTATTGTTCACGGGGAAAAAAAAACCCTTATGAATCGGAAGAAAGAAGAAAAAAGGACGCTGACACCAACACGCGAAAAAATCAAAAAGAAACTATCGGAAAAAGAAGAGGAACTCATTGTTTCAGCGACGGGGGGTTAGGGGTGAAAAAAAGCAACGGGCCGGGGACATCAGACAAAAAGAAGAACCCCCGTTCCGGAAGGGGTGGCCAGGGGAACTCAAGAGGGATTAAAAAACCTGCAACCGCCAGGGGAGAAAAGGTCAGACGAAATGCCAGGGGAACTGAAATACAGCAGAGCCCAGAGAAAACGAGAATTTGCAAACATCCAGGTGACAAAATAAAAGTGTTTCGGAGGTCCAAAAGACCCCAAACCAGGGGGACAGAACAGCCGCACATTGGTAAAAATACATGGGGGCGTTGGGTGGGGGAACAAACCACTCTTTAACTTTGTGAAAGGTTGGTGGGGCGCAACACAAACAACACCGGTTGGGATAAAAGCCAGGACAGCCACCATCGCGCCGAGAGATCGAGGACTACTCCAAAAAGGTGGGAAGCGGGGCCAACTAAAGCAAAAGGGGGGGAAGCCTGTCAAAACGGAAACTACAAACAGAGGGAAAAAAAAGTTGGTCCCCAATGCAACTAAACAAGGTATGGGCGTACAAGAAGTAAGAAGTCGGGGGAGATGTACTTTCAAAAAAAAGGGGGGGTCCCTGGGTGAACGACAATGCAGGAAGCAAAACCAAGAGGGGTCCTGAAAAACGGAGTGTGGCCGGCCGAAATGGGAAAGGGGGATAAAATGCACGATCGTTTCCCAAAAAGGAGAAGGTCAGGGGAAAGACACCCTGTAGTTGGTGAAATGGTATTTTGTTGGGTGATCGAAAAGAGGGATCAAGCAACCGAAAGAAAGTCGGGAGTCGAAGGGCTTGTGTAACTGGGAAGGGGGGGTCGCGCACAATGGAAAAAAAGGGTTACACAGACACCTCTTGCTACCAAGGGGCAGGATTGCAAAAAATGAGAATACAAAGTCAATCTGCCCAAGTCGGAGAAAAAGGGGGCCGCACACAAAAACGGAAACGCAAACGCCTCGCAAAAGTTTAAACGCCGCAGGGGAGGAAGAAAAGCTAGGGGGTCCAACAAAGGCCAGAAAAATCACTAAACAAACAACAGGAGGAAGAAATGCGGAATCGCAAGCGGGGGCCCACCTGCGTTACTGCCTAAAAAAGGCAAAAAAGACAGGGGGGAAAAAAAAAAAAAGGGTACCCAAGGGCGTCACGAGACGCCCGCAAAGGGAATAGAAGGAAACGTATCCCTGCGACCGCGAGCTTGCAACGTTGGCTCAGGGGGCTCATCACATCCTTCCGGAAAGGGGACAATAAGGGGGGGCGGTTTAATATGAAGGTCAAGAAGCGATCATGGTCAAAAAGAACCAAGGAAGAACGCGAAAACACTCGCTCCAGAAAGAAATCACGGGTGTTGTCAAGGAAGTGGAGGCAAGAAAGGAACAACCAATGAAACCCCATTTTAAGAAGAAAAAAAGAAGGAGGACCTCAGGACGAGAAGCCCGGTAGAAAAATCCACCATAAAGCGATTTATTGTTCTGGCCCAAACAAAATGCCCGACCCAGAAGAACAACTAGGTGGTATTAAATCATAGTGAATAAACGATGTAACCTGGGCCAAAGGGGGAAGGCCAGGTCCCAGCGTTAGACCGAATGACGCGTGAGGCCACTTAAAGTAAAAAAAAAAAAAAAAAAAAAAGTTGGAGGCATGAAAGCATCAAGAGAATCAATATAAACCTCCTTAAAAAAAATCGCCACACAAAGAAAACAATGGGGGAAGACAAATTAACAAAAAGAAAAGTACGACTCAAATCCAACTGCGTTCCATTTCCGGGGTTTAAAAGAAATTTGGATTTCTACCGGGGGCCAAAATCTCAACCAAACCAGCCAGGGAAAAGGAAGAGGTGAGGTTAAACAAAACCCTGAAAAAGAAAAAAAGACGAAGAAGGCAGAGGAATGCGCTGTTGAAAACCCACCTAACAGAAAAATTACATGCCAGGGAAAAAGATAACAAAAGTGAAAGGGGGTGTAAGAAACGCGGCTTTTTGCAAAGCCACAAGTATGAGGTACCAAAACAAAATAAGGGAAGGAAAGAAGCGCCAAGAGGGGAAGACAATACAAACGGCTCAATATCAAAAAGAAAAAAATGGGTGACGCGAATGCAGAGGCACAGCTCACTTCAAACAAACAACAAAAAAAAGGGGGGAGGAGGGAATGATAAACTTCTGGTCACAATCGAGCTACAAGCAAAAAGGGGAAAAAGTTAGGGCCCTGGATGGGGAGACGGCAATTCCGTCAAAAGTTAAAGTTGGGAGGGGAAAGAAATCAGGGGGGGGCCAAACGAGCCACCGTCAGTAAAGGGTGATAAAAGGCACATTCGCGGGTCGGGGGCCGGTTCCGCAGCAGCGCTTTTCATACTGAAAGAATGGGGTACGCAGGGGACGGGGGACGTGCCCAATGTCAAAAGACAAAGGTTAATGGGGGGGGGGGGGGTTGGGGTGATGCAACATCACGCAATCCAAAGGGGGGGGGAGGCACGGGACGAAAACTAAGAGTCTGACAAACTTTTTGGGGTTATTGGGGCATGCGACTCCACACAATTTGGGTGGGTGGAAAGGGTTCAAGGGGGGATCTGATGGAGTGACATAAAAACTCATAAAAGATAGCTGGGCGCGGAGACGCCGTCAGACCCCGAGTGGCACGGGAAATCGTCAAATCGAGGGGGGGTAAGGCGATCATTTGAGAGAGCGGTGCAGTAAACTGGGCGTGGATGGGGGGGGGCTCGAAGAGCCGACATCTGGGAGACGTCAACTCGAGAAGAAACTCGAGAGGAAATGGGCAAAAAGTGGGGGTGGTTGGAAAGGTTCCCTGACAAAATGAAAAAAGGGACGGAAACACACAGGGATTGGAGCGGGTAAGGGGTGCTGGCGCCTTGGGAAGGGAGGGTCGGAGCACTGATCATGCAAATTCTGAACACAGATGGGAGGGGAGGGGGCCAAAGCAGTGTGAGGGACTGCTTCAAGGTAAAACCAAGCAGGTTCTGGGGAGAATCAAGCAGAAATTCAAGAGGGGGGAGGGGGGGGGGAAAGGGAGAGGGCCCCAAATTTTCTTCTGGTTCCCGGAGTCTACTCATGACAAAAGTGCTGGGAGACAACGTAAGGTCTACTTGGGAAAAATGGTTGTTGGGTGGGGGAGGGTGGGTGAAAAGGAAACTGCGGGGGGAAAGGGCCATGTGTGACGGAGACCTCGGGAACCGGCTTCGTGAAAAAAAAACTGGGTGGGGGGAGACACTTTCAAAGAAAGGAGGGAAAGGGGGGGGGGAAACGGGTCCAAAAAGCGACAAAAACAAAAATGGGCACGCCCACACGCGAGGGAATCTCAGAACGGCAAAGGGGAAAGGAGTCAAGAAGAGGGGAAGGGTCGAATGAAGGTTAAGGGCCGCACAAAGAGAAGTACGACAAAAGACATTTCAAAAAACCAAAATTGGGCACTCGTAGACCGCCAAAGAAGAGGGGGAAGGTTGGAAAGTGCGACAAACAGTTCACATAGGAACTCGACAACGAAGGAAGAAAGAAGGGGGTGACGCTGCCGCAAAATGGGTGCAAGGTTCACCACGAAAAAACGGACATTGTGGGGGGGGGGGTAAAACATAACCTTCAAGGGGATCATTACTTTCTAAAGAAAGCCTCCGAGAAACTTCAAGAGGGGAGCAGCTTGGGTCGAAGGAAAGAAGGTGAATCTTGGCAAACAAAAAAAAAAATGACCCCGAAAACCGGGGCGTGGAAAATGACGGTCTCCAAAAAGCGGAGCAGCTGAGAGGGGGTGCACCCGGTAAGTAGGGGACCTGACGTAGAAAAAGGGGGGGGTGAGCGACAAACCCACATGACGGAAACACAACGGTCCACTCCTTTTGGAAAAAAACAACTAAGGAAGGGGGGGGAGGAATGAGACGGGGATGAAAGCCCACTGGTGGGGGGGGGAAAGGAAAAAGGGACGGGGGAAAGGAATTCACAAGCCTCAGGTCAACTTGACCGCTGCTTCAAAAATTGGTCCAGGAAACACCGACCAGGTACGACAGCGACGTCCCATGAAGGGGGAAAGTGGGTGGGAAGAAAGAACCAAAATTGTCATTCCACACCCTGTCCGACGGGGGGGCTATCCCAGGGGGAGGGGCTGATGGGGGGGAGGACCACACTCAGTCAGACGGACAATGAGACTCAGAAGAAAAAAATGCAATCAGGTGTCGAAGGGTTAAGGGAAGGTCCCGAGAGAGCGTGGAAAAAGAAAAGTAAAATGGTGTCCATGGTGCTGAAAAAAAAACCAGAACGCGGTGATGAGAGGGGGGAATTTCGGCTATGAGCCAAGAAAAGGGAAGGGTAAACACCAAACCCAGAAAAGGAAGTTGGGATGGAGTGTCTGGGCGGCAAAGCGCGAAGGCAGTTCCGACTGCAGAACGATAGGGGGGGGGAACTGAAGAAAGTGTAAAACCTTACTGGAAAGATCAAAAAAGGTGTTGGGAAGGACCCAAAAGAAGAGGGGTGGTAGCTATTTATCACAGGCTGAATCACGGGAGAAATTCAAGGCAAAGCCAGTTGTCTGAAGCACTGAGGGTAGAATCGTAACTCACCCCACAAAACATCCGGGGGGAAAAAGAGGCCGAGAGGGGAAAATTTGTGGGTCCCGAAAAAAAGAGAGGGCGGAAGATGTTGGGAAAGGGGGGGGTGGGAAGCTGAAGGTGGGGGGGGGGGTATATATGGGGGATATGGTCACTATGAAGGGAAACAGAGAAGAACCAAAGCAGATTGGCCAGCAAAAAAATGAGGGGGACTGAAATGACAAACAAGAGGTTAGGAATCGGGAAAGGAAATAAACACAGTGAGGGGAAAGAATCAAAATACAATGTGCTGGGGTCGGTACCAGCTGGACTAAAGGAAAAGGGGAATCCCCATTGTTTGCTCCAAAAACAAAACAACAAAGATTGGGAGTAGGGTAATAAGAATTTTCAGTAATGAATAGACCGAAGAAAACTGGAGCACCGAGTCTAAAAAAGAAACCAGAAAAAAAAAAGGGGGTTAGGGGAAAGGGGGGATCAAAAATCGGGTGGATATTAAGTCGGAGGGAAAAAGCGGTTGTGGCCATCAAGAAATTAAGCGCCTCATGAAACATGATAAATAGGGAACACTGGGAGAAAGAACATCAATTATCCCAGAGACCCAAACTTCCCCAAAGATTGACAAAAAGGCACTTCACTTTTAGCTGGGTAGAACTGGGGAGGACAAACTCCTCT
>Ga0179593_1522620_pt1 | contig 16848 bp, 25 predicted proteins | sample CZODoug2_1_08_16_FD_185931 | JGI IMG/M metagenome (GOLD analysis project Ga0179593, IMG submission 185931) | Vadose zone soil fungal communities from Angelo Coast Range Reserve, California, USA - CZODoug2_1_08_16fungal (PacBio error correction) | ecosystem: Environmental > Terrestrial > Soil >...
CTGGAGAAACTATGTATAGTCCGCTTTGGGTGAGGAAGGAAAGGGGGGAATAAAGAGGGGAAAGGGTTGGAGAACCGGGGAGATGGGGGGAAGAGGGCAAAACGCAGTGATTTACCACGACACACAGAAAAAAGGGGAGGAAAAAAACTGGTGACTTGGGAGGAAGGGGCGCAAGAGAAATTTAAGTGCGGTGGAGGGAAGTCTGAAGGAGGGGCTCAAACAATAAGGGGAGGGAGAAACACGGCAATGATGTAACAGGGGGACTGACTCGGCAATCTCTAAACAGCGAGGGGCAAATTTTGGGAAAAAAGAGGGGGAAGCAGGGTTGAGAAAAAAAAAGGGTTTGCCGCCGGCCCAGGAGCGGTTTCGCAAAAACCGTAATTAGAAGCACTTGCGTAGGACCAACACGATCCTCTGAAACAACAAAACTCTTAAGTATGTAAGATAGAGGTTGGGGGGGGGGGGGACGACTAGGGGTTCTCTAAATTTCTGAACTCTAGCTCCCCAATCGGGGCCTGGGGCACGGTTAGACCTCGCCCACTTACGGGAAATAGGAGCTTTTATGACTACAGGCTTCCGGGCAATCGCGGGAGACTCCGCGCCCCGGACCATTTTCGCGGGGGGGGGGGGCGAATTAAAAATGGGGTCCAACGCACCAGCAACGGGCGAGCCCATGGGCCGGGTAAACGGTCAACGCGGGGGCGCACTTCGGGGGGGGTGAAGAAGCCGATGCGGGGGGCGGTAAACGGGTAGAAACCCGGGACTGCTTGTTTGAGGGGGGAGCCGAAGTGGGGCACGAAGGGCAGTCAACGACATCAGGGGACGCGCAAGATAAATCGCATAAAGGGGGGGGGAAAAGGGTTTTAGTTATATTGGGGGGAAGCAGAAGACGGAATAGGTGAGCTGGGGGGGTGAAAAAAGACGGGCCTAAAAATGGCTTAAGCGGTAAATGGGAGCTTTAAAAATTAATGAGGGGGGGAGGGGGTGTAGGGCAAATAGGCCTGCCAGGAGAAAAAAGTCCCAAGTTCGCCCTGATAAATTTTTGAAAACTATTAAGGCGGAGGGAAGATTCAAAGGGGCAGACGACCAGTTTCAAACAGAAAAGGGCGAGTGTGGTTGGGAGGTCAGTATGGAAAGGGGGGGGGAACAAAAAACGCAGGGGAAGCCCAACGGGGGGGAAGTTAAAAAGTTCAATTTGGGGGGCGTACCACGAGAATCCCGATTGGGCTTAAGGAAAACAATCAGCCAGGTTGTTCAGGGAAAAAGACATAAGGAGGTAAAGAAAGCAGGAAATAGGTGTGTTGACTTGGCGGACTCCTAGAGTTTTGTGGGATGAATCTCACAAATAGGATGGACAGGGGAAGGAGGTGTCGGATGGGGGAAAAAAATCATATGTGGGGTAAATGCACCAGAAATCTTAACAGAGGGACGGAGTGAACATCGCCATTAGATTAAAAAAAAAAAACCCTGAAAAAATTATGCTTGTCGGGAGTTTCGGCCAAGGAGAACCCAGGAGGTTGTCAAGGGGGGGCGAGAGACCATAAAATGGCTTCCACGCTGAAGAAAGCAGAGGCCATCTCCAAAAGGAAGTGGCCTGTTTTAATTATCCTAAAAAAAAAACAGATCTCCAACCGGAATAAAAAAAACCCGGAGGGTTTGCCTTAAATCCAAACCAAAAGCTCCTAAAGAAGTGGGGGGGTAAAAAAAGGACCGTTGAAAAATGATCCGAACCTGAAACGAGGTTCAAAAAAACATTTCCTCACGCGAAAAGGGATCAAATACCAAAAGGGGGGGGTGCAACAAGAAAAACCCCCCCACCCCACACACACACCCACCCCCCACCGGATCAGGAACCCCCCAAAAAACCGACCAAACAAAAACAACCCCCCACCCCCCAAAACCCAACCCAACACGCAACACCGACCACACACCCGGGCCGCGTAACGGCCGGCCCCCAGCTACTAACCCCCCACCACCTCCGGCAGAAAGGGGCCTTTATATAAAGAGCATAAAGTACAGATAAACACATCTGGTTATGTTAGGAACAAATAAAAACGAGGTTCCTATTTCATAAAAGAAGGAATTGGATTGGACTGTATACAGGAAGAGAAAAAAAGAAAAGGGGGTTAAAAGAAATTACCAGAGACACAAAGGAGACGGGAGGTTGGGATGGAAGGTCGAAGGGGGGAATTATCTAAATGATAACGGTTCTTAAAACAAACAAGAAAGAAATAGGCAAGCAACCGGGGGAGGGAGGCGTGATTGTCTTCAAGGAGAATAAAAGGGCAATCTGGGGCTCAAGAGAAAAATAGGACTGAGAAGCCTAGGCCAGGGGTGGTTTCTAAAAATCAGGGGAATTTAATACGAAATATATTTGAAAGCAGGGAAAAGGAAACAAACAGGAGATTGGGGAACCGGGGGTCAATGTGACTTTTGTGTGGAGGAGGGATGGGGGACCATAAATCGAGTCAGGGTCCATATCAAAAGAAAGGGGGGGGAGATCAGGGGATCAATTGCCCGGGAAAAAAAAAGGGGGGGGGAAAGTTGCTTACCATAAGGCAGGGAAAAAAGTAGAACTTGAAACTGTCTTTTGGGGGGGGGGGGGTTGGGGGCCGGCGACTGTCGGAGGTTCACGTTGAGGTCTAAAAAAAGATCAGCCTCGTCAGAAAACCAAAAGGAGAAAAAAAAGCAAAAGCAACAAAGTACCACTGTCGCAAGCAAAAAAAGGGTAAGTATTTTGTCTTCACAAAAGAGAGAAAGCAAAAAGCTAGAAATCACCTTAGTCGGAGCGGGGACCAAAACCCCCCCACAGCTCTTGAAAAGGGGCATCGGCTTAAATTTTGGGGAAAGAAAAAAAAAAAAGAGTGTTTGGGCCACCGCAAAAGCCAATCTACTAGGACCTCCATGGAGGGCCTGCGAAAAAAAGCGGGGTTTAGGAAACTTTTCTTTGTACAAAAAGTCACCACAGAGAGCTCTTGTGGGTTACCTTTTAGAATGCGGTACTCCTTACCGTGTAAACTTGGGGTGGGGAAAACTCCTCTTTTCGCGGAAAAAACTGCATTCAACTAGGCGGGGATAGCTTTGAATTGGCCAGAGAAACCTCAAAACCGACGAATCATTGCGCGCTGAAAGGGAGGGAAGGGTCTCCTCTCGACACACACCTATTCAAAGGTAAACAACGGCATTTCGGGGTTTCATCAAAGAAAAAAAAAAACACCAAGAACGAGGATAGAAACCGTAGTCGGCAAGGGGAGCAATCCCAAATGAAGGCCATTCCGTCCCAGGGAGGCCATACTCAAAGGTATTCGACAGAAAAACGGGTTCCATACAGAAAAATTTTGTTGGGGGAGAAGCCCCTTGTCCACACTCGAATAATACCGGAAGGGGCTTTGTACTCGAAAATGCAGCAAAACGGAGAGTGTCCTGCAAACCTGCGGGAGGAGGGAAGGTGGAAAGGGGGGAGGAGGTTATCGGGAGAGCTGAATCTTCTAAGAAAGTTTTCTAAAACCGGGCCCTGACGGCAATTAGACGATTGTGGTGGGAGGGGAAGACTCTAAGAAAAAAGGAGGAGGGAGAAAAGAAACCCCAGCCAATGACCATCAACGACGGGGCACGATAAAGTTTGCCCCTCGAGGAATTTACAAGGTGTCGGGTAGGCTGTATCCAAGGAAGAGAGAGACGAAAGTACCCTATGTCTACTCCACAGCAGCGGGGTTTTTTTGCGACCCGAAAAGAGGGATGGCCGCCTTTTGATCCCCAAAGACTGCGAGAGAGGGGGGTCAGAAGACGACCACGAAGGGCACAGTCAAAAAATAAACCGTTATGACCCGGAGGGGGGAGAAAAATTCGGCGCAAACGTACTACGGCAGGTGACTTACTATTTGGGCTTGGGTAAAAAAAAAAAAAGACGGGAAAATAGCCGACGACGGGCGATCATCGACGTGGTGGGGGATGGATGAACACTCCTGGAAAAGGGGGGGAAGGTCATCGGGGGGGGGTGGGGTTGTGAATCGAAGCGGGGTGGCTCGATAATAATGACCGGAAAAAAAAAAAAGGCAATGATCGCGGTCGGAGAGGGGGGGGGGGAAAATCCAAGGCCGAGAGTGCCCTCTTGGAGCCGATGGAAGGTCTTTTTAGCGCGAAATCGAGAAAAGGGGATCGGTGACGAATACCCTGTGAAACCGGGAAGGAGTAACCGCAATTTGATGAAACAACCAAAAGCACGGAGGAAAAAAAAAGAGACCAATTCTCGTAAATTTTAGAAAAGGGGAAGGAGAGCCGAAAGGTAGGGTACTATTTACAGGAGCAGCAGAAGCCAAAACAAAAGCCCAAAACCTTTCCGGAGCAAAAGTGGGGGAAAAAAAAGAGCGCTTGGGGGGAGGGAGCCGCCCCTACTTTACGGGAGGGAGAGAAAAAAAAAAAAAGAAGGGGGTGCGGCTAAAAAGGACAAGACCTTGCCTTCAAGAAAAAAAGTTGTGTTACACCCGGTAAGGGTGGTGGCGCCCTTTGAGAAGAGGCAGGAATATCCCCTAAAAGGACTACAATAAAAAAAAGCAGTAAGACAAAAGAAGACTCTGTAATTAAAAAAAAGAAGAGAGTATGCTACTGCTGCCAGTCTTTTAATTTCGAAAACAAAGGCCGTGCAACGAAAGAGGAAACTGGATCGAAAAAAAAACTAAAGAATGGTGCCTTGGGACGGAATATTCTTGGGGGGGGCAATCCACGAAAGGCAAACAAAGCAAGTTTTGAAATCAACCTTATTGAAAGCTGGAAGAAGGGGGGGGATTTCACATAAGAGGACCACGATCAATAAGCGGAGATTGAAGGAAAAAGGGGCGAAAGGCGGGTGATCGAGAGAAGAACGCCGATGGAAGGTAATGGGGGGGGCGGCGCCTTAAGTACATCAGGGATGAGCCCCAGGGGCCCAAGGGAGTTGCACTGGTCCGAAACATCCATTCTGGCGGTCACGTAGGATGTGGGAACCCGGCGATTCCTGGGAATTCCCCCGAGAGGCAACAAACTCGAGGAACCCCGGGGAGGCTCCGCGGGGCCCCTGAGGGGGACGGGGCAGGTCTTCTTACTTGGGAAGGATCATACCTTTGGCACCGTCGATGGAAAAAAAAAAAAAAAAAAGAAAAAACCTTGTTGGACATCGTCGTGTTTATAGCCATTTGTCATTTGCTGTGGGGTTGAGATCCAGTAAAAACTCAATTCAATCCCAAAGGGTCTGGCGCCCTGGGAGGGATCATCACAATACGTAAATCCTTTGTCCCCTTTGTCAAGAGGCCCTAAATAATGGAAACTTTCCCAAAACCGCGGGAAAACCGTTTAGAACCTCCTATGGGCCAACCAAGGAAGTGCCATACTCTGTTGTCCAAAACCCCGTGGCGCCAAACCCGGCAGCAAATTATCAAACCCGGAACCCGCTTCGGAAGAAGAAAAAAAAACACGTCCGCAAGGGAAAAGCCCAGTTTAGGGCTCTGCATCAAGGATTCCACTAGGAAATCACCGCTGGGGAAGGCTAGAAACCGCCAAAAAAAAAATTCCATGCCAAGTCGTTTATGAAGCATGTTCAGGTTCACGCCGGTATGTCATCGGGGGGGCAGGGAACTCGGGAGAAATTTCACGCAGAACACTCCTCCACCGAACGGACAGAACTATGGGTAAAAAGAAAAGAAAAAAAACACCCCTTTCTTCAAAGATAAAAAAAAAATCCTCACGCCCGGTCTGCCCTGACAAGAATTCGAATGAACTGGGACGAAAAAAAAAGACCGCCAAAAAAAGTGACGACCGGTGTTGCATGGGGGGACAACCAAAACCGTCATGAGTTCGCATACTGTCCTCTGGTGAGGGGGGGGGGAAAACGCAATGTAACTGGAATCGAAAGTTGGATTTTTCAGGGCAACGGGGGTGGCCACTTGTCATCCTAACTACACCTAAAAATCCAATAGGCGCCGGGACGTTGAGTGACAAAGAAGGGAAAACCAAAAACAGCCAAGGTGAAAATCACGCCGGGACTTTAGTCAAATCATGAACAGCGGGAAGGGGATCCCTGAATGGGAACAGAGTCGGTACACCGAGCGTGACGACCGAGAATACGCCATTAAAAAAAACAAGGTGGCCTTCAAAACGAAAAGGGGGGTGAAAAAAAAAAAGCCGACAGACAAAATAGAGAGGGGGAAAACTAATTTTCCGTTAAAAAAGGAAAAGGCTTCTGCACATCTAAAAAAAAAAAAAGGTCTGATGAATCGCCGGGTCGGCAAAAAAAAAAAATGGATTGTTCATTACGGGGCACCTAAAAAGGGGGAAAAAAAAAAACCCCCCAAAAAAGTAAAAAAAAACGCCATTGAAGGAAAAACAAAGTCTCTCGGCAAAAGGGGGGGGGGAGGGAAACTGGGGGGTGGATGAAAGGTCGGTTCGGCTCTGAAAACAACCAGCAAAAAAAAACGTGCCCAAGTCAACTTGGGGTACATGGCACCCGGCAGTTTAGGGTTTATCTGACTCGGGTACCTACATTTTTCACCGCACGCGTAACATCTGGGGGCCTAAAAAAAGAAACCTCCTCTCACAATGCAAACCAGTCACTCAATAAGCTCGAAAAATACGTGATGGAAGCGGCGCGTTTACAGCCGGGGTCTGTTTCCTTCCCTCAAAGAAGGGGGGGGGGGTCGGTTGCAAATACCTATTTGGGAACCACAGTAGACCAACACATATAGCCGACTCAACAAAGGAGGAGGTAAAAAAATAGATATTATAGTGTTGGCTCTGGGCACTCCCCTAAAGTCGGTTCTGCACAAAAAAAAAGAGCACACCACGCCAAAAAAAAAAAAGAACTGGAATTCTCTGCATAAAAAGGAAGGAAGCGTAGAGCTTGAGGAAGAGCCTGGGGGGGCAGTAAAAAAGGGTTTGGCCAGCGCGTAAAAAAAAACGAAAAAAAACAAGAGTTTGCAGAAGGCGGAAGTGCTGGTCCAGGAGGGTGAAAAGATAACGATCCAAGGGGCACAGGGGGGGAAGGAAGCCGGAGGGGTGGCTTTCCCACCAAAAAAGTGGGGCGTCTGGAGCAAGAAATGGGAATTCCAAAGTGAGAAACAACATTTGAGGGGTCTTGGGGGGGACGGGGGAAAGAAGGGTTTTTTTGAGGGGGGAGAAGTGAACAAAGGGGAAAAACAAAGAAGAAACACTCTGACCGTAAGATCAAAACGGAAGAAAAAAGGCAAAAGGGATTGTTTGTTCGGGGTAGATTTGGCACGGAGAAAGGGGGACACTTCGTCGAGGTCGGAGTTTTGAAAAAAAAAAAAAAAGCGGTGAAAAGGCAAGGGGGATGATCGGGCCGGCGAAAAAAAAGGCCTTTCAAAAAGGGAAGTGAGGGGGGATGGAAAAAAAAAAAAAACAGACTGAAAAATGGGAGTTATAAAAAACATTAGCACTACTCGGGGACAATCACTCTCCCATTTTCAAGCAGAAGGAAAAAAAAAGTCCGATTTAAAGCTGAAAAAAAAAACAAAAAAAAACAAAAACAAACCCCCCCCCAAAAAACACCCAAAAACCCACCCCCCCGCGTTAAAAAGGATCTCCAAAGATTAGGGGTTTAGGTAAATTCACTGTGCAAAAACTAGAAAAGATCCCAACCCGTCTTTGGGACATGTAAGGGGGGGGGGTTAAAAAAATAAAATCCGAGAAATGTGGAAAGGGTCTAAAAACAAGGTGTAAGACCCTGCGGTCCGAGGGAGGGAGGGTCAGTGTTTATACAGCACAGATGCGGCAACAAATTTTTTGGTCGGCATGCCAAAGAATCTCTTGTGGGCAAAGGACGGGGTCTGTATGTTGGGCCGACTCGGAAAAGGCAATTTCCCACCAGGGGGAAAAAAATTTGAGGGAAAGCAGGGAGGACACTCAAAAAGGAGAGAAGACGGTGCGTTTTCAAGGAATGGGGGCGGCAGGGGGAAAACAAAGACAATCTTTAGGGGTGGGATGGGAGGAAAGGGAAGGACCCCATAAAAATTGGGGATTGTGGGAGACCGGAGAGAAGAGCTAGGGACCAAGAGTTTCTATATAAGGATAATTAGAAGGGAAAAGGAGCCGAAAAAGGAGATCCAACCGAGTAGGTATTTCCTGACACCCACCCAGGACATAGAAAAATCTGGTTCAAAAAAATAAAGGGGAAAACTTCCATTACTACGAGAGGAGAAAAAAGAAAAGGGGGCTCCCAAGGGCTCAAACCGACGGAAAAAAAAGGGTGAAAAAGGGTTCCCGACCCAGGGGAAAAAGAAGGAAGGGAAGAGTTTATCGAGATTCGAACGTACAAAGAAAGCAAACGTAAAAAATGACCAAACGAAAAAATAAAAAAAAAAAACATTTTTTGCGAAGAAAAGCCGGGAAAAGGGTTCAGGTATCATTGAAAAGGCCAAAGAAAGAAAGGAAGGGGGGACATTCAAGTGAACATCAGCAAATCAAGGGGGGGCAAGTATAGTGTGGGGGAAAAAAACAAAAAAGGGAGGGAGGAACTAAAATCTCCAGGAGGGAAAGGGGGCACGGAATAAGAGCGGAAAAAAAAAAAGGCAAAAAATATGGGGGTTAAGGAGGGAAAGAGTCAAAACACTACCGTGGGGGGCAAAAGGGGGGGAACAATCTGAGGCTAAAGCCAGGAACAAAACACCTTCGCACTTGGGGGTAGGGAGAGGGAAAAGGAAGGGAAAGAGTATAATTATTTTGGAATCGGGGAAAAAAAGAGAAACTACCACAAAGATTTTTCAGATTTTTTGGGAAGGTGCAAAGGGTTTGCGGCGTTGGTTGAAAAAACATAGAGAGAAGGCAAACGACCTCAAGTTCGGGCCTGGGGGGCTAAGATATGAAAAGGGGTACGGAATCCCTTGACAACACGGAAAAAGGTCTTTCTCAGGCACTAGGGGTGGGTAAGGAGCTGGAGTCGGGTCTCGGTTGGAGGCCGGTCACACCATTAGCGGCGACCTCGGGAAAAGCAAGGGAAGAAGCCAAATGTCCACTGGAACGATAGGGGGGGCACGGGAAAAACCGGGGAAAAGGAAAGGACAGGGGGTCTTGTGTGGGGAAAAGGGGGTGACAAGACGCAAAACAAAGGGGGGAAGACCCAAAAGTAGGGTCGGGACAAATTCATCAGTCACCATGGAGCCTCAGGGGGGGAAAGAAAAAAAGGTGTGTGTGGTTGGTCAATGAGGGGGACTCAAGACATTCCCCCGCCAGGTTCGCCAAGGGAGGGGGGAAAAAGTTCTTTAAAAAGAAAAAAAGGGGGGTGGTAGAAGACAATACTCTCCTCCTTGGGGGGGGGGGGGGTCCGAAGGAAAAGGGGGAAAAGGCGGGGGAACTCCTTTCAACGGGTACGGGGGAGGAAGGAAAAAAACCCGATTGGGAAGGGGCGGGAAAAAATCAACCCGGTGGAAAAGAAAAGTCAAGATGGGGAGCTGTTCAACGAAGGGGGGCCAGAATCTGGGCAAACTCTCCAAACCGCTAAAAAAACGAAGAAGGGGAGGGGCCGGACTTCTGAAGGAAGACCAGGAAAGAAAGGCACGAGATCACAACCCACGAATTCGAGGGGAAAAGGTAAAAAACAAAAGAAGGCCGGGGGTTTCATGGAAAAAAAAGGAAAACATAACGAAGGGGATCGGGGGAGGGTCCCGTAGCAAGGAAGATGAAAAGCACCCAATACGAGGCTAAGGGGGGGAAAGCCCCTTGGGGAAGGGAGAAAGCAAGGGAGAGACCAAAGGGGGCATACTCCAATTGGGGGAGGTGCCAAATTCTGGCCGACGAAATGTTAACGTCCAAGGTCCTTTGACCAGGAAATGCAAAAAACAAAAAAAAAAAAAACAGGAGGGGAGGAAAACACTTCGTTAATCGTTGGGGATGGAAAATGAGGGGGGGGAAATCTCAGGCAGGTAGAGGGGGAAAACTGGCCTATCAGCCCTTAAAGGAAAGGAAGGGTGCAAAAAAAAAAACAGGGGACCTACTCAAAACAGAGGTTATAAAAGAAAAAAAAAAAGTGGGAGGGTGCAGGGTTGGGCTCTCACCGAAACAAAAAAACAGGGGGGGGGGAAAAGGAAAAAGAGAAGATCAACAGCAGAATTCAACGGCCCCGGAAAGAAAGTTGGGGGGGGAGGAAAGGGGGGGTTTCTCACAGAAAGGGGCGGGTGGGGAAGGGAAAAGGCCAAAATCAACCTAACCCGAGGGGGGGATTGAAACGATGAGTAATCTCCAAACCAGTTTTGGAAAGGGGCCCGACTCCTGGCAGGTTGGGGGGAAAAGAAAAAATGCGGTATCCGAAAGGAAGGATCGAGAAAAACAAGGTGGGTCAAAGGAACTAAAGAAAAATGATTTCTTAACCAATTGGAGAAAAAAAAAAAGAGGGGGACAGGTTCGAAAAAAGGGTCGGAAGGCCTTCCATGGCTATCACGTTCCTAAGGGGTGGGGGGTTGGGAAGACGACTCTTGTCCCGAGCAGGGGGGGGAGGAGGAAAACGGTGATGGTTTGGGTAAGTAATGAAAGAGGGGGTTGGAAAAAATCTCACCTTGGGGGGGGGGGGGGGGGAAACATAATTTGGACATGGGGGGGTCTATAACTGAGTCCGGGGAAAGGGGTAGAGGGTCAGTTGACGGGGGGGGGGGGAGACGGGGGGGCACTCAAAAAAAAAAAAAAAAAACACTCGGACCCAGGGAATCTCATCTGGAAAATCAGGGGGGAAAGGGGAAGGGGGGGGTCTGCTAAATCTAGGGGGAGAGGTTATACCCAAAAGTGGACCTGGGGGTATTGTAAAGAGGGAGGTTGGAAAGGTAAAAAAATTAACCCCAAGAGGAAAAGTTCGGAAATTCCTCCTAAGGCCTAAAAAGCCAAAAAACACGGTGACGGGGGCCAAAAAATGAAAAGGGAGTCGAAAGGGGGAGAACAAATTCCCAAAAAACACCCTGGAATCCGGGGGGGGCAAAAGGGACCAATGAAAAAAGAAAAAAGCATGATGGATCCGAACCTCAAAAAGAGAAGGGGGGGGTAGATATGACTACCACCGGGGGGAGGGGGGGCGGGGAAGTTCAAAAGGGGGGGAACAAAAAGGACCCGTCCAAACCGGAAACAAGGGTATCGTAGTGAAGGCATCAGGGCCAAGTTTCTCGCAGGGAAAAGGGGGGGGTAGTCCTAGACATTGGAGTCAGCGAAAAGCACTAAAAGAAGGAGGGGGAAGGAAAAAAAAAAAAGGGACTTTCTTTGGTAGGAAAGGGAAGCAAGCTTTCCCAGGGTAATTGAGGGGCACAAAAAAGATAAAAGGGGTGCCCCACTTGGGGAGGGGAAAAAGGGGAAAGAACACAAAACAGCCCACAGAGGGGGTGGGAGGGGGAGGGAATCTATAATTCGGGTCAACAAAAACTAACCCTCCGCAACAAAAAGGGAACAGGTTTTAAAGAAAAGGGAAGGGAGGTCGCACCTGTGGAAAGGGGGGTGAACATCAGCTCACAAGGATCAGGGGCTTCATCCCGGCTCCAAAGGAAAAACAACAGGGGGGGAGAAATGGAGGGGGGGGGGGATATCGAAATCCTCCGCGGGCCGGGAACACCAACACGGAAGAAGGCTCAAAGGAAAGGACATCATATAGGGGGTAAGGGCGTGTCTGGGGGGGCCTGAGATCCGATTTTCGGAACTTGCGGGGGGCATGGGGGGACAGAACAAAAGGGTATAGGGAATTTGAAGACCAGGGGACTGGGGACGGTCATGAAAAAAAACGAGGGAAAAGGGGGGTGAAAGGGGGGGGATACCTCTGGGAAAGTGCCGGGACAATTGTCAAGGCCTTCTTGGGGGGGAAGGACGGGGAAATGGAACCATAAAAAACAGGGAAGGGGGGGGAAAGGGGGGGATACTTAAAAAACTTGGTCTAAACCCGATCCTGGCGTGGGGGTGAGGAATGGGGTCCGGGGAAGGTACTTAAAGAGTCGGAAAGAAAAAAGCCGGCAATCTGGCTGGGGGGGCCTGGGCGTGGGAAAAAAAAAAAAAATCATAAAACTGGGGGTCCAGGGGAGGTGTAATACACGGGGGGGCAAACTCCTATCGATGAAAAAAAACAAAATAGGGGAAGTGACTTTCAAGCAGTGGGGGGAAAGCCTTGTTACAAAAACAGGGGTTGAAAGGAAACAATCAGCCGAGGGAAATGGGGGGACAAATTTAGGGGCGGACGGGGAAAAAATAAAAACAAATTAGGGGGTGCCCAGCGTGGGGAACCAACAATGTCTCCACAGAAAAAAAGAAAAAAAGGAACATAAAAGAAAATTAACTCTGTCCAATTAAAATGGTAGGGGTCTATAAAACGGAAAAACAAGTGGGGGAAATCACATTTTGGTCAGAGAGGGGGGATTATCTCTAGGGTTCAGAAGGGGGGGGGAGGGGACGGGTCGCCACTATCATTGGGCAATCGATTCCCAGCATGGAATCAGGGGAAGAACTCTTCAGAGGGGGGGAAGGAATGGGGGAAGGAAAACAAACCCGAGGGGGAGAAACCAGCCGTCCCAAACTACTAAGGTAAAAGGAAGATATTGGGTCCCTCTGAAAAACACCCAAAGGGCGGAAAATCTGCCACTTGGAATCACAGTCAACGGGAGGGGAATAAGGAAAATATTCCACTCTACACAAAACTAGGGGAAAGTTCCGGGAACAACCGAAAAGTTAGTGTAACGATTAAGGGGAGGGGTGAAAGAAACTGGTTTGAAACGCCAGCACGGTAAGAAGGTTTTAAGGGGGACGGCCTCGTGTCGGACTGGACCATTGACCGAAAACTCACGGGAAAGAAAAAAAAAAAAAGGGATGGTGAAACTGTTCTGTAAGGGAATGAAAAAAACAAACCGCTTTGCATTCTGGGGGGGGTGGGGGTCCTCGCCAAGGGAAAAAGAAAAGTCAAGCACAAGGGTTCTGCGGCGTCGCGGGGGAAGAAGGAACTTTCATGACGGAAAAAGAAAAAACATAGTTCCAAAACTTGAAAACTCAACAGTAAAAAAAGGACGAATCCTCATTGCCGGACAAAATGGTTGGGGGGAAAAACACCAACGCAAGAAGAACAGTGCCCGTGGCTCAAATGCGTGCCCAAAAAGATCACGACCAAAAAAAAAAAGGGAGGGGAATGAGCGCGTGAAGCGGCCTGGAAAGGGCGGGCGATGGCAAGGAAAGAAGATTCTTGAAAAAACCCACGACAACTGAAAAGAAAACTTCCAAAAGGAAAGAAAGGAAGGGGTGGGAGCAAGGGGTACTACCAGTTGTAGGACAAAACAATTGGCACCATACTTCAAAAAGTTGCCGCCGAGAATGGAAGGAAAAAAACATTTCACCAGGAGTCCACCAACTTTGAGAACAGGGGGGGCGAGGAAAAACCATTTTCAAGAAGGCAAAAGAAACTGGGGGAAAAAGGAACGGGGGGACGGGGAAGAACGCAGAAAACGCAAGTGGCAGAACCCTTCCTCAGGTCAAAATAAAAGTCTAACTGGAAAAAAAACGTCGTCCAAAAAGTTGAAGCAGGACAGGGGCTAAAGTTGCAGAAAAAAAGGATGGGGGGGGAAGGAATTTCGCAGAAAAGAAATTGAAACAAAAAGGACCAAAAGAGACATCCAACAAACAACGGAGGAAAGAAGAGAGAGGGGGGGTGGGGCTCCGCTTTTCGCTAAGGGGGGGGGGGGAAGTCTGGCGAAAAAAAAAAGGTCACAACGCGGAAAGGGGGCGGCACACCCGTTGAAATCAAGAAAACCGAAAAAAATTACAAAGTACTAAGCTTATAGAATTGAGGGAAAAAGTAAAGAAAACCATTGACGAAAAAGCGGATCCCGCAAGAAAAACAGGCACCAAAAAAAAGGGAGGGGCGTCTTCGGAAGGGGAAAAAAAAAGGTGAAGGTATGCGTAAATAAAAAAATTCTATCAAGCAGGGGGGGTTGCAAGAAAGCAAAAGGGGGCGGGAAAAGAACCGGGCAGGGAAGAGAAAAAAATGCCCGCTTACAAAAAATTTTAGAAACAATGGCCGGGTCCAAAGGGGGGGGGACGGGGAAAAGGTTCCGTGTTTTCACTAGGGAAACACGTCACACCAACAGGACGAACAAAAACATGAAGAGCAAGAAAAAAAGCAAAAAAAAAAGCAGAAGTGGTGGCTTTTGGGGGGGTGTCAAAAAAAAGCGACAGGCACTTGTCAGGTCTTATTCCTGGGCGTGTTAAAACTACGTGAGGCAAAAAGTATTTACTGTAAGTCTGGTAATCGGAAGGGGCCAGGGGGGGGGGGGGGCAGGTTTATAATGGTAGAGGGGGGAAAAGGCAAAAAGGGTCTCCCTGAGCGCGGTGGAAAAAAAAAAAAAAATTGAAAGGAAAAGAGCGGCTCTTCAGGCAGAGAAAGAACCAAAGTGGAAATACACTTCCTACCTAGAATTTGAGGGAGGGGGGAAAAAAATGGATTCTAAGAAGAAGGAAAAAAAGCAAAACAACGAAAGGTAAGTGCCAATTGTCGTTTTGAAAAAAAAAAGAGAAATACAGATTAATTCTGAAAAGGGGGGACGAAAAAAAAAAAAATGCCTTTTAAGGGGGAAAAAAAGGAACCTAGGAAGAGGGCAAGTGCATCTGTTCGTGGGAGTAAAAACGATGTCGAGACAAGGGAGCAAAAAATCCAAGGTTGGTTTAAGCAAAGGAAAAAATCTTTCCTCAGGGTGGGATTAGGTTGGCGAAAGCTCCCATGCGGGGGCAAAGGACAAAAAAACTGCACCTTATTAAAAAGGTGATCTAGCAAAACAATGAAAGAGAAAAAAGAAACAGTGGCCTGATGAAAGCGAAGAAAGCAAACACCAAATCTATCTTTGAGAAGGAAAAAACAAACCCATAAATGATGGCACAATCAAAAAAACCGTCAGAGAAACAGGAAAGACGCCCCTTGGGAAGATAATTGGAAGATTAGCGAAGGAGAAAGAAAAACCAAAACTATCAAAACCAACCAAGTGGGGAGTAGCCGGCCACGATAAAATGGCCTGCAATCAGGAAGAAAAAAAAAAAAAAATAAAACAAAAAAACTTGTTGGAACGTCAAGAAATAGAAACGGAAGCGAAAGGGATCGAGAACATTCGTTGAGACACCCTCCCAGGGGTGGGGAAAACCCAAAAAAAAAAAAGATGGGAAAAAAAAAGGCTTTTTTGGAGAAACGGGATCCGGGGACAGAGCAGACAATCGGCTAGAACCACAACGACTTCGGGAAAAAAGTTGGTTTGTCCCAAAAAACCCAGAAACAAGAAAACGGTGAAAAAAAAAAACCGGCAAAAAAGGGATCAAGAAAGAAGAATTAAACGGGGGGGGAGGGACCAGCTGGAGCCAAGAAAGGGATGGAAAAAAAGTGATGCCTTGAAGGAAAACGGGGTGAAAAAAAAAAATCTAAAAGGCGGGGTCAACATGAAATCGAAGAGATCCGATTCAAACACTTAAGGAGGCACAGCAACGTGGGGGTGTAAAAAAGTAAATGCGCCGCACAATAAAAAAAAAAAAGGACCATCTGTAGGGAAAGCGATCACCAAACCGGAGGACGAAACTGTTTGGGCGGAACACGGAAAAAAGACGATATGATGGGGTATCGTGAAATGATGAAAAACCACATGATGAGGTCCGGGGGTATAAAAAAATGTGAGGGTGTTGGCACGTTGAGTGAAAGGAATCATAAAATTACAAAAAGCAATCGGGAAGGTGCAAAAAAAAATCAGTCAGAACGTGCAAAAATCGGTGGGGGTACCACTTAAACGCAAGCGGGAAGAGGAGAACATTAAAGACGGTGGGTTTTAAAAAACTGGAAAAGGAAAAAACGGGAGGGCCGCGTTTTGGGTACAGAAACCGGAGGCCGGAAAAAAATGCGAAGCAAAAAGGGCCAGGAAACGGGAACACTGTCCCGAAGGGACCACCGGAAAAAAGAAAAAAACCGTGACTGGAAAAGGGGGAAATTGCCAAAACAAGCAACAGCCAAAAAAAAAACGGGAAGACGAAAAAAAAAAGACGGATCGATCCATCAGCAGGGGTCAAAGGGAGTCGGCTCATTGGAACGAAAAAGGGGGTGGGGGAAAATTCCTGCCGGACGAAGAAAGGAGGACCGAAAAATTCAGGCTGAAACAAGGGCAAAGGGGGAATTTTTTCTGACTAGCAATGGAAAGACGGAAGGAGTCAGGAAAACCGTGGGTCAAAGTTTGGAAAAAAAGGGGAAAAGTCCAGTTCAAGCGGGGGGGTCAAAAGAGAACTCCTGAACCGATGGGGGGGTTAAAACGCGCTCAACCTGTGCCCAGATGAATCGGAGCCTTTTCCACAAGGAATAGCTGTGGGTGCCCGCTCAAAAAAAGAAAAAAAAAAAATCTATCGGGGGGCGGACGAAAAAAAAAAAGGTGGAACAGTACTTGCGAACATGCTCAAAAACTTCGATCACAAAAAAACGATGACGAAAAAGGGGCTGGAAACACCGCGAAGGTTTTTTCATCCATCACAACAAAAACAGGGGAAAAAAACGTCCGGCAGGGTGGAAGCCAGGTCGGTATGGAAAAGCCAATTGCTGCCGGACACCGGGGACTAAAAAAAGGCAAAGTACGCTCCCTCAAAAAGGGAAAAAAAAAAGTGGCGGCTAAAAAATTAAAGGGGGACAAAAGAAAGGAACATTTGAAGTAACGAAAGGGTTGGGAAAAGGAAGCACAGACACCGGAGTAGGTACTGAAAAAAAGGGAACGTGTAGACATTTAAAGGAAAAAAAAAAACACCGAAAAAAGGGATCAGAGGCTATTCATCCTAAACCAGAAAAAAGTTAGGGGGGAAAAACCAAACGCACACACTCGGGTAAGAGCAAAAATGGGGGGGAGG
>Ga0179593_1623434_pt1 | contig 16848 bp, 16 predicted proteins | sample CZODoug2_1_08_16_FD_185931 | JGI IMG/M metagenome (GOLD analysis project Ga0179593, IMG submission 185931) | Vadose zone soil fungal communities from Angelo Coast Range Reserve, California, USA - CZODoug2_1_08_16fungal (PacBio error correction) | ecosystem: Environmental > Terrestrial > Soil >...
TCAGAGTCAAAACAATCCACACCTTGGTGAACTCACCTAAGAAAAGGGACACTGGGAACCTGCAGAACGTGCCCGTCAGGGGGGGGGGCCGGGGCGGATGAGTCGGCCCACCGGACTGAAAAAAAACCGCCCACCAAATCGACAAAAAAAAAAAAAACTTGTGACACCGTGTGCCAAGCGCGAAACGCCACACAACTTACGGCCGCTGGATCAATGACAAGAATCTAGGTTTTCGGTGGGGGAGGGTTCCGAAAAATTTGGGACTCGATGTTCACAACAGGATCGTCGCTACCCAAGTGACGTGGGGGCCCGGACTCACTAGTGAAGTACAAGGAGGGGAACCAAAAAATTTGGGGAGACAAGGAGAGAATCCGTGGAGTCACTGCGCCGTATAATTGGCTTCGAGAAAATTAAAACCCCACCCGCTCCTGAAAAAAAAGGAAAGGGACGACCCCGGGTCCGATCAACGAAACCCACTGTCCAGGACACGAAACTCCTTGAACGCCGGGGGAGAGGGTTCCAGCGCCAGAGGCGAGGGACAGCACGCCTTATAGAAACTTACTGGAGCCCAAACGAGTCTATGCCCAGCGAAGTAAAAAGGCGGTATAGGACGCGAATGCTTGCCGTGTAGCGCGGGCGTTGCGCCGCCCAGGGGTGGAAAAAACGGGCGGATCAAAAAGACGCAGAAGACAGACAGCTCTCGAAGACCAGCGTGCATGACACAGGATCTAGGGGAGGGAAAGGGTTTCCAGCTGTAACCGTAGGTCGCCTGGTTGAAAAAAGGAGTTCTGAAAATCGGCATAATACGTGTCGAGTATTGGGGGGGGAATTACTCCCCAAAAAAGGGGTCCTAGAAAAAAAGATCGGAGGAGCTACAAATCGAGACGCGCGCCCCCTCCCCCCCCGGGTCCAATACCATAAAAAGAAGTCACAGACAAGGGGCGCATAAGCCGCGCTGAAAACAGGGCACCGGTTGCGGCCGACCGCCGCTGGAAAAAGGTTTTCTCACCGGGGGAGCGATGTGCCCGGGCACAGCAAGAAGAAATCCACATCGCAGTTCGCGTCTGGTGAGTACTGAACACGTAGGTAAGGAAAAAAAAGAATCACATGGGGGAATCGTAGGGGATCAATTGCGGGCGGAGGCGAAAGCGTAGATCATCAACAAGAGTAAAAAAAACGCGGTCGACACCAGAACCGCCGATCAGGAGGCACACAAACGTCCCAGCCCCCGCTGTCGGCAGGGACCTACCACACGGCCACCGGGGAGGTTTCAAAAAAAGTTGTGAAGGAGAGGACAGAAACTAATTCTCAACGGAAAGATGACGTGCCAAGCCACACTGTATACGAAGCCGAAAGAGGAAAAACTCCCGGGGGGCCGGTATGAGTGGGTGACGGAACTCGCGTAGGGGTTTAGGCGGGGGTTAGTTGGGGTCAGCTTGCGAAAAAAAGAGGGTTGGGTCGGTCTCACCGACGGTGGAACCAGAGAAAGGAGAAAAAAAGAAAACGGCGCAACCAAAAAAGATATAACACAAGCCACCACAATTCTTCAAAAAAAAAGAGGGAACGGGGGACAGTCAATAAGGGTGGGGTGTATTTTATTCGTATTACAAACAGTGGTGATTGAAAAAGAGTAGAGAGATCAGCGTGCGAATTTTGGGCTGAAAAAATCAACCCATATGGAAAAGTAACAAGGCCACAGCGGCGCCCCGGAAGGGGAAGCGCATGGCAATTGAACGGTTTAGCAATGTAGGGGAAGTCCTCTGAACAACATCCCTGGGAGGTACGTTGTTTCAGCGGTCGAGTGCGGGGCAGCTTCAGGAAAAAAGGCGGTAGAAAGTCCTTGGCGTGCTGAAAAAGAAAAGAAAAAGACAAGCACCTATAGGAGGGGTAAAACGCACAGTAACGGGGGCATTATGAGGGAGGGGGGGCAAAGAAAGTGTCCCGCACCCTTGACAAAGCGCCGAAAAAAGGGAGGAGGGTAAAGGATGGTTTGAAGTGAATTGTCTAGGATACCGGTTATTGTAAGGGACAGCAGCAAAAGCATTAAACAAAGAAGGCAGAAAACTTCAAACGTCCCAGTCCGCACCAAAGGAGTAAGAAAAACCACCTCCGAGCCATTGGTTGACAACCAAAACACGAAAAAACATGACCGTCGTTGAGGGGAAATCAGATAAGCAGCAAAGCAAAAAAACCCGCACCAATTCAAAAAAGCCAAGAAAAGAGGAAAAGGACCGCACCATCGACTAAAGGAGTAGGGGCACGCCCGGGCTGTTAGGGTGACAAGAGACGAAATGCATCCGGGGGGAGAAATAGTCGGGGTCACCGTCCCTCTGAAAAAAAGTAAAAAACTTGGCAAAGATCAAGAAAAAGGGAAATAAGCGAACAAGCTTCGGCAGGTGTTTGAAAAGAATCGTTTACTTTCATGAAAAGAAAAAAAGAAGGAAACCAAGGTCAACCCTGAGACCAAAAAAAACCCCCCGTCCCCAAAAAGCCCAAAACGGCTAGGTTAGTACGCACTCAATGAAAAACCCGTCAAACCCCCGACGGGATCTTTGAAAAAAAAGCACGGAAATGTGCAGTCGTAAACCTTTGTTAGCCCAGGTGCCCAGGTGGAAAAAAAGAACCAAAGACAATTATGGAGAATTAAAACCTGACCACGGAAGAAAACCAGTCGCCGGTGAAAACGAAAAGTAAGAACCGGTGCAAAAAAGACGTAGGACGAACAAAAAAAGTACGTCTGCAGATTGCACGCCCGTTACCTTGCTAGGGACGTGCTACTAAAGGCGCCGATCAAGGGGAATCACCGAGGCCGATAACCTCTGGTCAAATACAGTGCAAAAGGGGGGGGGGGACCCTGAGAGGGTGAAGGAAGATTGCCGGCGAGGGAGGGTAAGAGAGGGGGAAGGGTTTGCATAAAGTAGGAAAACAGAAGAGAAAACAAAACGTTAGGGGAGTATTAAAAAAGAGAGAGAGAGGAAGGTGCAAAAAAAAAAGGGAAAAACCCGAAACCGCCTTACGGCACCAGGACAGAGCCGCCATATGGATCCCCAAAATTCCACAAAACTGAAAAAAAAAAAGGGAAACGTGTAACGTGCCCTCGCCGGTGAACATTAACTGCCGCTGGTCAAAAAAATGTAGGAAAAACAGGCCGCCCGAAAAGGCCAAGGAAAGGCTAAGAAAAAGGGGATCAACGCGAAACTACAAAAATCAGGACCTGGAAGCGAATAAAAAAAATAAGATCGGGACCGAAAGGGTTGGAATAACAAAAAACGGTGCTGTATGGAAAGGGTGCCGAAAATTTTCTAAAGAGGGATGAAAAAAAGGGGGGGGCAAGGGACACCCTGAAGGAAGTAAAAGGAAGGTTGAGGGACCTAGAGGAAAGATCCTTGGGGATGGGGGGACTGAAACCAACGCGAGATAACCACCACAAGCTACCACTACGCGGGGAAAGGGGAAAAAAAAATTGGGAAGGCTGGGCGGGCGTGGGAGAGCGGCACGCCCAGGCGAGAAACTGCAAAGGCCTCTTCGGTAATACAGTAGGAGCTGTAAAAAAAAGTGAGGAACGGCACTAAAAAAGAACACCGACGAGGGAGTCTTAAGCACCCACGTAATAGGGGTGGGGAAGGACGACTGAGCAGGAAAAACCAAAAGAAAAAAAAAGATCATAAGTGGCGTGCCGCCGCGGGTTGAGAGGCCGCCCCGGCGTGGAAAAAAAGGCTTTGAGTCGAGGCGTGGCAAAAAAAAGGATTGCCGTATGCCGACGACCCCACGAAAAATGCGTAGGGGGGGGGGGTTGGGGCACCCTGGAAGCGTCGAAGAAAAAAAAAGAAGGGCTTCTGCGCAGGAATTGGACCGCGGGTTAAAACAGGGGGGGGGGGTCAAAAGCCCGGCCGAATAAAAGGGAGAAGGCCCAAAGAACCCTTGCAAAAAATTCAAAAAAAACTCAAATAAGGGGGGGCAGAGGCGCTTCCTGTGTTAATGGACCAGGGGGGGGCAAACCGGGGGGGGGGGGGCCCCCCAACCTTCGGGGCGAGATAATGACAGGGAAAGTGCAGACCAGGAAAGGGGGGTTGACTCTGGGGATGCCTCCGCCCCCTCATAAATCAACGCCAATAACAGAAAACCTCGAAAAAAGGGATGAGGCAAAAGCCGCCGAACAAAAGAACGAAAAAAAGGCACAGGACGGGAAGTCTCAAGAAAAAACAGGGACCCCAGAATACTCCTGCGGAAGGCCAAAAAAGAACTGTTGAGCGGTGGGGGGGGGAGTGAAGGGGCGTGGGCTCGTCCCCAAAGGGTCAGGGATTAAGACAGAAAAATCAAAAAGAAAAAAGGAATGGAAGCGGGGGAGTAGGAAAAAAAGGAAAAGAAACACCTGCTGCCTGCTAAAAAGTGAGAGGGCATGAAATAAAGAAGCAAAAGTGGGTGCGAAAAATCTGGGGTAAAATCTCAAAGTCCGCAGAAAAAGGGCTAAAAGGGCAGGGAAAGGGTCATCTTGAAGAAAAGATCAATCGGGGTAGGGGAATGATCCACTGGGGGGGACGACTGAGCAAAAGGGGGTGGTATGAAAAAAGCAGTGCAGTGTGGGGGGGTGCGCAAAAACAGCAAGGGGGCGAAACGGCGTACAAAAAAAGAAAAGGGGAATAACCGGAACGCGCAGATAACAGAAAGACAGGCATGACATGGGCAAAAACTAAGGGTCTCTTTACCCCCGACGGAAAAAGTCGCTTTTGAAAACGGCCTTGTCCAGGGAAGAAAGTGAGACATTCACCCCAAACGGAAACGGTTAGGGGGGCGGCAAGGTGGAAGAAAGTTTTAAAAAAAAGGCGGCTAAGCCGCCGCCTGCTGGGAAAAAAAAACTTTGTAAGGGGGGGTTGTAAGGGAGGGGGAGGGAGGCATCGGACTCCAGTTGTGGGGAAGGAAGGTCAAAAAAAGGGAGTAAAGAAGTCAATTCTTCCAGTGGGCAGTAAGAAACGAGAAGCCCCGTGAGAATAAAAGTACAAGACAAATGTAAAGAAGGAAAGATGACAACGCGCGGAGAAGCGGGGAAAAAAAAAAAAAAAACGGGGGGGGGTTGCACCGGCCGGGAGAGAAATCTTTAAAAGGACAAATGTAACAGGAAAGCAGAGCATACACCAAGTTTACGGAAAATGAAAATCAGGGGAAAGGGGGAACTCTCCCAAAAAAGCAGAAGAGCAGGGGGGCAATCTATTAAAAGGGGGAGGGGGGATACAAAGGCACTTACGGGAAAGAAAGGGGACCTGAAAATATCGCTCCCATAAGTCTACAGAGGAAACCCCGGGTCAGGCTTACGGGGATGGGGGGAATAGGAGGGGGAGGGCGGAGACGAAGCGGGGGTGTTTCCGACTCCATCCTCAAAAAAAGGGGGAAAAAAAAGTGAAAAAGAGAACTCTCGACAGAAAGTCCGCCGAAAGAATGTCCATCCGATAAAACCGGCAAAGCCAAGTGGCCAACCTAAACTCCAAAAAACGCAACCGCAATAATGGGGGGGGGGGGGAGAGATTCGCGTGGTGAACATATCATAAGGGGTACCAACACGAAAAGGCTATCAAGGGGGGGGGACGGAAAATATCAAAAGTCCCTTGCGTGGAAAAATAGGAAAGGAAGGGGTGACACGGGGGTTTTCGTCGTGGGATGGACCCGTTGGGGAAGGAACCCGAGAAAAAAAAAAAAAAAAAGTGAAGGAAAAAAAGAGGGAACGGAAAAATTCCGTCAAAAAAAAAATCAGGAGAGGGACATGGGGGGGTGGGGACTGTCCTCAAAAAAACCACAGGGCAAGAGAAACTCAGAAAAAGAAAAAAGAGGTAGTAGTAGAGGAAGGAGGAAAGGTATCCCAAATCCAAAAAAAAGGATAACGAATAAAACGGACTGAGAAAAAACGACCGTGTCCGGTGAAAAAAAAAAAAACGCCGTGGGGAGAAAAGTTTTGACGCTCGGGGGTCGGGGGGAAAAAAGCCGGAATCAGAAAAACGAAAACAAAAACCGGTTTCCAGTGGGTGCAGCGTCAGGAAAAACGAAGAAACAGACCCCAACAGAAAGGAGCGACAACTTGAAAAGATGCAAACCACCAAAAAAAGCGAGAGGTGGGAGCGTCAAAGGGGGGAAAAGCATAGGAAAAGCGTTTCGAACAAAACGTGCGTGGGGGGGGGAGTTCGATGAAGGGGAAAAAAGGATGGCCAAAGGGGGGGGATCTAGTCATTCAAAAGGGGGGAGCGGGGGAATCGATCCAAAAATTGCCACTGCGGATCCGAAGGTGGGGGAGGGAGGGGAAATCACTCGACAGGACACCAGCGCCCAGCGCAAAGCACTAGAAGCCACCAAGAAAACACGAAAATCGATTACAAAAACGGTGAACAGAAGGAGAAGACCAACGATAGGGGACAGGGGCAGAAAGAGAACAGGCAGGGGAAAACCCACTCCACAGCCCAACGAATCGAACGGGGGGGAGGAGGAAAAGCTTCAAAAAAAAAAAAAGGAAAAGAGGGGAAGAGGCAAGGGGGATTGCTTCCGAACACGGTGACTACGACCAGGCAAAAAAAAAAAGGCGAAGGACAACCAAACCTTCGTCCGCGACAGGGACGATCTCATAACGTGCCACAAAATAAGAGGGTTGCCCGGGGAAATCTGGGGAAGAGCCGGGTATTTAAAAATCGGATAGAACCCTCGGGGGAGTCTTGCGGACGCAGTGGATCCTCCAGTGGTTCATGAACAGAGATCCCGGGGCGAGCATAAAGAAAAGAAGAAACCACGTCAAGAAACAACCCTCTAACAGACTTGGAAAAGAAGAGTCTTGCATCTGACGAGTTCACAGGGAACACGCACTCTCCTTGCTCTTGTGAGAACCCCGGAAAAATTGGTCACCACCAATCCAAATAAAACATCCTGTGTTGAGGACTGGAAGGGGAGCTCACTTTTAAGGGAAAAAAGAGCCAGAAATCAAAAGGGTAAAAGGGGGGGGACGGGGGGAGCTAAAAGGGGAGTCTAGCTGCAGATTCGGGCAAAAAAGACGGGGGGGAGGTGGGGTAAACCGTCGAAAAAATTGGCAAGAGCCTTGGGATAAAACAAGCGGAAACAAGCGTCATTCAAAAAAAAAACCCGGGGGGGGTTGAAATCAGAGACTTGGAGAAGGAAAGGACAAAAATTGCTCGGGCTCAAGGTGCCAAAGGATAAAGAGGATGGAAGTGCAAGGGGAACTTTCTCGAGAAAAACGAAACACCGACGCGACCCCGTGCGGCGCACAGGGGGGGGGGGGGGGGAGGAGTCAAGAGTGGCGGGGGGGGGAAACACAGGGTCTCAACAAAACAACACGTGTCCGGACCACGGAAAGTGGGATAATAGATTTACAACAACGGTGTAGTCTTGGGGGAAACGGAATGTAAAAAAGTGGAGGAATAGTGGGCGATTCCGGGGGGAAAAGGAACGAGGACGAAGTTGGCGCAAAAGGGAAAAACGCAAGGGAGGTGTCACGGGGGCAGAAATGAGAACACAGCGAAGAAAGCCTACGGACAAGAAACGGAAAAGGGCGTAGAACGCCCCGCATAGGGCTTAGGAAGGCCGCAAACAGTCAAAAATTTCAGGGGGGGTGGGGAGGGGGGGGGGCAGAAGGCTGAAACAAGCCTAAAACAAGCTTTACCAAGGGGGGGGATGGGGAGGCTTGCCCGTTTTAAGGGACTTTAGAATAAGGAAAAGGGGGGGGGGATCAGAGTAAAAAAGGCACAAGAGTCTTAGAGGGAAAATTGTTAACAAACACCCAAACGGTTCCGAAACTTGTGCGTAACGAGGAAGGGGGAGGGGGGGGGGGGACAAAACCAAAAAGGGAAATGATTGAAAAAAAAAGGGGGACAGCGACCCTCCCGTAATTGTACGGGGGGAAAGGAGTTTGGGAGGAAAAAGGGAGTGGCCGAATTCCAAGTGGAAAAGGGAATTGCGGGGGATTGTAATTCCACATTAAAAACGGGGCGGCTCCCGGGGCAGCACACAGGGGGGGGCAAAAAAAAAAACGAGAGGTAGGAACTAGGGAACAGAAAAGGTTCAAGGTTTGGAACCGAACCCCCGAAACAGAAGGAAGGGGGGGGAGGAGGGGGAACCGTGCCGGTTAGAAACGCAACCACCCCGCCAATAAAAAAATAATACAACAAAAAAAAACTGGGAGTACAAACGCAGGGGGGGAAACCTTCATCGCCAGAGGCCGACAAAAAATGAGGGATGGTTGGGCAAGGCCCCAAAAAAAGTGGCTGACCTGGGAAGGGCGGGGGGGTCCAAAAAAAGAGGGAAGCGGTCAATTCTATACACCGGGGGAAGGTAGAAAAAATCCCCAGGGGGGTGAGGGGGGTAAACACCACTATACAGCAGCAATCAATTCAAGGAAAACTGGTTAAAGGAAAAATCCAAACTCGTTTTGATGAAAAAATGAAACAGACTGGCGGGCCTGTAAGAGAAAGGAAAACTAGCCAGGGGAGAAATTTGGGGGATCCAAAGACCGAAACAACTGGAATCGTTAGTAAGGTCTGAAAACGTGAAAAAAAAATAATCTTCTAACGCCGGGGCCCAAAAAGATAAGGACCGCGCCTTACCAAGCTCAAAAAACAGAAAAAAGGGTATGGAGCCAAGTTGGGTGAAAAGACCTTGGAAAAGGGACCTTTTCAAAAAAACTAAAGTGTAAAAAAAAACTTGCACCAATTAGTAGGCTGCAATGATGAAGGGGGGTTGGGGGGGGGGGCCAAAACAAAAAAAAAACTCATGCAGGGGGGGGGTAAGGGGGGGTAGTGGCCCCGGGCAGACCCCCAGCTGAGGGGAAACTGGAAATGGAGACTTTACGGGCAAAAAATCAAAAGAGGACCGAAAAAGCCACCGGAGGGGTTTAACAACCGTTCGGTCGACAGGGAAAGTAGGACCAACAAAAAAAACGATTGAAAGGGCGGGGAAAACAAAGGAGGAAATTTACCCAACAACCGTCCTGGCTTGAAGGAAACTGGTTTGGGGAACTTCAATTGTGGGGAAAGTATGATGCCATAATCTGGTGTGACCTCAAGTCTGGGTCTCCCTGGAAAAAGAGAAATTCCGGCAGACTCTGGAAGAGGGACATGTACGCTCCATCATCTTCTGTGGAAAAAGCGAGGGGGGTTCACGTTTTCGCAACATGAGGGGCGCAGTGTGGAGGGACCAGGGGTGTTGAGACCAGGTGGAAGAACCTTCAGTGCCTTGCCGCCTTGGGAAAAAAAAAAAAAGAAGGTGGGTAAGGCGGCTAAAAAATATTTCCTGGAAAAAATCGGGTGGCTCTGCAAAAAAAAAAACAAGTTTAGCCCAACGGGAAGAGAACGAACCCCCCCCAAAAAAGGAGGGAGAAAAAACAGAAGAAAGAGGGGAAAGGGGGGGGAAAATTGTCAAGCACAGAGGAAAAAGAAACACGGGGGGAAGAACCAGCGTCCTCCATTCACAGAAGTAAAAAAGGGTGAATCAAAAACGGAAGAATAAAAGCCCTGAAAGGTGTTGGGAAAACTTCTTTACTCTAAAAAAACTCAGGGGGGCTAACTGTCACCTGGCCCGCCTCGGGATTCAAGGCTGGGGAAGGTTTCACGGGGAAGGAAAACCCCGGGGAGGAAACCAAAAAACTCAAAGCTCCGGGGGCCTATAGGGTTGTTTCACACCGGCCCGGGAAAGACCGCACCTCTGGCAAGAGTAAGGGGGGGACCAAATCCTAAATTGGAAAGGGGGGGGCACCGTATCAAGACCGAAGTGTTGGGGTGGGTATACGGGGAAGGGTGGGCGGAAAAAAGGTAAGACGACGTGGGACTTGCAAGTTACTTTTTCACTCTACGGGGGGGGGGGGGGATAGAAAACGCAAGTTTTTAAACCAAAAATCGGGCAAAAAGAACTTGAAAAAGGGGATAACAAGGGCTTCCTGGGGGTCTGGGCTTAGAAAAACCTAATATATCTAACGGGGAAAATTGGGGGGGTCGCCAGGTGCCAGGCTGGAAAAGCTAAAAATTTGAAACACCCGCCGTAACCAAAAAAAGAGAAAAGAACAAAAGAACGCCCTGTTTTGGGTTGGAGGTTAAGCAGTTATGGCCTGCCAGGAAGGGTACTTTGGAGTCGGGGAAGACGGCCCGGTAAAAAAAGTTCCTTTTGGGTCCTGAGAATAAGCGCCCTCCAACGAGCACTCTGGGGAATGTTATGTCGCAGTAGGGGGGGAAAAAGTAAAAAGGAACCTTTTTTTACCGAACCCGGGGGTTTGAACCCCCAAGACAGGGGACGCAAACCAGGAAAAAAAAAAATTGTGGGCTCCGGGGGGAACCAGAGGCGAAAGAAAATCCGAAATGTCCCAAGGGGGACAAAAAAGTGGCCCAAGAAAAAGACCAGGGAAAAAAAAGGGAGGGGGGGTTTCTAGGGGGTTCAAAGCAACACTAATTGTGGGGGGGGGAACAAGATCAGTGGGGGGGGGTTGGGTTATCTTTCGAAATAAGGAGAACACGAGAAGGCCATGAGAGAGGGGGGTGTGTGGTGGGGGGGGGGGGACACACCCTGAACAGAGAAAGGTATAAACATCAAGGGGCCAAAGCCGCCCCCAGAACTGTGGGGGGTTGGGAGGTCCAATAAGGGGTTAAAAGAGGTTTTTGGCATTGGAAAATGCCAAGGCCCACAGAAGGTGGGGGGGGGCTCTAGAGGACCAAAAAGGGGGGTTCAAGGGGGAGGAGGGTCAAAAAACAAGAATTTACATACAAGGGAAAAAAAAAGGAAAAGGTTCGAAGCCCCTTGTTCAATTGGGGGAAGGGGGGGACGAAAAGGGCCAAGATAGTTGGGACCGAAAAGTTCCCTAAAGCCCCATACGGCAAGGGGAAAAATCGTGGTGGCAGCGCCCCGAAAAAAGGAAAAAAAGGGGGCGTCCCCTAAAAGATGTAAAGCCGCGAACATCCCTTAATAATATAAAAAAAAAATATGAATGAACTTCGACTCGGTTGAAATAACAAAGTGGGACATCGAAAGAATGCACCGCGGGGAATAGAGGGAACAGCAATCCGCGCTACACTGACGCACGGGGGAAAAAACGGAAGGTGGCTTCGCTTTCTCGCGCCCCCGGCGGTTAAGGGGGGTACCGCCTGGGAGTGGAACTCAAGGGGTTAAAAAACGGCACACTTCTTAGCGAGAAAAAAAAAAAGGGGGGGGATCCTAGAATCCTACGCAGGGGGGGTGGGGAACCGTAAAAAGCTAAGGGTAAAACAACCTACTTGACCCTTCCCAAAAATCAAAAAAGGCGTCACAGGTGAAGACAAGCCAAAAAGGGAGTGGGGGGGGGTTAACGGACAAACACAGGGTTGGTGCCGTCCCGAAAAAGGGGGGAACACCACAAAAAAACGAAAAACAGCCCCACCCACGTCTGAAAACGGCGGCCCGGCTAGAATTTACGAGAAACCACTGCAAAACATTCAAAATTCGTCCACAAAAAGAATCGGAAGTAAAAAAAACGGGGGAAAAAACAGGGGGGTTATGAAGTACAGAGAGTGGGGAAAAAACCGATCCAACAATGGGGGGGGGCCGGTTTTCAAAGCCGTCAAAAACTAAACAGGAGAGGAAGGGGGAGAAGGGGGTTGGTGTCAGAAAAACCCTTAGCAGGGGAAGGGGAAATGGGGTCAAACGCGTAATCAAATTTTTTTGGGAAAAAGAAGACTCCTGCAAAAACAGAGAAAGGGGTCAAAATCGCCAAGAACAAGGAACAAGGGTCTTTCGCAATGAGGGTGGAAAAAAAAAAAAATTTTTCGGAAACTATGAGCAAACAAAAACGAGATAACAAAAAAAAACGAGGGGGTTAAGCAAGGGGGGGGGGGGTAGGGGGTGGGAAAAAAGGGACCAAAGGAGGGGGGGCACGGTGAGAAGTCCTAAAAAAAAGAAAATGCTGGGGGGGGGAGAAAACGGGGGTTAAAAAAAAAGCGACGGGAAAAAAAAACAACCCCTCATCGAACGACTCGCGTGGGATGGCAAGGTTTGGGTTCAACCTGAACGGTGTTGGCGGAAGGGGGCGCAGGGGGGGGGAAAAATCTGAAAAATCCAAGGTGGGGAGGAAAAGAAAGGCAGGTAAGGAAGGAAAAAATCGCCCCTTCCTGCAAAAAAAGGGGGGAATTATCAAAAAAAAGGTAACTACACAACCGGCCCAAAGGGACCGGGGGAAAGGGGAAAACCGCCCATAAAAGAAATTATTCAGGGGCCAAAAAAAAACCAGTCCTGCGCGAGTACTGCTCGAATTGGAAAAGAAGTTGGATGCCCCACGGCGGGGAAAGATTAAACCGGAAAGAAGAAAAAAGGAGTTTAAAAAAAAAGACGAAAAAGCGCAACCGAACTTTGAAAAAAAAAAAAAAACCCAGGGGAAAAAAAAAGGGGGAAACGCAAAAACGGAGATTCGCGCCCCGCAGGAAAAAGGGGGCAAAGGGGGAAAGTTGGAGGGGGTTGGCGGGGGGGGGAAACCAAAAAACGGAGTAAGAAAAAAAGTGAACTAACCTTTGGGAGCGAGAATGAAAGGGCAAAAAAAACTTTCGACCAAGCGGGTTAAAGGGAAGAACTATATGAAAGGAGGGGGGGACCAGGTTTGGGAGGGTAAAAAAAGGACCAAAAATGCGCCCCCCCCTGGTGTCGGGGGGACAGGGAAAGGGGGATAAACAAAAACAAAGGTAGGGGTGTGGGGGGGATTCGAGGAAAAAAAAAATAAATCCCAAGTCCAGAAGGAGGAAAAGGGAAAAAAAAAATCAAAAAAGGATACAAGCCCGGGGGATGAAAGAGGGGGAAAATGGAACTCGCTTTTTCCCTATTATCAAAAGGGAGGTCGCCAAACCAGTTAAGGTGTGCGAGAAAAAAAAAAAACCACGGAAAAAACCCTGGGGGGGGGGGGGAAAAAAACAGACCAAGGTTGCGCCGTTGAAAACATCGAGGCTCAATCGGTGAAGAAAAAAAAAAAAAAGAAAACAAAACACCAAAAACTGCGAGTTCGTGGTAGGGGGCAGACAACGAAGGTTCAACTAAGGTTTCGGGTGTCGCCGGGAAAGGAAAACTAAAAAAGGCAACACGTGGGAACCACCGGGTTGCGTGACAAGGGGGGGGAAGGGGGGGGGGGGGAGTTACACGGCCAAACTCTCTCAGTGGCGGAAGAAAAACAAAACCTTCAACCCGACACGGCCGGAAAACTTCCAGTGAAGGGGGAGAAATGCCCTAAAGAAGCAAAGAAAAGAATAGTACTCAAGGTGAAAGGGCGCCAAAAACATCCAATTAAGAAGCCAGAACCTCAACAAAATGAAGAAAGATAGATGCCAGCCCCGACGCCAGTCCAAACAAAACTAGCCCAAAATAGAAAAAAAACTAACATACAAATAGACTCAAAAATGTACCCGCCCGCCGCTGAACAATGGAATGAAAGAAAAAAAGCAACTTTGAGGGGAAAGGCACAGTGAAAAAGATAAAGGGGCGGAAAATCCAATTCTGGAAAAAAAAATTATCCGGTTGCTGGGCGTTGGAATCGCCCAAAAAAAAAAGACCAGGTAGGAAAAGGAAAAAACACACCAAAGGGGGGGGGGGAAACAACAAAAGGGGGATAAAGAAGCAATCGAAAAAAAAACCCAAGAAAAAAAAAGCCGCCAACTTTGTATCAAAAAAAACGCCACCGATCAGGCCATTGGGTGTGAGGAACAGGTTGGGGGTGAGGCTTTAAAGGGGGGGAACCATAAGGTTTGCATAAAAAGCAATCCACCGACAGCAGGGGATAAAAAAAAACCCACTTACGGTGGCCCTCGCGATGGTCGGGATGGGGGGAGGGTGGGGGAAGATTGAAAAAAACATAATCTAAGTCAGGTTGAGAAACCAGGCAGCGGGCTTGAAAAAAAAAAAAAAAGGCCAGGGAGTTTGAAACAGGTGGGAGGGATGGTGAGGGAAAATTGCCCCCTGCCGCAATTGGATTGGGGAGAACAAAAAAAACCCTTCGGCCTTAATTCAACGCAGACCTAGAGATTCGGGGGACAGAAGAGTCCAAATCCCAAAAAGAAAACCCAGGAAAAAATTCTACCCTAAACCATTGAAAGGGTGGAAGGGGGGGACGGCCCCCCCCACCCCGAATGGGGTTCAGCAGGAAAAATTTCAAACGGGGAAGGGCAAAAAAGAATTGCAAAAAAAAGGGATTTCCCAACAAGAAACTCATATCGATGCAAACCCAAAGCCACCAATCAGAATGACACGGGGGGACTAAAGCAAAAAAAAGAATCTAGAATTCGTTTGTTAGGAGTCTTGGGGAGAAAAACTAAAAAAAAAAAACAGCGTTGTGAACGCCTGGGAGGTACAACCCAGAGGAAGAGAAGGGTTGAGTAAACTGAAAATTTAAACGCCTGGACCTCTCCGGCTCTGTAAAAAAAGAAAAGAGGGGCCAAAATCCTTCTGTCAGTCCTTCGTTTTGTTGCCCAAGAAATAAAAAACGTCTCGGGGGATTAAAAAAAAAAAAAAAGTGGGCCAAACAAGACTGTTAACCCAGAAAAAAAAGGTTATGGGCAAAAAACTTTGTTGCAACTCGGATAGACATCAAAAAAATATACTGTGGGGGTCCAAGGGGGGGAAAGCAACTTGAAGGAAAACACGAACTAAACCTCTTGAAAAAAAAAAGAACCAGAAGAGGGAAACGTAACGAGTAGCCTCGTTCCAAAAGGAATACAAAAAGAAAAACCCAACTTCAACCCAAAACCAGGAAAAAAACATGAAAAAAAACATAGGGGCCTTACAGAAGGGGTCTCTGCGGAAAAACGGGCACCAAAAAAAAAAAAGAACTCGGAAAAACCGTCTCTGGCTGGGGGGAAAAGGGGGGGGGGGTAACAAAAGCAAAAGAGGAGTTTTTACGTGGGGAAAAAAAAACCTCCTCAGAAAAAAAGAAAATAAAGGCAAGCAAGTTTGGGGGGCTCAAAAATGGGTAGGCCGGGGGACCCTAAAAAGAAATCAAAAAATAACGTCAAAAAGGAAAAAGGAAAGAAGCGAAACGGTTGGGAAACTAAACTCCTGCGGGGGGGAATATAAAGGGGGGGGGGAATTTGTTCAACATCCCCGAAGACCCCCAAAGCACGCTGTGCGTTTCAAGAAAAAAAAAAAAAGAGCAAAGGAAGACGGGAAAAGAAAGGAATTCACAGAAAAAAAAAACGGACCATAAAAAAAAAAGGGGTTAAAACTTGTTCTGAAAAACCAGCGACGTAATAGGCCCTCCTATCAAAGGAATGGAAAAATCAACAAAGAAATAAAAAAAAAAAACTTGCCCTTCGTGGGCGGGACTATGTCCACGTCCAACCATGGGGGGTGTGCAGTAGGGGGGGGTTTTCTGCCGGAACCTCGGAGGGGGTGAAAACGGCCGAAAATTACACGGCCCCAAAGGGAGAAAAAAAAAAAAAAAATGGGGGGGAAAGATGCCGGGGTGGGGATCGGGAAAAGAGAAAAAACGCAAACCTCCCAAATAGGTACGGCCGCAACTTGGGGGGAGGGGGTGCGAAAAAAAATTCAAAAAACTCAAAATCCTGGGAACTCTGAAAAAAAAAAAAAAAAGAAACGGCAGGTGGTCTGTCCAAACCTTCCACTATTAGAGAGAGAAGCCGGGGGTCTCCTTTTCAAGGGGTTCGGGCGCTAAAAGGGGGTAACAGGTACGAACGCCGGGGGTGGAATTAGCACGTAGGGGATCGGATGGGAAGAAAAACGGAAAAAAATAGGCTGGATCAGAAAAAAAAAAAAAACGTGCGCCCAAAATTTTGGGAAGAAAAAAGAAGGAGCGAACCCATGGGATTTTCAACAAAAAAAAAATGCCAAAAGCTTGTATCCAAAAAAAAACTCCCAAACCTCCATGTATGATAGGCTTTCACAATCTGGGAAACAGTCAAAAACGGGGGCTTCGTTTCAAAAAGGGAAGAGTCTATCGTTTTCGAAATCAGGGACCGCAAGGGACCAGGTGCTTTTGGAATTGGGAAAAAACCAAAAAAACTCATTCGCGGAAAAAGGACGTGTGCAAATAAAGCCAACTGGAATACCTACCCGTCCAGGAAAGGCCGCCCCCTAGGCGAAAAGGGGGGGCCATCTTCGCGACATGAAAAAGTGAGCAAGTAGTTAACAAAAAAAAAGAAAAGTATACTCCAAGCTGGGGAACTTTGGTACCACTCAGGAACTAAAAAAAGGGTCCCAGGAATTTAAGGTCAAAAGTGGCATTTGGTGGAAAAAAAAACACCCCCCAACTGGACAATGAAAAAAAGGACTACGACCGACCTCTGGGGAAAAAACTGCCCGTAGGGAAAGGGGTTGAAAGCAGACTTGGGGGGGGGTCAGGGAAAAAAAGTGGGGGTAAAAAAGTGTACTTGCGGGGGGAGGAGCCGGGGCCAGAAAAAACTGGCCGGGTGAGTGACTGCGGCCTGCCGCCACTGGACCATCAAACTAAACAAAAAAAAAAGTCTAGATTGAAATAGGGGGGATGCTCGCCTCAACGGGGGGACCAAGAAAGGACAGGGTTCAAAAGTGGGGGGTTAAAAAAAAACCCACCTATAACAATCACTGTGGAAAACGCTACGCTTGATTAAAACAGAGTGGGGGGGGTCAGCAAAAGGGAAAGCGTAAAAAACCGGCATCACCCGACGCCACAAAAAGGAAAAGTGTCATGTAGCGCAGGGGATCTCTAGGGGTCGGAGAAAACCTCTCGTAAGAAGAAAAAAAACTAAAAAAAAGTCTTAAACCCACTGCTGAGTTTTGAAATTTTAAAAAGTCCACGAAAAAAACCACGGCGTTAAGCTTGGAATCTGGAGGGGGTTCTCTGGGGGGTTGGAAAAATCAAACGCAGCCCGGTAA
>Ga0179593_1441117_pt1 | contig 16847 bp, 17 predicted proteins | sample CZODoug2_1_08_16_FD_185931 | JGI IMG/M metagenome (GOLD analysis project Ga0179593, IMG submission 185931) | Vadose zone soil fungal communities from Angelo Coast Range Reserve, California, USA - CZODoug2_1_08_16fungal (PacBio error correction) | ecosystem: Environmental > Terrestrial > Soil >...
CATGTGGGGGAGGGGGACCGGGCTAAGGATCTCGGTTGCATCACCGGTTGGCAATGCAAGACGAGTGGGCCAAATGGGGGATTGAAATCAGGACAGGAAAGGAGTGGCTTAGAGTCAGCAGTTGTAAGGGGGGGAAGGAAGAAAGAGAGACTTCGCGGGGACATCGAAGAAGTGAAAGTGGGATGGATCAGCTTTGAAAGGTCCGCATGAAGGTATTCTTAAAGGCGGGGGGGGTGGGAAAGCCGGATTATTAATTCGTGAAAGGAAAAGAGAGCCTAGGTCTTTCTGTATGGGAAGGAGGGTGGATGCGCTGGCTGGAAGGCCCAATTCGGGAGGAAGGAAGTACCTCCACCGGTAGGGAAAAAAACTGGATCGAACAGCGTGGATACTTTTCAAAAAAAGCAAGAGAAGGTTTTCGGGGGTCCTTTCTTGCTGAGTCCAAGGAAAAACAAAGAAAAAAATAAGTTCGGGAGGGGGTAATGACCCCTGAAACCCAACCACACCGGGGGTTGGAGGCGAGAAAACGTAAGCCAAGTAGGAGCGGGGGGAAATTATTTGTACGGGAAGCGTTAAGGGGAGTTGTCCTTGCCGCCAAGTGCACAAAAAAGAGATGTGGAAAAAGTCACTGCAGGGGAAGTGCCCTTATGGAGGGGGGGGGGATGGTAAATCCAGTACACATTAAAAGGGGGAAAGGGGGGGGGAGGTCCACAAAAAAACCTGGATTGGGGACTGTACGCATAAAAAAGTGCTAAAATCGCGAAGAGGAAGGGGGGGAGGAAGGTGGGGGAAAGCGGCTAAAAATTGCGAAGTCAGGAAAATGCAGGGGGGCCGTGAATGGTAAAAAAGGGCGGGGGGGTTCCTCGTTATCAATGTCACCAGAAAACAAGGGGAAAGTGGACGCGTCTCGTGGCGCGGCAGTGAAAAAAGGAGGAAGGACCGGAACGTCGTGGTGGGCCCACAGGAGGACCAGCGTGAAAGAAAGGGTGCGAGGTTGTCTTTTCTTAGAGGGAACCGAATGGATCTCAATCGGGGCGGGGACCAACCAGGTGGGAAGAAGGAGTGAACCCCGTGGGAGAAAACATGGAACGGAGAGAAGCGTTTCATCCCTACGGGGGTTTAGGGAAAAACTGTTATGTGGCGTTTAACCAAAGTGCAGCACGGATCAGGACGATACATCGGAGGAAGGGAAAGGAAAGACACCGTCAGGGGTGGGAAAAGTGTGGGAATCGGGGAGGTCGATTTTTGGGTCTGAAAAAAAAAAAAAGAAACAAAAAAGAACAATAAAAAAAAAAAATAAGCAAAAAAAAAAAGGGAGGAGAGAAAGTCTTCAAGCAAAATCCCAACGAGGGGGCTGAAAAGATGTTGCTTTGCAAAGCGGCTGGTTTGGAAAACAAGGTTGGATTACAGGGGGGAGAGGGAATTGGTTGGATCCGCTCAAGGAGAGGACGTGAGGGTCGATCGTCGAACGAATGGGACTGGTAGGAAGGCTTCCTGCCTGATGAAATGGAAGTGGAAATGAGGGGAGGGGCAACGATTCAATTCTTAATCGGCAGGTTAGGTAGGGGAAGAGTGTTTCAGAAGAACAGCACATACACGAAAAAAGTGCGGATCTATGAAGTATAGGAAGCGGACGTGGTAACGGCTGTATCAAATCCACAAAAAAAAAAGAGGGGGGTTGCCGCTTAGGTTGGAAGTGTGACTGAAAGGAAATTGTCAATATTCGTAGAAATGGCCAAAAAAGACTCGTAATCCAAAATAAAAAAAAAAAAGTCTAGAAGGGGGGGGGGGGGTGAAAGCCTGGTCGTCGCGTTTTGGGGGAAAAAAAAACAGGCTGGGCTTTACAGAAAACAGTCCGGGGGGGAACGAGTAGGGGGTAAAAGTGAAAAATCCGGAGCGGATTTAAAAAAAAGAAAGAGGCCGCGTTTGAATGAAAAAAGCCGACCGTTTGTCACTCACTTTGAAGCGGGAAGTTTGGGATCGGGATTTCTTCCATTAGTCTGAAGAGGCAACGCGGCGATAGAAAACTGGGCGTCCGCACCCCTTAAGAGGATATAAAAAAAACTTTTATAGGGGAGGGTCTAGGCTGGCCTTTACAGAGGGGAATCTGCAGCGGGAAGCCAAATTTTCGGAGGGAGTCGAGAACCGTAAATAATATTTAGTGGAAAAAGGCGGGCGGGGGTCCAAAGGAAATGAATATCTCTGAGACGTCCAGAGAATCCCTTCTACACCAACTACTAGTAAAAACTCGAAAATGGCTTACAAAGAAAAGGAAAGGGGAAGAACAACAACGGCAATCGAATAAACGCGAAGAGAAAAAAAGATCGGAACCTCCGTCACGGGTACTTTTGAAAGCAGTGTAAGGAATTCGCCTACTAATATGTTACACACCAGAGAAGGGAAACATAGCATAATGCCAAACTCACGGGGAGTAAACACCGTAGCTCTGGGCATTGAGAAAGGCGAACCAACTAAGCTTAAAGAGACCGGGCAAGTACTAGACAAGCATTCTGTGGGGGAAGGTGGATGGGTCGGGAATCGGGGGGTCTCTCTACACTGAATCACGGAGGAAGGCTATCCAAAGCAAGACAGTTGACCTAAGGAAAGAAATGCCAAAGAAAGAAGGTAACAGGAAAGGGGAAGGAAGAAATAACATGCAATGGTGCGACTAATGAGCAACTAAAAGGTCACTGCCTTCGGCACTCCGACAAAGAGAGGAGATAACCAGAACAGCTGACAACCTTTCATGGCAGAGGGGGGGGGGGGGTCAACGAAAAAAGGAGAGACGCTGACAAAAAACAGATTTTCGGAGGGGGAAGGGGGTGCGCTGACAAACACCCGGAAAAAATCGCTGAGAACTACGAGTGTCTAAGGGAAGAAGAAAGCGTATCAAACGAGTGAGCGGCAAGTGGAAAACCAACGGAAGGGTCCCGTGGACCAAAAAGATGCGGAAAAAAGATGAGAGGAATTTGTCTGACGGGGCGTCAAATCAGGAATGGTGCACTTAAAAACACCTGGGAGAAGAAGAGGGTCCGCTCAGAAAGACAACTCACATTCGAAGAGTGAATTGACCGTTGGGACAGACATACGACGGTCAGCTCACAATGTCCTCGTAACAACAAGCCCGTGGAAGTGGAGGGGGGGTAATATTGAGGCGAGAAAACCCTACGGACCAGCCGCGGACCGCCGAAGCCTTGCAATGTCGCAATTACCTGGGGGGGGTGGTCAGACGCGGGGGGGGGGGCAAAAGCTCAAAAATTTAATCATAGAGGTCTATCCAAATCAGGTCAGACCCTTAGTGAACAGAAAAGCAGGGGGGATTTTGGGGTCGGGTAGAAAAAAACACATTCAGACCGTCGGGGAATTTGATTACGGAAAATCATATAAGAGGAAAAGAATGAGCTCAGTTGGTTGGGGAGCTGGGGAAACTCTCGTTAAAAAACAAGGGAAAACAAATAAGATAACGCCAGGGAAACGGACCTGGTCAGAGGGAAGGAAAAAGGGTGCTTCTTACTTTGAAAACATCCTAAAAAGCCACAAACGGGGCAATGGGTGGGGGGCGGCTGAAGGGGGAAGGGGAATCAGGGAAGATTGTTTCAGGGGGGGCGCCTTGTATCGGAAGGACCCCACACCACCGGGAGTAATCGCTTAGCGAACAAAAGAAAGTGACTTTATTCAAAAACAAACAGGGTGGGGGAAAGTCACTAGCCCTTGGGGATTAGAGGGGCCTATAACGAGGTCTCCTGGTCGAAACGGCATAAAAGATAGAGATTCTATAAAAACTCGGGTTTGAATACAGCCATCGCATCTACGCAGAGGGAAAAAAAAAAATTTACGGGGGTTCCACCGGGGGAACAGAAAGACAAGTCAACGAGATCAAGGCTTTCATAAAGATCCAAAAGTTGCTTCACAACGAGAGGGAAAGATTTTAATATTTCAGGGGTCAAGAAAAAAGAAAAAAGAAGTGAAACGCCCGGCCAGGCAAAGTCAAGCTTTCATCAAAAGGGGGCCAAACACTATTCTGGGGGGACCGTCCCATGTCGGGGGAAATCATTGTAGAAATCGAGTGGCCATCCCACAGGGAGCCGAAGGAAAAAGCATGTATTTCTGTCTCGTCGGGGGTGGGGGGGGTGGTATTAGGCAATTTGGGCTTATTACACAAACGTCGGGGACAAACCACAATCGAAGGGGCGGAGAAACAAGTGGAGCTCAGGGGGGCACCGGGGAACAGAGCTCCGAGATAATTGGAAGCGGCTGTCCATTATTTCAACACGTTGGAGAGATCAGGAAGTGAAATTCTTCAGAGTAAACCAGGGAATTAGGGCCATACGTCCAAAAAACTCTTAAGAACGAGCTGGGGGAGGCAGGGTGTGAAGGCTATCCTCCCCGAAAAAAACTTTGAGTTCCATAGGAGCACCGACACCGGGGCGAGAAGAGGGACGCAGATAGCGTTGGGTAAAGGAATCAAGCCTTCATATATTTTCCAGATCGGGAAAAAGAGTCGACGAAATCTTCGATTAATTGGGGGTAGACCAGTGTTCCCTGCGTAATCCCCGAGGCAATAAGGTGTGTTTCACTGTCCGGAGGGAGCCGTCGACGTGGGAAGGGAAAACTCCAAAGTGAACAATACTGTCTCAGCAGGGAGAGAACGCGGCGCTCGATGAGAGCCGAAGTACGATCTGAGTGGGGGGAAATCTTTTGAGGGGGAGGTCCATATGGGGGGGGAAACAAAAAAAGTTTTCCCGGTCGGACAGTAGAGCTATTCCTACCCCACAGCGCCGGAGAAAAAGAAGGGGGTCTAGGGGGGGGGAGGGATAAGTCAAAAGCCTTAAATCCCGACCTATTACATATCAGTAAAGAAAAGGACTTAATCGATTCTTGTCCGCGAATCATCGAATAGAAAACACGAGAAGAGAGAGATGCCGGCGAAACACGCAGAGAATGGGTTGAAGCGTACGAGGGGAATACGAAAGAGGAAGGTAATGGGGGGACATAACGACCAAAAGGGAAAAAAAGGGAAGAGGACGCACGGAAGGTCCACGAGCAGATAGCTTCATTAAGGAAAGGGGTACCGGAACAGCGGGTGCTCTGTTTGTGGGAAAATAAAACCGTGAAACTAAAAGAAATGCCGACAAGGTCCCAAAAAAAGAGCGAAAAAGCTTACCGAAAGTTTTAGACCGCGGTCAAGTGTCAGGTAGGACAACTCCAGATCAGGAAAAGAACCCTGGAAACAGGCACAGGGAGGGGGAAAGGGAAATGAAGGGGAACCATTCACGTAAAATAGGGAAAGATTGGCGCGAAAGAAAAGGTTGACAACTGAGGGGAAAGGAAGGGAGGGGGGGGGGGAATCAGAAAAATCTCTCTGAAGAAGCAAGCTCCTGTGGCATTGGGAAGGTTGTCTTTGGCCTCGATGGGGGGGCAACCCAGGTGGGGTCAGGTATCTGAGAAGAGGGGGGGAGAGCTCTCGCGTCCACAAACAGGTGAAAGGAAGCTGGTTGGGGAAGTCTGGGGTACTGAAAGTGCTTTGAATCCAGAAACACGCATCCGAAGGAAGCAACTTTTACTACGACAAGTACCGGAAAAAGGAAGAGGCAAATTATCGGGGGGAGGATCTCCGTGGTAAAAGAGAGTCCACTATGAAGGACACCGACCGTCTAGTGGTGGCTGTAATCCACGGGGGAAAAAGAAGTGTGGGTAACACAGTCTGTACAGCAAGAGAAGAAAACGTCTACACGAAAACGCCGGGGAAAGATAAATAATAAAATGAGTGATGGGAAGTCATTGTGGGGAATGAACCGAAGGGGAGACGAAGGATCGACACATTTGCAATCAGAACAGTTTAGTGACAGGTGAATGGGATAAGAGGCGGAAGAGACGGGATGTCTGAATGGTGGGTATGACGGGCTTCGCTGCCATCTAGAGGAAAGAATTGGGGCATAGGATGTACAGGGAAAAAAGGAGGGAGAGTGCCATGGATTAAATAGGAGGGAAAAGCGTGGGGAAGCACTATGTACTCGTGGAGATCATCGTGGTCTCCGGTGGGGGGGGGTGGGGGGGGGGTGGGGGGGGGGAGGGGAGGGGGGAGAGGGGGGATGGGTGTAGGGGGGGGGGGGGGGAGAAGAGGGGCGGGGGGGCGGGGGGAGGTGGGGGGGGGAGGGGGGGGGGGGGGGTGGTGGGGGGGAGGAGGGGGAGGGAGTACGCGAGGGGGGGATGGGGAGACTCGGTTCGATTGGCTTCTAATATTGTCCGATTTACCCGGGTTGCATTTGAGGAGGGGACAAGGAGGGGCCCTCATCGGAGCAGGAATGAAAAAAACTTAGTTCTGGATCATTCGTGGCACGATTTTAAAGAGAAGAGAAATTCTGTTGTGGGGGGAGGGGGGGAACTTGCTTCTGGGATCAACCAGCCCAAATAAAAATACTACTGACTTTTTGGGCGGGGACGATGAAAAGGGGGGGAAAAATCCCCCCAAGACTCACGATGCCCCTGGGGGGGGCTTAGACGGGTACCAGTAAGAGCCGTGTCATGAAGAGTAACCACAGGGGGAATTTAAGAATTTGGTTAGGGCGCGGGACCGACACATAAATTTTGCCAAAGAAAGACAAAAAGAAGGGGGGATAAGAGGAACGGCATAGCTGGTAAAGAGTGATTTCCTGCTGGGCCACTTCATAAAAGACTGGTGTTGTGTGCCCTGACCCGAACGACAAAAAGAAAAGGAAGGGATGGAGTCCCCATATGGGGGGAAGGAAGGGGGGAGGTATAGAGTACGGGCTTGGGGAACTTCGAGCCTGATGATTAAAAGTGGGAAGGGGGAAAGCTCTTTCGGACATAAAGAGGAGGGCGAATGTCTAACAAAACAGGCAATTTTCTTCCTCAGGGGGGGCGTGGTTTCCAAAGGGGACACATGGCCAACACTTAAAACTTGCCTCGCGTTCAATAAAGTTACCTAGGGAAAGTGACCGTGAACTCTTGGTGGGGCCAAAAAAGTGTTCAGCCAGTGTGAAAGTGGGGCGGTGTCGGACGGGACTAAGATCTCCCGAGGGAGGGGCTGGAATTAGAAACCAGGGACGGATGAGGACAACCGTTTGGAGAAACCATGCCGTCGAAGTCGGTCATAGGTGAAGAAGAGGGGGGAAATAACGTGAAAAGGTGGGGAAAAACTAATCATGAACGACCTCGGACATATTATGGGGCCGCTTAGACACGGGGATGGGGGGGAGGTAAGGGAAAAAAAATCGAGGTGGGGGTTTTGAGAAAAACTCCACCCCTGCCCAAAAAAAGGGAAATAAAGAGCTTCAGCTGGTTAAGGGTCGGATGAGTGTGAAACATGACCGACCTTTGCCCGCTGTCGGTGGCAGAGGTGGGCAGGATGAATGGGGGAAAATCCTCTCATGAGGAGGGGAAAGGGTAAAATCCGTGAAAAACGAATATTCTTTAGGTTGATTTCCTTCAAAATGAAAAGCTGAGGGGGCATTATGAGTGATGCAACCGTAGAGGAGGAGGCCGGACGTGGGGGGAATTGAGATGTTGCCATAGGAGACGAACATTACCCCGAAAGTTGGGGACTGTACTGTGCAGGTAATAGGGAAGCACAGTGGTTTGTTTCCGCGGGGGAAGATTCAGACAAAGCTAATGCGCAGGCGTTGGGAAGGGGGATGGCATACCGTGTGATTCGAAGAGTAGGTCAGTAGGAGCAGTCCTCACGAAGGGCCAAAAGGCAAACAATTCTGCGTGGGTTGTTTCTCAGACGTTCGTAAAATTGTGGAGGCAAATATAAAATACCATTTTGGGTCAAGGGGGGGGGGGGGAAGATTTGAGTCGTGTGCGAACCGGAAAGAAGATGCGCATGAGTAATAGCATTTGGGAAAAACCCCAAACCGTTGCAGAACCGGGACAGACACCTGGGGGGTACTGGGAAAAAAAAGGTAGGGGGAGAGGACACCATCTCCCGATGGGGGGGGACCTGTAAACTTTCTTTCACTCCATGTGGCAGCCAAGGCCATTCTCTCCGCACAACAACACCTTTGGGGAGGTAATATTAATTGAATGTCGCCTTCAAAAATCGGAAGGAGCGTTAAGACGAATCCAGAGCCCTTGCAGCGTCAAAGAAAAAAAAAAAAAAGGGGGACTTGAAGAGGGCAAAAAAACAAGCCAAGAATGCCTGTGAGTGCCGCGGGAGGGTGTTGCCAATCCAAACTATCGCAGAACAGGGAGCATAAAAGAAAAAAAAACAGCCAAACAACCCGAAGACAATGGATTGCCAAAGAGGAAAGGGTGGAAAGCTACAAACAAGACGAACAGGGGCATGATCAAAAACACCAGCGGAACAAAAGCCAAGGTCGGGGACGGACGCGGTGGGGCGGGTACGAAAAAAACCTGTCTCGACTACGGGGGGAGAAAAGAAGCAATCCAGCAAAGAAACACTACGTCCGGAAACAAAGGGGGCAGGGATGCGGAAAAAAAGGAACACAAGAACGCTATTAAAGGTACAGATCCGCAATTCTTAGGGTAATCGAGCGCAACTAAAATATCAATGCCGGCTACAGAAGAATGAAGGGGGGGGGTACTCACTTCATGAAAGGACAGACACCATAACATTTTGTCAAAAAAGGCAGCTGACACACTAATCATTCGTTGGACGACAATACTGAAGCACTACTCGAAGACGAGAAATCAGAACTACAACAAGGGGGAAAACATCCAAAAGTAAACCTCTTCGCAGGGGGGGTCAACCCAAAAAACCGGAGACGAAACGTGGAAAAATGATGCGATTGGTTAATGAAAGTTGGCTTCTAATCAACCAAAGAGAAAAAGAGAGCCTAGCAAAAAACGGAATGGGAGAAGGGTCCGCATACACTGGGGACATGCGAACTTACGGAGAGGGGAAAAATGTGGCACGAGGCCAAAGAAAAAGGACATGTCAAACGAGAAGGGCAATGACTCGAGCTGCTCCATGGTGGTGGGGTTCGAAAAGGGGATCCGACAAGGGGGGTGATCAATGAAACATCTGGAGAAAGAGAAGGGGGAACAGCTTCCTACCTCTCACACACTAAAAACATGGCGACGCTTGGAGTGACAGGAGGGGGTCACCAAAATACTTATATTTATGAAAGAAGGGAAATGTACCCTCTCTAGGGCTTCAGTGTCGGGGGGGGAAAAGATAACCACACCCCAAAACGGTCTTACTGAAAACGCGGGAGGGGAGGATTAAACGAAATTCCCGGTGGGTAAGGCAAGAGGGCAAATAACTTGAAGCCGCTCACTAATCAGCCCTATCAAAAAGGTATGGGAAAGACAGAAAAAATGTCTTGTGGTGTAGGGAGAAAAAACACACAGAAACCTCATTTGGGTATGAAAGTATACACTAAAGGGTAGGGGGATGAAAAAGCGGATTACAAACGAGTGGGTCGAGGGGCGGGGGGGAAAGCTGTGTCTTGGGACAAAAGAAGCATCGCAACGAAGAGTATATCCCTTCGCCTTCAAACGCCTTTGGGGGAAGAGGAGGGTTTTCTTACTAATAGGGGGGAAAAAGAACAGTTAAGGTGCGTCAGGGGGGACCGGCCCCTTAACAGAGAGGCATGCAGTATTATTGGTGAATGGGGGAGTTCAGGTATAGAAAAAAGAAGGGAAACAAAAACACTCTTCGCGGTCGTAGCGAAAACGGAAATGAGGATGCAACGAAACCAGAGTGGAGGGAAGTACCTTCTCCTGAGACTTCAGTTGAACTCTGTCAGGACGGAATCCGCGAAAGAGAGGAAAGAGGCTAGTGGAAGGACCATTCCTGGCCAAGGGAAGAAAAAAAGTTGAGTTATGGGCGAAAAGGGAAGCCGTCCAAGTGGGGGGCCAGCAAACTGGAAAATTGGGGACAACTGATGGACACCTTTGCTTACATCTAAAATGGAAGAGGAGGAGGGATTTATGGGGTTCCATACAAGAAACTGCCTGAAGAGCAAAGAACTCTGAGCAGCTTTGTCACTGCTGGAAATCCCAATCGGGGAAAAAAAATGAGGTCCTTGGGGAAACTTTCCCATTTTGGGGAAAGAAGGGGGAGAGAAATGAAGGCTCAAATGAGGGAAACCATGAGTCCAGGGAAGCATTACATTTTTTGCAAGATTCAGGCGCTGGTGGGTTTGTAAGGAGAGGGAAGAGAAGGGAGTAAGAAGGGGGGGGACGAGGGTCGGGGGGTCGTATCCACACAAAAAGCATGACTACTCCCCCTTGGAAGTGGAAGCTCCATGGGGAAATGACAAGAGCTCCAGATCAGTTGTTGAATCCTTAGGGCTGTGAGTGATTTGTAGCAATAGGTGAGGAAAGGATTTTCCTCTTATGCCAGCACCGTTGAAGTCGAGGAACATACCACAGGTCAAAAGTACCGGCGGTTGTCATTATCTCCCAAACACGGGGAGGAAAAACGGGACTATTGCAAGAACATCCATGACCATTCAGCCTCATGCGGTAGGGCAGATAGAGCGGGGTGTTCTATACTACGGCAATCGGTAAAACAAGCTTTTGAAAAACAGCCCTTCGTATTGGGGGAGAGAAGGGAAGGTGTTCCTTGCTCAGTAAAGTCAGAAAGAAGTGAAATGGGTTATGGGGCCTTTCCCCCTACTGGCTGGTAACGGAGGAAAGAAGACCGAAAGTCGCAGGTTACACTGAATTCGAGACGGAGAGGTCGTCGTCGGTCGGGGGAAGAGCGGGTGTCTGGTCTATATAGGGGCAACGTTGGCAAAGATTCCACAGTGGGACAAGACGAGTTGCGGTAAGGCGTAAGAAAGAGGAAAGAGAAAGAGGAGGCCTTCCAAACAATCACATTCCGAAGGGGGGGACTGTAAGACATGGTGCAACGTCACACGTGAGACGTCAAGACCTCTACTGAACGAAGGAATCTTCATCCCATGAAGAAAAGAAGAGCTGCGTGGCGCAGGCCAGTCCTCTCTCTCAGAAACAGGAAAAAGAGGAAGAAAGAAAGAATTACATGGCACGCAGCGATTCAGTGGGATGGGAGAGGAGTAATAGTGACGCCTATTCGAAGAGGGGGGAGGAGTTAAGAAAACACCAATAGGAGCCGCCGCATCTGAGGCCGTGACTTTTAGGTGCGTGGGCGCGGATTACATTAGGACGCGTAGAAACATAAACGTAAACGGGTAAAAGAAGAAGGGGAAGGGGAAAACCGTGAAACGAAGATAAGAAAAAATACCGGAACGATCTTCCGGAAAGGCGCGAAATCTAGGACGAGACACTACTAAGGCCGGTTTTTCAAGAGGGGAGGTGAAGGACAAGGGAAGTAACGAAGGCAGGCGCCTGTCAAGCCGGGGAAGGGAAAAAAAAAGGGGGAAGCGGAAAAAGGACAGTACGCAAGAACCTGAAACGGGGTAACAAAGTCCTAAGGGGCCTTTCGAATATTGTAAAACGGAGGACACGAGATGAGGAAGTGGGGCATACACAGAAAAGGGAGAGATCTTCACGCCGAATAGGAGCAGCCATGTGTAAAGAGGGTTGGAAAGAGAATCTCAGTTGCAGTTGTGTGTGTGGAGATAGTCTACGAGATTCTCGCGGCGGAACAAAAAGCTGGAGGGATCTAAACTGGTTGGCGGGAGGGGGAAGAGACTTGAGAATGTCGTTATCACCGAAAAAACTAGAAAGAGATCACTAGGAGCTATCGTTGAACTCGACAAGGGAGATCAAAATGATCGCGAGTGGCGGGACATCTCTGGAGGAAACATTATTCCCAAAGAGGGAGAGGTATTCTAGTGGGTCTGAACCGGAACGCAAGATGTGAAACAAAGTCGTAAATTCAACTTCGCCCTAAACACACAACGCCTACGAAAATCACATGATTCCCAGGGAGAGGGGGGAGAATTTTGGGGGAGCAGGAAAAATATCCAATGATTTCCTCACAGGGGGCCAGTCAAACTCAAGGGTATGAGTGGGGTTAGCCAAGAATTGCAAAGGCCTCGAGAACGATGGAGGGGGGGGTCACATTTTCTGTATGGAAAAACTACATAGGGGAGAGTGAGAGGGGGAAAGAAACTATATTAAAAGCAGAATTAGCGTGGGGAATGCAAGAGTTTGTCTGGCCAAAATTGGACTTATGTGACCAATATTACGTAAGAGTGGTGGCAAAAACCTTCGGAAAAGGGAACGTGAGGCCAGAAGCGAAGAAGACGGGCTAGGTTATTTTAAGTCTGTTTACTGGACCTTAAGTGCTCTAAACTGGGGATTAAGGAAACTAAACGTTATGGTTTCTGGTCGCCAGGCAAGGGGGAGGGGGGAAAAATAAGAAAGAACTCTAATCAATAGAGGAGGTGGGGCAGGGGGGGGTCATTTCTGGCTGATATCCATAGGAGTACGCTGAATAAGGCAGACCGGGGGAACGGCCCCGCAAGAGGAACAGGGGGGGAGGGGATAAAAACGGAGTACATTCCTGAGAAACCAAATTCCATCATCGGCCCAAGGTGTATTGACTTTCGGTACAGCTGGTGTCCATCTGGGACGAAAGAGGGGGGTTCCAAACAGAACAAAATCTTAAATACGGCTCTGCATCGTCTTGGACGAGGGGATTGTAGAGCGGAGAAACAATCGGCAGTGTGGTAGGACAGACAGAAAATACAGGGGGTCTGTCCAAAGGGAGGGGGGGGAGGGGGAAACTGTGCAAGGTCCCGCGGGAGGAATTCAATTTGAGATGGGGAGAAATTAATTACACAGGTGAGAGACGCAAATGCGGGGGTTCGAGGTCCTTTGTGTTCTTGGGGTACGAGTTCAACCACAGAAAAAGAACGGGGCCGCTGGTTATAGGTCCTGTGCATGACGTTACGTAGGTGGGTGGGCAAAAAAAAGTTAAGGAAAAAAACTAATTTCTGGGGGGGGGGCATGTTCGGAGCGGAACTACTACACATCGGCAGGGCGTTGTGTATTAAACCACAGAGGTGTAGAAAGAAAGTTTGAGAAAAACCATGGGGATCTAAAGAGGTAACTAGTGCTGTGGAAGACACTGTGACTGGTTGTTGGCAAATTTGCAGCCGAATCGAAAACTGCACAGATCGTCGTTGCGTCCAATTAGAAAAACGAGGGGTGGGTGGTGGGCATTTTTAATGTAGCGGGGAGAGTTTGTGTGGCGAACGCCATTGCCTGGGGAAAATCTCTGGGGGAGCCCAGGTTGTCTTAAAAGGGGAAGACAAACTACGGTGGAAAGAGGCCGATGGCGGAGAAGGGTGGGCAGGGAGGTATCCGCTCCAGGTTGAAGGGGAAAAAAAAGGGGGGCTAGATCGTACCACGAATGGAGTAGGGAGGGAAGGGATTAGGGGGAAGTGGCGAAAAGAAAAGGATGGTCTTGCCTGGGTGGAATGAAGTGGGGGACCCGTCAAGCCGGCAGGGGGAAAAAGAAGGGGGGGAGAAATAAGCGGAGACTCACAGGAAAAAGAGGTTCGGAGGCTTACTTTCACATATCGTACTGCGAGGTGGTTAGCGTTTCAAGAGACCAGAAAAGAATCGAAGTGTGGGAGTACGGGGGAAGGGAGGCTAGGAGGGAAGGATAGTAGCAAGTCTAGCCACTGAAAACAGCCACTAGCCCAAACGTCACAATGCTGGTTCGGCGCTGGTGGTGACAGAGGGGCATGAGGGCGTTGTTGTAACCGAAAAGGGAGGAGGGGCATCCAAGTTTCGAATCGTGGGGTTGACGAGGTATTTGATGGGACTGGCAGCCAGACGTCAAGAGGGAGTAGAGGGAGGGACACACCGAAGCCGTCACTCAAGGGGGGAAAAGAAGGGCGTCGTACCCCGTCCTAAATGGAGGGTTAGGGTTTCCTCGATGAGAGGCAGAAGGGGAAAGGAAACCGGATTAAGCTGGAGGACACGAAGGGGGGAAAACGGCCAAAAACCACCCCCCCCCCAAAAAAAAAAACCTCCTCGCACAAACAAAAAAACGGATGGGAAAGTACAGGCAAGGATTCGTGGAAAGCCCTTTAATAAATCAACTACAAAAGAGCCGGGGGGGGGCTTCAGCGGTAAGCACAAACCAGGAACAGGGTTTCGCTGAGCGAAGTCGAACTACAAGAGACCACGAATTCACTTAAGTGCCAACGGCGGCGGGGGGGGGGGGGGGGGGCATACCGGAAACTATGCTCTTACCTTCCAGAGGCTAGGACGTGGACACTAAAAGCCGGACAACACCAGGGGATGCTCAAGGGTCCAACTAAGTTTGAAGGAGAAAAAAAAAGAGAGAAAAGGACTTCCCACCAACCCAAAGGGAGAACCACGACGGGTCATTAGGGGAAGTTAAGCGTGGCGGGAAGGGGAAAGGGCTCAAACTCTATTCTATCCGCACAGGTCACATACCGGGAAAAAGCTACTGAGGAGAAACTAAGGTCTTGCAAATCACCGGAGGGAAAAAAAACATCCCCCAAACGAAATCTGTACGATCACAAAGGTAAAGATCCTCAATACTTCGGTAGTGCAAGGGACAATTTTAATCAAAGAATCACGCTGCCTGAGAGCAGAAGAATACTGGGTACCATAGAAAGAAGAAAAGGACAGAAGCCTATTTTTTAGAGAAGGCAAGTAATACTCAATTAAAGGAAGTACATTCTTGGTCGAAAACGAAGGACGCCTAAAAACGCACTACTGCAGTGGAGCGGATACAAACCGAAGAAACCCGTCGATTACCTCGCCAGCCATCAACCTGGGAATATTGTTGGTTGGGGTCAACAAACCGGCCGAAATGCGGATCCAAATGTAGGTAAGGTGGCGTCTAGTAACCAAAACCTCGAAAATCAGAGCCTCAAACTTCAAAAAAAAAAGGTGGTCTGTCACCGCATACTCAGAGAGTTCGATTCGGCTGGCATGACAGCTTAAGGTTTGTGTCCAAAAAAAATCGGAGGCAAGAAAAAGACCGTAGCTGCTCGGAAATTTGGGGGCAGAAAACGGGGACGGGAAAAACGAATGCCGAATGGTTGCTGTACACGCCACGATGGAAGATAAGGCTATTGGCCACTCCTAACCGCCAAAAAAAGAAGGAAAGTCGAGGGACTGTACGGGGGGGGCAACACCATCTGATCAGTCAGGCAGAAGGACGGTGACCCTGAAAGAGACAGACTTCCACGTAAAAGGGCTTACATGGGAAGCTGAAACAAACCGACCCTTAGACTTTGGGCAAAAAAGCGCTTCGGGTTATGGTGTTAATAATGGGAAAAGGAGAACACGGAGACCCGTGGAAGGCGTGCTATCAAAAGCATACTCTGTCATCGAAAACGCTTCACATAAGAGATGGGTGTCAGGTGGGATAGCACACTTGAAAAAAGAAGGGGGCTGTGGGGACCTCCATCAAGGAAAGGAAATAGGAAAAGACCTGGGAAGAGACGCATACGATGTTGACGGAGGAGTTCCAGGAAAAGAAAGGAAAAAATCCTCTTTACTCCAACGAACGTCACACGAAAATTTTGTGCCTGGGAAGGGGGACACCCGGGCGTCGCAGATACAGCAAACAGGGCCTCGTGCGTCAGGGGGAGGGGGGAGACAGTGCAGAAGTAATATGTTTGGGGCTGAAGTGGAGAATAGAAAAAAACCCGCCAAAAGCCAGAAGCTTGGAGGAGGGCGAAAATGCTTGAAGAACACAAACTGACTAGCTAAAGGTAGGTAATCCTGCTGGTTGACTTAAGTACCTATCTAAGTGCCCTGGAAAAAGAGGAAGAAATAAAAATAAAATCAATCGTCTCGGAAATCACGCCATTTCCTCCGCAGTCATTCAAAAGGAGAGTATGTACTCAGGAATCACGTCAACCTGGGGGGGGGGAAAGAAAAGATGGGGGCATGGGGAATACCGACCGAAGAGAAAAAGGGGGGAAGAATCTAGTCATCGTCAAGGTCCAGGATATGTAGTGGGGGTCACATACAATAAATGCTGACGAAATAACGGAACGAGAATTCACCTTTTGTAATCTAGGGGAGCAACGGGGGGGGGAAAACAACTGATTCTTGACTTTCAATTCTAAGAAGGGGAGATGTACGGTTGGGGGCCATCTCCACAAGGAAGGATCCTCGGACGAAGGTGAGGGGGGGGAAAGATCACGTGGTTAGGAGAATGAGGGGAAAGTGCTGAAACTGGGTTTCGTTTCCGTCGGGGAAACACACAAAAATAGAATTCCTCCGCGGGAGAAAGGGGAGAAGGTTGCACAACCGACATAGATGCCGGCAACCATGGTGTCGATTCCGGACTTGGTGTCAGTTCAACGGTGGGAATAGGCAGGATTGATTTTTAACTATCCAACATGGGGAGGAAGATGACGAAAAGGAAAAAAGAAAAATGAGGAAGACAGGAATTGTGTGTCAACGAGGCAACGGAGACCCCTATAACCCAAAGGGGGAAAGCAACTGGAAGATTAGCAAAGAAACCAAAGAAGCATTACCCCTGGGGGGCAGCAAGGAGAAGTCTGGCGGGAAAGCCGGCAATCTCCGGGTGACACATCTAGGGTAAAGAGGAGAAAGCCTCCTGCAAACGGGACTTTTTTAGCACGGCAGTTTCGTCCTTCAAAAAGTTGTCAAAATAAGGAGGACGGGCCTCTTCCGAGCCGTCTTGGAAGGTGAAGGAAAAAAAACAGAAGAAAAAAGGGCGACATCCCTCATCTCGGCAAGCTAGCAGCGAATCGAAATCGGGGAGGGTTGAGGGTGGTTTCAAGGTTTGGCAAAGGCCCATATTGGTGAAAAAGGGAAAAAGGGGGGAGAAGGTCGGGGCTGTCATATAGTATGCGAGTAACAGGCCCCCACAGAGACAACCACTATGGTCATGAGATGGCTCGTCACAAAGCCTGAATACAGTCGGTGAAACGTACTTCAAGCGCAATCCCTCCATAGGCGTT
>Ga0179593_1631781_pt1 | contig 16847 bp, 19 predicted proteins | sample CZODoug2_1_08_16_FD_185931 | JGI IMG/M metagenome (GOLD analysis project Ga0179593, IMG submission 185931) | Vadose zone soil fungal communities from Angelo Coast Range Reserve, California, USA - CZODoug2_1_08_16fungal (PacBio error correction) | ecosystem: Environmental > Terrestrial > Soil >...
AGTGGACTGTATCAGAAACCAAGTAACATTATGCTCCCGAGAGAAAGAAGAGCCACCCTCCAGAATTACAAGGAAGAACGTGCGTTCCAAGACACGGTTAAAGGAGTTCGGTCACTCGTCAGAAACAGTATTTGAGCATCTAAAAAGAGGGAGATCTTTCATCAGGTAAAACGTCCGTCACCTGTTTCAAGGCTTTTTGACATGGGTCGTGGGAAGAGTGCATGCCCTCAAAAGCGTTGTTCTCAAAGTGAAATCTTCTTAAAACGTAGGTAAGGCGTTTCGTTTCGAAGGAAAAGGCAGAACAAAATTTCCATTTAAGTCCATTTGTCAAAACGAGCGTAACGTGTACGGGGAAAAAGATTCGACCAAAAAATGATCGGGAAAAGGAAAAGAAAACTATCACCCGCAAGAAAAAAAAAGCTCTGACCTGCGCGTTTCTTGGGAAAGAACTCCGAACGGGGAAAAAAAGAATACGGGGGCACAGGGGGAACGACGCAGCGACGTTGCAAAGAACCATCGCGCCGAAAAACCTCAGCGCTTTTAAAGAAAGAGGACGCTGAGAAAGAATAACAGAGGAGCCGAGCGCTGAAAAAAATCCTCCTTCGAAATGAAGGGAAGGCGCGCCGGTCGAGGGAGGAAGACCAAGCCGGAAAGAACGCAGATGCGAGAAAATCGACCGCGGCTGACCGTCCCAACTTTCATGGGTCAGTAAAAAATGATCAAAAGAAGAGAAAAAGAGTGTGTTCCGGAAAGAGGAGGAGTCTCGCGGAAAGCCCGGCACAAAGGGGTAACAAAAAGAGGTGCGTATCAGTCCAGGAATTGTCAGCCGAGAGTCTCGCCTGGACCGTAGGGGGGGAAAGGGGATACCGAATCAAGGAAATACCACGGGAACTCGCAAGAAGGGATTTCTACTGGGAGAGTCTGTTCGTCGGGAGGGGGGGAACGTCGAAAAAAGAGACGTCAAAAAAGCCTATCACAATAGAAAAGAAAAAAACCCACTTAACAAACGCGGGACGCCAGAGTGGGGTGGGGAGGGGAAACGGTGTCCTAGGGAGAAAAAATTCTGGAGACATCAACACAGAAAACCTCAGCAGATGAACATCTGAGAGACGTTTGTTGGGAATTCCTGAGGCTACAAAACTATAATGAAAGGGAGTTTGGTTAAGGTAGAACGCTTCAATGAAAAAGGGGGAGGGGAAAATTTCTATTCAGAGATTGGGCGTTTTTAACGGGGAAGAGAATCGATAATGTTCGCAGGAAGGGCCTTAAAAACAAAGGGTGGCTCTCGAGCAATTTACTCTAGGCTAGTGAAAAAACATTCCCCGACGCGCAGGGCGGGTCGGGGGAGATCGGGGAGGTACCCAGAGGGAAGACATAGGTCGCATAGCTTGGGTTACTACAAAAAAGAAAGAAACACAGAAATATGACAAAAATGTCAAAAAAAAATTTCTGATATAGGCCGCGAGTCATCCCGATGTTCTGCAAAGGGGACCGTCGAAGGTCCGAAAACAAGGCAATGTCAGGGGGTAAAGGAGAAACGTTTCAAGACATGCCAATCGAAAACGGACAGAAGAAAAGCCTTAGTAGCTCGAACAACAAGGGGGGGAGAATGAAAAAGACGTGTGTGAGGGGGAAGACATATGTCATTCGAACGTGAAGTGCGAGGAAAAAGAGCTTGACCTTTGGAGGAAAAACTTACCAAGTGAAAGAGAACCATCGATAGGGACTGATCCGAAAGGAGGGGCCGCGCCGATTACTTTGGGGAACGGCATCACGCGCATAAGTGGGAATGGCGCGCTGTTCAACCAATCTATGAGAAGAGACGACTAAAACCTTCTTCATCGCACTCGCGGGGGGTGGGGGGGGGGGGGGGGGGGGGGGGGGGGTTGGGGGTGGGGGGGGGGGGGGTGTGGGGGGGGGGGGGGGGGGAGGGGGGGGTTGGGGGTTAAACCAAAATCCGCTGACCTCGCCGCGCGTCAAAAACCAGCCTCGCCGCAAAAAGAAAATCGTAGAAGGAATCAAACCGCGAAGAGATTAATGAAGAAAAAACTTGAACACGTCATCAAATGTTCGTTGAGCTTTTGTGCAAGAGGACCGGGAAGACGAAAGGGAAAAGAAGGGAATACGGAAGGAAGTCGTCCCGAAGATGAAAAGACATTTGCCAACAAGACTTTAAAAGAATCGCTTCGGTGGCGGAACGCACAAAAGGTGGGGGGGGAAAACTAGGGGAAAAATTTCAACAAACTCAAAAGAACAGCGCGCGACAAAGTGGGGGAAAATATTGTGATCGCCTGAGGAAAAAGGGAAGCAGAGAGCCCAAAAACATTACCACACCAACGACGAAGAGCCAAAGCAGAAGAACGGAAGGAGTACTGTTTGACTGGTAGTCCTAAGAGAAAGACAAAAGAAAAAAGACTACCAGGCGAAAACGGCTCGCTGAAGGAAGGTGATCGAGTAATGCCGGGGGAACACCGCATGGGAGGGAAACATTAAAGACTAATGCGCGGGAAACACCTACACTTGGTTTCAGGGGAGCCTTGACTAAAGGAATTTCGGGAGGGGAATGAAAATCTCACAGACAAAAAGACAGATTTTTGCTCGCTCGAAAAGTTGCGCAAAATCACCTCCAAAAAAAGGCGCGCGAGCATTCATGCTGCCGGGAAATTGGAAGGCAGCGAAGATCGTCCAAGGCGAATACGCTTCAGGGGATGGATTTGAAAAGGGAAAAAAGGGACAGCTTGTAGAAAGCGTCAAATAAAAAAGTGCGCGGCGACTGACGAACGTGCGGCAGGAATCGTTCGCTCACAGAAAACGCGAAAGGGGGGACGGGATTTCAGGAAGAAAGGGTGATCGTGGGCGACGGAGAAGAGGGGAAAACGGGGGAAAAAGCACAAACCACAAACGGGACTCTGCACTGAGGGGGAATTAGAGAAGAGGGACATTGTCGATGCGGGAAACTCGAAAGTCATTGGAAAGAGGTTACACAAACGCAATAGTGAAAGGGACAAACTGACAACGCGAAAAGAACGAGCGAAATAGGGTCAAACCCTCCTTAACTCTTACGGATTGAAAGAAAAAAAAAAAAAAATCTTCCGAAAAATTGATCTCGGGAGCCGCAGAGGAGGACCACGAGGAACCGCGCCGCGAAAGACCGCTGATAAGGAAACCGTAATGCCGAATCGTCTTGTCAGAGATGGAGAGGGACTGGGAAAACGTTCGCAGAAAATTTCGTCGGCTCTGTAACCGCAACCTCGCCGGGTGAAAAAGGCTCATGACCTATTGCAACTAATGCGAAAAGAGGAAGAAGCTTACGGGAAAATCAGACCCTTTTGCACCACCAATACGCCTTTGAGGAATGAGTGGAGAGGATTACCTGACACCTAAGAAAGGAGAATGAGACAGAAAAAAAAAAAGCAACTTCATCCCCGCAGGCGACTTCCAAAAGCAGGGAGACGGACTGACGCCCGAACAGCGGAAAACATGGATCCTATGCAAAAAAAAGGACAAGTTTGGGCATGGAAGGCGGCCCGCTGAAAAGGAACGTGGACAGTCCGGGGGGAAAAAACTGGCGAAGCACAGTACAGCAGGGCGGGAAAAAATCTGGAAGCTTCTTTGGTTTCGGGGAAATGGGAACGCGAAGGCTCCGGCAGAAAAAGCGAGTTGCCGCTTTTTGGGAAAAGCAGAGAAAAAGGGGTTAGTCAAAGGGGAAAGTTCCTGATGTGCAGTAACAAAAATAAAGTGGGGATGGCGGTGAAAAAGAAACGAGGAGGGGGGCCGCCCACGGAGGCGGGTTTAGGAGGAGTCGCAAAGGAAAAAGAAGAAAGGAAGGGCTTTCAGGAGCCGCAGGAAAGTGGGAAAATCGGAAAGAAATTATCGCGGCAGAGGGGAAGGGGAGCGGGCTTGGGAGGGAAGGTATCGCCTATTAACGGGGGAAAAAAAGAGGATTCCAAGATCGGAAGTGGGAGCTGTTAAAATGCGGTCAGGGAGCCAAAGAAGATCGCGCAAGTAAGATAAAGGGGAAATAAAATCGGCGCAAAGGGAAAAGAAAATACTGCCTCACCGAAAGGAAGACAGAAAAAAGAATGAAGGAACTGAGAGAGGGAGTCGGGGGGGTTGGATTCGATGAGATCGTAAAACGGCAGGTGGGGGGAGTGCAGGACAGCAAAAGAAAGCCCATCATCCCGATGGAAAAACGGGTGGGTGAGTGGGTGGAGTGAGCCTTGCTGCGGGAAAGACGAAGGGGGAGAACTGACCAGAAAATGGGGAGGATGGCCTATTCGATAAGGGCTACGACCGCAAGGGGGGAGAAGGACGGAGCACCCCTAAGATGAAGGAGCACCGCCGAAGAGAAGAGCAAGCTTTAACCGCTTGTGAAGAGGGACACGCAAAAAGAAACCCGCGCGAGCGGGGGGAAGGAAGGATGCCTATGTCAGGTGGCGCTGTTGCGAGAAGGGGGGGGAAGGTAAAACCACTCTCTCTCAACAAAAATGTGGCTTTTACCGTGGCAAAAAAAAAAAGACAACTGACCTCAGGCCAGCCCTCGGAATGCGATCGAAAGGCTAAAGTCGACAAAAAAAACTACCCTGGCGGGAAACAGTGATAACGGAAGAAAAGGAGGTGAGACATCGGGAGAAGAGGTGTGTCGTCCTCGAGCCCTGCGGTCGTAGAGGAGCCCGTAGAACCACATCACAGGGCGGGGAAAAAGCGATCGCTTCCTCCCTCCAGCAAGGAAGCAAGGAAGAAAAAAAAAAAAAGAGCCAAACCAAAAAAGAGGGATGATTTGCTGCTAAGGTGCTTAGGGGGATCAGACACTGAAAAAAAAATCATCGACTCCAACCGTTTGAAAAAGGAGGACATGCAGGACAACCTTGGGGGGGGGAAAAAGAAGTTTTCTGGCGTGAGCTCTTAAAGGGGTGAAGCCATATCTCTCCAGGTAACCGGCCAAGCAAAGGGAGAAGAACAAGCTGAAGCGAAACGGGGAGAAGGCTTTGGAGCCATCCAGTCAGGGAATCAAAACTTCACGGAGACTCCGCAAAAAGGGGAAGAAATGGAGTGCGTCGGCCTAGAAAGGGCCGCCGGACTCCGGAAAGGCAAATCCGAACGCACGAAGAAAAAGGGAGGGGGAGCAAGAAAACTAGACTCTCTCTAGGTTAGATCAGCGGAAAAAAACGGTTCGAAACTCCAGAGGGGGGAGAATCGCAAAGACAGCCCAGCCCCGCGAAGACTCTAATACCTCGGCGCGAAGGAAGGAACAATGGGATCAGGGATAATGCACAGAAATTGAGCGAAAAAAAGGGGTATGTTGAGCGTAACATAAAGGAAAGCGCGTGGGGGAAAAAAAAATATAAGATGGGTCCGAGGGGCTGGCGTCTGACGTTAAAAAATGTACCGGACGCCGCAGAGGAGGGGACATCGACATGAAGTCCTGGGGGAAAGGGAGGCCGATGTTCCAGAGAGGAGAACCTGGCCCAAAGCGCCATGTCGCCAAAGGGAAAATGGAAAAAAAACTCGAAAGAAGGGGGGAACCGCTTTCCTCGGGAAAGCCCACAGACCTGAGAACACGGAGGGGGAAAACTCGGGTAAGTTGGGGTTAAGCTGGAGGAATTGCCTTTGGGAGGGGTAATCGCGACGCTTGAAAAAGAATTCACAATCTCCGAAAAAAATTGAAAGAGGAGTGGCGGCTAGGCCGATTAAAGAGAGCGTAGGCACTAGGAAAAGGAGTCTTCGGGTCCGCCCACGAGGGAGCTTGTGAGACGATGAACATAAAGGGCTTCGATCAAACAGACGAAAAGTCCATCAGATGAGGGGGGGGGGCGACGGGCGTAAGAAGGAGACGGCACGATTCACCCGTTCACACACGGGAGAAAGTATACACAGAGGGAGAAGGAAGGAGCCGGATCCCGAGATCCATAGAGCAGAGTAGAGCAAATCAAGGAAAAGCCGGTTCACGTGCTGGGGAAAAAACTGGGTCGGCGAGTTCGTCGAAGGATGCTGCCACTGAAAGGGTCATGTTTTTGTGAAAAGAAAAACTCTGCGGGGGGGAAGCCCGTGCACGTAAGGAGGGTTGCAGGTTCCGTGTTTCAGAGCGAGTCTGCACGAAAAGGGAAAGTCCGCGCGCGGAGAAGGAAGCAAGACAGAGGGATGCCATCGGAGACGTGGTGGGCGTTGGCAAAAAAGACCCAAGAAGAAGGGGGCTTTCCGGCTCGCCCAGAACAAAAGCATAGCCGTCGAGAAAAAAAAACTTCGCGTTTTTTTTTCGGGAAAGGAAACTGAACAGGAGAACGATTCACGAAGAGAGCTGGGGGGTAGCCGCCGCCCTGTGAACGACGTCGCACATCGACAGAGTTTTGACAGCACAAATCAGCTGCTTTTTCAGGTAGAGTATTCGCAAGGATACGAAAAGCACCAGCGATGTCGCTGCCGATCGCGGGGAGGGGAAAGGGAGTGGGATAAAGATGATCGCGCGCCTAATATGATTTTGGACCCTCCTCGGTGAGGGGGAATTCGCGATCTAGAAAGAAAAAAGCAGGGAAGGTGAGAAAAGAACCATGAAAGGGGGGGGGCCGCCCAATGCGAGAAAAAAAGAACGAAAACAAGTGGTTGTCCGAAAGAAACCATCGAGAAGGACCGGTAGTTCGCGCGGGAGGGAAACCCTTCACGCTGCCTTGTGTTCCAAACCGGGAAGCGGGCTTATCGAGAAAAAGGTGTGCAAGAAAGCGTCGCGCAGGCCGATCTTGGGTTAATTGTACGAAACATGGCGGAATAACCTACAACCCTTAACCTCTCAGAGAGGGATGATGAAAAGTCGTCAGGGGAGGGGGGCGACGCCGAGGGCTCCGACGGGAAAACTCTACCAGGCGATCAAAGCCGAGTCGACCCAACGTAAGGAGGAAGCGAAAGGGGGGGAGTTTGTGGAAAAAAAATCCTGAGTTCCTAAACCAAACAAACAAAAAAAGGCGGGCCTGGGAAAAGAAACGACGCTATTAAGAAGAAAACATACTAAAGTCTTTGGGGAAAAATGTCGATGCGCATTGTCGCGCTACAAAAAGTTTTGCATGGAGGGGGAATCAGCGGCAGAGAAAAAAGGCAACAAACTGAAGTGGAACGATTCGAAACTTGTGTGAACGGAATCAAGTCTCAATCTAATGGGGTGTGAGTTGGTTTCGCCAGGAGACCTTACCGAGTGGAAAGGGAAGACTCGAGAAAAAGGGACTCGAGCGAGTGTGACGAAAACTGTATGAAAGCATTAGCGTCGTGAAAAGAGCTAATCGAGGAGGAAGCCGAGGGGGAAAAAAAGGCGACTTAAGCTACGTTCGAAGAGAGGGGGGCGATCGTTTTGCCCAAGCCGAGGAAAAAAAACTGCGGAGGGAGCCGGGGTTAAAATAAAACTAGGGACGGCGGAATCTTCATTCCCGGAAAAAAGCGCTGTATTAAACGAAAGGGACTTTGTCAGAAAGTCAATCTAAAAATCAGTGCAGGGAGGCAAATCGGGGCAATTTCGAATTACTATGGGTCCAGGGAGGAAAGAAACACAAAACCGTCAGAAATTGACGCAGAGAAAAAACAACAGAAAAAAAAGGGAGGGAAAAAAGAGATACTAAGACGCAACTTGACTGGTGGGGGAATTCGAAACGTGAGATATTCTATGCGGAAAGATCAAATTTACCTTTGCGGGAAAAAGTACCTTCGAGGTGGACGCGGAGCGCCCATCGAGGCCGAATGAGCCGCGCCGAGATTTGGGATTTTTAAAAAAGGAATTGGAGGCATGGAGGAGCTTGGTTAAAAAAAGGCCAATGGAAGGGCCCTAGTAGGTACGTCTCCTCTGGGTCAAAAAGCGTCATAAAGAAAAGACTCGCGCTGGAAAAGAAAAATACACGACCGCGAAGGGAATTTTCATCGGGGGGGCCGGGAAAAAACGGGGGGGAAGGACAGCCCCACGTTCCGCGCAAAGGAAAAAGAGTCAATGATGGTTTTGGGGGGGTGGGGGTCGGTCAAACAACAAAAGGATTATCTTTATACAAGCTGGTCGTTTCACAAAAAACCACTCGATGAAGAGAAAGTCAGCAATTTCCACGTGGTGCCTCTGCACGAGAGGAACGATACCTCACCACCAAATACGGATTATAAGGGGGAGAGAATCATTGGGCGCATCGAGTGCCAACAAAGAAGGCAATAGGAGTCGCTGAGAAGGGGCTTAGAAGAAGAGAAAAGGGGGTGTGGTGATGTTCACTATTACATCAATGGTTTCCGAAAAACATCTCCCAGCGGGGACCGTCGGACTTTTGGAAAAGATAGGGGGCTCATTGAGGACCTGTCGCTTGGGAGCTCCCTCCCGCCAACTACGAAAGAGAAAAAAAAAGCAATCTCATCACGCAACGGAGAAGGGTAACTGAAATCAATCGAAGGGGGTTCAGATACTCTCACGAAACGGCCGACACATGGAAAGGGACTTACAACAACTGCACAGGGCGGGAGGATCGACCGCTTTTATGCCGGTTGGACCAAAGAACAGTCGCAAATTCGCAAAGGTGTGGAGACCACTGGTTCTTATGGACGGCTCAGGAGGGATCAGCCAAATGTGAGACACACAATTTAATGAGTGGGTACGGGGACGAGTCTCACAGACGCGGGCGGGAAAAAGACCTCGGAGAAGGGGAAAATCACCGAGGAGGTCTGGCGAACTGCCAAAAGGCGGCGCGAGCAGCAGCGCCGTAGATCGCGGGCAAGACGCGCGTACAGCGCCTAGATGAATGCGTTCCGTGCCGTGACGATTCGAGGAGTTACGGCGCTCGGAAAAAAGGGCACAAAGCTGTAGCCGCGCGCTGGAGAAAACCCGCGCACAGTGCGAGGATCGTAAATCGAGCCAGGAACGGACGGAGTGAGGAAAGAAAACGCGCAGCGATGGGAAGGGAATTTCGAAGAGATGGGGGGTCCGACCCGGGGAAAAAAAAATGATGCGTTCGGAAATCGGGTGCCAACGCAAAAACGTTAAAGGGGGATCTGAAAGATGCTGGCAAGGAAGCGGCGATGGACCGGAAGGGCGCCGACTCGCCCTAAAAAACGGAAACCGCATTTAAAAAAAATTTAAAGACCCGGGAAAAAAAAGGACAACGCTGGGGGTCCATCCTGACTAGCATACCCAGGGTCAAACAGAAAGGGAAACGGACGGACATTGAGACAGAAAAAAAAAGCTTACAAAAAAACCTCGATTGTGGGAGATCCGGATACCTGACCGAAAAGTCGGCCAACACGTGAAGAGGAAACGGCTGGATGCGCCGAAAGAAAAGAGAAGAGAAATCGAAGGGATCAAGAGATAAGAAGCACGGGCGCATTCTAAAGATTTCGCGGGCAGAGAATCGACGGGTCGGACCCAAAAAGCTGCTCAATTGCCGGGAAAAAAGGCATCGCCGAAAAAGGAATTGCAGCACCGCGCGATCAGACCTTTCTAATGACGCCTTTAGAGAGGCTGAAATGCGTGCGATTAACAGAATCAGCCGCAAAGTCGTGTTAAGGGAGACTGAGAAAAAAAATCCCGCAACTGCAAACAAGGTTCGACTTCCACACTACGGTGGTCGAAGGTTGCTCGCGGAAGCATCCCGAGACAGAGGAGAATACTTTTCTACGACAGGAAGGGGGACAACATCAAGAAAGGGGCCGCGGTAGGAAGGGCTGCCAGAAAAAATTGGCATAGCTCTGTAGGCAAACTGTCAAGGAAAATGTCAGAGGGAAGAAATCGGCAAGAGAAGGTAAAAGAAAAAACGCATCCTCTGCAGAATGCCTCGGACAACCCCTTCGAGGGTTCCGCTTTTGTTAAAGGAACATGGTTACGCTGACAAATCGAAAGATGCAGCGCGTGCAAGAAGATCAGTAACAGAAAAAGGAGTTCTGCAAGGGGCGAAGTTAAGGGCGGCCGCCGCGAAGGGCTTGTCTTTGCGAAAAGAAAAAAAACGAGCCTCATACCAAAGAGTAAGGAATGCCGCTGATAGGGCGAGCCGGAGCTAAGCTCGGCTCAAGGCCCATGAGGGCGTTCGGAGTGGACAGTGAGGGGAAGATCGGCAGAGACCCAAAAAAGACTCCTCACGATCTGGGAAGGAAAATATGCGTAGAGAGTTGGGAGAAGGGGGGGATGCTTTCCACCGAGGATCAAAGAATATCGAGACCAATTATTAGAAGAGAAGAATGCAACGACGATCTCGAATCGCGGCAAAAGAAAATGGAGAAAAATCTCACCAGAAAAAGCGGGTGATTCAAGCCAGTTATGCATGCGAACGGGGTAAGGTGGATTCGGAGAATCGGCGCGTCAGTGTAGGGAAAAATTAAGGGGAAGGGAAAAAAAAACAGCCCAAGTCTGCCGCAAAACGGTTGCGACACTTGGTTTGGCTACGCAAGCATGCGTCGGCGTTCAAGAAGTGGGGGGGGGGGGAATCGCGGGTGGGGGAAAAAAATAACTGTCTTGGCTGGCGGGAGAGTTCGATAAGCCGACGAGAACCGCCGGCTCTAAGCGAGAAAAAGGCCTTCACCGCCAAACGACAGGGGGGAAAAGCTTTCCCGAACCAGTAGGGAAGCCGGGAAAAACTGACCCGCGAGCGCGACAGTTCACCAGGGCGAGGTCGTGGCTCGGGGCAACTGTGAGAGGAACGGTAAAAAGCAAGATAGCAGGAGGACAGAGAGAGAGGTGGACCGTCCTATGCCCATTCGCGCAAAAAAAAACTCAGGGCAATAAAAAAAGGCGTCGTGGGGCAAAAAAGGGAAGCGCCCGCGTTCATCGAAAATAACAAGTGCGGTAAGCCTGGGAAAGTGTGAAACTCGGAAAGAAAAGGGGGCTCTCCTTAGAGCCGGCGGTCTCGAGAAACATCGAAAGCAAAAGTCACGGATACGACAAAGAAGAAGAGACAGACGATGGGCACGCCGCCGAAACCTAAACCCACTGACGAACAAAAAGTCGGTATTAGGGCGGCGAAGAGTGTACTGAGTGGAAAACAAAAATAAAAACACTTGCCGCGTATCATCGCAATCCACAGGTGGAGACCCTTTCGACAGAAGGGGTAATCAAAATCCGGGGAGGTTTCTTGCTGAGCGCGAAAGAGAGGACTGTAACCGGCCCCGTCCGGAGCGAGAAGAGCATTCTGCAAACGCTTGACGAACTGGATCTCTTGGAGCCAGAAAGGGGGAAAAAAAAACAAGTCCACGGCAAAGCCTCAAGAGGAAAGACAGGGGCCCTCAGATGTTGATGACAAAAAGGCGAGGAGAAGGGAGAACGGCAATCACATGGACCAAGCCGAAAGGAAAACCCAATGGGCTTTTTTCATCGAAGTAAGGACCGGCTCGCAGAGAGAAGGGAAGAACGGCATCCTGGAAAGAAAGGGAACCAAGGGGAAAAAAGACACGCCCAGCCTCCGAGAAAAGGGCATCTCACTCCCGCGCGCAAGTGCCAGAAAAAGACGAATGATTCGGGGGGAGGGAAAAATTGAGCGCACGCGCCCGAGAAGGTTGACGTAACCATATAGTGTTTTCAAGACGGATGGGTTTGGTCCCGAGGCAGGAGGGGAGGCGTCATTTAGCTTTTCACCTTGAATCGGAGAAAAAAAACAACTTTTTCGGACTAGGGATGAGGTCCTGTGGCTTCGCCAGTTTTGGGGGGGAAAAGAGAGAAAAAAAAACCTGGCGCCAGACTGACGCGCCATGAGCGTGAAGCTTTGGGCGATCGGAATTGGGAGAAAGTAAGTTTGCCGGACAAACGCCCACTCCGCGAGCACCTGAGAAAGGGGGAATCCGACTCGGGTGAGCTGGAAAGAACAACGACTTTGCGTGCTGGATCGCACGCTTTCAAGACTCGTCCTTAAAGGCGTATTTGGGGGGAGGTCGCGGTTAGGCGGGGCAACGCGCGGTAGGCATGCCAGTTGCCATCCGGCAATGAGTGCGGATCGTGTCCGACCACGAGGTGATGTAGACCAAAGGCTGAACATGCGCAAGGGAGTCGGCGCCGAGCCAAAAAAAAGGAAGCAGAGGGAAGAGAACGGGCGTAAGGGTCGACATAATAGGCACTATGTCACAGGGCCGCGGGGCGGGTCAAAGGACGGTCCATTATAGGGCCGGAAAAGATTTCGTGAACAACTCACTGGTCGCGTCAGGCAGGGTGTGAACCCCTTTGTATTCCGGTAAATCGCGGATAGAAAGGCAGGTTGTCCAGCAGAGAGGGAGGCGTGAAAAGGCGGTTCCGTTTTCGGGCGAAGCGAGGAAAAAGAAAAGACGGAACATGCCTGAAAAAGGGGCAGCAGCCGCGGAGGGGCCGGAGTCCAGGAAAGGGTTTGAAAAAACGGTTCCACAGACCGCAAAGCTTCTTACCGCTTCGCCAAACCCTCAAAGAAAAAATCGAAATCAAGCTCAAAAAAGCAAAGTTTTCTTTGCCAGACACGAACGTTACGCAGGGCAAAAGAAACTAGAAGCGTTGTGGTACGAGCACTGTGCGCGGGGTGCAGGAAAATCTTTGGGGGGGGAAACAGCGCGCCGTCAACTGCGAGGTTTCGCTGCGGGAACAAAGGCGCACGGATAACTGGAACGAAGAAAAATCCGCGATTCCGCGAGGGAGCGCGGCTTGACTTGGTCCAAAGGGAAAAAACTCTCGGAATATGATTTTGGAATTCAGGCAAAACTCGGTTGATTGGAAGGAAGAAATCAGAAAAACTGTTAGAAATCGGCCCAGGAAAGTTGTGCAGACCCGAATGCTTGAGAACAACGAAAAAAAAAAAAAAAAAGTGGGTAGGTGTTTTCCGAAGCGCATTCAGTTCGCCGAGGAGAAAGGAAAAATCACGCTGACGTGTGTTACCACTCGGAGACACGATTAGATAAACGATCCATGTGCAGTTGTCATCCACCGCCGGAGGGGGGGGGGCCAGAAGGGAATCTAACATCGGCGAAAAGTCAATTCACCGTCAAATACTCTCAGTCGCAGGTGAAGACGTTTTGCCTTTCGTAAGGGTTGACGATCGCCAAAAGGTCAAGAAATAGCGCTTCCAGAAGTTCCTATCACACCACGTCCACGCGGGAAAAAAAAAAAAGGGAGTGATGTTGGAGTTGGGTAACAGTCCTGGGGAGAAAAAGAAGAATCTGCAGAAACGACGCGGGAACTCTATCAGAAGCGAAATGCTGCCTTCTTTGTTGAAGGGTCGAATGCGCAATCCGCGAAAATCCGTAGCAGGCGTGTTTGCAGATGGGGAGGTCGGCCGGCAAGGAACAACGGAAATAGGGAAGTGAACGATTCATCGAGTTGGAGAGTGGGAACTGAAGAAAAAAAGATAATCGAAGGAAGTTTGTGTACGCAGGCATGTGAAATGAGAGTGTCGCGGCGCGCGAGGCCGGGCGGGGAACAAAAGCAACGAGGTTGATCCGAAAAAAAAAAAGCGCAAATCAAGCGCGACGGAATCGATATGACGGCGGGGGGCCCAGAAAGGGAAGGTCTCATAGCATTGCGAGCGGTTTACTACAAAAGGACCCACAGGGAAGGAAAAAAGCTGTGATTGCCGTTACGATCGGCGCGGGCTAGGGAGAATCAATCTTCAAAAGGGCGCCGCGCTGTATTCGGAAAGTTCAGTGGTCAGAAAAAGAGAAGAGTCGGAGATGATAATGGGCCAGCATCCGCAATCTTTGATCGAAAGGGAGAAAACGAGTCAATTCCGATCAAAAAGTACAAGAAATGACGCATAAAAACGGAGAGGAGGGAAGTGCGTTCAATTTCTTAGGGGGGGCAGGAACTCGCGACATGATGATCAAGGTTATATAAAGAGGGCGATGCGGAAAAGAAAAAAAAGCTTGACCTTTGGAGACAAAGTAACCTTCGAAGGTGAATAAGGAAAACTGGATGAAAGACCGACTTAGCCGCGCCGACTTTTGAGTTAAGCATCACGCGCATTGGCAAGGGAAGGAGGCTTTGTAGTAAACCAAAGATCGCCAATTGCTATAAAGAGTAATATGGGTGGGGGGAGGTTCGTAAAAACTCTGGGGTACCCGCTAAAGAAGAAAAACTCGCGCTGGAAAAAGAAGACCGCGGGAATTCATCCAGGAGAAACCAGCCCCCCGGCGACGAGGCTCCACGACGTCGGGGCAGGCAATACCTTCGCAAAACTCAACGCATCGATTAGTCGGGGGAATCCAGTTCACAAGAGGTGAAAGGAATCGTTCCCTGGGGAGGCGTTGGGAGGGGGCATCTCCGAACGTCCTATCACTGACACAACCATACGGAAGTCTCCGTGGGAATAAGCAGTTAAGGCGCCTTGCAAACACATAAAATATTGCAAAAGAAGGCTAGCGGGAATCGCGTCCGGATAAAATGAACGGCCGTGTGTGATGTTCACGAAAGGAAGTTCCAAAACTCATCCAAAAAAATACCGGGAGGAAAAGGACGTTTGGTCGACTCGGAATAGGGATCGCATGCGGGTTCGCGCGTGACAGGAAACTCGGCGATCGTCACCCGACCAAAAAAGCAAAAAGTAGCAACTCAGAAAAACGGCTGAGATGACAAGGGGGACCGCCCATCTTAATTCTCGCGGTCGAGATCCTCAACGATCCGACCAAGGCGCGAGAGGAATGCACATGGCGGATCGAGAACCAGAGTTTATGCCGGTTGAACGAAGGAGGCAGTCCGCGCGAAAAAAAGGGCGCAGATTTGAGAGGGAACAAAAAAAAGAAAAAACAAACAAACACAACCACCACAAAAAAAAAAGTCTAAACACGTGTTTGGGGAAAAAAGTGATCCGAGGAAGGTCATAGTTGGGAAGGAAGAGAAAACGGAGGGTATCAGCTTGACTGTATCCGGCGCAAAATCAACCGAGGGAAAAATCATATCGACGGCGCGAGCATTCATTAACGCATGGAAAGTAGCTCGCAGCGACTCGCGAGGGGCATCGATAAAGATTCCTTATCCGCTAAGACTGGAAAAAAGCGCTGAGTTGACCGGCGAGAAAAGGTGCAAACTGTAGTCAAGCGGGAGAGGAAAACAACCCCTCAAAAAGAAGGAAGAAAAAAAAAGCTTCTCGCGATCGGGGCGAACGTTCTGAAGGGAAGAAAACGCGCAGCGGGAGCTTGATTTCGACGGCAGGGTCGGGGGAAGGAGTGGGGCGATCAAGGGCGTTCGGTCGAAGCGTTGGGTGTTCAAACGCAAAAAAACCACGTTACGACGAAGGGCCGCCGCAGATCGAAAAGGAAATGCGCTCGGGGAGTGACGGGAAAAACGAAAGGAAACGGAAAATGTGACCAGCAATCTTAAGGAAAGGAACGCCTGGACAAACCTAAAAAAGCGGGCTAGGGTCGCTACAGATATACCAAGGGGGGGGAAAGACCGGACTGGAACATTAAGAAGACAAGCGCGACGAACCGATCGGGACCTAGAGCTGGATCCGGCTCCTAAAAAGGGACTCGACAGGGAAAACCAACGGTAATTCGTGCACTGGGATTAGCCGACGGAGCTCCCGTACCCGAGAAAGCGGGGGAAGCTGATGGAAGGGAGAGAAATGGCGCTGGATCCGAAGCATCTTGAAGAGAAAAATTACTGAAGCAGCGCTCAACCGAGAAGGGGAAAAGAAAAAACTGCTCATTGCGGGAACCAGACATCGCGCTACTGTCCGAGGTACCGAGAAGCGATCCAGACCTGTGGCAATTAGAAGACGGGAATTGTGAATATTTCTGGGGCTATGTACAAAAAAAAAAAAAGTCGTGACCAACTTGCAAGGAGAGCAAAAAAGAACGCAGCTTCGCGTCGGAAGACACACTGGCACGTGATCAAAAAAGGACTTACAGAAGCGGGGCGGGCAAACTTTACTTTCAGAAACAGGCACATGTCAAAAGCGGCTGGCTGGCTCAGTCAGGTTGGCAGCGGGAGAGAAATACTAGGAATGCACAGGACATTCATTGATTCAAGAAAAAAAGGGGGGGAAGGGGGGTTTCTCTAATTTAAGCGGAAGGAGCGCGCCTCTTTAGAAAGGCTCAGAAGGGGGCGCTTTGGAAAACACGTCGATGGACTTCATCATGGAGAGAAAAGACTGCAGCGCGTGCGATCAATCTACAAAGTGGCGTAAAGGCACCGTCATTGGGAAGGGCGGCAGAAGGAAGAAGAAAAAACCTCCGCTGAGCTGGGCTGTAGGGAATGGTTCGCTACACACTGAGACACGAGCCTCAGTAACCAAATCACTTTGGAAAAAATCGGAGAAGAGGGAGGAAAGCAAACAGTCCTCATTGGGAGGGCAGAGGGAGTGACGGATTGGAGGGGGGTGCCGGAGCGTGGATAACGCCTATTCGGCCGCGAGCTCCTGGAAAAGTCCTCAATGATGCGCGGGGGAAGGGGGCTGTTGGGAGGAGCACAGAATGGATGCAAAAAAAGATATCGCAAAGGGAAAATCAGCTTTTGAAGCCGGGTGTCTTCTCGATCGTCGAAAGAAAGGTGGCCTCACAAAAGGAGGAAAAAGTCGGGATTTATTCACGGCCAAGGTTGTGAAACGGGGTTCCTTTCAAATTGGATGTCTAGAGGAATGTCGGGCTTGTTCTGCGAGATCACCCACTCAAAAAGGCCCAGCCAAAGAACAACGTGGTGGGTTGGACGGGGTTTGACTGGAGGCTTAGCGTTCCATCGAGGGAGGGAAAAAGGGACAAGGACAAACTGTGCGGGGCTGCTGGTAGGGGGGGCAATTCATAGGGCAAAGCACACCGAAAAACGCTTCACCGCCGGGAAACTCCGTAAAGAAAAGTCTTTCCCGAATGGTATTGGAGGGGCGCACGCCGGCGCCTTCTCACCCAAAAAAAAAAGGGGCTCGAGTCATCCGAGTGCTGGAAAGGGGCGCTGTGCGCGAACTATGCAT
>Ga0179593_1421477_pt1 | contig 16846 bp, 16 predicted proteins | sample CZODoug2_1_08_16_FD_185931 | JGI IMG/M metagenome (GOLD analysis project Ga0179593, IMG submission 185931) | Vadose zone soil fungal communities from Angelo Coast Range Reserve, California, USA - CZODoug2_1_08_16fungal (PacBio error correction) | ecosystem: Environmental > Terrestrial > Soil >...
TCCTCTCAATCGAAGCGCACGTTTCAGGGCGAGGTTAGGCGCGAAAGTAAAAGGGTCCCGATAGGGCAACGGACCCACGAGGACACTCTTCTGCGATAGAAAAGGCCCCGGGAAAAGTAGCTGGCCAATCCGCCACGTGGCCTATATAGGAACAGCACGAAAGACCGCCAGGCGAGTACAACAGCTAAAAATAAGGTCTCCATCTTACATCACTTTGCCTGGCAAGGGAAATCGACCTAACAGAGAACTGGGAGCTGAAGAAAGTAGAATCCGGGCAAAACGGGGAAAGGAGCCGAAGGGAGAAGACCCGCGACGGAGCGAAGGGACGGACTTCTTGTCATAAATATCCTCAAAGGACTGAGCAAAAGATTTACGGAAAATCCCTCGAGGGAAAAGTCCCCGTGTCGAGAGGAAGGGGGGACCACGGTCATCGAAAGCCAATGTAGGTTTTCAACATTAAAAGGATCAGCTCTTAACTGTGAGGAAAAGAACATTCCTCAGACACGGGAGGATCTGAAAGACTCGGCACCGAAGACTCGACTACAGGACGCGGCGGAAACAAATTTCGTAATACGGTCGCAGGGAAGAGCGATGAACGCAGGGAAAGGAAAACTGAGGATTCTCATCTACACTCTAGCGGAAAGGTAGGCCAGTTCAAAGAAAAAAAAAGATACGAAAGGAAACGAGCATCTAGAATCTCCGTGCCTAAGGGGGAGGAACTCCTCCCTGCTTCGAGGGTTTTTCGCATCATGGGGCAGTAAAAAAAAAGGACGAGTCTACGATACCCGGTGAAGGAAGGAGGACAACTTCCAGGGTGAACAACCCAGCAAAAAAAAAAGAGCCTGAGCGAGCTCAGTCCACCAAGAAAGAAAGAATCTTCATGAAGGGTTCATGATCTTCAATTCTGATGGCATCGACTAAAAAAAGAACCCATGGAGTACATCGCTACGAGGAGGGGAGAAAGAACGGCAGCGATTGTCGGGTCAGACAAAAAAAAGAAAAAAAAGCTGATTCCGAAGGTCAGGGGGGGGGGAAAACGGAAAGAAACACACGCGAAGTTGACTATTCTGCGACATAAAAAGAAAGAAAACGCAGCGAGAGGGCCAACCTGTCCAAACGGCGCCAGGGGGGAGCTCAAAGGGGGGGGAAAAAAAGACAAGGGGGAGAATCAGGGAGAGACGCACCAGTCGCCCCAGTAGGAGGGGGAAGAAAGTACACATCCAACGGCCATCCTGCAGCTGGCGTGCTCGTCTCGAGCTCGGCAAAAAGAAAGCGAATAAGAAAGGAGGGGAGGTAAAATGGAATGAGGCGACGCCTGAAAACGCAACCACGCGTTCGAGTACGATTAAGAGAGCCGACCAAAAAAACCAGAAATCAGAAGGCCCGCGGGGGGAAAGGGAAAGTGGGGAAAAAACCTGCCCTCTCCGCTACGACCTTGTTCACGCCTAAAGGGCCCGACTACAGAGGGGAACGAGGGTCTTACTGAAGGCTCTTGAAATGAGAGAAGCAGAGGTCACCTTCGAAAAAGAGATCGAAGCTCGGCAAAAAGAGAAAATAAGTAAGGGTATGACTCGGAACAAAACAAAGGCGAAAAATTTATTAACACCGTGAAATGTCAACAACAACCTCGGGGAAAAACAAACCGACCAATGGGAACTCATAAAAGGGAAAATATCAAAAGGAAACAGGGAGAGGAAAGACTTGAACGTCAAAAAAAAAAAACGCAACAACCCGACACAACGCGTCAAAGAGTCGCTAAAAACCAAGAAGATGAGACAGAGATAAAGGGGGACTGACAAGGGGAGGGGGGGCTGTAGTCGTTTTCTCGGGGGGGGGTGGGACGTTGAAAAGGAGAAGAGCCACGTTCCAAAAGGGGAGTCTCATTAGGCCGAAACCGCACGTGAGGTGTGGGGGAAAAGGTGTTGTGGCCCTAACAGGTTACTCCAGGCGGCGACGTCGGGGGGGAAGGCCGAAGGTAATTAAGGAATCTTCATTTTATTATAGCTCAAAAAAGCTGCAAAGGGGAATGCCGATGGAGAGCAATAGGAGAGTTCAGAGCAGGAATTGTACCAGCGCAGGGGGCAAGGGGAGGGTGAACGGCGTTGTACCCTGGGGGGGTCAACCTTCAGGGAAGGAGGGTAAAAGGTAGTCTAACTCCTCTCGGGATTCGAAGGAAATAGGGGCTAATCTTGGCACGTACGGGAGGGTAAAGTGACGACAAAAGACTACCGCGGGGTTGGGCTTTTTGGTCTGTCGCATACGGGGTCTGGGGGACAAAAATCAGCCATCTCCCAATGGGAAGAGTTTGGGAAACAAAAGGGCGGCGAATATAGGGGGAGCCGGAATCGCTGATCTATGGTGCATGTCCTGCAAACGGCAGGGGGATCGGGCGACGGGAAAAGGGAGAAAGAAAGGACATAGTTTCACTTTGGAAGCGAACCAGCAAAAAAAAAGGAGAAGGGGTTTGAAGGGCCCTTTACTCGGACACCGTCAGTCTAAACCGTTACAAGGTGCTTTTAAAACAAAAATGTGGGAAATGAGGCGGTCGGTGGAGGAACGGCCGGCGGTACGTACTTACTGTATAGAGTTGGGGGCAGGAAAGAAACCAAATCTCTAATCGCGGACACCGCTCGGCTTCGCCGCTGAGAGGATCCTGGTTGCGAAAAAGGAGGAACAGAAAACCGAAGCGCAGAAGGAAAAGATCATCATTAAACTAAAAATCTGAGAAAAGGGCTGTTAGCGAAAAACCATCGCACGGACGGCACTGCTGGGGCCGGATCCGCTGAAACGCTCAACATGGAAAGGGAATCGAGAAATAGCTGTGTTAACTATTAGCGAGGGAGGGGGGGGAGTTTAGGAAAAAACATTCTGGGTGGAAAGAAAAAAGGGGATGCTTTACGAAGCGCGTCCAAGTCACGGGAAGCGATGATAGAGGAAGGGGAACGCTTTAAATTTCAATTGGGAAGGACGAAAAGTTCCTATCTCGGGGGGGAGATGAACTAACTCGTGGGCGGAAGGAAAAGAGATTCTCAGAAAAATCTCTTACGAAAGGATTTTCGTGAGTAGGTTTGAGGACATGGACTGCCGAGACTGAGAACCATCCGTCAGAGCGGGTCAAGGAGCCTGCGACAGTTCAAAAACAAAGTTGAAATGACACAGGAAACCTCTCATGGAAAACGGTACGCGGAAAGGAAGCCTCTAGAAAAAAAGTAAAGGTCCAAGAGAGAGGGATTCCAGACTCCGCGGTCAACGCAATACATCTCTTGAGCGGACATAGGAAAGGATGGGTCTCTTCAAGATCAGGTCTGGAAAGACAAGGAAGAGTAGAAGGTGTAACCGGTAGTAGAGAACGAAGGGGAAAAAGGGAAGCAGGAAAGTTAGATATGCGGGAAACATTGAAAAGCTTATGGGGGAGCCGAGAGGTTTTAGTGTTGGAATCACGGGGCCATTTAACTGGTAAATTACCAAGTGGCCGGCTGGTAGGGTTATAATCCCAACTATAGGGCGGGCCTCGGGGGGAAGATCAGGGAGGAACTTAGGATAACCTTCCTGAACCGTGTCAGCTGACGGGTTTCCTTCCTCTCTCGGAGGCCTGGAACGGATCCAAGGACAGCGAACGGTTCTGAGAGGAGGGAAATGAGAAACTCCGCAAGGCATAGAGAACTACAGGAAAAAAACAATTTGAGAAGGAAAAGGGGAATATCGGTATAATACAAAGCAGTGCTTCACCAGCGAATAAGAACGTCACTAAATTTGGAAGGGGCTCGACCATTAGAGAGCGGCACGACCCGAAAGTGACCAGAAGGGGAACGGAAACTTTACCCGAGGAATCAGGACAGACTGAACGGAGAAGAATCGTGAAAAGAATCACAAGACAATGAAAAGAGAACCGGAACAGCACGGGACAGGGCCCAAGGAAAGTAAACAAAATCGCCAGCAAGGGAAGGGGGACCTTTTACCAAGTCCGGGAAACAGAGACGAAGAGGACTAGATATACTACCTGTACCAGGAATAAGAGAAGCACATAGGGAAGCCGGCCCGCTGGAGAATCGCAGTAAGTCTATGGTCCGTAAACGAGCCAGGCTACGTTGAACGTAAAAAGCGGGAGGGGGAAGAGGGAGGCCTCCTCTCGGGGGAAAGTCGTGGTAGAGGGGAGGGGGAAGGTGGGCAGGGGAAATCAAATTTGATCCTCAGTGAGGGGATTTGTGGTGGGTTTCACGGAAAAGGGTTGAATGATCGTACAAAACGGGCGTCCTTCGAACGCGAACCGAGTAGACGAGGAAATTACACATCTCGCACCTTCCAGGAAAAACAAAAGAGGGAAGAAAAAAACCGACGTGGAGGGAATTGGTTGGAAGAGAGCCCTCGGAAGAACAGAAAAAGAGTCTAAAGACGGGACGGGATAAGGGGTAGTGACAGTAACCGACCAAGAAAACATCTACTAATGAAATCATATATAAAAAATTATACCTTGGGAAGAAGACTCAAGTATACATCGTATAGGGGGCGTAATAATGTGGGGGTCAGTACACGACCAAAAAGGAGCTGCTCACCGTTCGAAAAAGAAAGCGTCACCGAATGAGATGAGGAAGAAGCCATTTAGCAGTTCCTCCCTGAACTCCTCACAAGGGGAGCAGAGAAAAACTTCAAGCCCAAAGAAACAGTGGGAATGAAGGGAAAGAACGAAAAATTCTGAGAGGGAAAGGATCCGACACCACCCAGGGAGGAGCTCTACCGAAGAGGGGGCGCACAGAGGGGGAGAAGACTGTCGAGGAAATAAACCAACTACCCGAGCAACAGTTAAAAGGATCTGAAACTACACGACCGCGAAGTTACGGGGCGGTGCGAACGGCAACGGGATAACGGACCAGACGGGGCCGTGAAAAAGGCAAGTCAAACGGAGAGGATGGGGAAGAGAAACCTTTCACCCTTTTCAGAAAGGGAGGATCAAGAGGAAAAGAACACGAAAGCCTCTAGGGAAAAAGCCAATGAAAGGCAAGAACGGAAGCGAGGACCGACCACCCTAGGGGAGAGGGACGGGGGGGAAAACTTACTTAATTAGCGAGGGTCCTTACCGCCAGGAGCGACTACACCAACAAACAAAAAGGGGCGAGTGAATTAGGACACACACCAGCACCGCCAAGGAAATTAAAAATCGACGGGGGTACTGGGACCCGAAACCTTCCCGCGCACGACTACAACGGGGTAACGCGCAAGGAGTCTACATCCATGTGGGACAACCGTCTGTTCGCTCAAGAAAAAAAGAGGGGGAACTGGTTGTCACATAAGACTAGGGCCTGGCTTACGAAAAAGAAGGTCAAGAGGGGGGAAATCAAACAGCTACACTACCACACGGGGTACGGCGAGAACCCAAAAAACGGGAGGAAGAAATGGTTACACCCCGGTGAAAGGGAAAAACAAATTCTCCAAACTACACGGATTTCTGAGAAGGGTCAGGCATAAGAACAGGACGGGGGGAGACATTGGAAATACGTCCCAAGATCACGGAAGGAACGCGGCTCGAGGTCATAGAGACACAACAACCACTGAGTGAGGAAAAGGAGGAGATTTACTCAAGAGCCTTCTTGAGGAAAACAAAAATGCGGGGGAAGGGGGGGGGTGTTGGTAATTTTGGAGAAGAGTTCCACCGCAGAGTCGGGGGGGAAGGAACAGGAACTTCCACCTGAAGGTTTGGTGTACTCAAGGGGGGAACAAAAAAGGTAAGACATGTCTAAAACGTTGGGGTCGCAAGATCCGAAGTCCTCTGAGGGGGGAGAGGAAACTAGCTTAAACAGGAGACAGCCGACCTTCTTAAACAGCGTTCTAGCAGTAGGGGGGGGGAAAGAGCCGTGGAAGTCGGAAAGCGGTGGAACTGGGATTTAGGGAAGGAAGGGAGCGGGAAAGGGACGTAGAACTCCTCTTCTCAGGGTCCTGCCTTCCCTCTCCCACGATCTGGGAAGTAAACTTGGGCGGAGGAAGATCCAGAAGGGAAATAGGAAAAAGGAGGGGGGGGGGCGTGTGAAGGAAAAAGACCGCGGTAAAGGAAAACAAGCGAAGGAAAAAGGATAAGGGGGTTGACCCAGAGCAATAGGAAAAAAAGGGGGGATCGATGCTGCAGGGCGGAGGAGATGCTGAAATTTACAAACATCGTGAGGGGGCGAAGGGGGGGAAACTACGAGTTCTTAACAGGGTGTCAAGTGGAAGAAAAAACGGACATTGGAATTGTAAAAAGTGGCCCACCCGCCGCAACCGTCAAGAGAATCACTGAGAAATTCCTGTCAGAGGGAAAGGAGTTTGCGGCGTTGCCCGATAAAAGGCGGACGGAAGACTGTGGAGGGGGTGCATGAAAAAGAAAAAACGAACCTAACCTCTCTAAAACACATATGACTAACCCTCAGGTCAGGGGGAGGGAGGCTTATTCAAAAGGGAAAAACTTAAGCACATAAGATGCCCTCTCCGGACAAACAGGAAAAAGATCAATCGGATGCACGGGAAAAACGATAGTAATCCGCGCCAGGCGTCACGGAGTCGGGTCTTTTCTGAAATTTCTTACATTCACCCCAGAGGGGAGGGGGAAACGATCATAGAACTACTCTGCAGGGATGGTGAATGTACGAAAGGCTCCCCGACGTCAGGGAGAGTGACCGAGAGGAAGGCCACTTTACTCCAAGGGAGGAAGGTGTGCAATTAAAAAAGAGGAGAGGATGGGAGGGGACTAAAAGAATACGCAAGGGGCTATGGGGGAGATTCAGACCTAGGGGGGTAGTAGGGTTCAGCGGGGGAGCAAAAGACTAAACTCTGAACGACCTCTGGAGAACCGTCTTCGTAATGATGCTTACTCTAGAAGCGCGGCCAGAAGGACAGGAAAAAAGAAAAAACCCCGGAGAAAGAGGAAGGGCAATAGAACAGGTTGAAGACAAAAGACATAAGAAAGAACGATAAAACCTTGGTTCTTAAATTCCAACCATCCTAAAAAATGAGGTGAAACCTCTGCCGCAGGGAAGAATCGACCGGGGGAAGCTCATTAACAATGAGGCTCAGATAAGAGGGGGGGAGGACTGGGGGATCTCCACTATTTGCATGGTCAAGATCTAAAAAGAAATCCCTGTATGGTATTGGATAGTAAGGAAGTAGGAATTCGCAGACCGGGAGGACGCTGCGAAAGAAAAGCTTAAAAGGGACTGGTGATAGTTTTGGGCTTAGTTTTGGAGCAGGGGGGGGAGCCGTGTCGGGTCGACCGGTGCTGCCCTGAGAAGCATTGATGATGTAAACTTTAGAGATGGGGACATAAATTTTAATCAAAAAATCAGATGTCAAGGGACTATCAGGAAAACAAGGGGGGAAAGGGTTGGGGAGGAATGCAGGCTAGGCGCAGAGCGCGCAAAAAGGCCGACGAAACTGGAACAATTGTTGAAAAGGACCACATGAACTAAAGACGATCTCCTACACAACAGGTATTATTAAAGTAGACAGAAAGCCTGGGAAGACTTCACCCGGAAGAAAGTGAGCGGAGGTGAGGGAGAGCTCAAGGTCGCCGGTTAAGGACCGACTCCAAATCATGTGGATTTCAGGGATCCGACGGCAAATGAGGAAACCAGGGGAGGGACAACATGCACTTTGACATCTGAGAAAATTCCATCAGTGAACCGGAAAGAAACGTAGGGGTACATCAAAAAAGAAACCTCTAAGGCCAAAAAGATAAGCACGTGGGAAGAAGGGGTTCACGCAGCGGCCGCAAGGGGGTGTAAGACAGGAATAGGAGAATACACGGTCAACTTTGAGACATAAAGAATGATCCTCAAACGGCCCGCTGGCTCAGCAGTCATCGATGACACGGAAAGAGCAGAAAGAAGGACTTAGGCGGAAAGCGGTAGGGCAATTACCCGGCACGCGCTCCATTTTACATCCCCCGGTAAACGATGCAAGGGAAGGGGAAGAGTCGTAAAAGGGGGGAGACGATTAGTAGGGTTCAACATGACGGTCTACATCAGCGGAAAAACTCGTCTCCTGCTCAAGATTGGCGCTCGGAGGCCTACTCATAGAGACAGCACGGGAAAAAGACAAAAAGGAAAAAAATCGCGGAAGAGCGGGTTCGCGAGATCGCCTGGAAAATCTAGTAGGCACGATCCCGATGGAAAATCTACAACCGAAGCGAAGCGTGACGGTTCCTTGGGGAACGAACAAAGGGAAGACAATAAAAAAAGGGAAAGGCACTACGAAAAGACCAGCTAACCGGGGGCCGGGCAGAGAGTTCACGCCTCCAAAGGCGAGTCGGGTTTGGGAGCAATACTGGTACATAAATCCCATCAATCGCTTAAGAGGGACTCAATGAGAGGGGAAAAACAACCGCGATCATTTGGACGAGCACAAAAACAAAAGCCGCAACCAGGGAAAGAAGGGTGGAAAGCCTCAGAACGTGTGCACAATCCAAATCGTGTTCATGAGGTCTCAAGAAGGGCGAAGGTAAGCGCCACCCATGAGGGAATAACATCACAAGGAAAAAAGGGGGAGGGGGGGGACGCTGGAGTCTTTCTGTCGTCTCTCATGAAACTATGATCCATACACCCGGATCAGGCCAGTACACCAACTAGCAAGACCAACAGTGCACCTGGCGGGTGAACCGTGAAGAAGGGAAACTGTCCCAAAATTTGAGGAGGTCCCGGAAAAACCGCCCTCTCAAAGGGGGGAAAGGGGGAACCTTTAACAAAGGTCAATTCGGATCAAACTCATAGGGAGGTCCCAGGAAGGCCGCGCTCAGACACCGGCAGCCGAAAAAAAAGAGAAGGTCCTCAAATCATTCAGCTCGGGCTCCGGAGAAACAACTAAGACTTCAGCAGATGGAGGGAGTTCTGGACCATGTGCTACTCCACCCACCAACCGCTGTGAGAGTGATTCTTAACGCTCAACATCCCTCAAAGACTAAACATCGATTAAAAAAGATAAAGACAACCTGCCCACGCCTACTATACCGGGGAAGATACCAAAAAAAAAAAAAAGAAAAAAAAAACAGGGGATAGACAGGTGTACCGAGGAAAGGGAACTATGGAAAAGAAAGGAAGACCGAGTTATTACTCGAACCTTCATTAATAGGGTGCAAGGCTCGTTCACGATCTCCAACCAAAGGACGGGGAAAAAGCGGGGGGGGACTACCCCACAAAAACACCCTTTAAGGGAAAAACAAATTCGTCAAAAACCGCACGGAGGGGAGGCCAGGTCAACTGAAAAGAACCAGTGGTAAGCAAGATCACACATGAGGGAAATGGAAAGAACAACACCCTAGCACGTCAGACATCCAAGGGGAGAGCTTCTCTCATCGAAAAAAAAAGGGGAGGGGAATAAAAAGGAACCGATCCGTTGTGAGCTTAGGGGAGTGATCGGGGTGTGGGGTTGACGGGCAGGGGAATTTTCCCGGGTTAAAGGCCACAGGGCTGGCGGGAATGGGGAAGAATTAAATATGAAGGTCCACCCTCCGTTGCTGTTGATTTTTTTGACCACAGGTGGAAGAAAGGGGCAGGCAACTTCTCGGAGGGACTTGGAGGGTATAGGAAGAGAGTGCCTCGGAACTAACCGAAGGAAAGGGGAGAAGAAAGGGGAGTCTCGCAGTAGTGCCCATAGGCCGTAGGGAGAGAGCCCAGGAAGTTGTACACCTGGAGTAGGCCTCCTCTGGTTATCGTAACCAGGGTCCGTAGAAGGGAAGAGAAAGGCGGGTCCTTGAAGGGATCCACCCTAGAGACGGAGAGCCTGGGCACGTAGGGAGGGGAGCAAAGATAAGGGTGGGTCGGAAGGAGTCAGAGAAGGAACCACTTTCCATCCCTCCTCGACATTTAGGGGGGGTTCAAACCAGGAAAGAATTGTCCCGCCTCGCTAGAAATGCCGGGGAGTCGAAGTGGGGGGTCATGTCCTAGCAGCTTACGTTCTAAGGGGGGAGGAATAACATAAGAAGGGAAAAGGACCTGGACAGGGGGAAGACGGGGGGGGGAGGGCCAGGGCAGAAGGAAAACTTCAAAGAGGAGCCAAGTATCCCGTGCGTCAAAGGCACACGCCTCTTTCACGGCGAGGGGAAGTTTAATGCTGGGTCCCTATCCTTGGGAAAATCTCTCGGGAAGAGGGGGAGAGTTGGGCAAAAGAAGGATTACTCAGGCAGCGGAGGGGAACGAGAGACGCCACGAGCCAGGCGAGGAGTTAGTAAGTAGCCATGGGTGGGAGAAAGAGAAGCCATCGCATAATTACTAGAAAAGAAAAAAAAGAGGACTAAAGTTAAGTGAAGAAGAGCGCCCTATCTTGGGCCCTGAGAGGTCTGAAGGGAACTCGGAGCATGGGATGACCTTGAATAAATCAGAACTGTGGGAAATCAGATACAGGGGAGAAGGAATACTCTCCGGTAACTTGGGGGTACTTCAACAGGCTCACAAAGAAAGGACCAGGGGGAGGGGAAAAAGAAGACCCGACGAAACGGGAAGCTCTGGAAAAGGATCGTATGAAGGGTAAAGTCGTGCGGGTCGGTGGAAGACCTAACGGAGCGAGAGAGGTCTACCTCTTTATTCGAAGTCGAGGGGACTCTCTAAAAAAGAGAAAAATACCTAGTTGACCTGACTGCACCTGGCCGTGCCGAAGGCGCGGCCATAAGCAGGAACATCTCTTTAGGTCGACTCTAGATTCCTTTCAATGGAAAAGGGTGAAAAAATGCATCATGATAAAAAAAAAAGAGGGAAAGTACGGAAAAGGACCAGAGAGGACCGGCTGTCAACAATCGACAAGGACGGGCCCGCGGTAGCTAAGTAAAGTTCAGTTACTCTAAGGGGGGAGACGAAGAGGGGAGGAGGGAAAAGGAAGCGGGCTTAGCCGGGAGGAAGCACGGGGTGGACCGGTAAAGAGATCGGACAGCCGGGAAGGGCTGCGTTTGCGAGCGTTACCCCACGAGACACGTGCATGGAGAATGGAGGGGGAAAAAACAAAAAAATCTAGGTGGAGAGGTGTAAATCGGTGCCGGTCGGGAGGAAAGTTTCATGAAGGTTGCCACTGGAAATGTGGCAAAAGGAAGGTGCAGGATCAGACAGAAAGTGAGGAGAAAAGACCGAGCGTGGCCGCGTTACCGGGTAATGAAACCAGAGAGAGAAATGGGAAGAGGGGACATTCCCTCCCGCTACTGGGAGGGGAGAGGTGAAAGAAGGAGGCAACCGAAAAGAGAGAAAAGAAAAACCAAAACGGATGGAAGGGAAAAGAGAGAGAGTGGGGGGCAAGAAGGTAAGATGAACAAACTCCGACATTCTCGTCGGGTATTTATGCGCCAGGGGTCCACATAGACTTAAAAAAACGACACCTGCTTTTCAGTGGATCACGGGAAGGAAAAGAAAGACGATGTCAACAAAGAAAAGTGAGGATCGCCTTCTACAAGAGGCCTCACCGTAGGCACAGCGAAAAAAACAAACCGACGACGGCTCCAGTAGAGGTGCAAAACTAGAGGTAGAAAGGGGACCAAAGAGAAACGAAAATCGTCCTTACTAGCTGAAAGTACTGGAGAGAGGGGAAACAGGGCTCACTGCAAGGGGATAGAGAATTCCTAAAGGGACGTCCAGAGAGAAGCAGAACGCTGAGGCGGAACAGAGGATCAGCGGCTCATAGTTCCGGAATCATAGTGGAAGGGGGGCGTCACAAGGGATCGCGCAATCAGGAATTTTTTTCAAAAGTAGTGATTAATCAGAGGAAGGTCGGTCAAAACTACAAAAAACGCTATGAGGGGATGGCGCGCAAGAAAGGCACCACCAGGGAATCCAAAAACGCAGTCCGACCAAGGCAGTATGTGGGCCAAGAGAGTGGGCCGAGACTCATAAACTAACCTCTCCTTCCTCAGAATCAAAATATGCTACATCTACAAAAAAGCGATAGAAAGGAGGGGAGTCTTCCGAACACGACATCTACGACGTAAGGAAAACGAGCACCAAAGAGGCAAGGGCCGGCAGAGGCAGGGTCAAGCCCGCAGATAGGACCAAATTGGTGCTCAGAATGTGCATTCACAAAAAAGACAAGGGCGGACAATTCACAAAGTCCCTTATAGAGGAAATCATTCTGTCCCAGTGGAGAAGGAGGAAAAGAAACAGCTAAAAAAAACTGGAGGACCTCTCCTAACCCAACGGCAAGAAAAAAGAGGTAATTGGTCATAACATGAAGGACGCATTAGGAGAGAGAAGCAAACAAAGGTACACTACATCTCGACCGCCATTCTTTTCCGAGGGAAGAGGAGCTCTCGTTAAGGAAGAAAAAGACGACCTCCAAAACCTAGGAGAGACGTCCCCCCCGCTGGAAAGGAAGACACAGACCGCCGTGAACAAACGTGACGGAAAGAACGGGATAAGGATGCAAAATACGGTGGCAGCTCCAGGGGCCAGCCAAAAGACAGGTGAAGTGTCACTCACAGGGGGGGAAACTTTCATTATTACTGGACTGTAAGACGCCCTGAGAAGGACAAAGGAAAGATTAAAGAAAAACAGAAGAAGCTTCTAAAAACGAGGCCGCTCCCACTCGGATCAGGAGAAGGGGGGGCAAAAACGGAATATGCATGGGTTACCGGCCATGATGCGACTCCCTAACAAACCCCCCTGGACGAGTACAGGAGGGAAAGCTCCCAGCCTACATGACTTAAAATTCTAGTTACGTCCACGACAAGAAAAGACACGCAAAAAAGAAAAATGTGAGGAAGCCGGCGCTAAAGGACAGGTGTGAAAAGGAGGAGTTACTCCCGACAGGCGCACAAGATTGAGAGAACGAAAAAGGGCAGGGTCAGAAAGTAAACTCAGGAAATAAGGGGCCTAAGCTCGTCCTAGCTTACTACCGAGGAGGTAGGGAAAGGAAGAAAAAAAAAGACTGTAAAAAAGGGGGAAGGAACCCTTGCCGGGTCAACAAAAAACCGGCAACGAAAAACAACACGCACGGAGTGAGCATGAAGGGGTAAACCCACAGACGCACAGGGGGACTTCTCCACAGGACGCAAAACACCCGAGAAGAGAAGAAAACCATAAACTTAACCCAAAAAAAAAAACCCCCCCAACCACTTCTTAGACTAGAAACACAACTCGGCGGGGGGGGAAAAGAAGAAAAGATGAAGAAGGGAGCCTAAAGGTTCTGAATTTTGGACGGGGTGGGGTGGTGAAAAGATTACATGGCCGAGGGAACCCAGGTAAGATTGGAGAAAAGGAAAGATGCAGAAACGACGAAAAGGGGGAACGATTTGGGGGAACCTGGAAAGGTGTACGCTCAGGGGCGGCGAAAACGTAGTCCGAAGGGTCATCACATCCTTCGTGGTAGTATATCACGTGAAAGGGAGCTGAAAGGTCAACAAATCTTACCGATTTAGCCGATTGCTGGAGAGCAGGGGGGGGAAAGAAGTTTAGAAAAACTTTTAGAACAGGATGAGACAGAAGGAAGTGAGAAACAGGTAGAAGTAGCGAGCGTATGTAGGGGAAGGGACGGGAACCGCGCAAAAAATTAATAGTAACGGTAGATTTCTGGGCTAGCGTCCGCTCGAAGAAGGGGGGGGGAGTTGGGAGGCCTCCCTCGGTCCACGACCGCCACTAAGAGAAATGGTAGATTTGTTGTCTAGCAAAGCATCCAGACTGGTGAGACCGAAAGAAGGAAAGGTCTGGGACGAGGATTTGTTCAGGGAAGACTAACGGTGAAAGGGACGGGGGAAGGGGGGAATTATGGAAACGAACGGAAGAATGAAAAGGTGTTTAACGGGGGGGAACACAAGAAAAGGTAGGGGGGGGGGAAATTCCAAGTACAACAAAGTGAATCAGGACCCCGTGAAAAAGGGGGGACCCGTGGACCTGAAGGATCGTTCCGACGGGAGGGGTGGCTTCAGGGGAACCGACACGGAGGGGGAACCAGGGGATACTTAGCTATTAAAAGACCATCGGAGGGAACAAAAAATTCAAACCACCATTCTTTGAGAGGTATAGTAGCAAAGGGGTGCGTTAAGGAAAAAAGACCTCTTACGATCAGCAGAAAAGAGAAAGAGGAAAGAGCAGGAGAATCTGGAGGACGTTCTGGGATAGATTCCTCAAGCGCCAGGGAGGGGCAAATAGTGCTTGCGAGACTGGGGACTTGATGACCTGCCCTCCTTCGGACGGGGGGAGAAGAGAAGGGCGACTTTGAAAGAAAAAAAGGTCAGGTTCGGTACAGGCAAAAGTATGCGCACAACGAAGAGGCACCGAGGGTGACCGAACTGAGAAAGACAAGCCTCTGTAATCCTTTCTCCTTGTCGTGACGGGAGGTGGAGGAAAGGGGAAAGAAGCGTCTGAGGGGGGGGAGAAAGGGACCTCGGGACAGTTGAACTGTCTGACGAGTCGAGAACAAGAGCTAACAAAAAAATGTCGAAAGCTGTACTTTATTAAAAAGGGTCAAGGTGGCAGTTCAAAGAAAACCTCTAGCCCTCGAGGGTAGGAGGGTATAAAAGAGCTGGTCATAAAGGAAACAAACGGGAAGGTGGAAAACCCGCGGGGAGGCAAAGAGGACAGGTACTGAACCAAAGCGACAAAGGACGTGGAACCATCGAGCGAAGGAAGAGATGAAACGAAAAGGTCCAGCTCCAATTACTTAGGCGAAAAACGAGAGAACGGACAGACGATTAATAAGGACTATGCTGTCCTTATGAGACAGGAGGAAGATTATTAAAGGGATGTTATTGGATAGGAGGCACGAATTGACTCAACCTCATTCCCCCGAGCAAGGATGTGGTGGGATTCCTTCTATTGTGTAAAGGTTGGTTACTAATGGGGAGGGGGAACTTGGAAGAGGCCCAGTGGACGGATGGGAAAGGGATTATTTAACGGCTATATGTTGAAAACTAAAGAGCTAAAGGGGAAGCGATCACCGGGCAACCGCGGTCAAGCTTCGTGTCAAAGTCAGAGAAAAAGTGACATCTACCTGGGGAGAGACACAGAGACGGACGCATAGGGAGGAACTTTTTACAAGAGGCCAGATCTCTCCACCACCACAAAAGGGGGGGGAGGGAGATATTGGGGAATCTTTCAGTATTAACCATCAGGAACCATCCATGACCGACGGTGAGAAGCTCACAGTTCTGGATATCAAGGCAAGAAAAGAATCAAACTTTCAGGTGAAGGGGAAGCACGGGCCCGAGGAGTGAAACACCTCGGGGCTGGGAAACATAGAGAAAGGACATACTATCCCTGTAGAAATTCCAATGGGCATCGGAAGGAGAACATCAAAGGACACACATCGACACCAACCCATCTCAGTAGCGGGGCCCACATCTAACGAAACTGCAAAAAAAAATGCAAACTGGCCATTAAGAAGGAAAATAAAGGTACAAAAGGTGGGGGAAGCCTGAACGCCAGAAGGACCGCTACGGGGCCTCTCTAGAACCTGCGATGCCGAGAAGCCGAAGACGGTGACTGAGGCGGACAGCAAGAACGGTCGGCCAGGGGCTCGGGTCCAGCCTTTTTCGAGAGGTCCGGGGAAGAAAGGGGCCTCAAAAAGAGGAGGGGGAAGTGCAACTGCTGTGGTCAAAATCTCGGAACAGGCGAGACGCCGGCTACGACCCGCGAGGCGCGAGATGCACGCGCAGCTCAGGAACGACAGTGTTTTTTTTTGGGGGGGCCCAAGAAAGGAACGCAGGCCGGAACAAATCATTTATTGTGTAGCAGAGCATGGAAAAGCGCGGTCAACACCACCGATTCGACATCTATCGCTCAATCTGTACGTTGTCGGGGACCGAAAAACGCAAACAAGGAGAAGGACTCCCAGAAGAAAGAAAATAGCTCTGGACGACGCGGCGTCACGAAATCCGAGGGACATCGATCAGGGGGTGCGCAGGGAAAAAGGGGATTAAACCTCAAACTATCAGTAGAGGGCACAGGCGCCCTGAGCGATTACTGAAATGGACCGGGCAGCAAAGGTTCCGACCCAAGAATACCTTGCAAGCGGGGAATCACGTACCACAAAAAATGGAAAAGAAAATTCCCTGATCGTTAATATGTCGGGGGGAAAATGCTTACATTAGGAAGGAAAAACAAGGGGATACTACTACGGGAGACCGCCGGGTCACGACACGCTGGGGAATCAGAGAATGCCAAAGAGCCTAACCACCGGAAAACCAAGGATCTTCAACGATCCACCTACCAGAAAGGTGGGAAAAGGGCATTTCTGGGGAAAACCACTGCCAGGTCAACCGGGGACTGTGGGAGCAGTCCCCGGCACAAGTAAAAAAAAATACAGTTGGTTCTCATCACCGTTGAAATGTCTGAGAGTCGTGACAACCTCCCCTTCTGCCCGGTGTGGATGTGAAGGAAAAATAAGAGGTTCCATCCAAGGGGAAGGGGGGGGATCACTCTTAGGCAACAGGGCAACGCGACTAATATTGGGCAAGTTGACGCCAATAGGGGGGGGGGAGAAAAGCCGACAAAAAAAAACGAGGTCTACTACCGTGAAGAGAAAAAGGAAACCCTCCCACAGTTCACAAGGAAAGGAGCGAGTTAAAGGGAAAAAAAAAATGCTACCAGCTACGACTACCCTTGTCCAACAAGCTCACGGAAGGAGAACAGAAGTTTACAACTCGCTTTTCGCCTGACACGATAGACAACGCTGCGAGAAAAGAAGGCTCGAACCTCGGGGAAGAGAATGCATAGGGACAAAAGATAGAAAACAGTACGGGTTAAGCAGGGAGAAAACGTTTCTCGGGGAAAAAAGAGGGAAAAAAAATCTCCAAAAAAAGACAAGGAAAATGTCGCATATGAAAGGGATCCATGACAACGTGGAACTACGCGGGAATACATTGGAATCACAACAACAACACACAAGACTTACAAAACCATGCTGAGGGGGAGAG
>Ga0179593_1610805_pt1 | contig 16846 bp, 20 predicted proteins | sample CZODoug2_1_08_16_FD_185931 | JGI IMG/M metagenome (GOLD analysis project Ga0179593, IMG submission 185931) | Vadose zone soil fungal communities from Angelo Coast Range Reserve, California, USA - CZODoug2_1_08_16fungal (PacBio error correction) | ecosystem: Environmental > Terrestrial > Soil >...
GCTTGAATCACCGGAGAAGAACCAGGGGGAAGCGGGAATCGGGGGCAATTAGTGTCCGTACCCGCCAAAACGAAGCGTCGCCATGAGAAGGAACTGTCTAATGGCGGAAACTAAAGGTAGGGGGACGGGCAAAAACCCGTAACAACATTTACTATAGTCGGAAGACATGGGTCCCCACAGAGCATCAGAAAGTCTTTTTTCTTCGAAACCGGGAGGTGGGGGGGCGTTGGGGAAGCACCAAAAAATTCACGGGCAAAGAAAAAAAAGAGAAGGGGGCCCTTTCCTCCTTCTCTGGGGGAGGCGGTAAAAGCTATAAAAACAAACCAGTCCCTAGGGAAACGACCTGCCCTTAAAGAACTTAAACTAAGAAAGCACTTCCACTAAAAAGGGTGGACCAATTTATGGAAAAAATGAGAAAAGGGGGGAGGGAAACCGTCCTTTTTGACAAGGTCCTTCCAAAAAAAAAAAATCAGGTCAAAGCGGTCAAACTGTGAAGGGGATCTGGGGGTGCAACGGAAAACTAAGAGACCTGGGGTTAAAAAAAAGGGGGTCAGGAAAAAAGGGGATTAACTAGAAATCAATTTCCAGTCCGCCCCTCTTGGAGGAATTTAAAGCGTGGAAGTGGGGACGCCCAGTAAGGTGCACACTATCCTCTAAAACTGGAACGCAAGGAAAGCTTCACGGGGGGGGGTTTGAACTCCGTAAAGGACAGTTGGGGGGGGTTCTTAAAAACAATTAAGGCCTTGGGAGAACGGGGATGTTAAAACTACCAAAAACACATAGAAAAAAAAAAAAAAGCACGGCTGGCTCCTCTCCTTGTGAACCTTGAAAACCGGCACCGATGTGAAAAAAACAAGTCTCGGAAGGGGGCCCGGAGTAAGCTAAAACAAACGGAGACTTTTGGTCAGGGTACATATGGCGGAGGGAAAAACGGTGGGGGGGGGACCAACATCATACAGAAGGTTCCTTGACGTCTTCAGTGGTGCAGTTGCATACAATGCTGACGGGTGATTTGCAGAGGGGGGGGGGATGAGCCTACCCGGGTCCTTCCTAAAAACTGAGTTCTTCCAAAGGGGTGGGAAAAAAAAAGGGGGAAACAGTCGCCAGGACCATGGGGGAAAACGAAAAAACGAAACCACAGCCTCAACCCTTAGTCAGCAAAGGCGAAAAAAGTGGGGGGGACAGGGAAGCAAGGGGAAGGGCGCAACAAACCATCCACCAGAAAGCTAAACTTTCGGTTTGTGAGGCACAAAGCTGGGAAATTGAAAAGGCTGGCAGAGGAGGAACTGGGTGACGGTGAGAGACACAAGGTGCTGCGAACAAACGCAGCGAGGCAAGGGAACCCTGAAAAGAAGTTCAAGGGCGTCGGGAAAAAGGGGGGAGTCCACAAGGAGGAGGATGACGGGACTATGGTTAAGGGGAAAAACTTGTGGTACGACATTCCGGTCCAAAAAAAGGACCTGGGAAGGGGGGCACAAACATCAAAATAGCATCATCAAAAAACGGAAGGAGCATACGCTAAAAAAACACCATGAAGAGCCCCTCCCAAAGGACCAAAAGACAAGGGTATTAACAGTTTTCCGAAAGGTTGGTAATCCCATTCACCCAGACGTCAACAAAAATAGGTTCAAGTGGACACGAAAAAAGCCCCCGGGGGGGCAGTTAAAAAAACTCAGGGAGATGGAAAATTACTCCCACGTTGGGGAAAGGGGGGGTCAAAAGCGCCAATGCAAAAAGGAGTAGGAGACATCCCACGCTTTGACAACAGGGGGGGGGGCGAAAAGGTCAGACCCGTTTCATGAGCAAAATCGTTCTCACAAACCAAAAAAACAACTGGAGGGAAAGAAGAGAGTGGGGACTGAAAGGAAAAGCGGTGGGGTCGAAAATCCAGTTTTGAAAAGTGGAGGGGAGGCCGGAAGAAAATGCATGGAGGAGCCCCAAAACACGTGGAAAAAAAAGTGGGGGAGTTAAGACTGACCACCCCTTATGCAGCACCGCTGAGGAGGAAAGGGGGTCAAAAGGGAAAAAGGGTTAGGGTGGAAAAATGGCTTGACTCACCTTCTTCACTTTTGAGCCAGGTTGGCGGGGCGCCGGAGGATCACCCTTCCCGGTGGAGCCCTTAAAGGAAAACCGGGGGATAATAGGGGGATGTTTGGGGGGGTGAACAGCCTTTCGCTGGGTCGCACCAAGTTTTCAAAAGGATATCCTCTTCAGAGCCCCTAAAAAAAGACAGGAGTTGAATGAAGGTAGGGAAAATGAAAAAATGGGGCCTAGGGGAAAGAACTGGGTCGGGGATCAAACCATTCACCCCCACAGTAACTTGCCTCAGGTGGAACCCATCTCACTTGAAAAAAAAGGAACAGAAATCTGGGAGGGGGCGAAACAAGGTCTCACACAAAGAAGCCTCGCAAGGGAAAGGGTGAAAAAAAGGCAGGGTGTATTTCTGGAAATTCCCGCGAGCAGGAGAACCCATTGGTGAAAAAGTAGGCTGAAAAACCTGGCAGGCCCCTTGGAAGGAACCAGACCTCGGTTAAAGGGGGGACACGAGGGGGGAGAGCAAGGCCTAAGTCAGGAAACACAACCGAATGAGAAAAAAAACTGACCAAGATGGGGGCTCGGAAGGCGGAAAAGAATCTTTGAACACTCCTTTCCGGCGGCATGATTATTAGGGGACCCAAGGGAAGATTGGTTTGGAAAAAATCAAGGGGGGGGGGAAGGGTGGTCCGTGTGGGGTGGGGGACATAAAGACGGACTCCTTGTGTAAAACGAAGGGGTGACACATACGTGACAAAAGAACTGGGGCCCCTCCGGGGGCGAAAGTCGTGAAAGAGGGGGGGTAAGGGGACAGGTCACTTCACGGTGCCCTAAAAGGGTCTTTCTTTTGGGGGCCTTGGGGGGGGTGGAATCGGGACACTGGGAGGATTTAGAAAGGAAAAAAGGCCGGCCTCAGGGAGGGGGGGGGGCAGACGAAGAGGGTCAACCTGTTAAGTTTTGAAATCGGGATGAACTACTGGACCTTCCAGGTCCGGCCCACCAAAAAAAATTTTGATCCGTGATAAGGGGAGGGAAAATCTTGAAAGGGTAGGGGGGGATCATTCGGGACTTTGACTTCGGGAAACTTCCTGGTTATCAACAGGAAACACTGTAGCAACATGCCTTAACCCGAACAGGGGGGTTCGTGGGGGAAGGGGAAAAGAGGGGGGTTCCGGTCAATTCCACTACAACTGTTTGACCAGGCAGTGTTATAAAAAACAGCGAGTGACCCAACCGGTGGAAATAGGCCCGGAAGGGAAAAGGGTCAACAAGGTGGCCTCTGGAACGGAAACCTGGGGGGGTCCCTTGGGGGGAACGAAAAGTGAAAAAAAAGAAACAGGAAAAAAAGGTGAGAACGGAGGGTTTTTGGATTTTCAACCCACGTGACGAATTGGCAATGCGAAGTGCTGCCTGGTGGTAACATAAGTTGTGATTCTGGCGGTCTGGCGGCCCGAAGAATGTCTCCCACTCAGGAGAGAAATTTGATTGAAGACCAGGGGCGCTAAGAGGAGGGGGGATCGAAAATATACATTTAACGCTATACCCGCCCTCCTTGGATAAAGGAACAGAGTAACTTTGCGTAACTAGTGGACGAAAGGAGAATGAAAAAAACAGTCAAGAAAAAAAAGTTGGGGGGGGACCTTACAGACTTAAGGTAAGTAGCCGTTGTAAATACCTCTTCGAATCTTGCGTCAGGGCACCTCGGCACCCCAGGGAATGGAAAAAATCAGGGGAAAAGAAAGGCAATTGGCAGGGGGCCTCCCCGCGGAGTGGCATCCCTTGACTTTAAAAACATATACAACAAAGGGGAAGGGGGAACAGCCATGTCCGCGGGGAAAAAAAAAATAGGGGCAGTCGATCCCACCGGCACAGAAGTGCTCCGCTCGGGAGGGACAAACAGGGAGGTACTTGTCATATACCAAAAGAAATAGGCCTAAAAGGAAAATTTTAAGGGGCGGGACGGGGGGTCCCAGAGGGAGACCACTACCGGGTTGGTGGGATACTGGTGTGCAGGGAAAAAGCGAATAAAACAGTCCGGGGATTGTTGGGGGAAAAGGAAGGAACATGGAAGTGGGGGGGAGGAAAAGCAAGCGCCGAAAAAACGACGACGTGCAGGGGGGGTAAGGGGGGAAACCGAAACTTGTTTTAGCGGGGCGTGAAAAAGAAGACAGGTCCCGGAACTCCAGGGAAGAGAAAACACACAACGGAGAAGAAGGGAGAAAAGGAGAAAAAAGTAAAGGAGGGAGGACCTCAAAAAAGAAAGTTCGGGCCAGGGTGGAACCGACTAACCTGACGGGACGGGGCCAGGTTGGGTTAGGAAGCGCCAAGGGGGACCACCACGGAGGAAAAGACGTCTAAACAAGGGGGGAAAGAAGTTCGCCAGAAACCTGGGGGAAAACAAAAACAGGGCCACGCCACGTCGGTGGGGGAGATAGGAAGGGGAAAACCACAAAAAAAGAGACCGGAAAATGGGGGGAAGGGGTCAGAAAAACGAAGCCACGGTTCGCTTCCGAAAGACCACTCCGCCTTTTTGGAAAAAAACGTCAAGAAGGAAGGGTCCCCGGGGCGGGGGGGGGCCAAAAGTCCGGAGGAATCGAGACAAAAAGAGGGTTTCACCATACTCGCCAGGGAGGGGGTGGGAAAAACGAAAAAAGTTGTGGGGAGAGATGGACAAAAAGGGAAAAGCCGCAAATCAAATCGGGTGGACCTAAAAACAAACCGGGCAGAACGTGCAAAATCGAGGGGGACAAAAGTTTCCACCGACAACCAAGGGGGGGAGGGAGGTGGGACCGTTGTGCTCAACGAGGGGGGAACTGGAAGAGGGGACTGAAGAAGGAATTACGACCCACCGGGGACGGTCAAGCGACCTGTTCAGAGCGTAAAAAAGAGGGGCCGCGAATTCCTGAAAGGGGGGCGGTGTGGACGGGAAAAGGGCGGGTCGCACCGGGACCCTGGAGGACTCGAATGAAAAACGACCCGGCCAAGTCATAAATACATGCCGGAGCAGAGGTGGGCGGCGGAAGGACCACAGAACGATAAAGAAAAAGGGAAACGAAAGAGGAACGAAAACGAGGATCCATGTCGGAAGCAAATGGGTTCCAACCCAGAAACGAATGACGCCAGTTGAAAAGAAAGGATCACGGGGAAAAAAACCGGGGTACAGGGAAGGGCCAAGGGGGAGGGGAAAAAAAAAAAAAATGGAACGATCCGGCAAAAACGGCCCAATAAAGGCCGGAAGGACGGACTTACGGGGGGGTGAAACCAATGCCGAACAAACTTCGTGGTCGGAAAGAAAAAAAAGAAAAGATCAACGACAAACACCGGAAGGGGGGGGCAACCGGGAAGCAGAAGAAAAGTGAGCCTACACTCCAAAAAAAAAACCCAAGGGACGGGACACTCTGAGTACAACTAAAAACCTACACCCGTAATTTGTTCAGGGACAAAAAATCAGGTAGCACGGGAAAGGGGAAAGGGGCCCGTGACCAGAAGGGCACATTAGTGAAACAGGGAACTGACAAGGGGAAGGTTTTCAACTTACTTGTCTAGGGGAACCAAAGGGGACGAGGACCGCCTTTTGAACTCGTTCTACACAAGAGAAGATACGCACCAGGGAAAAGTCCGGGGAAGAAGTGGACCGTGAACAGAAGATTACGGGGGAACCCAACGAGCGACGGGGTCAATCTGAGTAGGTAAAACGAGGTGACTATGGGTTCAACCGGACTGGGAAGGGTTGGCGTAAAAACAGGAGTTCAGCAGGGGGGGGGTCAAAGAAAAAAAAACTCAAAACAAACCCCATAAAGGGCTCGAAAAACAAAAACGTCGCAAAGAACGGGGAAAAGAGAAAGTAACGATTTTCCTCCAATAGACGGGTCCGTTGGACCTATAACAAGAAAGGCCCAGCGTTTTGGGGGGTGAAGACGGGAGGAAACCGGGTGGTAGACTCATAACCCGCAATAGGGGAACCGAGGATCAGGGGGGGGGGGCATTACTACCAAGGGAGAAAAAAAAAGATATGGTGGACTGGAGCATCCGCCGCAAGGGGTCCCACTGAGGACTAAAGAGTTGAAAAGGTCAAAACCGTTACCAAGTGAAGCGAATTGAAAAGAACCCACCACTGCCTCAAAGACAAAGGGGGGACGGCTGACGAGCAGCTAAGAACGTGGGGAGAAAAATTTGCAAAAAATCCCCCAAAAAGAAATGGCCGCCAGGGGGTTAGGCGGTGGGGGGCGCAGGGGGGGGGGAAAAAATGCGGAACTTACAAAAGAGCAGGCGGGTCAAAAAAGGGGTGGGAAACGGTGAAAATCGACCCAAAAAGCCTGGGATTGCTCTCGCAAGCGTGGGCATGAATACACTGAAGGAGGGCGGGGGGGGGAAGTCTGGGCGGCGGGGACAAGGGGGAGAAATGAGACATAAAGAAAAGAAGGGAACGGTTTTTAGGGAAAAGGGACGACCGGCAGGAATGTTCAGCTACAACAATCCAAGCAAAAAGTCAAAACACCGCAGACGACCGGGACAGGGGGGGACCGGAAAAGGAGCCCAGAAAAAAGTGAAAAAAGACAAGTGCCGGGTGAAACGGTATTGGATTGGGGGAAAACAAGTTGTCAACAAAAAAGGCCCCTCAGGAAAAAAAAAGTTTACGTTCTCTGTGTGATCGAAAAAACGCAGCCAGACACACGCAGCGAGAGTACTACTCCACATTCCAAAAGGGGGGTGTCAAGAACCATATCAAATTCAGTCAGGAGGGACCACTTACACGGGGGTAGGGGAAGGCCTAGCAAAAAAGTCCTCAACAGGAGTCAACAAAAAAAAGGAGGTAAGAGGAGAAATAATAGGGGGTGGGACATGCCCCGGCGAGACCATTGCACCCTTTGGGGAAAAGGGGATGGGGGCTGAAAAATCCTTCAAAAAAAGGGGACGGGGAGGAAAAAAAAACCCCACCTCGTGAAAAAACGGTGAAAAGTACCGGGGAAGGCGCCCCTACGAAGAAAAAAACGAGCTTGGGGGGTCGAGGAACCCAAGTCACCGTGGCACAAAGGGGGAAGGAGGGCGTTAGGGGGGGGAGTACAGGTCCAATAAAGGAAAGGCGAAACCTGGAGTGCACATGGGCACTCCCCTGGTCCATGAGGGCCCTCACGTCCCTTTGGGGAAGGTAGGATGGTTGTCGGGGGAATTCCCTGCGAAAAAAAATTGTAAACAGGTTGGGAATAGCACTGAGCCGAACTTACGGCGGCGGCCAGGGGACGCCCCGCAAAAAACTTTCTGTTGAAGTGGGGTCGGCACTGCACTGAGGGGGAGAAACGGGCAAAGCCACCGGCTGGGGGGGGTCGCGCTACGAAGCACCGGAACCCGACTGGAAAGTGGGGCCACACCAAAAGTGAAAGACGGACATCAACAGGACAGACAAGGGTTCTGACCAGGGGAATGGTGGGGACAGACAGAACATACGCACCTTGAACGGGGTCAAGCAGACACAAGTGGTTAGGTGGGGGGGTTAGGGTGGGGAAAAAACACCGGAAGACGTCTATTCCCTTGTGACATTGTAATCACGTCAGCTGAAAATGCGCTTCTCAAAGAGTGCCAGCCCCCGTTTGAAGGATTGGGGGGAGGGCTGCACAAAACCTATCCATTACCTATTGAGGGAAAAAAGATGACAACCACCGGGGGGCCGAAAATAGGAAGCCTGCAAAAGGAAAAGGGGCCAGAGGGAGCCGGAAAAAAACCAAAAAAAACCAGTTGAGAACTAGTGGACAGGGTGAAAGGACCGGTCACTGGGGAAAGAAAAAACAAAAAAATGGAGCCACGCGAGAAAGGTTGGTGAGAATTGGGGAGGGGGGGGTTTCGTGCATCCACTGGGAGGAAAAATGCTAGGAAAGGTAAAGCGGTGACAACATACGTGAAATCGATCCTGGGGACGAGCTTCGTGGGAAGACATCGTAGTAACTGTCAATTAAAAAGGGACAGAAAAGGAGGGCATGGTGGCCGTTAAGGAAGGGACGGGACATGTGGGGGGGAAAAAAAAGTAAGGGAAACTCCTGAGGGGGGGTGGTCAAACAAAAAAAAAAAGGGCGAACTGGTGGGGACCGGTGAGAGGGTTATACTGACTTTGGGGGGAAAAAACGGCCAGAAGGGGGAAAGGGGGCCCAACCAGGGGGGCAATTAATCGTAAAAAATGGATGGGCTGGGTATGTGTAAGCATCAGACAGGTCAGGCGGTGGAGTGCCAATAGAAGGGGGGGTTGACAGAGAAACAATGAATAACGGCAAAAACAGGGCCGGTTGGTGGGCAGTGATACTGTTGCTGGGAAACACGACCAAAAAAGGACCTGTGGGGAAGGGTTAGCAAGTAATAACCTCATTCCAGACTGCCCGGGGGTAAAGGAGCTGGAAGGTATAGAGGTTGTCCCCCTCAAAGGGGGCCCGTACCGAAAGGAGGGGGTTACACTTGGCAAGGAAACCAGGTCTTTCGGTCGGTAAAAGAAAAAGAGTGTACAGGTAAGAAGTCCCTTACGAAAAAAGGGGTGAGTCAGACGTCCGGAGGGGGGGGGGGGGAAAAGAGGATTCTTGGCGGAGCACAGAATAAAATTCTCACAAGCTCCGTGGGGAACGACCCCCGGCAACGGCAAAAAATCGTGATGAGATTAGAACCGGAAGGGGGGGGGACAGGGAACGCCGCCGGCACGGAACCCAAACAAACCGAAGGAGGACGGACGATGGGAATGGCCGAGGGACGCTGAACAGGAAAGGAGGGGGTGTAAAAAAGTCCGGCGGGGGGGGGTAGTAGAGAGGAGAGTTTCGAAGCCCGAGGTGGGGACCGGAAATCCAAGTGAAACACACGAAAAAAACACCGGCACCCCGAAAAGGTTGAACACGAGGAAGAGGGAGCAAGGGTGCTGTCGCCCAAAGGGGGACACCGTCGGGCCATAAATTACACGTTGACAGCACAAGGGCACCTACGGAAGAGAAATAGGGGAGCTATCCCAAAGAAGGGGGAGGCACGACCCTGTACTGGCCCACGGAGGCTTGACGGGGGCAAAAAAGTAGGAGGGGATGTTCCGATCGAAGATCTGTCAGGGTCTGAAACCGTCACGTTGAAGAAGGGGGAAAAATATAATGGGGAGGGGAAAACACAGCCAAAAGGGGGAGGCCCCGGGGTTTTTGCAGGTCAGGATGGTCACATTCCCTGACGTTGAGAAAAAAATTTCCGTGAACTCCAAGCAAGCGACTGCGCACTGTAAAAAGGGAAAGGGGGGTCAGGCAAAAACGGTGGGGAGATATTTGCTGACTCCATACAGCAAGGAGGGAAAAAAAAATTATCTCTTCAAAACAAACAAAATTATTATTCAAGAAAAAAAGGGAGAATCAAGTCGGACAAAAAAAAGGGGACGGGCGTTCAGAAAACCAAATCAACAAAGGTCGGAAGGGGAAAACCAAAGGGACCGCCCGCGTAGGAAAAAGTCAGGTCCTCTTTAAAAAAATCACATTAAGGGAGTCTCGAAACAACGATCAAAACTGGTGACCTTATTCGCCGACAGGGAAGAAAAAAAGAGAGGGTGTTCAGGGCCAAATCATCGAGAACTCGCATGAGGGAAAAAGGAGAAAGAGGGACCTTGCAACACGAAAGGCACCCCGCCTGAAAAAAAAACCCGTCCAGCACCGAAACGAAAAACCGTCGGTTGACAGGAAGGAGGTACGACTACCGATTGCGAACTCAAGCGAAAAGGGATGAAAGAACGGGTGTGGTTCTCTGGGGGGCAAGGAAGGCGACGCCCTGCAAAAGGAAAAGAGGGCGACATCCGTGCAAAACAGGGGGGTGCATGCAAAAAGGGGAATTTAAACAACCGGGGAAGGCTTGAAAGGAAGAAACGATTGGAGACGAGGGTCAAGAAAGCGATCAAGAAAACCGAAGGTAAGGGACAATTAAGTAAAAGGTTTACATAACGAAGTTTACTAACGCGTCCGCAAAGTTACTTGAAGAAAGGTTCGGGTTGGACGGCAAACGGGAAAGGTCGTCGCCCTCGACACTGTATCAACGACCCAAACCAAAAAAAAAGGCGGCTATACAAGAAAGAGGAAAAGGGGGAGGACTATTGGGAACCGCCCGTACCTCGATCCACCAGAGGATACAGCCAACCCTCTGGAAGTAAAAAGAGGAAAGCCTAGGGGAGGGCAATGAAGTGGGGGAACCGAAACGCCCCCCGCGGCAGCCAATTTAACAGCCCCTCACATCGTCAGGTTCAAAAAACAGAACCGTCGGGGGAAAAACGGCCACCGGGGAAAAAAAACATTGACGATGGGCAATATCGGCAAAACAGGGAAGAAGGAGGTCCCCCAAAAAAAAATTCTTTGGCTGGAAAAAAACAGGCCGAAAATAGTGGTCACGTGGGAAAAAAACCATCAAACAAGAGACAGGGGAAAAAACGACAGCACGGAAGCCGGCCCCGCTCAGTTGGCCAAAAGGCAAAAACTGTCAACATGGGGGAAAAAAAAGAAAGAAAAAGGGCACTTGTTCAAACTCTAAACAAACACTGAGGGGGAATTGGGTCAGCCAATAGCATAGCAAAAGGGGGGGGGGGGGGGCGTCCAGAAAGGCACAAAGAGGGGGGAAAATCACAGCCATACAAACTTAAAGGGAAAACCAACTGCGGGTGAGAGTTGTTAACTAATAATGCGAAAAAAAAAAAAATTACGGTAAAAGGGGGGAAGCCAGATTCAAAGGAAAACAACTTGCGGACCGGGAACCGGGGGATTTAAGGGGGAAACGACAACCAGCGGTGACACAGCGAAGTACAAAAAACCGCAGGAAAAGGGGAACTTATGGGGTTCACACTCTTGATTCAACAGGGGGGGGGAGACAAGAGAAAAAAACTCGCAAAAGGGGGGGGGGGGGGGTGCGAAAAAAACACCAGCAACAACACATCGGGGGCCGAAAAAAACCTAACGCAGGAAAGCACGGGGGTGGAAAGGAATGCCCTCAAGAGTGGGGAAACAACGGTCATCCCGGGGGGGATTGCCGGAAGAATATACCAACGCAAACATTTGGGTGTAACAGGAAAGGAAGGGACCCGTTAGAGCGAAACCAAGGGGACAGGGAACCGAATAGGACAAGAAATACACCTGGAACAACAAAAGAGGTTCCTGGAAAAAGGAACCGCCCACAGGAAGAAGGAGACGACATGTTAAAAAGAAAAAAAACTGGGAAAGAAAAAAAGTGCCGGAAAGGGGGGCAACGCAGAAGAAACACCTGGACTAAAAAAACCCTGGGGTCGGCACTGACTCGAAACCGTTTGTTGGAACCTGCCTTTCGCCAACCAAAAACCAAATTGCGGGAGTTGGGAAAAAATGTGGTGGGCGAATGGTCAACTCAATGAGGGGCACAGAGAGGGGGTCCGGAAAAGGGGGGGGTATTCGACCATCACCTGGGTTTACAAAGGAGGAGTGCCATTAAAGGAGTAAACGAGGTCTGGGGGGAAAGCACCCGCAAGAAAAGGATGACGAGCAGAGCTACTTTTCTCCAAGGCACCAACAAAGGCAGTTAAACGAAAACACCAAAAAGCTCACCCTGGGACGGGGGAGGCGCGAACGGTGAAAGTGGACAAAAGGAAAAAAACCCGCCACAGGAAAAAAGGCCGCAAAAATTAAAGCCAATGGGAAAGACCCGGCCCCAAACTAGGGGGGCAACTGTTTTTAAAGAACTATCCAACGGTGCGGGGTCAAAACCACCGCGGGTGGCATTACTACTCCCACCGGAAAAAAAAAAAATGGTGCCCGCAAGCCTCCAAGAAGGGGACAACAGAAAAATGAAAAAGGGGGGGGGGGGTTTCGACAATTGGGCAAAGTCAAACAATCAGAGAGAAAACAACAAGGGAGGGAAGGGGAAAGAAGAGATGTGCCAACGGGGGGAGAAATGTCCTAACAAGTGGGGAAGGGGCGTCGCCGAGAACAAAAACACAATGGGCGCTGGAGGCCAGGGGGGGAAAGTGGGTAGTGACTGGAAGCAAAAAAGAAAAATAGGCCAGAAAACAAAGAGGTGGGTACACGAGCTACACCGTCCACCCCGGGGAACCCGGTGAAAGAGGGGAAGTAGGGAGTCCAAGACAAGAACAACTTGCGCTACCGGGGGTCGGGGGGAGCCGCAGACAAAGAACTGGAATCGAAAAAAAATCAAAAAGGGGTAGCAAAACAACGGTTGTGTGTTAAAAGAACCGGAGGGGTTGGGAAGGACCAGTTAATAGCTGGAAAAAAGTCCTGCGCCGGGAGACAGAACCTCAGAATGGATGGAGGACTAAAACGGAGAGCAAACAAAGTGAGTAGCACCCGTCACCAGGGGGGCCGGAACCAGATGCCCAGGCCGGGAAAGAACTCACCCCAAAAGACAATTACCAGAAAGGGGGGGGATTTTGCGCCAAAAAGAGAAAGGTCACGGTGATAAACCGCCCGCCCAGGGTTGGGGAAGAAAAAAAAAAAAATTGGATTTTGTCCAAGGGAAACCGAGGCCTTGTCAAAGTATACATGAAGAAGTCAATGCAAGAGGGGAAAACCAACCTCGTTGAAGGTCGGGTATACTGACACGAAGAGAGGGGGGGCGACGCTGCCTGTCTGAGGGGAACCCCCGGTCCGCCGAGAGGGACCCGACCAACTGGGAGGGGGTCCCCCCCTAGAGAGAAGACAGGGGGGGAAAAAAGGAAAACAAACTCTTGCAGGAAAAGTACACGTGATCTTCACGGCACGCCCGCTGTTGAGAAGGGGGGAAATCCCACGCGAGAAAAAAAAAACTTTTTGCGAACCACGGAGTACGCGGGAAAAACATACAGTTGGTATCCAGGGCCGGATGGACAGGGAGATCGGGGTGAAAAAAAAAGAGAGTTAACGTCACGTACAAGGGGGAAACCCACCCGGCGGATAGGCTGCGTGGGGGCCAGATGACCCTAAAACCAGCGACGGGGGGTTTCACGAAAAGAAGAAGGGGTGCCCAAGGGGAAGAACGGGGTACAAAAGAGGGGGGGCCCTTGAGACCCCACAAAAAAAACGGTAAAAAAAATGGGGGGAGAGACAATCGGGTCCGGGGAGGGGTGGGAGGTAAGGTCGGCGGCCATGTGCCCAGAGGGGGACTGTTGATAGTAAGCCAATGGTTCACAAAACAAAAAGGCCGGGGGGGGAGTCAACGTGATCCTGTGTGAGCCCCACAAACGAGGCAGCTGCCAAAGAAGAAAAAAAAAGGACCTTGGGACTGGAGACGCGATCGTCATGGGGGGGGGTAAAGAAAAAAAACTGGACGGAACGACGTGTTCGTTTAAAAGGACGTGATCGGACGGAAGCAAAAGCGGGTCGTGGCAGGGGCCCCCAATGACGGGGGGGGGGGGACCTACGCCGGCATACGCAACACCTGGGACTAAAAAAGAGTCCGTCGAAAAAAAAAAACGTCAAGAGTTTTTAGGAAACGGGAAAACCAAAAATGGGGCGGTGCGCCCCGAATAGGGGAAAAAAAAAAAAAGCTACGCCTGTATAGGAACGCCATAAGGGGATTAGATTAATCCTTGTGAGAGGGAACTAAAAAACACGACCCGTCACCCGATCGGGGTGGCGGACGGGATGGGGGGGGGGGAAGAAGTACGCGAAGGTCCCCAATGGGGTGTTGACCGTCCACCGGACTGGGTAGTAGTAGAGACCGTTTCAGCCAGAGTGACATCGTGACGCCACGACAAAAAAAAAAACAGAGTGGGTAATTGCCAGAAGAGGAAGGGAAAAACTCTCACACGGGCTGGGAGCAAAGGTGCCGTAAAAAAAGTGGGGTCGCTGACCACAACGTTCCCCGCATCCAGAGGACCCCCTCCTGGGTTAGACTGGAAGTTCTAGGACCAGAAATGAAAAAAAGGGTACCCCCAGCACGAGGGGAGGGGAACATGCGGATTGGTCAAGGGGTGGGGACGAGGCAGGTCGGTGACGAAAACCTGAAAATTAACGCAAAACTATCGGGGTAAAAAACCAGATATGTCGACAAAACGAAGAAGGGGGGGGCTGGAAAAGGTTAAGAAATGCCTAGGCAAAAAAGGGAGGGGGGACTTGTTGTAGACGAGCAAGTGCCGGACTAAAACCGGCTAAAAAACCAATGAAAAAGGAACGGACGCGGGTGCGTTGGGAAGGGGGGGAGGCCACGAACTGGTTTTATGAGGGAAAGCCAAGAATGTCCAAAAAAAGGGAGGGGAAGAGAACTCAACAAAAAACAAACAGTTGAGGAAGGGAAAAGGAGGACACTTCACCAAAAAAAAAAAAGTGTTCTGGTGGGGGGGGGGGGGGGGGTGGGGTCCGTGGGCAAAAGAAAAAAGAATCCAACCATTGAGGAAGGACACAAGAAAGCCAAACCACTCCGGTGAGGAAACGAAAAACGCAGGGAGCCGAGGAAAGAAAAAAAGAAGCTTGAAAAAAAAAGCAAAGACTGTGGCTATGGGAGCAAAAAACCTGCAACAGCACGCAAAAAAAAGAAAAAAATGCCCCGCCATACGATGGGACCCTACTCGACCGGAACAGGAACTGGGATAGAAAAAAACGATACTCAGTCGGCAACTATTAACGGAACAGAAAAAAAAAAGGGTTCCGTGCACACCGGCGGGGTACGGTTAATTCAGACAATGGAGGGATCGAGAGGGGTCAGACGAAGACCAAACGGAAAGGTGGGGGTCTCCTGGGGTCGAAAAAAGGCTTCAACTTACCGGCAAAAGAAAATTGCGCTTGCACGATTGGGAGGTTTGGTACAGGCGGGGCGCGGGGGGGGGGGGGAAAACCGGTTCGCACTATCGACGCGGGAAACTCCCTTAGGACTGATACATTAACCAACACAGAGGGGGAAAAATCAAGGGGTCCAGGGGGGGGATCGAGGAAAAAATCGCAATCCACTGAGTCCCGTCAAAAGTTGGCCTTTCCAACTGGGGACAACAAACAACAAAAACAAGAGGGGTGGGCTGCCGGCGGAAGTCTCCATAAGAAAAACAGATATCCCAATCCAACTAGCCAGTTCCGGCAAATCTCCCGCATTACATCAAAGGGGGGGGAAAACTAATGTCGGGACAAAAACAAACAGGGACCCTAAGGGGAAAAGGACGTACTGGCCCAACAGGCATTACCCAGGAAGAGACAGCGTAACAAAAGGTAGTTTTAAAAAACAACTGCTAAGAATGGGGGGGAAAAAAAAAAAAAGACTGCATTCAACTGGGTCCAAAAAGTCGTTGACGGAACACCGGTAGAAAAAATGTGAAAGGAGGGGGGCGGGAAAGTCCATTTTCCAGGCCGGAGGGAAAGGGGGGACGTTTCTTCCTTTTTGAGACCAAACTAAGGCAACGACTGGTGGGAAAAGGGGACGAAAGACAAAAAAGATGCAAAAACAAAAAAAAAAACCGGCCGGGGCAAAAAAAATGCTCATGGAGGAAAATCCAAACCAGGCCTAGTGCATACTGTCAAACGACTCTAAAAAGATCTTCTCAAACCTCCCACTAAGGCACACTTGAAGAGGGGGAAATCTCATTAACAAAGGGAGTGCCCTGGGGGACTGGCCAAAACAAGCGGGTCCCATCAAAAAGGCTGGAAAAAAAAAAAAAGGAACGGCCAAACACCTGGGACAGCTTCGAACCAAGGGGGGGGGCAAGTCGCCTGGGGACGTCACAGCGTAAATCATCACGGGCAAAAAAAAACCGCCGGGTCCGGGACTGGGGCAGTTACGAACTAACGGGGGGGACATCGATACGTCTGTCCACCCCGCAGAAGGAAGGGGGGATTTTATTTGTTCACAGCGGACGGGGTGGGTCAAAAGGCGTCCAAAAAGGGGAATGGTTCAAAAACAACACGGGCTCAAACACAAAAAAAAACGACGGGAAATACACGGGGGGGCGCTGCCAAAATCTGGTCAACTACACGGGGGGTATCAACGGAAGATGGGGGGCGGGGGACCAGGTTCAGGAGAAAAATAAGGAGGTTGTTTAGGGGAGGAGTCGAACCCAGGTGGTTTCAGCTCAGATAAAAAAATGTCCGGGGGGCAGCCCGGAAAAAGGGGGGGGGGGGCAGTTAAAAAAGGAATCCAAAGAGGTAGGTTCAACAAGCGGACATCTCCAAAAAGGAGTCTAATTGACTTACTTGTTGGGGGGGCCCTCGCCGACAAGGGGGGGGAAAACGACAACATAAAAAAAAACGCACAAGTCAGATGCAAGAAAAAAAACTGGGGGAACTGCCAGGGGGCGCAAAAAAAAAAAAATCCCCAGAAATGGAAAAAAAGTGGTCGGGATGGGGATTCCTCAAATGGTCAACCCTTGCCAGGGGAACGGAATCTCATAAAAGGTGAATGGGTGATCTCGACCAAAAAACAGCAGGGAAGGGGAACCGTCTGGTCCACGCAAGGGGGGTGCAGTATCCTAAAAGCCTGAAAGAGGTCTGGTTCCGTCGGGACAAGGGGCAGCGGCGGCGTTGAAGTATACTATGTAACCAAAACGGAAAAAGAGGCGCCGGCATTTTTAAAGACAAAACCAGAGAACCCCCGGGAAAGTGGGGGGGGAAAAAAAACGCCTTGGAAGGTTACCGCAAGCAAAGGCCAAATTGAAGTGGGTCCACCCAGAGTGGGACGCCAATGGCAAAGGAAACTCGGCAAAGAGGGGGTACATTTAGATCTCGACAAGCCTGTGCAACTAAGGAAACGGGGGGACTAAAAACTCAAAAACCACGGGGGGGGAAAAAACTAGTGTGGTGTGAAATCAGGCCACCAATTCGTGAATGTTCGGTCGGGAATAAGGAAAGGTTTCGGGGGACCAAAAAGCCGGGGGGGAAAGGAGCCC
>Ga0179593_1739442_pt1 | contig 16846 bp, 20 predicted proteins | sample CZODoug2_1_08_16_FD_185931 | JGI IMG/M metagenome (GOLD analysis project Ga0179593, IMG submission 185931) | Vadose zone soil fungal communities from Angelo Coast Range Reserve, California, USA - CZODoug2_1_08_16fungal (PacBio error correction) | ecosystem: Environmental > Terrestrial > Soil >...
GGGGCTTTTAAAGAAGGGAAATCATCCTACTGAAAACTCAGAGGAAAAAAACACTTTGGAGGCCGGAAGACCGATCCAGATTCTTTAGGCAAAAGACTACCGGGAGAAACAAGAAAACTTTTTCGGTAAACGGCCCCGAGAAAACCAAAAGGATCTTGTAAAAAGAGCCGATACTGTTCCGTGAACGCAAGACTTCTCCGGAGGCAGCTCCGTTCTCCTGAGAGGAACACAGTTAAGAACTTTTAGTCGCAGACTTGAAAAAGAGAATCGTCGGCAAGATGGGTCCAGATTGACTTTGAGAACCGTACAGACTGAGGTCCTCACAAACCCATTTCAAACAGGAAACAGAGAACAACGACCTGGTCAATTGCATAAGAAGGGTTCATCGGGAGAGGGGAAGACTCTCGTCTAAAAAGGGGAAGTAATCCTGGGTAGGGGGGGGGGGGGGAAGAACTCAGAAAAAACTACTGCCGCCGCAGCCAAAGAAAAATATCGTTCCCTTGAAAAAGATATCCTACGGGAGACCTTAGGGAAAACCACTACGGCACGCCACGTAATACGAAAACGAGGAGTCATACTTGAAGGGACCACCCTTACTGAAGGAAAAAATTGCCGTTCCTGACACTTCTCCCGATGGGGGGGGGCTCTCCCTACGGGAATCTACATCGGGGGGGGGGGAAAAGGAGAGGGGAGAAAGTCTCATTTTGAAAATGACGGACTGGAATGATCTGACTGGAGGGGACTCTTATTCCCATCGGGCCCTTTCGGAAAAAGGGGGAAGTCTTGAGTAGAGGAAAAAAGCCTAGTAGAAGAATAGGAAATCTGGGGAAAATACAGAAAAGGAATCCGTATGGTCGGTGTTCGCCTGTTAGGTACAAAGAAAGAGTATATCCTGGGAGAAGGAGAAGATCGCGTTCCGAACTGGTAAGGATGCATTATAACGGATGGTCATCCTATATTGGTCCATACTAGGGGAAAGCGGATCAGGGAACACGGGAACGAGGAAAGGGGGTCCTCAGCACTGGGCTGATTATTTTCGTCCTCTACGGGAAGGGGACTTTACTAGAGAGGGCGACGTGCTCTGAATTATCCTCACTAAAAAGGGGATTCCAATAGGAAGGGGGAAGACTCTAAACTGAAATCCGGATTGGGGGCTATTAGAGGCACTCAGCGAGGGATACAGAGAGTCCTGAGCTCATAGTCAGACCAAAACGACAGAGCGCGACTCCAAAAAGAAAGCTCTATTCTTGAAGAGAGGCCTTCACTAGCAGGAGAAGGGGCGGTAGAAGCGGCCGGGGTTACCCCCAGATTCGAAAGAGCAAGTGTAGCTGATTCGAGGCACACCCTAAAAGGAATTCCAAAAGAGACCCAAGGGGGGGGGGGACCAGACGAAGGTCTGGCGGCAAATTCAAGAGAAAGACGCAGAGAAAAAAAAGGATGATCTGAAAAAAAGATTGTGGGGTGAAACCGTCTTCCCTCCGTTATTGAAAAAATCGCGAATCAACGCCAGCGAAAGAAGGGTGTTGTCGTGACCGAAGAAGAAGGATGATCCAAAAAAAGGGAACCCTTTCATAGGAGACCTCCGGGATATGATGGGGAAAAAAGACCATTTATATTTGATTGGGGAGCTCAAAAGAGGGCCCATTCAGAAAACCTTGAGGATTGCTGTGCCGCCAGCAGGTGGTTGGGTCTCCTCCGGACCATACGAAGCTCCGCAAGAAGGTTCTCTACATGAATTCGACTCTCGGCGGGAGGCGCAAAAAAAAGTGCAACCCCCTGCTACGAATAACTCTGCGGACTACGGGTCGCAAGCCCACAAGGCGACGCGTTCTAGAGAGGGAGTACGGCGGGAGTCTGCTTGGGAAGAGAGGGTTTCGGTTCCGAGGAAGGGGCCTCGAAATCCGTGTTTCGGCGAATCTCACCGCGTGGAAAGGGCACCCGACGCATCTGGTGAAGGGTCTCGAAAAAGAGAGGAAAGATATTATGGGGATAGGCTTGGAGACGAAACCACCTGCTTGGAACATCATCCTCTTTGTTGGCGATTCTAGAGAAAACCGTCGCGTATCTCAAAAATCCGCGGAAGGAAAAACGTAAGGGCGAAATCCGGAAAAGGGAGGGGACCTCCTCGTCGCACAAACAGAAAAAGCGCCAAGGAAGACTCGACAATCGTGCCTGCGGGATAGAACATTCGGAAATTACTCGCGTCATTCGTGCCTCGACCTCCCGCGAAGAAGAAGTACTGCATGAAAGATCCACGACCCCTAAGAAAAGATTCGGAGAGCCGAATTGCAAAAAGGGGAGCTCTAGTATTTATTCTGACTTCAATACTCTGATCCATCCAAACAGATCGGAAGGGACAGGAGGTGGAAGGCCGAAGTCCTATGAATCAGCAAAAGGAGCAAGATAAGAGAAAGTTGACGGATGGCCAGCACAAGGACAAGGGGAAATCCATCGAAAGCCTCAGGAGAAAGGATGGCATGCAGTATCTCCCGGCCCACGGTCGAAAATCTAGGGGCTGAGATCCGGCTGACGAAAAAAAATCCTTAGGGGGACTCTGGGGGTTTGGGGGATTTCCGCGTCCACAAAGAGCCGGATAGAAAAAAACAAAAAAGTATCGTGCCAGGACAAAAAGGAATTGAAAAAGGCCACCAATCTTATGTGGAAAGAGAAGGAACCTGATCTCAAACAGGAAGCCTCTCTTCGGAGGGAGGGAGGGGGAAAACCTTCACCGCGACTAAAGGGGGACAGCCAAATCTTTAAACTAGGACATTGGAACGACGAAGATAAGGATTCCAAACTCAAAGAAGAAGTGGCGTCAATAGGGGAAGAGATGAGGGGAAATTTGGTGGAGAAAAGGTGGAACCAGGACCTCTACTAGTTTTTCTGAACGAGTCGTTAAAATCAACCGTCTCACGGGGAGAAAGTCGGGCGAGAGCTCCAGAAAAAGAAATCCTTGGGGGGGGGGGGGGGAAGTTAGTAATGTGAGGGAAAAGATTGATCAAGATCAATGTGGGGAATGGCGGCTCCCCACTGAAAGGAATTTGGCCTGCGAAGGACTGAGATCTTTCCCTTACAAAGCGATATCGTCAGGGGAAGGGGGGAAACATGCTTGGGGAGGGAGGACTATCTCGAACTTACCACCCGAGTTCCTTTCCAGAGGCTCCCTGCGGGATATCGAGAAAGTTTGCGATAGGAAAAAGAGAAGAAAAAAACAAACGAGGAGGGGAAAATGAGAGAGATGAAAAGAGTCTCAAGGAAGAAAAAAAGAGAGGGATCCGAAAAAAGGAAAAAAAAGGCGGCCACCAGGGTACGGCTTTGGTTTCTAGATACTCCTACCTCACATTGAATAAAATGAATCTAATATATCGGCTCACCAAAGGGTACAAAAGAATATCGCTGGGAAAAAGAGGAGGCATCCAGGAAAGGCCGTGGGGGGGGCGGGGGAAGAAGAAGGAATTTAGCGAAATCTCGAAAGGAGGTACTCAAATATGCTTGTCGGTCGCGCTGAGCTAGAATGAAAGAGTTGAGAAAGGAAATTCGCCCTGAGGAAAAAAAAGCGCCTCCAGAGAGAAGAACACAAAGTAGAGGTCAAAAAGTCCTCCCCAACTCGAAAAGGGAAGGGGCTGCAGTCTTGCGACTCTTTCGCTGTGTGGGAAAAAAAGGGCTTCTCAGGGAGAAAGGGCTTTATGTGGTTAGATGGGGGAGCCTTAGGAGCTGGGGCGGGGGAAAATTCCCTACAAAAACAGGCGACTTCGATAGAAGCTCTGGGAGAGATGAAGCAACCTCCATTGGTGCAGGATCTAACCGGAAAGGGAGGAGCCTTGTAAGAATGAATTTTGTCCTTTGAGGGGGGCCTTTCGACTCATTTGGGACAAGAAGGGGAACTACGAAACACAACGCGACCAGACGGAGCGTTTCGGAGATAAACCAGGAGGGAAAATTGCAGACGAGGTCTTCCTCTATCGCCTTGAGACGTTTATATCTCATCTGCGAATCGACCAGGTCGGAAAGTCTCTCTGGAAAAAAAACCCGCCAGTGATTGTGCCAGGGATCTCTAAACGCGGGGGCTATTAAGGCGCTACCTGCAAACTCCAGTAAGAAGCAAACTCGGGGGGGGAGGAAAGAGATTTTGGCGATGGAAGCTGTACAGGGAGCCCCTCTCTACCCGGAGATCATCGGCCGAGCCTTAGAGTCGAAGGTCGTTTGTAGACGTAAATCTATCACGGACTATAACGCTGGCCCTCGAACTACTCGAGCCCAAGGAGCCTGGGGAGGCCAGAAATTTGTAAGAAAGGAAACGATAGCCCTTGGAGGGCAGTGTCCGCCCGATGCAGGGATCTCGCAGGGCCCCAGCCGCTTGGGAGTCATTCGCCGAAATCCTCGCGTTTTGCAGAAGAAGGAGAGTAGGCCTTCTCTAGACCAGACCCAACGACGGAAGCGAGGGTCCTCTGGGTCGGAAGAAAACGCTTCCAGAGAAGGGGGTGGACTGGCTCTAGGAGTCTAAAGCTTAGGCAACAGAAAGGCTTCTTGGAGAGAAGACCTCTTCGGGGAGAAAGAATATCCGAACCACGCCTTGTCACCGAGGCGGTTGACAGCAAACTAGAAAGGAAAAAGGTCCGTAAGCCGACAATGTCAAGGATCAAGAAGAGGAGTCGCTCGGCCTAAAAGCCGCCGGCGTCGAAGGAAGCGTCCGCGAATCTAAGAGAAAGGCTACAACCGCGAAGGGGGTCTCCTTGGAGGAAATAGGAGCATCTTTCGATCAAGGAGGGAGTAGCACGCTCTTTCGGAGGTCCTCGGAGGGGAAAAAAATCGTCCATTCCACTTTTTGTGAAAAAAAATTCTGATGGGGAAAAAATCACTTAGGGAACGCCGGGTTGCGGATAATTTGAGTCGCCTTCCAATAAAATCAGAAATGAGGGAAGGGGGGTTTGCGGGATAATCGCAATCTACGGGCCGGCGAACTAATGACAGGCGGTCCGAACTCATGACGGCGTCAGCAAAAAGGGGTTTCGCAGGGGAGAGGCGGGGCTAAAAAGAAAATAAGGGAGTGGCGGAAGGGGCAGACACAAAATTGGTCTAAAGAAAAGGTGGGGGGGGGTCTTCGGAGGGGAATATGGAAAGACTCGTTACTCATCTAGAAAGTAGCGTGGAGAGATTTTTCAGCCGAAAAGGGGACTTGTGGGAAATCTAATGGACCACTACACGTGAGGAGGAAATAATTTATTTTTGGGGTGGGTTCAATCAAAAGGGGCAATCGCCGATAGTCCTGAGAAAAAGAAGGGTCTCGATCCGGAAGAAAAAGGGCTGTAGGGGGGGGGGTGCAGGGTGGGGGGGTATGGAGAGCTATGCCGGGGGGTATCTCGGCCTTCAGGGGAGAAGGGGTGGCCCTCGGGAGGAAAATGTACAGAAAAAATCCGTGGGATCTAGAATGGAAGATTGCCGGGACGGTCCAGGTAATCGGGGGGGAAAATAGCACGTCCCGTAGAGGGGAAACTTCTTAAAGAATCCTACAGGAGGACTAGACGCGCCATCGCTCTGAGGAAGTCTGGGGGAATTATCAAGAAAGGGAAAAAAAAAAAGACATGGGATCCGCGAACCTTTCACAAGAAAGGGGCTTTACTCTTGACGGGAGGGGTGGAGGAGAAATGGAAGGGACTTTGGCAATCAGGAAGGCTTAACTCGCACCAGAGGAGGGGGGAAAGTCGCAGAGAGGGCCCGTCAGTTCACGAATTGGTAAATCGGGAATTGAGAAAACAAAATAATATCGTATGGAAATGAACTTTCTACCACTGCGGCTAGAGTGTGGGGAGTCTGTGCAAAAGGGCAAGCAAAAGTCCAGGGGAAACCTAAGGGTCCGAGATCAGTTCCCTGAGCAAAATTCTTGGGGAAACCACACCTTTTGCAAACGTCCGCGAGACGGAGGCGTCCAATGTCAAAAGGAGGCTACTATTGGGAAGGGCACGAAATGTCTGAGCCGTTGCAGTCGGAGGGCGGACCAGGAAAGAAAGCTTGCGCCTGTGTAGGATCTTCATCTGAATACTTACGGGGATCTCACGTCAGTATAGCAATAAGCACTGAGCGTTAGTTCATCGGCGGGTGAATTCTGGGGGGGGGGGGGGTTCCGGTTACCACGTTCATGTTACGTCGGTCCAAAAATTTTTAAGGTGGTAAAAGGAGGGGTCTTTGGTCGGTTCGGGCAATTCGTGCGGGGTTTTTCCTGGTATGCTCAACAGGGGAGGAAGGTCACGTAGGAAGATGTCAAGGAAATCGACCAGTAAATCAAAGGGGGGTCAAGTCGGGATGCATACCCAGGGGTGGGGCGAGACTACGGAATTGTTCAGGGTAGGAGGCACGGAAACTTTTGTTCGGTTCTGAAAGGGCCGACAAAAGGGAGAAGGTCATATTGTCCCACGAGGGGGAAAATTCAAGAAGAACTTATTACAGCCTTTCAACGAATAACTGTAAAACTCCAGATAAGGGGAAAGCCATCAGGAAAAAGTAAAGGAGGGGACGCATCTGTTCACTCAATCGGGAGGGTAACTTCATGGATATGGGGAGGAGGTAGAGCTGTTTGCAAGAGCTTCTGGTGGTTCCGGGAAGCAAATGGGGGTTTTCGTTTGGTCCCAGGTAAGACTTTCAAAGGAATTGTTGCAAACAAGAGGCAAGTTTCGAAGTTACCAGGAGGCGTACCAGTGGGGGGATCGAGAGTGGCCGGAGGGGGTATGGATGGGTTCAACAGCATTTTTTATAAGATCAACCAAAAAGGGAAAATAGGAGGAGCTAAATTGATGTAAAAAAAGACCCATCAAGCAACAAGAGGGCACCACAAGAGTCCCGGCCACTACACTCTCGGGGCTTGCCAAGGAAACTTTAATGGAAAAGGTCCGGCACGAAAAAACGATCGTCGAACACGGCCGATACAGCCGCAAGCAGCTGGGAAACCACGACGGGGAAGCAATCTAAGTTAGGGATGTACAATCTTCTCCGTGACGGAGGGGGGGGGCTCCGGGGAGGAAGGTGTAGACACAGTATCGGGGGCGTGGAATCTTTTTAAGGGAAAACGTAAAGTTTATGGAATTCGGGTCAGGCGGAAGAGGGTCTTTGGGAAGAAAGGATTAATGGGGGGGCTTCGTTCTCACCTAACACAACTTCTCTCAAGATTAAAAAATTACGAGGGCTCTGAAAGCAATGCACGCTTGAAAGGGGGTCAGACTTGTCTAGGGAAATCCGGGCTATGAAAAGAAACCTGATTCTGGACAAACCATACCAAGCCGACTGAGCACGAACTGAAAACAACCCGAACAATACCCAATCTGGGCACGTTCACAGATCGGGGTCGAAGGCACGAGGGAAAGGACTTTTTTAAAAAAGAACAACCAAGAAGGAAAGGCAACACAAAACACAGAGGGGGCTTCTCGTACGTGTGACGTGGTACGCACAAACAGGAATTCCTTAAGACTGCCTTTGACGCCTGAAGGACACGGAAATATGTTTCGTGAAAGGGGAAGGCGACGGCAAAGGGGGGACGTAGAATCTTGCCGCTGTGCTAAGTTTCATGACATTTTAATGGAAGGGGAATCTCGAAATCAAACTTCTGGCGTGGAACAATACCGGGGTAAGGGGGGGGGGGGGGGGGAAAATCTAATCCGCAGGAAAGGGAAGCTCACCGGACAAGATTTCTTCATCACTAGAAAGGCCTCTCTCACGAGGGGGAAATCCGACTGTAGAAAAAGTTTATTCGATTTTGAGAAGGAAAACATAAAACGGACGCTAGGTCAAAACGCCGCATTATCTACCTACTGGAGATCCAAAGGAGAAGAATCTCGAAACAGGTCCGAGGGAAAAAGAGCGCGTGACCGCGGATCGGGCGGAAAGGAGGAAACCTTACCACTCAATTCATCCGCAGCATTTCCGCACGGGATCGGGAACGTAGGGCGTGCCGAGTACATTAGAGAAAGTTACCGTAACTACAGGGCTGAAGGGATTTGACTAGGAATCGACCTCCCTACAAGGGGGGGGGGAAAGTCGCAAAAGGAAGGTACTTCCCAGGAGGGGGGATTGTTCAAAAAAGTACGCCCCTATGAATATGCCCAGCAGCAAAAGTTGCTATCTCACCGGGAATGGAAAAGCCCTCACAAACAGAGAAAGAGGCATCGACCGGGATGCAAAATCGTGACAGGAAGGGGACTATAGTCGATTTTCTGGAGTACGGCCTGGACACCCAAAAAAGGGTAAGAAATAGAAACTTTTGAATGAAATAGAGTCTGCCTAAAAAAACCCCAAAAGTCCATAGAGGGGGGGTCCCAGCGAAGGAAGTGAAAGTCGGCGCAATCTTCCACCGTACTAAAAGACAAAAGGATGGCGGAGACCAAATTTTACCAAAGCAAACCAAGCCTGGTGGGGAAACGCCCAGCCGCCGCGAAGCTGACCCAAAATACTTGTTTCGGGAAAAAAAAGATTCTTCTGAGAAAAGAAATTTGTCCCCCCCGACCGTATTCCGAGCGGAGAGGAAGGGAAAAAAGCACATCATTTAGGGTTGGTCGGACTCCCCCGCAGTGTAAAAGTAGGAGGAAAAGGTAGGTAAAAACTACTTGGGTCAAACCACGGAAGAAATGGTCTAAAACCTCTATGAAAAGCCCCCCTGACAAGTGATAAGGATTCCGGATAGACTCCTAGGAGAGGAAGAATGCGCAGAATCGTCCGTAGAAAACCCCGCTCTATGACGCTGATCCCGACAAACAAGGAAGGAACTGAGAGAGTTTAAGGAGGGCAGGAGATTCTTCGGCGCCTTTTCGTGATGGAACCTCTACACGAAACTTGGGGGGAATAGGATAAACCTCGACGCCGGTTTCGGGAGAGAAAAGGAAGGACTTTCTGGTGGGAATACATTTCGAAAATATCTCAAGGATGGTGGGGACCGGGAAGGAGAGGAAGCCCATTCGGGAACATCTCATACAGGATGGGTTTTCGAAGGAAAAGGGCTACCCAGCGAGCGTAACCAAGGGAGGGGAGATTTCTTCTTGAGGGGCAGTATGAAACACTTATCGAAGCATCTGTTATAGGACCAAGAGCGCGGTAGACGCAACAGATCGGGGGAAATTCGACATGCAAACCTGTTGCTCGCGGAAAAAAGAAACCTTCAACTCTTCATAAAGACTTTATCACGACGAGCTACAACGAAAGCTCCCAGATCTTGCAAGGGGGGCTCGTAGAAAAAACAACCACCATAGAGGAGTTTATTAGGGGACGGAACTCTATTCCAGACCTAACCAGAGAGAACAATGCACTACGACGACTGACGGTCTCCTATGAGGTAAAAGACTCTCAAAGCATAGACTCTTTCGAGAGAAGGGGGAAACACAAGTGACAAGGGGCCAGCTCGACGAGCTGCGGGGGAAAGCTATATCGTCCCTAGAACTGGTAGACGATACTCGGACCGACTCTCGCGGGCCGAATCCTGTCACAGGAGAGAAGTCCTTCTTTGGAGAGAGTTGGGGGGTTCTAGCAAAAGAAGGTCACAAAGGAGTGAATTCCCGATAGAAGACAACGGTATCTTGGGGAGAGAACGACGTGAATGTCTAAGGAGCACCACGGAGGTGAGGAAAGTTACCTAAGAGCAAAGCGTAGGAGAATTCATCCCGGAGGTAGGGGGTCGTTAACTCACCTCATCTCTACGTCAAAAAAGAAGGGCCATTGGAACGTTGCGGGGTCTATAGGGACTTCACTCGCCCGAGTGGGTTCCGTCAATAATGGGCAGAAGAAGAAAAAGTTTTTTTAGAAGGGGGGGGAAAAGCGATACTATTTTTTTGATGAGGAAGGGAGTCTTAGGGCAACTTCTCACAGAGCACTTCAATGGAGATTAGCGGCACGATAAAAAAAATTTCTTTACAGAATTTGGGATATTGTATGAAGGAAAGGAAGAGCACTTAACTTAGGATAAACGTCCAGTCTTCCTTGGCAGAGGGACTCTTCTTCGTGCACTTAATTGTGAGAAGAAGTCGAGGCCGTTCATTAATAAGGAGGTAGAGTCTATCATAAACGTCCTTCCTTGGGAGAGGGAGAGAAGGAAAAGGGTTGCGAGAAAGAGAAAGGGAATCTTCGCGTTGGCAATCACTCTCTCAAAAAAAAATTAGGAGGGAGAATGGCGGACAAGCACAAAATCTCGTTCGATCTCCACTGGGGACAAAAGAAGCGGGACAAGAGGGGTTAATTTCGGATAGGGGAAAGAAAGGGGATCATTGCATGAGAGACTTCCGCGACTGGCGACAAAAACATGGTCAAGGCAAGAATATCGCGCCTGGAGGTAGAATGAAAGAAGTCGAAAGGGGGGTGAATCCTCCGTAAGGGGGGGGTCGAAGCGAAGAACTGCCAGGGCTCCACATTCATTGCTGAGGGGCTCTCATCGCAATGTGTGACGACTTGTCGCCTTGCGCACGAAACTCCTCGATAAGAAAACCCCCGAGAGAAGGAGGGGTCACCTGATAACACCAGACTTAACACCAGGGTAATCTCGGCCAATTTCCTCTGTTCGTCTTGGGGGGGGCCCGATTATCTTCTCGCGCCCCGTTCCAAGGGGGGTTCACGAGGGGAGGAAGTGCTTCTTTGAAAGGAGGAAAAAAAAAAAGAAAAGACCCGTGCTGAGGGAGGGGCCATAGGCGTCTAGAAGGGAACATCTTGAGACAAGAAAGGGGTGTCCCTTGAAATCGACTCACGGTCATGATCTGGAAGATAAAGTTGTCTTTGCGGATATAGGATTACAAAAAACGCAGAAGGGTAAACTCTAATGCGGAAAAAAAAAAAAAAAAGCCCCACGGGGGAGGGGGCGCGCCAGAAAGCCAAGGGGAAGGGGTCTCTGAAAAAAGAAATCTATTGATTCGATGTCATGCATGCGCTCAAAGCCATGAAAAAGAAAGGATCTTTACAAGAAGCCCTTTGAGAAAGAAGGAGCTCACAGGGATGATATTTCTAGTAGCCAGATCGCCGATATCGAACTAGGGGGGGGGCTTTGAAGAATGGGGATTTAAAAGGAGGACCTTACTGGGATCCCAAGAAAGCGCAAGGCTCTCGGAGGCGCTCCGTCGAAAAAGGAAGGGAATCGCGGTTTATAAGAAAGGGGGGGTCTTCCGGATCCAGAGACTCGTCCTCGAAAATTGGCGCGAGCCACGGACATAGGGTTATCCCACCCCCCGAAAGAAAAAAGCCGGCCCTAGCGGAGAGATCTTCAGAAGGGGGGGGGGGGAGGGGAAGGAGGGGTTTTTGACGAGAACTATTACAAGCGGCTTGGGCGCTGAAGCATCAAACCGTCTGGGTTTTAAGAAAACGGGAAAAAGAGGGTTCGAGGGAAGAAAAGGGCACATCCGGAGGAGGAGGGTTCACAAAATGGGGGGGGGGGAGGCATTTGAGAATCATCTAGATGGCGACGTAGTAAGATTCTTCACAGAAAGGGAGGCTCCGAAATTGAGAGAAAATCCTCGACCGAAAAAGAAGACTTTACAGAACGAAAAAAACGAGCCTACCTAATGAACGGGGAAGTCACGTAGAGGTCGCTAAAAGGTCCCCTGGAAAAGAGAAAGGAGTCCCTCGGTTACGCCGGGTAACAATTCGTTCTCTCCCAGGAAAGAATCGATCGCACCGGGATGAGATGAGGGGGGAGGAGGTTCTGATGGCACAAGGAGACCAAGTAACTGTTTGAACTCCGTGCGAGGGGGGAAAATCAAGGAGCCCGGTTCTGAAAAAAAAAAAAGCCGCATCCAATCAAAGAATCATGGATTTTGGCTGTGGGCATCCTCATCCTCAAGCGGGTTCTAGAAATTTGGGGGAGAAGGCGGGGATTTGAGGACAAAAAAGTTCATCGCGCGGCGGCTACGAGAGGGGGTAACTGAGGGGGACCGCGTAGGGAAGAATGGGGGGTATACAGCAGCCAAGGGTTCTGGCGGAGAGGGGTGAGCCACAAAGCGTCCATAGGATCTTGGTAAAAATTGCGAAGGGTCTGGGGGGGGAGCGCATTTACCAAAGCTGAAAGTCACTAGGGGAGTCTTTTGGGGGTGTCAAAGTCCGAGATTACGCAATAATAGTTTCTGCGATCTAAAAGGGGGGGAAGTACGAGGCGAGAGAAGAAAGTTTTGAGGGGGGGAGGAGTCTAGGGCGGGATCGGGGAAAAAAGCGCCGGTGGTAACGAAAATCGCACGGCGGGGATACAAAGGGGGGGCCTTAAGCGGTTGGAAGGAAACCAGTGGGTAGTATTATCGAGGAAAATCGGCAAGCGAGGAACACGGGTCGTGGAAATGTTACTAAAAAAAGAAGCCCGGGAGCTAGAAGGGAAAAAGGAAGTTCATGCACAGACTTCGAAAGGTGAATCGAACGATGATCACCTATCGTCTTGACAGGGACGTACGCTAAGTCCTTCTCCTGGGGGGGGGGGGAGTAACAGATTCTGGAACAAGAAAAAGGGAGGGGTCGCAAGGGAAAGTCTTACTTTCTGATGGAGAGAAGTGGCCGCCAGCAACACCGACATGGAGAAGTCGGGCTACCGGCTTGAAGGAAAAAAGAGAAAGAATCTGTTATAGAAAGGAAAGTCCCGGGTAGGTAAGGTCCGAGAATCGAGAAAAGGTTTTTAACTCCCACTGCCTGAAATTAGAGGGAAGAAAAAGATCCATGTGCCCGGAAAGGGAAGAAAGGCACGAATGAGGAACGAAGGTCCGGGTTCTAGCACGGGGAAAAAAGGACCAATCTCTACTTGTCGGACAGTTCCGGAAGGGAAGGGGAACTAAGGAAGGGGGGGGGGGGGTTGGGGGGGGGGGGGGATCAAAGGGATATACTAGTCTTTCAGTATTCAGTGTCTTGCGGTCTTGGGGGGGGGGTGCCAGAAAACTCCAGGGGAAACTCTAAAGTGGTTGATGTCACATATATTGGGGGGTTTTAGTGGGGAGGGGCATCTGGTTTCATTCGTCAGTCGGTGTTACTAAAAAAATTCTTCCGGAAGTAACGAGTACTCATACAGCTGAAAGCACCCGGAAGGACATTACAAAGGGGAAATCCGTAAGGGGGGGGGGGGGGTCCTGTCTGAGACACAAGGTGTGTCGTAATAGGAAATAACATCCTACAAATTGAGGATGCATCAAAGAGGGGGGGAAATTTCAAGAAAAGGAAAAAAGAAGATCTGTTACCAAGGAAGGTCCGGAGGAGTACAGAACGGAAGGGACATCATCAGGCGAACCGCCCAAGATCTTTTTAGGAATCAGCTTGAGTCCCGGCAAATGGGGAGGTCTTATTTTGGAAAAGTCGGGAGGGGAAAGGGGTTCCTGGAAAGATGTTGTTACATAAAACCGGAGCAGCAATGCGTCGGGCCAGGAAGAAACACGGGATCTGGGAGGTATGGGGGGCCCTTCGTTCCGGGGTTGTCCTGCTAAAGGGGGGGTTGCCAGAGGGAAAGGGTTGGCCACGGCGGGAAAAAAGGTTATCAGAAGGGTCCAAAAAAAGGAGGGGAGAAGGAAACATCTATAGAAGAAAAGTTAAAGCAAGGGGGGAACATCAGCAAACAGACGAAAAAGGAACACACTGGTCACGACCTTCCTAGCCACTATAAGTCCGGGAGGGGGGGAGTCAAAGAAGGAGGCCTGCGAAACCGACTCTTGGACCCGTCAAAAAATTATCGGGAAACAATATACGCTCTCCGTTCCAATCGGGGATTCTCCAGGGAAAAGAGAGTCTTCCGGGAGGGGAAAGAAAATTTCGTCGACAAAGATCCGGGATTAAGCTGGTAAGGGAATGCTTGGAAATTCTTACGGAGGTGCCGCGGGTACCATGTTTATTCGGGAAGAGTTTCAGAGGGGGGACTTTCCGACAAGAAAAAAACCAGGGAAGGTAGGAATGACGATAACACAAAAACGAAAAAAAAAGTGGTCAATCGAGGCCGGGGCTTTTCATCTTTGTAAACGAGGGTCTATTAAGGGGGTCCTGGTGGAGGAAAACCATACCAACGAAGGGAAAGAACTACGTGAACTCCAAACCACGAAGACAATATTCGACATTGAACCATCGGGGCGTTTCATGAAGATGTTAAGAGGGCGGGGAAACTTACAACAAAAAGACGTCACTACAGAAATCTAACGAAGCGTATCCAATACGTTTACTTTGTAAGAACCCTGAAAGGATCCTTCAGTGGGGAAACTTCACCAAAAGTCGCAAGACTTACATCTGGGAACGATCAAAAGGCGGGTAGACTCTTGGCTTCTCCTCGTCGGAACATTTTGACAAAGGAGGAGTGCGAGAAGAGAAATTGTTCGGAAAGAATGTGCTGGACATCGATATCGGGGAATTTTAAAAAAAGGTGTACCGGGGGAGGAATCTGTACAGAGAGACCCTCCTCGAAGAACTTTGGGACTCGGTGTCCCTCAGAGGTATTTTTGAAAACCATGGGGGGAGGTACAAAGTAAACGCTACGTGAAGGGGGTCGATCAATCGCTTGGTCGTCGCATCTTGCAGGGTCAAGGGGAAGAGTCAATCGCCAGAAGGTCCGCGGTAGACAAAAACTTTACAAAGGGGAAGACATCGCGATCAAACCTTCTCGGAAAAAAATCGGGCATCAAAAGGGGAAGTATAAGAATCTATGGCTGGAAAAACGTACCGTATTCTCTAACTTCAGTCTAAACGGAAGCTTCACGGGAGGAGAGGCCTTCTATCCGAGAAGGGGGGGCCTTCACCCAACCGGCACAGACGAAAATTCCTGAACGGTAGCTCAACAGGAAGTTTTTTTTTTTTTTGTTTTGGATTAATCGTGTTCCACCGAAGGAAAAAGAAAGTTCTGGAAGGAGAGAGTCCTCTCAGAGAAAGAGACCCGAAAACAACGCGCCAGAATCAAAAGGAAACCTGCTCTAAGAAAGGGCAGGGGAGAAAAGGATCGGCGAAGGGGGGCGTATAGAGACCATTCTGACACCCAAACGACCTGGCGCCGAAAAAGGGCTTCTATGAGGAAAAAACAATTCGGGAGAAAATCTCGAGGGGGGGGAAGTCTCTTGGGGTCTGCGAGAGAAAACCGACTCCAAAAGAAGCCAAGTTGCGGATCTAGGACCCCTGGGATCCCTAAGAACCGTTATTGAAAAAACTCTGAGTGCCAAATACGGCGTGCGCCCTGGCGTAAATCACTCATTGGGGGACCCCGGGGGAATCCTCCCGGTAAGATTGAGAGGAAGGCAGAAAAAGAATAGGAAATGATGGGCTGAAGAGGGCGGGTGACGCACTTCATGGCTGAAAAGAATTATGTGCAAAGCGGCGGAAAAAAAGGATGACGAATTGGGGGGAGAAGTCGTGACAGGCCGAAAGTCGAATCTTCTCTACATGCGGTTGGGAGTACTCTGCTCTATCAGAAGAAAGAGCACAGCCTTTCTAAGGGAGGAAAAGAAAGACGATCTCGAGGAAAGAGGGAGGTACCTACGCAAGGCGAAAGCGCAGCAAAAAGTGTGAAGGAAGGCAGTCTGGGGGCGCTTTCCTCAAATTTTTTTCGGGGGGAAAGAGGGAGGGAAGGGGGCGCCTGTGTGGAGGGGAAAGTATCGAAGGAGGGAGTTTGGGAGACTCCAACCTTTACGGTGAAGAAAGATTGCTACGAGTCTCAAAGAAAAGTGAGGGGGGAAAGGGGCTTCTCAAAAACATGAGAAAAAATCCTGTTTGTGAAAAGGGATTACGCCGGGTCTTATTCACGCCGCTATCGGGGAAAAGAGGGATCTGCAAGAGGAAAAGCCTTCTAAGAAAGGGAATAGGAGGGGCACCAACCCGTCGGGGGGAGACTACAGACGAAAAGATGTCGCCCAGGAAAGTGTTAATCTCTCTGCTTTCTCGAGAAAAAAAATACGGGGGGAAGGAGAGAGGCTTCTACAACAGGAAAAAACTACCTCGACGGAGAAGGTCCTAATAGCCAAAGGAAGTGTTATAAAAAAAGAGACGAGTATCCATAAGTACCCATAGAGGGAAAGATACCATTCTCGAAAAGGGAGTGGTCCAGATCATGCGAAAAAAGATAAGTAGAAAAAGTTCACATTCAAAAAAGGAACAGTCTTTTGGGGAAAATGAGCTAGGGGAAAGGATCCTGGGCAGAGGAGGACACTGCCGAGTAACGGCGACACGGACCGCAGAAGAGGAGACGAGATACCAAAGGATATCACTTATCGCAAACCTTACGGCGGGGGAAAAAAAAAAAAAGTTTGGGGGAGAGGAAAAAAACATTTAGCGTAAAAAAAAGAAGGAGCTTGTAATGGGGCCCGATAATCAAAGACCAACAAAAAAACATTCAAGAAGGGGGCGATCCCAAAAAGAGGAGCCCAGGTGATGAATTGCGGCGATACAAAAAAAGGAAGCGGAATCAGAAGGGAGGGCGGTCCTCCTTAAAGAGAGAAAGACTTCCTACCAAGAGGGGGTGAGAAAAAAGCAGGGAAGTTCTCGAGAACCAACCACGCGCCACCCGGGGGGAAAAGGGGAGAAGGCTTAACGGCGAGTTGGTGGAGAGGTGGGTAATTGCCTCTAGATTGGTGGGGGAGAGGCTTCTGAGGAAAAGGAACCCTTCTCAGGGAAGAGAAAGACAATTCGAGAAAATCTCGAAAAGGGAGTATTGCTTTAGCAGGAGGGGGGAGATTCTTCTCTAAGCTCAAGAGAGGATCACTCCCACGGAAGGGGGGGGGAGGCCTTGTGAATAGAATAGGGAGAACGCTATCGTCTGACCCTTGACCTGAAAAAAAGCGTCGAGGCCGTGGGAAAGCAAAGGAGGTCTTTGCGATCTCGAACGTCACCACTCAAAAAAAAACCTCTTGCGAAAAGGGGAAAAAAAAAAGCAGTTCTCAGGGTGGGGGAGAAAGGC
>Ga0179593_1406083_pt1 | contig 16844 bp, 30 predicted proteins | sample CZODoug2_1_08_16_FD_185931 | JGI IMG/M metagenome (GOLD analysis project Ga0179593, IMG submission 185931) | Vadose zone soil fungal communities from Angelo Coast Range Reserve, California, USA - CZODoug2_1_08_16fungal (PacBio error correction) | ecosystem: Environmental > Terrestrial > Soil >...
AGTAATGTGTGAACAAGGAAAGGGGAAAGAAACACTGGGAACTTGGGAATATGGAAAGGGTGGGACCAGGAAGGCTCCGGTGCTCAACGGACCGGAGGGGGTAATGGACCGTGGTGAGAAGGAAAAAGCACAGTTACCGAAGGGGTGAGGGAAGTGGAAGAAAACATGGATCACCATCAAAAGGGTCAAAAAAAGGAATAGGAATCACAGTCTGTGAAGAAAAAAACGCCGGGGGGGAAAAAAGTCCGGGTGGGCAACAATCCAAGGGGAGCGGAAACAAAAAAAAAGGAAGGGCGGTGACAGAAGGGGGGGGGGCCACGAAAAGGGAGTCCTAAAAGACAGCTTCTATGAATGCGCTCAGGGCTTTAGGGGGTTAAAGCAAATAAGAGCAAAGGCAGCAACAAACTAGAGGGGGTCCCGTCTTCGTGTGAAAGAGAGAAAGACCGGTCAAGAAAAGGAAAGGTACACAGAAAAATCCTGGGGGGGGGTAATTGAGGGGACCGTAATCAAAGACCTGGGGATCAAGAGAAATTTCACAAGGCAAAACACGGCGAGGAAAAGCCCAATAATCGTCCAGGATAGGGGCGGGAAAAGAGGGGTCTTAGGGTACAAGGTCGCGAACCACAGGGGGGGAAAAAAACGCCGTTAGTCAAAAAAAAACGACCCAGGGGGAGGGACACTGTTCCGGGGATGGGTTGCCCTGAAGGAGGAGATGGGGTGTGACGGAACCTTGGGCAAGGGGAAACCCAAGTCGCCTTGAACCCATGGAGATAAAAGGGGAAAAAAAAAATGCGTTGAGAAAAAGAGAAGTCCAAAGGGGGGGAAAAAAGGCCATTCTGTCAAAAAAAAAACCCGAAACTAAACAAACCCGAGGACAAGGGTGGGTCCACAGCGGGGAAGGAAATAGGGGGGGACCAGATCGGGGGAGAAAAAATACAAAAAGACTGGTAGACGGAAAAGACCAAGCCTTCTTCAGGAAGGTGCGTCCGGAGGGAAGGGAGGGGAATTAAAAACGGGGGATTCAGTTGACCTTGAAAAAAAAGGGCAAAAAAGAAAAAGGACCCGCTTTGGGGAGAAGAAAAAAAGACAAAAAAAAAGGATGAAGGGGGAAAACAGAAAGTAGACCTACGGGAGGTTGGAGTAAACATTAAGAAAATGAAGAGTACACAGGCGGGGCAGTGGACGGGACGGGAAGATTGGCGGCAGGGCGGTAAGGTCCAACCAGGTCCTTGGAAAGACAGAAAGAGTGGCGCAAGCCGTTGGGAAAAACCATAACAGCGGGCGAAACAAACACCACAAGCTCACCTTGTTCCATGGGCAAAAAAACGGTAACAAGCGAGGGGGAAGCCAGGTTCGGGCCAATCTCACATTAGAAAGACGGGGGTGGGTGGGCTGGGCGAAAATCCAAAAATCAGGTCTTTCAAATAAGCGCACGGCCCACAGGCCTAACGAAAAAAAAAAAAAACTGCTTGTGTCACAAGTAGGTAACTGAAACGGCTTTGGTGGGAAAAAAAAGCCGGCACCGAGCCCGCGGAGCTATGTTGGGGGTGTCGCGGACATTAACTAGTCGGTGATGAATGACATCCTACCTTCCTTAGAAAAGGTAAAAAACGGTCCTTGGACCCCAAAAACTGTAGAAAGTCCAATCATTGGTGAAGAGAATGAGCGGGGAAATAAATCAAGGGAAATCTCCTTGCAAAACTCCGGTGTTTCCAGGGAGTTGGTGATGGATACAGCCAATCGCCGGGAGTCCCCAATGGGTCAAACACCATCTGGAACGATTTTCCCAAGTTGTCCGGGGGAGGACAGCCCTGCTCACCGGGAGAAAAATGGACAGGGCCCAGGAAACTGGAAAGCCTCTAGAAGGTTAGCAGAAAAGATCATCTTTACCGAACCCCCCGAAAGGGGATAGCAATGTTCGGACGTAGCTGACAAGGCGCGAGCGTGCCGGCAAAAATTCGTTCACAAAAAGGAAAAAACCGCGCGGAGCCATTGAAACAAAAATGAGACCCGAAAGACCGACTCGGGGTGTCTGGCCGGAGGGGGGGGCCAGAACTTGAAAAAAAGTGTTGGCGAGGATGCATACGCTTTCGACCCCGCCAACACGACTTTCCCCAAACCGTCGGTTCAGTGATGGGAAGGTAAAGTTAAGGGTGCCAAAAATTTGGGCGTCTTGACGCCATAAAAGTATATACCGGTTTTGGGGTTGGGGCTTGAACTGCAGCAGCCCTTGGGGCAAAAAAATTAAATCAGCAAACGGCGGAACGGCAACGCCGCGGCCGAACACGACCGAACTGCCCCTTGCATGTCACTAGCCGCGAACACATAGGGAGAAAGGAAATCTCGCCGGCCGTTATTTAAGCAGATGCCTTAGGCCGGCAATGAAAAAACGCCGCGGGTGACGATTCAATCCAATACCGAGCAAGCCTTGCCGGATCAAGCCGGGAAGGTCTCCCGTCCTTGAAAAAAAAAAAAAAAACCAACGAGCAATGGGCCGCCGGGAAGGGCAAAAAAAGCCCCGGGCGCCATCAGGCAACTGGCAAAAAGGGTTTGTCCGTGTTTCCAATCCAAAATTGGTTCCCGCCCGCAAAACGGGGGCCCTGGCCCATTGGGAAAAAGCGTTTCCCCCCTCTATTCGCGGGGAAGCGGCTGCCTCAGCGGGTCCTGCGGGAAGGAAGTCAAAACACCGGCCGGGTGGAAAAAGGTTTCTTGGTTCGAATCGGGATCTCTCAAAGAGAGAAAGAACAGAAAAAAACAACACGACGTAGTATGAGAAAAGAGAGAGATCCGAAATCACGAAGCCGACAAACCCCCGAAACATCGTGGCGTTCCTGTCAAACTAAGCTCTAGCATCCGCCCGCGCATCGAGGAACCGAAGCCACTGCCAAAACCTCCGAACCCCGGGTGGAGAACGGAACGCAAAAAGGGTTTGCCGCGAGGGGTGCGCACCGCAGCGTGAGCACGCCCATAAGCGTGTCCCAGAACTGAATATGATTGAACAAACAGGCCAAAGAGCAGGACCGCCCCCCACCCCTCTTGCCAAAAAAGGATCCTCAAATTCGGGCCAGGGCGGTCCTGATTGGTTGCTCAACAATCAAAAACCCAGCGGGGCCAGTTATGGATGTGCCCAAATGACCTAAGCCCTAAATGGACGAAAATGCCGCCCATGAACGACGAATACACCGACAAAAAATCGGGGGGTGTGCGCAGTTCGCCGTCCCTGCAAAAAAGGCCCGCCCCCGGCGCCCGCAAAAGGAGAGGGAACTCTCAAGTCGAAAACAATCCGCCGCAAAGTTCAGCCACCACAACCGGTACGGTCAACATAGAAAAATTCAGAAACAAGGGGGCACATACAAACTTTCCCATAACGCAAACGAAGGGGGGAAAAAAGAAAAAACGGTGGGGGCGTAAAATCCGAGCTCGCCAAACCCAAAGACTGGGGGGACGAACCACCTTCCACTTCACAGACAGCCTGGAGGTGGCCGGCCAATATTTTCTAGGGGTTTTTGGACGTGAAACCCTCAGAAACACCAATTGCCCATCATCCAGTTGTGGGAACAAGGGACGGCAAGCACGAAAACGGACCCCTGGTCAAGAAGCGATCTAAGGAAATTACACCGACCGGGGCCCAGGGAAGGAGCTTCGCGAAAAACGCAAAATCCAAAACAATGAGAGGAAAATGGCAGGGCGACAAGGGAGCAAAAAAAACCATAAAGACAAAAAAAATGGAAAGGTCAAATAGCCCCTCGGCAAAACTTCCTCAACAAAAACAAAAGACGGCCGGCAGTTGCTGAACCATACCAACAACTTCATGTAACAGGGGAGACTAAAACAAATCCCGCTAGTACAAAGAAAATAAAGAATCTAGAACGGGCTCAAAAAAAACCCAGGTCCCCCCACATTTGCACGAAAGACGGTGACGGCCGAACAAGCCTAAAACCAGGTACACTCTGAGTTCTATACTTCGCACTAGGCTTCCCAGAAGAAAAACCGGCAATCGACACATAGCAGTACGCGACAGGGGGACGTACCACCCGACAAAATGGCGCAAGCTCCCGAACTGAAGGGAATGGGGGGGAGGTACCGCATCACAAAAACCCAGAGGGAATGCAGGGCCCCGAACGCTGACCCTAACCGGTGACCTACATGGAAGAAGGTGTGGGAAAAAAAAAATTTCGCGAATGAGCTTTAACAACAATGAAAGCCGTAAAAGACCGAATGTTCGAAACAAACAATTTGGTGCCGCATCGACAATCTTCTAAAACAAAGACACAGCCAGGAGAACTCACTGAAAAAAATTACTAACAAGACCTGCCCCGGGTCGACGATTTGGGGGGTGCAAGGAGGGGCAAACAGACCTTAAAAATAGCGAGGAAAGCCTCAGCGGACTCAGAACTCGCCGTCTATTTCCGAAGACTTTGGCATAACCTGCACGACACGACCCCTGACGCGGACAATAGGAGGGTTGGATCAAAAATTACTGAGGTCTCGAATAACTGGCAGCTACCTGCTCCTCGGATGAAAGAAATTTCAACGGAATGATATAGGCAGAAAAGACTTACTGTATAACAGGAAAAAAGCTGTGGAGATGACACAGCCTTAAAAAAACCAATCCAGGCAAGCGACGCAATTGATCCACGCAAAATCACTAATGACTGAGGAAAAGGAAAAAGGCCCTGGGGACCAAAAAAAAAAAAACTCCCTGCAGGGGGGGGAGTGAGCCGAAAGAAAAAAGGGGACAAAAAAATTCTGCAGCACCGTTTTTTTCAATAAAGGACATAAGATTCAATCACTCAAAAACATGGAGAAAAAGATCAGTCAAGGGGGGGGGAAAGGTGGAAATGAAACGCGACCAAATTATGAAGGCCCCAACAAAAAAGGAGGGGGACAGAGGAAAAACCCCTGCACTGGAGAAAAAAGGAGAAACGAGACATCGCCGACGCTGCTAACCCCCCTCCCATTCGGGTTCTGCGCGGTCAGAACTGACAGAATACAGAAATGCGGCGATGCGATACGGGCGCGAGCTTCGGCCAGCGGGAAAAGAACAGGGGGGAAGGAGAAAAACATCTGTGTCAAACCGGAGTTTGTTCCCCGCCTGCTCCTTGTGGGGACCCTGTCGTGGACAGTCCCTGGACAGGTGGGAATTTCTCAGTGCGGGGAGACATGAACCTAAAAAATAGGAAATGTTAGAGGATGACCGGCAACGACCGTTGATCGCCCACCGAAACCGAAGTGAAGAGGGCACTTCTAAAATCGCAGTTAAAAAAAAGATGGACAAGTGCGAAAAAAGAAAGTGCTGACGACATTCACATGGAAAGAAATAAAAATCGCAAAGCGCATAACAACTAGGACAAAGGCGGGGTGAGGGGTGGAAAGGAAAAGGGGAACCTTGGAACAGGGAAAAGGAAAGCCCAGAGGGTGGTTTGGTTCAAGTAAATCTACTGGCAACGGCATGTCGAAAAAGTGCCGAAGCGAAAGGAAAAAAAAACGCTAAAAAATGAGAACTGGGGGGCACATGGAAAAAAAAAAAACTAGGAACACCTTGGCGACGGAAAAAAACTGGAAAAAAATTAGAACCATGAAAGGAAAACAGAGAAACTTTGAGTACCCTAAAGGCCTCTAAAAGACGGTCTATCAACCAAAAGGGACAGATTGAGTGAACGTCCGGTAAGGCCGAGAATTGAACTGGCTCAGCAACTTGTCTAAGGGAAAAATGTAAATGGTGGGGTCACTCCGTCCAGTGTCAAGCAGGGGATACTATCCCGTCCGATGAGAGGATGGTGGGACACGCTCGAGGGGGGCTCAGTAGAGCGTGATCATTGTAGTTCAGTAGGGGGAGGGGCAAGAACCCTAGGATTCAACCCATCCGTACAGGGGAAAAAGGACGCGGCTGGGCGGGGAAAACGGCAGAGGGGAGAACCATTCGAGGCGGCCAATAAAGACATTCACAGTTTAAAAAAAAGGGGCAGGGAGAAAAAAATAGATCTGACTGTGGCAGTTCAAAAAGAAAAACCCGTCATTCCAGGGGAAAGTGGAACGAAACGATCCTTCAGAAAACCACAAAAAAAAAAAAAAGGGGGAGGAAAAAGAGAAAAAAGAAAGGGGGGGGAAAAGGGGGAAGGGGGGATTGAGCCTCTGCAGGAGGAAAACAGGCAGGGCAGGGGGAAAAAGAAAAGAAGATGGGAGGGGCGCAAATGAAGAACCAGGGACGGAAAAAGGAATGAGGACAGGAAGAACTCATGAAGGTTAAAGGAAGGAGGGGGAAAAAGCAAGAAGAACGGTAGTTGAAACATGAAACATGAAAAGAAGGAAACAGGGCGCAACCGAAAAAAAAAAACAGAGGAAATAAGGTCAAAAAGGGAGAGGAAAGGGATATCTCAGAAAACGTATTCACACAAAGACGCAGGGACCAAAGCAGCCTTACCGGGGAAAAGGAGACCCAAGTGGTACTGGAGAAAGAAAGACTAAGAACTAACAGAAGGAAGGAGGGGGAGATACTAAACTGGGGGAAAAAAAAAACTTTCTAAAAAAACCGTTCGCTGGAGGAAGGGGAAGATACGAGAGAAGTGTGTTCCCTAAAAGGGGGGGGTGGTTTTTCCCTGAAGGAAAAACTGTGGAAGAAGAGGGAAAAAAGGAAATTGTGTAAAAATGGGAAAGACGGGACTAGATCCATATTTCAAAAGAGGGAAAAACAAGTGGGAAACTCCAAACAAAGGATACAAAAACAAATTACGGCATTCTAGGATGAAATGGGTCCCCAAAGAAAAACGCATCTGGGACAAGACGATCAGAGAAAGCAGAGGATGGGGGGGGGAGGGGACGCAGAAAAGAGAGCTGGGGGACACCAAAAAAAGTGGAGGAAAACAATTTCGCACTGGGGATCATTGTCCAGGGTGTTGGGGGGGATAGGAAAAGTCCGCTGTTAGGGAACCTTGAAGCGAAAAAGTCGGTCGTGGAAGAGTGTTGGAAAAAATGACGACAAAAAATTTCCTCAGGGAGAAAAAGGCGAACCTAAGGAAGACAGACAAAAGGTTCAGGAGGGAAAGTAGAACAAGGCGTAATCACAAAAAGAGAAAGTAACAAAAGACGGGGTAAAAAAAAAGGAGGGGGTAGAGTACAAAGGACATGGGAGGGAAAGAGCAACGAAAGCGCGTGAAGACAAGTAGATGAAGATGCACACGGGGAAAAAAAAAAAAGGGACGGGGGGGGGGGGATAACAGGAAAACAAAAAAAGAAGAGGGGGTCAGTCTTTAGGGGCTAGGGCCTACGTAAGAAGAACGGTTCTCCAAGGTGGGGACGGTAAAAGGTGGAAGAAGTTGACAGTGGGACCGGTATGACCATCAAGGAGAACAGACGTAAAGTTGGAAATCTGAACAAAGGGAAAAAAGGAAGGGCGAGAGACATGGATCGGGACAAAAAATTCGGAGGAGGAAGGGACCAACAGTAAAAAAAACTCGGGAAAACAAACAAAGGGGGTGACAAAGGTCTTAAGCAAGGAACAAACAGACGTTAGAGGGTAAATTAGGGGGAATGGACTCTTGCCAATAGTGAAGGGTCCTTTTAAGCACAGGGAATGGATAGGGGACAGGGGAGCGAAGGGAAATGGGAGTTGGAAAATAGAACGTGACCATAAACCCGAGAATACCGAAGGAGTACTAAACGGGGCACACGAAAGGGGGGGGGGGAAAAAAGTCGGAAACTAAAAGGGGACAGGGGGTTCCACGTATGTCAAGAGGTAGAAACAAGAGAGGAGGGGAAAAATCAGGGCTTGAGAAAAAAAGAAGACCACAAGAAGGAGGGAGAGTCGTCTGGTCGGGGTGGAGGGGTATGGACCCAAAAAATTTGGGGAACCTTGGGGTCAGTTGAAGAAAGAAGAGGAGAGGGGAAAGAGAGAGGGGATAAAGAAAAGGAAGCTGGGAAGATGGTGCCAAAAAGAAAAAATCGTTATGAACGGGAAGTCAGGGGTTAGGAAGGGGAAAAAACAGGGAGGAACAGATGTGCTGGGGTGGGGGGGGGAAGGGCTAGAAATATTAGGAACTGGGGGAAGGGGGGGGACACAAAAACGGACGGGGTTTCAGGCGAAAAAAAAAAAGAACAAGAGTTACGAAGGGCACCTGTGGTGTAAAAGACCCTCAACAAGACAGGGAAAAAAAATGAAAAAAAGGACAATGGGGCACCAGGGGATCGGGGGGAAAAGAGAAAGGGGGGTCCAGGAGGGAAAGCATAATGTTAAAGGACTGGGGGGTGTTTAGGGGGGGAAAGAAAAAAGAAAATGTTCGGGTTTGGCACCGGGGAAAAGAACGGAGGGGACACAAGGGGGAGGAGGGACCGGACGGTGGACGAGGAAGTACATAGAAACTGGAAAGAGGGGGAGGGAGGGGGTTACTAAAATATTGGGGAAGGATCGGTACCAAGTCATAGGGCAGGATGGGGACGGGAAACTTGCTCTGGGTAGGGGTTATTAAGGGAAAACGCGAAAAAAACCACGGTCGCGGAGAAATTGGGGGAAACCTGTGGATTTGAGCAGTCCCGGGGGTCATCCTGACATAGGTTTGGGGTGAAAAAAAGGACTTAGCCTCGGGGGGAAGTCTACGGTGGGGAAATATTAGGGGTTTTCGGGGGGGAATCAGGCACTAGGAAGGGGAAGATTGGACTCAAATCTTAAGGGGGGAGAACGAAATGTGGAAAAAAAGGGGCTTGTTTCGTAGAAAAAGAAAAATGGGAGAAAGGGGAAAGGGGGAAAGATATCTGGGACACGAGTCGAAAAAGGGACTCAAGATGAAACAACGAAACAGGGGTCGGGGAGGGGTTGAGCAAGAAAAAAGATCAGCGAAAGGGGGAAAGATTAAAGTTGAACCAGGGCGAAAAGGAGGGCAAGGGTAAACCGAGTCGGTCAAAAAAAAGTGGAATGAAGGAAGAAAGGCAGGGAGGGGACAAAAAGGAAAAACTAGGGACAGGGGATCCTTCAAACAGACTCGGGGTCGGGCAAGGGGGAAGGGGGTGGGACAAAAGTGGAGGGGGGGGCTAAGAAAAAAAGAGAAGTAAAAATCAAAAAAGGAACAAAAACCGAGGGGGACGACCAAAGTAGGGTGGGATGATGGGGGACTGGCCAAGGGGTAATGTGAACCATGGGGGGGGGGGGGGAACATAGCTTGAACTAGGAAAAAAGGGGGGGGGGGTGTCGAAAAAAAAACCGGGGGAGGGGGAAAGAACGGGAGGACAAAAAAGGAAAGAAGACTAGAAAGTTTCAAGAGTAGGGGGTCGAAACGGGGGGTGAGGGGACCCGGGAGGGGGGAGGATGGGGGGACCGAGAATAAGGGGAGGACACGAAAAACAATATGGTGAAAAAAAGACAATGAAATGCTTTTCTACATGGGGGGGGGATGGAAAAAGGGTGGGTCAGAAATGAGGAATGGCAAGGCACCAAAAAGGGAAGAGGGTGAGAATGTGAGAAACAAGAAACTAGGGGGGACTAAGGAAGGAGACGGAGCCTTGGTCCAACGGGGGACGCAAAGCAGTGGGGAAGAACATACTGGGTGAAAAGATGGTAATAAAGTGAAAAATGGGGGCGGGTTCAGAGCGTAGGAGGGGGGGTGAAGAAAAAAGATCGGAACACGGTGCTCTTAGAAGTTACACGAAAAACCAGGTTTTGAGGAGAGATGTCCTGGAGTCAGGGGGACTGAAGAGTTATTGCCAACGGGGGTGTTGGGAGGAAAGGAGATATGACCTGGGACGATGTAACATTAAAGGCAACGGGGGAAGGGGAGGCCGTGACTAAGGGAGAGCTCAACAAAAAACAAAAAGAAAAACAACTTATGGGGAAAAAAGGGATTAAAAGTAAGAGTAAAAATATATGAGAATCGTCCATATAACCAGGAACAAAAGGGAACAGCGGGGAAAAAGGTAAACTGTTGTGAAGAGAACAGTAAAAAAAGGACCAGACACAAAGGGATGAAGAAGAAACAGGAAACGGAAACTTAAATAACTCTCAGGAAAAAAACAAGTGGGGGGGGGAGGGGGAAAAGGAAAGAGCCCCATAAGTGACGAATTACTCCAACACTGAAAAGAGAAGAAAAAAGCGAAAGGAGGGGAAAAAGTGATAGGAGTCAAAAAGAAGGGCGGGATGATGTCCAACGGCGACCTTGAATCCGGCAAGCGAAAACATCGTCTGGGAATGTGGGTGCGAACAGAAGGAACTTGACTTGAACATAGGGCCCTTTGCCGGGGAAAAGAAAACGACCGATGCAGAAAAACCAAAGTCAAGGAAAAAAAACGTATCCAGGATAATCCTCTTGGAAAAAGGAGAGGGCCCGGCAAGAAATCGGGAAAAGCCCATCAGGGGCAGAAGGCAAGTAAGACAGAGAGTCCCCGGGAGAAACCAGGGTCAGGGGCAGCAGAAGGGGGGGGTGTAAACAACCACAAAGAAAGGGAAAGGTACAAAGAGGAGGGAAAGATCATGACTGTACCAAATGGGGGACACTAAAGGGGAACATTCAACACAAGGGAAATCTTGGGACCAGGAAGAGGGTGACAGCGTAGACTCGCACCAAAGCAAATGTCCAAAACACAAACTGACGGAAAAGAAAGACAAGGAGTCTGCGCGTTTGGGGAAGGAGGGGACAAAATTGGGAATCAGCCAGCATGTGATACTGACAAGGGTGTGGAAAAAAAGAGAGTAAGAACAAAAGAATAGACTCCAAGGGGGGAAATATAAAGGTCAGAGAATAGCCGGTGATGCAGTCGAACAAGGGGGGAAATGAGTCAGAAATGGGTATTACGGAGAACGAGAGAAAGAGCAGGATATTAAAAAAGGAGTCTCCTTGAGAGGAAGAATGATAAACGACTGGGGAAATGGGTGAGGAAGATGGTAACTGACGTGGACAAATTGGAAAAAAGACAAGACGAGGTTAGTTATAAAGAAACAAAACTACCTTCCGGAAAAAAACAAAGAACTCCGATAACCAGAGAACAATAGGTACGGCTTAACAACGGGAAGACAAGAAAAATTTTGAAAAAAGGGTATCATCCAAGGCCGGTCTCTGGGTACCTTCATCAACAACCGACTGATAGAACTCCGAAAGAAACAAAGCGCGGTCCGGGAACCCTGGAAAATACAAAAAAAGAAGTTACTGTCAGAACTGTAAAAGGATAAGAAAGACCTGTCAGGAAGCCGAGAAAGGAAAACAGGAAAAAAACGGGGATGAGAAGCGCAACACACAAAAGGGAAGTTACGATATAAAGAAGAACGGACATAGGGGATGTGCTCTAACCCGGAAAAAAAAGGGGAGGGGGGGGGAACGGTTACACAAGATAAGGGGACAAAAAGGCGAAAAAAATCTCAATCTCTGGAGAGAACAGGAAAAATGGTTCAGAAGGGGGAGGCAATAGGGAAGAAAGGAAAAATCTCACACTTTGGAAAAAAAAAATTAAAAAGTACTAACCCTTACCACAAAAAGGTCATAAGAGTTTAGGGGGGAAATCAAAAAGCAAATCCGAGCCGACGGGGGACAGGATTAGACAAGAAAAAACAGACCCTAGGCAGTGAGAGAAGGAATATGACAGTGAATAACGATCACTAAAGAAAATACTAAAGATTGAGGGGGGGGGTTCGGTCTGAAAAGATATCAAATGCATAAAAAAAAAAACACCCGTCCTAGCCTGGGAGAAGGAGAAGTTTAAAAAAAAACCAAGTGAAAAACATCGGGAGTAGATGAAGAGGGGAAGAGGGGGGGAAGGGGATACAGTCCACTTAGGGGGTGAATGTATATAAAGAAGTAAAAAAAAAAAACGAAGAAAAACAATCTAAGGACATGTACAAACTTTCCCGAAGAAGTTAAGAGGGGAGGGCACAAGGAATGGGGTTAAACAGGGACTGACAGCTGTGTGGAGGTTATAAAAAGAAAAAAAAGGTAAAAACCATGGGTTGTGTACGACAACTGTGGGGGGGTCAAAGAAGGGGACTCATGAAATTGTTCGATCACAGGGGAGAAAAGAAAAGTGGTAGAAGTGTTGAAGGGGAACTTTAGGGATCTAAAAGTACGGGGACCCAACAAAGGGCAAAGAAAGGGAATTAAGGGTGGAAAGGGCAGGGTGAAAAACTATGTAATAGAGGACAAATAACCACGCACCGACTCTAAACGCCTGTGACGGGTTGAAAAGGGGGAAGATAAGAGACCGAACGACTGGGACCAGATGCTAAAAATAAAAAGGCAGGCAAAAAAAGGAGGGAGGACCTCTTAATCGAAAGTAAAACAAGAACAATCGTTGAAAAGGATTTGTGGAAAAGCTTGCCAGTGTTTGAGAAGTACAAGGGAATGAGTACCTTAAGGTGGGATTGGATAATAGGAGAAAAGGGAAAAAGGTAAAACGGTCAGAGATGGGGAAAAAGGAAACCGTAAAACTAAGAAAAAAAACAAAGGTGGGGCGAAGCAAAAAATCTAAATCAAATTGAAAGGGAAAAAAGGAGGAACAAGAAAGGAAAAAGTGGGAAAAAGTTCATCATACCCTTTGACAAGAAGAAAAAGCGACCCTAACCGAAAAAGAGGGGAAAGACATGGACGGGGGAAGGGGCTGGGGAATGGAAAAGAAGGGAGGACAACGGTCAAAAAGAAGGTGGGGGGGTTTTGGACGAAATAGAGGGGAAAAAAAAAGGAGGTCCTATGACGATAGGGAGAGGAGAGCCTCAAGGGTGGGGAAAAAAGCCAGAACACAAATAGGAAAAAAAGTGTCAACCAGTAAAAAGTTAAAAAACCAAAAGTAGGGGGGGAAAAAAAACTGGGGAAGGAAAATGCGGGGTCTCACACAAGAGGGGCACTACCTCACCAAAGGGAAAAAGTTCCACGAAGCAAAAGAAACACGACGTTCGAAAAACGCCAGAAAAAAGTCGGGGGTATGTCTGAGAAGGGGCTGGGGGAGTCAAAAAGGGGGGGGAATAACGTTTCCATGATCCACCGGGCAAAAAAAAAAAAAATTAAAGACGTCAGGAAGAGCTCAGAAATGCATTAACCGTGTCGAGAAGAAGGGGGGACAGCAATCAGGGCTCGGGGCAAACAACAGGGAAAAAGGGGGACAGCTTCCGGAGGAAAAGAAAAAAAAAGAAAAAACCCTTCCACAATAAGGAGTAACTGGGAGGAAAGTAGTATACGAAAGTCCCATTCGAGCGTAAAAATGGGAAAAAGAAAAAAAACATGGCCCTCATCTCATCTGGAAGGCCCCTGCAGAAATTCTCCCCAGGGGGAAAAGAGTCAAAAGAAAAGATGAACTCGCAAAAAAAGGAGAAGGAGAAAAAAGATGATATAGGAGGGGGAAGAGGAAGGAGCGTGAAAACAGGAAAAAAAGAATCTGGGTAGAAGTACTGGAAACCAACGAAACTTTTTCTGTGACGACAATAGAAAAAAGCAACAAGGAAAAAAGTCGGCGACTTCACCCCCGAAAAATAAGAGGGGAGAGATGGATAAGAGGGGGCCTGACAGAGGTAAAAAAGCACAAAGGAAAAAAAGGAATACCAGAGAGACCAATAGCCGATGGTCCAAAAAAAAAATGAAAATTGGCCGAGCAAAAGTTCGAATCCAACTGTATAAAAGAGCGTCCTTTAAAGTAAAAACAAGTTAAAAAAGGGACAGACAAAAGGCTACGACAGGAACGAAAGACTTTGAAAAGGGCGGGCCCGTCAACGTGGCTAACTAACGGAAATGTCGAAAAAAGGTGAGGAGGTTAGGGACCCAAATGGTGAATCTCCGTGAAAACAAAAAAAAAAAAAAAAAAACCGAAAGGGGGGGGTGCCGGGGTGGGGGGGGTTCACGGGAAAAAGAAACGGAACTAAGTGGGAAATAGGAGAGCGGGCCCCGGCCAAAAACTCGAAGACTACGCCGTTTACAATCCCTCGGACACATTTACAACCAAACCAAAAAGCGTGACTGGAGGATCCCTACTACGTGTCCAAAGAAAAAAAACAGCCGTTAAATTTTCAAGCGAGAATACAGACCTTGAGGGGAGCGAGCGGGCTCTGATTAAGGGTCCCTGTCGTGATAAAAGGTATACAACTGTGACTTGGTCCGCAACGGTGGGAGAAAAAGGGGGAACGTTCTCGAACTTGGAGAGGAAAAGAAAAAGGAGTGAGGTTGACACGAGACAACGGGTGAAGGAAGCAACACCGAGGCCACAAGTGGGGAAAAAAAAAAAATATTCGGGAAAATGTTAAGAAAGCCTTCACTCCAGAAAAGGTAAATTTCCAGAATACTGGAGTAGCCCAAAAAAACGTAGGCCAAGCCAGGGAAAAGAAAATCCGGAAAAAAAGGTGTCACGGCAAGGACAGGAAATGAACGCTACAGAAGCTCAGAGCCACTATAGGCAACAGATGCGCCAGGGTCGGATCGAAGTGACACCGCAAAAAACACAAAAGGAAATCGGGTGGAGCTTCATGTCCTCCAAAATCAAGAAGGGAAAATGACGAAAACACGGGGCCTGTACCAGACAAATCCTGTGTTCAGTTGGTAGGGGAAGGTGAAGAATCCGGAACTTCCCTTGGAAGTCCAAGAAAACACGGGGGCAAAAAAAAAAAGAGAAATTGGCGCGGGAACACACAAGAAGGTCCAAACACATGACGAAGGGGTCAGGGAGGGAACACGGTCAAATAAAAAACGCAATTGGTTGGAAACCAACCGTAGGGCACAAAATAAAAACAGAAGGCCAAAAGGTGACACAGGCTGGTGCTTTAAAACTGGCTAACCGCAAAGGGGGAGTAGCATGGAACCAGGACATGCAGAAGGGGGTGACCTGGTGCGCAAGCGGGTTCCAGGAAAAATCGAGCCGACCAAAAAAGCAGGCGTACTAAGGCAAAGAATCAAACAAAAAAAAAGACCCAACGGAAGGGGGGGGGGGGGGTTGAAGAAAGAAATAAACTAACCTAAAGGACGGAAACATTGTAAAAACGTCAAAAAAAAGGGTGATATTCAACTGATAAAAGCGATCAAGCTGTATAAAAATATGAAAAAAACACTCCGGCGTCCGGAGGGGACGGCCGATCGTGTCCAACCGGGAAAATGCTTCGTCAAAAAGATTCCAGGATAAGTAAAGTCGGAGGTGAACAGATGGAGCGGGCAAAGACGAAAACGACCCAGTGAATCTGTGCACCAAAAACAAGAAATCAACGGCATTTGGGGAAGGGGGGGGAGGTGTACTACGTCTACTGGAAAAAACCCTTAGGGGGATCGAGAATATTAACTGAAATTCAAAAACAGTCGTTGCCACATACGCAAAACTGGGGGGAGAATACAAAGCGTCCCGCCAGGTTTTGTCCAATTAAAAACAAGAAAGACGGGAAAAAAAAGGGGCCCATACCACCGGGTTTTTTGACCAAGAAAAACTAGGGGAAAAACACAAATTACAAAACGCGTTAGGTCCGGAAAGAAGGCAAAAAGACTGGTTGAAAACTTGGCGAGAAATGGCCCCCTTTCAGGTTAGTGGAAAGCCCTAAGAAGGACACCAAGGGGGTCGTACGACGTGCCCCAAACGGGGAGGGAAGGCAGGTCCGTTTGGGAGGAGGCCAGGGCGGCAGGTCCGCCAGTCACGAGGTTAGGGAAGGGTCAACAAAAAGTCAGTGGAGGAAGTCAACAAAACATTACGGCAGGTACTCAGGGTAACTGGTGCTTGAAGAAAACATCTGGGAACGAAAACAGAGGGGGTTAAGGAACCCGAAAATACGGCCGGTCAATCCACGGAAAGGTTGTTTGTACCCCGTCCGATTCATGTGTCCTGGAATTCACACGGGAAAAACCTTGAAACGGCGGTTGGCAACAATCAAAGGCAGACCGGGAAACAGGGACGTGGTACTTAATCAGCCCTGCCAACAAAAAAAAAAATTTTCAGACCAATGACGGCCTCGCCGATGGGAGAAGCAAACGGAACGGGTTAGCCAAAAGATCATCTGAACGCGCCCCCCGGTCGCGGTTTGGGAATCCAACATGAATCTCAAACATATAAACGGTTCGGGGAAAGAAAAAGGTAAAGGGAACTAAATTTCACACAAATTGAGTAAACAAAAGGCGCAGGGAAATTGGTCCAAACGACGAGAACGAAAGGGAAAATCGGGTGAAACTGGTTCCTAATTTTGTGGCCAAATCCGCCTTGTGGGGGCCTTATAAAAAAATAGACGCTCAAAACCAAACAAAATGCTTGGGTTCAAACCTTCGGTGCTGATGGGAGCAAGAGGGGGGCCACCGTGGTCGAAATCTGCGCCGGGGGTCGAAGTACGGTTGTGGTTGAAATAAACTTCGGCAAGAACTAAGGTGCGCCCAAAGGGAGGCGGTATGGGGGAAAAAGGCAACGGCGGAGCAAAAAAAGCGGGACCGGCAAAAAAAAAAAAAGAAAGTCGGGTGCACACAAAGATTGAAATACAAGGCGACCAACAGAGGAGGAGCCAAAAATTTAGATGGCGGCATTTGCAGCAGAAGTCGTAGAAAAAAAAAGCCCAGAAACGGGGGGACTAAAGATTGGATCAACCAAATCCAGACCGTGGGGGCCGCCTGGTGGGAGAACCTCAAATCCAAAAAGCCTGGAAAGTTATGATGTTCTCAAGGACAGGAACCAACTCAGTGGGGACGGGAAAAAAAAAAAAAAAGGGGGGAGGGGGCAAAGCAAAAGTCACGCGGTGCAGAAAAAGCACTGGCGCTTGAAAAACGTTCCGAACACAAAGGTGGGGTGCGCAAAAAAAAAAAATGGGCCCAAAGCCGTAAAAAAACTGTTACTCGGGGGGGGAGCCGGGTGGAGACGGCAAGGCGAAAAGCCCAGTAACACATAAAAGCAAAAATCAAAAGGAAGGGTTGGGGCTCTTGGTCTGATACCGG